>SKEM01000073.1_pt1 | contig 78210 bp, 58 predicted proteins | sample 4826731 | NCBI WGS metagenome assembly SKEM01 (sample SAMN11008809, study PRJNA524170) | human gut metagenome | biome: Human fecal sample; material: Feces; isolation source: fecal sample from pouch patient p37 | host: Homo sapiens | place: Israel: Tel-Aviv | collected 2015-07-27 | reverse complement strand
GCATGGATGCGCCGCCACCTCCATCACTGTTGGCAGGGCTCATAGAACCGGGGTCACCGGGTCTGCTGGTTCTGGTTCTGTTGCTGCTGCAACTGCCCCTGCTGCGTGCCTTGCAGCGTGTTGCCGTTCTGCGATCTCGACACACCCACCTGCTTCATGTACTTGTCCGCGGCCTGACCGTAGTCGTTGTCCATCGGCAGGTTCTTCTTCGCCGCGTATTGGCTCACGGTCTTGCTGAACGCAGGCGCGGCGATCGTCGAACCGTCCCAGTAGCCGTGGTATTCGCCGTTGATCGCGATGTTCTCGATCGGGTGGTTGATCGGGTCCTGCACATCGCCGACGAGCACGAACGTGGCGATCTGGTGCGGGATGAACCCGCCCGTGGTCACATACATGTTCTCGTTCGTACCGGTCTTGGCGAAGGTCTTGCGATTGTCGGCCAGCTGGGCCGCGCGGGCGGCGCCGTCAGGGCGCGTCACGCCCTGGTTCATCGTGTACGCGAGCGTCTGGATGATCTCCTTGTCCACCGCCTGGTGGCAGTTCGCCTGCGGCACCTCGAGCTTGTTGCCGTCGGAGTCCTCGGCCGACTTGATCGCCACCGGCGTGCATTCCACGCCGTCGGCCGCGATCGTGGCGTACACGTTGGCCATCGTGAGCGGCGAGACCGAGGTGGTGCCGCCGATCAGCAGCGCGGGGTGCATCGAGATGTCGCTGTAGACGTCTTCCTGCCCGATCTTCGAATTGTGGTAGCCGAGCGACTTCGCAGCGTCGGCCACCGCGCACAGGCCAATCTGCGCGCCCATCGCCGCCATCGTGGTGTTGTGCGAATGAACGAGGCCCAGGAACGGGCTTTCCGGGCTCACCGTGCCGTTCGTCAACGCGTTCGTCACGTGCCAGTTGTCGGTGCCGCCCTGGTAGCCGTTGCACGAGAACTTGTTGGTCAAAAAGTCGGTGGGCGCCACAAGGCTTTCGTTGATCGAACGGCCCTGCTGCATCCACGCCACCAGGTTGATCGGCTTCCACGACGAACCGATCTGGAAGCCCTGGCCGCCGCCGTCAATCTGGTCCACCGCGTAGTTCATCGACGAACGGGTGGGGTCGGTCGCCGCCGCATCGGTCGCGTCATAGGTGCGGTTGAGGCCGAAGCCGAGCACTTCGCCGGTGCCGGGCTTCACCGAGGCCATCACGATCTCCATGCCGCTCGAATCGGCCGCCGGGATCGTGGCGTTCGCCACGTCCATCATCGCCGCGTTCGCGTCGAGGTCGAGCGTCGTCACGATCTTGAGGCCTCCTTCCTGCAGCAGGCGCTCACGGTCTTCCGCCGTCTTGCCGAATTCGGGCGAGTTCTCGATCTTGTGCACCACGTAATCGCAGAAATAGCCGGCGTCGTACTTCGCGGCCATGCAGCCGCGGCTCACGCTCGTCAGGTGCAGCGTGTCGACGAGCGGCGTGTTCACGGCCTCCTCGTACTCCTGCTGCGTGATGAAGCCCTGATCGTGCATCAGCTGGAGCGTGATGTTGCGCTGCTTCTGCGCCTCTTCCTGGTTCTCGGGAATCGAGGGGTCGTATTTCGACGGGTTCTTCGTGATCATGGCGATCGTGGCCGCCTGCACCACATTGAGTTTGTCCGCGGTCGTGTTGAAGTACCGTTCCGCCGCCGCCTGCACGCCGTAGAGCGAATTGCTGCCGAACTGCGCGATGTTCAGGTACCCCTGCAGGATCTCCTGCTTCGAGTACTTCTTCTCCATCTGCACCGAGATGAGCATCTCGCGCAGCTTGCGCGCGATCGTGTCTTCGGTGGCGTGGTATGCGGCGATCGGGTCGTCGTTGTCACGCGCCTTGGTGGCGAGCACGTTCTTCACGTACTGCTGCGTGAGCGAGGAGCCGCCCTGCTGGTCGCCCTTGCGCATGTAGGTCTGCACGAACGCGCGCATCACGCCCTGCACGTCCACGCCCGAATGCTCCCAGAAACGCTTGTCCTCACGGGCCACCACGGCCTGCATCATCGGCTTGGAGATGTCCTTGAGCGGCACCACTTCGCGGTTCTGCGCATAGAACTCCGCGATCACGGTCTTGCCGTCGCTCGCGTACATCGTCGATTTCTGCGGCAGGTTCGTCACATCGAAGTCGATGCCTTCCACCTGCATCGAGGGGGCCACTGCTTTGGCCACATTGTTCGCGCCCATCACGGCGGGCAGGAACAGCACGCTCATCGTCACACCGCCCGCGATGCACAAGGTGATGAACGCGAGCGCAAGCGCAAGCACGCGCATTCCAGTCAGGGATTTCTTCTTGTTCGGCTTCGGCATGCTGACCATTCTAAATGGTCGGCTCTACTGCGTCCACAGTGTCTCCACAATGCTCACGCAATGCGCGCAACCGGCCCGCCACGCGCGTTAGCGCTGCGAGCGGCGGATCAGTTTGCCCGGCTGGTAGATGATGATCGTGCGCCCTTCGCGCGCGATCCATCCGCGGTTAGCGAAGTCCATCAGCGCCTTGTTCACCGTTTCGCGGGACGACCCCACGAGCTGCGCCATCTCCTCCTGCGTCAGGTCGTGCGGCACCTGCAGCCCCGCCTCCACCGGCTTGCCGAAGCGTGCAGCCAGGTTGAGCAGCGTCTTCGCGAGGCGCGCGGGCACGTCCATGAACACCAGGTCCGCGATCCGCTCGTTGTTCAGACGCAGGCGGTTCGCCAGCACCTGCAGCATGTCGACCGCCACGCGCGGGTGCGCGTTGAGCCACGCGAACAGCGCGTCGTGTTCGAGCCACACCACTTTCGTGCCGTTGACCATCGCCACCGCACTCGCCGTGCGTGGTCCGCCGTCGGGATCGAACACCGGGATCTCGCCGAGCATCTCGCCGCGCGTGTGGATGCTCAGCAGCTGCACACGGCTGTCCGCCGACTGCCGGATCAGCTTCACGCGCCCCTGCTCGATCACATACATGCGGTGATCGGTGTCCCCCTCACGGAAAATCGTGTCGCCTTTGTTCACCACAGCGCTGTGCATATGCGGCAGCAGCTCTTCCGCCTGTTGTGCGGAGACCTGCTTGAACAGGGCCGTGTGCAGCAGCGGGTTGTGCGTCTGATCGTCGTTGTGCGTCGCCATGACCACCTCATGCTCGAACCGTGTGCCTGCGCCCTGGCCGTCCATGGGCGCACGGTTGTTCCATTGTAGTCCAGCCGCGCGTCACACGGCGCCGAATTCGCGTGCCGTGCGCACGAGGCGCGCCACGACCTGCGCGCGCGCGAGCCGCGTGCCCGCGCATATCGGCTCCACGCGTTTCGCCGCCGATTTGACCGCTTTATCAGACATCTTCTCGGCGCTCGTGTTCAGCACGGCGGCCATCGCGCGCGCGTCGATGCTGTACGCGAGCGTCGTGTGGTGCAGCACACATCCGGGGTCCCCGGGCACGCGCTGCTGCGCCGACCCGCCGATCTTGCCGTGCGGGCCCGCGATGTCGTTGAGGCCGGCGAACCGCGCGTGTACACCGCACGCGCGCAGCCCCTCGATGAGCCACATATCGCACAACTGGAACGATTGCGCCATGCTCAGCCCGTGCACAAAACCGAGCGGCGCGTACAGCGAGACCGTGATTGTGCGCGCGGGCTCGATATACATCGCGCCGCCGCCCGAATCGCGGCGCACCACATGCACGCCGCGCACCCGCGCCTGGTCGAGGCGCACTTCGTCTTCGATCGACTGGTACGCCCCGCACACCACCGCAGGCGCGGCCCAATCCCACACGCGCAGCGTGGCTGGGCGTTCGCCGCGCGCCACTTCCTGCGACCACGCGCGCTCCACGCGCATCTGCTCCTCGGGCATGCGCGGGCCATCCTCCACGAGCACGGGGGCGAACGCGCGCCAGCGCTCGCGCACGCTGCGCGGGTCGATCAACGGCGGCTGGGTCCGCTCGTCATGCTGCGCGGCCTGCCACTGGCGGCGGATGCGCGCGCTACGCTCGGCCTCAAAGCGTGCGAGCTCGGGCGCGAATGCCTCGGGTGCGCGTTGTGCATGGGCGCGCAATGCGGCGAGCGCAATGGATTCGGCGTTCGCACCGATCAATGCGCTCCCGACGATCGGTTCGAGCGCGCGCACGGTGGCGCGGTACCACGGTTCGATCGCCGTGCCGGGCACATCGAGCGCGTCGAGACGCGCCGCGAGCACCGCCTCGGCCTGCGTGATCGCCGCGGCGGACGCCTGCTCGCCGGCGGCGAAGAAATCGCCGTCGATATGGCACGTGCGCGTGCCGGCTGCGTCTGCAACCGTCACGCGCACGAGTTTGCCGCCGGGAATCTTGACTTCGCCGATTGCGGACATGGGATGGTCAGTCGACGAGTTCGACGCCGCGGGCGTCGCGGTGGGCCGGCGCGCCGTAGTCCGACGTGAGGATCTGCACGCCTTCGACGATCGACCAGACAATCGCGGCGAGCGGGCCAAGGCCGAACAGGATCCAGCCGAGGCACGTGAGCAGCACCTGGGCGATCGCCTTGCCGGTGAAGCCGAGGTAGAAGTTGTGGATGCCCAGAGCACCGAAGAACAGCGCGAGCAGTCCGGCGAGGATCTTGTTGCGCGGCACATAGCCGGCCGGCACCGGCGCATACGCCGGAGTGCCGGGGGCGGCTTGGCCGTATTGCGGCTGGGCGTACTGCTGGCTGTACTGCTGCGCGTACGGATCTGCCGTAGGCTGCGCATACTGGTCCGCCGCGGGCTGCGCGTACGGATCGGCGGCCGGCTGCGTGGTGGGGTTGGATGCCGGCTGGCCGTACTGCGGCGCACCGGCCGCACTCTGCTGGGCCATGGGGTCGGGGTAGCTCGGCATCGCGGTGGTGGGCTGCTGGTCGGCCGCACTCGGGGCCGGCGGCAGATCGGGCATCTGCGGCGTGGTGGTGGTGAAGGTCTCAGTCACCTCCACGACCTGCGGTTCGCTTGCAGGCGTCGTCTCGCCGCCCGCGGGCGTTGCATCGTCGTTCGATGCCGCGGGGTTGATTGGGGTCATTGGATCGGTCATGTTCTCTCGTTTCGTATGTGGTTCTGGTTGATGCCACAGCCATACAGGCTGGTTTCCTGCCACCGCCCACTCTACACGGCTTGCCGGCGGCCGACCGGCCGTGCGCCCATAACGCAAACGGCGGCCGGCATGCCATGTGGGCATGCCGGCCGCCGTGGGAGTCAAGCGCGAGGCTCAGGCCACATAGGTCGGGCCGTATTCGCTCGGCACATGGGTCGTTGCGATGTACGGGCCGGCGGTCGGGCGCGCGTAGGTCTGGAAACCGTTGCTGTAGTTCATCGAAGCTTCTTCACAATTGCAGCACATAGCTGTACCTCTTTCGCTGGTTAGGCGCGCGGTGTGCGCGCCATGAATCGTGCGTGTTCGCCGCTCAGTCTACAGCTGAGCCACGATGTACGGCGGGTGTGGCCCGGCCCGTGTCAGATGCGGGACAGGATGTCGCGGCCCACTTCCGCGGTGGAACGTGTGGTGGAGCCAAGCTCCTCGATGTCGGCCTCGACCGCGGCGTCGATCCGCGCGGCGGCGTCGTCGAATCCAAGGTGGCGCAGCAGCATGGCCGCCGACAGGATGGCGGCGGTCGGGTTCGCGATGCCCTGGCCTGCGATGTCGGGCGCGGATCCGTGGATCGGTTCGAACATCGACGGGTATTCGTTGATCGCGTTGATGCAGCCGGATGCGGAATAGCCCACGCCGCCCACCACGGCGCCCGCCTCATCGGTCAGGATGTCGCCGAACAGGTTGTCGGTCAGGATCACGTCGAAGCGCGAGGGGTCGTTGACCAGGTAGATTGTGGCGGCGTCCACATGGTTGTAGTCGTGCGTGACCTCGGGGTACTCCTCGCCCACCTTGTCCACGATGCGCTGCCACATGTCACCGGCGTTCACGAGCACGTTCTTCTTGTGCACGAGCGTCACATGCTTGCGGCGCTTCATGGCCAAGTCGAACGCGTAGCGCACCACGCGCTCCACGCCGTACGCGGTGTTGATCGAGACCTCGGTGGCCACCTCGTGCTCGGTGCCCTTGCGGATCGCGCCGCCGGCGCCGCAATACAGGCCTTCGGTGCCTTCGCGCACCACCACGAAGTCGATCTCGCCCGGCTCGGCGAGCGGCGAGGTGACGCCCTTGTACAGCTTGGACGGGCGCAGGTTCACATACTGGTCCAGCGCGAAGCGCAGCTTGAGCAGCAGCCCGCGCTCCAGCACGCCCGCCTTGACGCGCGGGTCGCCGACCGCGCCGAGCAGGATCGCGTCGGTGCCCTTGATGCGCTCCAGGTCCTCGTCGGGCAGGATCTCGCCGTCGCGCAGGTAGCGCTCCGCGCCCAGATCGAAGTCCACATAGGTGAACTGCGCCGCATCACCAGCCGCCTTCTCAAGCGCCTGCTGGGCCCACGGCGTGACTTCCTTGCCAATGCCATCGCCGGGAATCACGGCGATCGTGTACTGCGTCTTGTTTTCACTCATAGGACGCGAGCGTACACGCGGCGCGCGCATGGCGAACCCATGCGGCTCATTTCTTGGACAGCTCTTCGCGAAACATCCACATGGCAAGACGCCCCGCGCTACATGAGCTCGGTCGCGCGCATCACGTCAAGGCACCACGCGTTCTCGTAGCACACGTCGCGCCAGCGCTTATAGCGGCCCGTGCCGCCGCCGTGCCCGGCCTCCACCTCAACCTTGATCACGGCGTCGAGCCCGGCCGCCTGCAGGCGCGCCACCCATTTGAGCGGCTCCACCACAAGCACGCGCATGTCGTTCATCGACGTCGTCACAAAGATGCGCGGGTAGGCCTCCACCGCCTCGCCGTCGCGCCACACGGCGCGCGCCGGCTGGGCGGCCGCGGGCTCGGGGATCGCCGGCTCGTCGACGCGCCCGTCATCCGCGGGCATCGGCGAGTTCTCATACGGCGAATACCCGCGCATGTAGCGGTACGCCTCCACATCGTGCAGCGGGTCCCCCCATTCGTCCCATTCGGTCACGGTGAGCGGCAGGCTCGGGTCGAGCATCGTCGTCAGCGCGTCCACGAACGGCACGTCCGCCTCGATGCCGGCATAGCGTTCCGGCGCCAGATTCGCCACCGCGCCCATCAGCAGGCCGCCGGCGGACCCGCCGTTCGCCACCGTGCGCGCCGGATCCGCGAGCCCGCAGTCCTGCAGCGCAGCCGTGGCGTCCACGAAATCCTCGAACGTGTGTTTTTTGTTGAGCCGCCGGCCCGTTTCGTACCATGCGCGCCCCATCTCGCCGCCGCCGCGCACATGCGGCACGGCATAGAGCACGCCGCGGTCGAGCATGCTCACGCGCGCCACCGAGAACGCGGGGTCGGTGCTGATCTCGTACGCGCCGTACCCGGTGATGAACATCGGCATCGACTCGAGCGGCGCGCCCTTCTTGTAGACGAGCGAGACGGGGATCGATTCGCCGTCGCGCGCACGCACCCAGATCGACCGTTCGGCGTACGCGCGCGCGTCATACCCGCCGAGCACGGTGGCCGCCTTGAGCAGCGTGTCCTCGCCCGTGGCCGGGTCGATTTCGCGCAGTTCGCCCGGCCGCGTGTAGCTCGTGAATGAATAGCGCATGCGCGGCGCCTCGTACGAGGGATTGCCGGCCGTGCCGATCGAATACATGCGCCCGGCCGTGCCCTCGAACCCGCGCAATGCCGGCACGTCGGCCGGGTCGTTGTCGCCTTCGAGCGGCGGCGGCACAAGCTCGGTGAAGCTCCACGAGCGGCCGGCCAGGAAATCGCGCGCCGCCTGGCCCTTCGTGGTGATCGCGAGGCGCGGCAGGCCGTCGCCGCGGTACGAAAGCGCCACGAAGTTCTTATGGAACGCGATGCCCTCGATCGCGAGCCCGCGCACGCCCTGCAACAGTGCGGGGTTACGCGCATCGGTGAACGGCGTGCCGACCGGCGTCCGCCGCGCGCCGGGCGCCACACGGTCGCCGAGCTCGGTGCCGTACGGCGAGCCGACCGCGATTGTCACGCCGTCGCCCAGCCGGTACGGCGGTTTGTGCGCGCGCATGTCGATCACGTCGATTTCGAAATTGGGATTGACCGCGTTGTGGTAGACGACCGCGATCGGGATGTCCTCGCCCTGCTCGCCCGCATGCTCGAACACGCCGAAGCTCACGTCATATTCAATGCCCTCCCGCCGCGGGATGACCGGGGCGAACTCGCCTTCCGGATCATCCACAGGCAGCATCAGCACCTCGCTCGTGGTCTTCGAGCCGGTGCCGATCACGATGTGCCGGTCGTCGAACGACATGCCGACGCCGGTCCAGAACCGCTCGTCGCTCTCCTCGTACACATCCACGTCGGATTCGACCGGCGCGCCGACCTTGTGCCGGCGGATCAGGTACGGCCGCTGCGCGTCGTCGAGCACCGTGTAGAACACATACCGGGCGTCGGGCGTGAAGCACGCGGCGGCGATGCCGTCGAAGCGCTCAGGCAGCTCCTCGCCGGTGTCGAGGTCGCGGATCGAAAAATCATAGCGTTCGTCGCCGCGCGTGTCGACGCCGAAGAGCATCCAGCGGCCGTCCTTGCTGATGTCCATGCCGCCGAGCGCAAAGAACTCGTGCCCTTGCGCCTCCACGTTCGCGTCGAAGACGACCTGCTCCCCCGCGAGCTCGCCCGGCGCCTGTGCGGCGTCAATCACCGGCGGGTCCCAGTCGTCCGCGCCGCGGATCGGCAGGCGGCATTGTGTACCGTACTGCAGCCCCTCCTGCGTGCGCACGTAATACCAATAGCCGTCCATGCGCGTCGGCACCGACATGTCGGTCTCCTGCACGCGCGACTTGAACTCGTCGAACAGCCGCTCACGCAACGGTTCGAGATGGGCCATGCGCGTGTCCGTGTATGCGTTCTCCTCCTCCACGAACCGCTGCAGTTGCGGCGATTCCTTGTCGCGCATCCACTCGTACGGGTCGACGAACACGTCGTTGTGGAATGTGCGGGTGGTGGGCGTGCGCCGGGCGCGCGGCGGCTGTAGTGCGTGCTGTTCGTTGGTCATGCGCCGATTATAGGCACGCCTCACGGCATGCGGCGCGCGCCTATACGAACTGCTGCAGATACGGCAGCATGGTCTTGCGGATGTTCGACCCCGTGGCGCCGGTGAACACCGGCACGTCGGTCACCGGCATCGGCTGCGTGGCGGCGAACCCGGCCACCGAGGCCAGGCCGCCCACCGATTCGCGCGCGGAAAGCTGGCGGATGCCGATCGCGAGCACACGCCCCGGGTAGCGCTTGGCGATCTCAGCATACGTGCTCGGGTCCTTCTGCCCGTCGTCGCCCAGCAGGATGAACTTCATGTCGGGGAAGTCCTCCATGAGCTGCTCGGCGTATTCGAGCTTGTGCTGCACGCCGGAGGGCACGAAGGTCTTGGGGCGCGGGTCCAGGTCGCGCAGCAGGAGCGGCCCGTCGGGGAACCCGTAGTCGAGGATGAAGTTGCGGATCGAGCTCTCCACGTTCCATGGCGAGGTGGACAGGTAGAAGAACGGCGCATCCGGGAACATGCGCCGGATGTCGTTGTACATGACCGCCATGCCCGGCACGGAGGCGCGTTTGCGCGGCGAAAGCAGCAGCATGTTGTATGCCGCCTTCCACAGCGTGGGCACCTGTGTCACCATGATCGTGTCATCCACGTCGGAGATCACGCCGACCTTCGCGTCGCTCGGGATCGTGAACAGTTCCACCTCGACCGGCCCGCGCCTCGGCACCTTGCAGCTGAAGCGGTGCACGCCCGGCTGCAGGCGGTGCTCGGCGAGCAGGTCCAGATAGCCTGCGGAGTCGGACACCGAATACGCCATCGTCTGTGCACGCGCCGGGTCGTTGCGGTCATACACCTCCATCGTGCCCACCTGCACGGTACGCAGCGGCACGCCGTCGATGTGGATGCTCACACGCTCGTGAGCCGCCGGCACCTCGAGCATCGCGTGGATGCCGCGCATTGGCGTATGCGGTTTGGCGCGCGTCGGCGCGTAGATCGTGCGGCATACGAGGCGCGAATATTCCTCAGTGCCATAGCCCACATACGGTTTGACGCTCGGGAACCAGTTGAGATGCTGCACGAGGTTCGTCGAGAGCTTGAGCCACACACCGAACACGCCGATGATGCTTTTGCGCACCAACTGCTTGAGCGGGTTCTTCCACTGCAACCGCCGGCGCCGTGCAATCCGTTCGCTCACAGCCGGCAGCGCGGTGCCCGCGGACACCGCACCGAGCGGCACCGCCACGGTGGGCATGTCGCTGTTGGATGTGGCGGCGCTCGTCGTGCGCAATGCCACGGCCGCCGACGGCGCGCCCGCATCGAAGGCAGCCGCAGACGTGTTCGGTGAGCTGCTCACCACACGGCCTTGCCGGTGCTGTTCCTCTTCGGCTTGGATCAGCGCGTGCTGCAGGATGCTTTTGACCTGCTGCGGTGCATGCCGGATGTCGTCCCTGTCCGTCATGCGGCGATCTTCTCCGCGTATTCTTCCGCGCTGAGCAGATCCGGGCGGTCGTCGTCGAGGTCGATCTTGACGAGCCAGCCTTCGCCGTACGGGTCGTCGTTCACGATCGCGGCGTCGTCCTCCGCCTCGTGGTTCACGTATTTCACTGTGCCCGCCACCGGGCTGATCACCGGTTCCACCGCCTTCGACGATTCGACCTGCATGAGTTCGTCGCCGGCCTCCACACGCGTGCCCACCGACGGCAGGTCCACGAACACGATGTCGCCCATGCGTTCGGCCGCGTACTCGGTGATGCCGAGGACCGCCGGCTCCTTCGTGTCATCGACCCACACGTGGTCCTCCGAATACTGCAGGTGCTTGGGAATGTCGAGTCGGTCCACCGGTTCCATTGCGTCGTTCATCGTCTTGCTCCGTTCTTGTATGCCTTGCGTGTGCTCCCCCCAGTCTAGGCCATCTTCAGTCCAGGCTGCGGCCGTACCATTCCTCGATCATGTAGCGCGCGATCGTGGCTTTGCCGGGCGCGCTGATGCGGCCGGTCACGAGCAGGTCGGTGAACTCGTCGCGGGTCACCCAGCGCGCGTCGGCCACCTCCTCACCGTCCACTTGGATCCGCGTCGAGAGCGCCTGCCCTTTGAACGCCATCATCAGCGAGATCTTGAACGGCCACGGCTGCGAGCCCAGATATTTGACCTCGCCCACCTCAATGCCGGTCTCCTCCATCGTCTCACGCCGACAGGCGTGCTCGAGGTTCTCACCGGCCTCCACGAACCCCGCGCTCACCGAGTAGAGCGTCGGGTCGGCCCATGCGCGGTTGTGCTGCAGCAGCAGGCGGTCCTGTGAATCGACGACCGTCATGATTACCGCCGGCTCCACGCGCGGGAACAGCAGGCGGTGCCCGTCGTCGCCGTTCGTGCAGCGCTGCGCCCAGCCGCTCATCGCGGCCCGTGTCGGCGCGCCGCACGCCGGGCAGTGCGTTTGGTAGGCGAACCAGTTGGCGAGCGAGAGCATGGTGGTGGCCACGCCGATGTCGCGGCCCGACGCGCGCGGCACGAACGCGCGCAGGTCAACCCAGTCGAAGCGCTGCACGGCCGATTCGAGCACCGCCGGGCCGCCAGCCGCGTCCCCGCGCTCGTCGAACGCCGCGTCCACCGCGCGGGCGGCCGGCGGCACCGCGTCCACCGCACTGATGTCGAGCGCCACAATGCGCTCGGGGTGCGCGCCGGCGACTTCGCCCAAATACATCGCCACAACATGCGGGGGGCTCGCCAACGCGCTGGCCACATACGCGCCCGGCAGTGTGGCGAGCCGCATGCGCGCGTTCGGCTGCGCGGCCGCATTGCGCTGGCCGAGCGGCACGGCGAGCAGGCCGTTGCGCGTCAGGACCACGCGCGCGCCCGCTTCGCGCAGCGTGCGGTCGATCAGCCCCGGGTCCGCGCGCCGCTCCACCTGATAGTCGATGGAGCCCTGCGCGAGCGGCAGATACGGCAATGCCTGGGTGAGTGCCAATGGTGCGAACATGATGATTCCCCTCGTTGATGGATGGTTATTCCGCTGCGATGGCGCGCGGCACGCGTGCGATCAGCTCATGCAGCGCATGCGCCACGATGTCGGGGCGTTCCCATGCGCTGAAGTGTCCGCAGTCCTCGATTTCGGTCATTGCCACATCGGTGCCGGTCATCGCGCGCGCGAGCGGCTCCATCACGGCGGGTGCGCTCGAAGGGTCGTTCGCACCGCAGATCACGGCAGCCGGCGCGGTGATGCGCGCGAACTGGCTGTTGAGATCGGGGCGGCCGGCCGCCATCAGCTCGCGCCATGCGATGCCTGCCGGCTGCTGTTCGCGGATCCATGTGGAGAATTGGCTGATGTATTCCGGGGACTGTTTGACGGTGGAATCACCCGGCTGCACCTCGGTGAAGAACATCACGGGGTCGGTCGTGTGCCGTTGCACGCATTCGCGTGCGATCTCGATGCGGTGCGCGCGCGAGGCCGGCGCGTCGGCGTCGCCCTTCGTGTCGAGCAGCGCCATGCCCGCCACGGCCTCGGGGTGGCGCCGCTGCACATCGAGCACCAGATAGCCGCCCATCGACAACCCCGCCCAGATTGCCTGCCCATAGCCGGCGGCGTGCAGCAGGTCCACGTAGGCGTCGGCCATCAGGTCGAGCGCATCGGGAAGTGCCCCGTCCTCGGCGCGCGCACCGCTGTCCTCCGGCCGGGGCACTGGGCTCGCGCCGGCGCCTGGCATGTCAGGGGCCCAGATCGGGTATTGCGTACACTCCTGCGCATCGGACATCTCCATGAGCGCGATGGCGCAACGGTCCCACATGCGGTGGTCCACAGGGAATCCGTGCACCAAGATCAGCGGGATCCCCTCGCCTTCGCGGTAGACATGGTTCTCAATCGTCAGTGCCATGGTTGCAGCTCCTCAGTTCCTGTGCGCGCGCGTCACGCGTCGTCCATGCACCACCTTAGAACACCACCGCCGATCACAGGCCGGCCCAGGCAAGCGCCTGGCGCACAATGTAGTCGTGGCCATCGGCCATCTGCTCAAGGAACGAGTCGAGCGCGGCCGTGCGCGGGTCGACCCACTCCACGTCGAGCGTCTCGTCCTGCGGCTTGCAATCGCCCGCGATCGGTACCATGTAGCACAGCGCGATCGCGTGCTGGCGCGCGTCGTGGTATGGCGAGACCCCCGGCGTGGGGAAGAATTCGGCCACGGTGAACGGCATCAACCCCTGCGGCAGCTGCGGCAGCGCGATGTCGCCCAGATCCTTCGAGATATTGCGCGCAATGGCCTCGCGAATCGTCTCGTGGTACAGCACACGGCCGGCGATGAGCGTGCGCTCCACAATCGAGCCGTCGTCGCACACACGCAGCAACGACCCGATCTGCGTGACGCGCCCGAACTCGTCCGCGCGCACCGGCACGACCTCCACATACGCGATCGGCATCTGCCGGCGGATCCGCCCCAGACTCTCGCCGTCAAGCCAACCAGGAGGCGTGGCGCGCCCCGAACCGTGGTCACGCGTGAAATCCTCCGGCGTGATGTTGTCGAACTCGCCGCGGCGGCGGCCGGCATCGTAGTCGTCGTTGTCTGGCACTTCATCATTCAGCACTGGCATGCCCCCATTATGGCGCAATCCGCGCGCCGACTCCAGCCATACACACCGCGCAGATTATCCCCGTGGCTGATTTCCCGGCGCGCCGGGGCGAGTATGGAATGCTGGGGAGTGGAATCGGTTGACCATAGTACTGGTAACCGAACGAACGTCATGAAGGAGCAAACTATGGCAGTTCAAGAAATCACGGAAGAGACCTTCGCACAGGCAGTGCAAGACAACACACTCGCGTTCTTCGACTTCTACGCCACCTGGTGCGGCCCGTGCCGCGCCTTCGGCCCGATCTTCGACAAGGCTTCGGAAGCCAACCCCGACATCTTCTTCGGCAAGATCGACATCGACAAGAACCAGAACCTCGCCAATCAGGCGAACGTGCAGGCCGTGCCGACGCTGATGATCGTCAAGGAAGGTCACATCATCTACCAGGAGGCCGGCGCCCTGCGCGCTCCGGACCTCGACGACATCATCGACCAGGCTAAGAAGCTCGACGTGGCAGCTGCGCTCGCCGAAGCCGAGAAGAACGGCGCCGACCCGCATGAGGTGCTTGAGGAAGAGGAGATCCAGGCCTGAGCCTGACTCACTTTCCCGTGGTGAATGTGCCTGAATCTTCACACTCCGCACGCTTGGAGTGTGAAGATTCAGGCACATTCCTATATAAGGAGAGCGGTGCGCGGTATAATGGGCCGCAGTGTGCATTCCGGCGGCGGCCACGGGTGTGGCTGCGCGCACCGAGGTTGGCGCGCGCCCTGCGAGTGGGCGTTTTTGGCAGCGTGAATCAGCCATGAGCAATACCGCCGAGGATTAGTGAACGTAGTCAGAGGAGCATAATGTCGGCCCATCACAAGTCGAACAACCCCACCCTTCGATCGCTGAGCAAGCGTCAATGGATGCGTATTGCCGCAGCGGCCGCAGGTATTGGCCTGGTTGTGACCGGCGGCTTGGCCACGCGCAGCATCTATGCCGACGCGAAGCCTGAGGCGGCACCGCAGCCGACCGCGTATTCCGTCTCCGATTCCCACGCCGCCTCCCGCGGCAATGCCCGTGAGGCACTGGACGGCGAGGCCACGTACGTCAACGTCTCGATCAACGGCAAGACCCGCACCGTGCTGGGCACCAACTTCACCGACGTGAAGTCCGTGCTCGACGCAGGCGATATCACGCTCGAATCGGGCGATACCGTGAAGCCCGACCTGCGTACGCCTGTCGACGAATCGACGACGATCGAGATCACGCGCGCAGGCGCCAAGATGGAGACCGAAGAGTCGAAGATCCCATTCAACACGGTGAAGAAGGAGACCGCCGACCTGCCGAAGGGCACCGAGAAGGTGCAGACCGAGGGTCAGGAAGGCATCCTGGAAAAGACGAACCTTGTCACCCGTTCGGGCGACAAGGTGATTTCGTCGAACACCTTCACCTCGTACGTCAAGAAGGCCCCGGTCGAAAAGGTGATCCTCGTCGGCACCGGCGTGCAGCAGGCAGCTCCGACACAGCAGGAGCAGCCCTCCACCACGCAAAAGACCGATGGCAACGCGTCGTCCAACAACAATGCCGCCGCCTCGCCCTCGATCGGCACCACCGTGCCGGTGGGCGACATGCAGCAGTGGGCACATGATTACCTGCTGGCCAACGGCGGCACGGAAGCCGACTTCACCGCAACCGTGTATATCATCAGCCACGAATCCGGCTGGTCAGTCACGGCCACGAACGCGTCTTCTGGCGCCTACGGCCTCGCCCAGGCGCTGCCGGGCAGCAAGATGGCCTCGCACGGCGCCGATTGGGCCACCAACTACCAGACGCAGCTCAAGTGGTTCTGGGATTACTGCAAGGGCCGGTACGGCTCCATCCAAGGCGCCTACACATTCTGGCAGGCCAACCACTGGTATTAAACCCAAACTTGTACTTGTGTACATATAGCTGAGGGGCGGGCACACAATGTGCCCGCCCCTCACTGCATGAATAGGCGTGTTCAATCGAACACGTACCGCACAGGATCAGATTGCCTGAGCCGGTTCTTCGGTGCGCTTTTGCTTCTTGCGACCGCGCTTCTTCATCACGCCGGTCTTCTTGCTGGCCACATCGAAGATGATGGTTTTGTCATCGATGAACGGATTGCCGTGCAGGTGGGCGTACGCCACCTCGTCATCGGCGACTTCGGGAAAATCGAAGAACTTGAGCACCGTATCCATCACGATCGGCATGTTCAGCGTGACCGAAGCGGTCTTCTTGGCCGGCTTCACGAATTCGATGGCATTGGTGTCGCCACTATTGCAAGCCTTGATCGCAATCTGCTTGCTGTGGGGATTCGTCAGGATCTGCACGAACCGCGGCGAGCCAAGTTCGAGTACGGAATTCTTATTGAATCGAATATAGCGAGGCGTAATAGTCAGAATGGACTTGCCTGCCGGAGCAGCCGGATTGACCATTTCAAAACCTTGTAAAATCGACATATACGAACTTCCTTACGTCGAGGAATGAATGATGCCGTACCACTATAAAATATAGTCTGCACAAAAGCAAATTGATTTCAACGATATGGAAATTACTGTATCGAAAAACTGCTGAAGAATCTGGGTATCTGTGCACCATTAATCCCATGGAGTACAGACACCCAAGTTGCGCAGATAGCCGTTGTTCACTGCACCGGGCACTGCTTCACGTAGGTCACGTCGGGCTTCTCCGAGGCCGTTGGCGTCTCGTCCACACCAAGCTTCTGTCTGGCATCCGGTGAGACGGTCACGTCGAAGGCATAGGTGACCTCGCTCTCCGGCTGCACCTGTGTGATGGTGGTGTAGATGAGCCGGTAGTTGAGCGAATCCGCGACCGGGTCGGCGCCATTGCCCGTGACTTCGAAATTGCTCATCGTGCCGCCCGCCGGCGGCATGAACACGATTTTCTCGAAGCTGGTGCCCTTGCTATCCGGGAATTCCGATCTTGCGCCGGTGATGTACCACGGTAATGTCTTCGATTCCTCATCGGTCATTGTGTTCCGAATCGTGTATTCCACATGGTATTTCGCCGGGCCACTCTCCAGGCAATCCAGCTGCGTGATCTTCGTGGACCGCTTGATATACCACCCCATCTTCGACGGGTTGTTCTCGGTGATGTAGATGCCGATCTCCGGTTTCGCCTCGTCGAGCGGGAACGTGGATGTCAGTTCAGTGTCCCAGAAAATCTGCTGCATCGTCGGATCAAAAGAATACACGGAGATGTGGCGGTTGTGCGCGAGCGTGAGCATTTCGCTCGCCAGCTTGGCCATCTTGCCGGCATCCAGATCGCCCATGAGGCGCTGGACGCATACCTTCGCTACGGTGGCAAACATCGCATCCGTATTGGCATACCGCTTGTAAGCCGTATTAATCAAAAAATCAGCAGTGTTGGAACCTGTGAGTATGGTGCCATCGTCAAGTCGCACATCTCCTAAAATCTTCACCAGAGACTGCACCATGAGCGGATCAGCAAGCACAATGCCATTGAGCTCGGTATCCTTGCCCATCTCCGTCTGGTTCCAGATGGCCTTGAAATAGTCGGCAACGCGCACGGTATCCGGTGAATTCGCGATATCGCGCACATCGTAGTTCAGGCTCATCGGGCCCTCTTCCCTATACAGGCGGTTTTCGTCCTCCGACAGGTTGCGCGCGGTGATGGATGCCCCGGCAAATTTCATATTGGACTCGAAATCACCGATTTCGAGCTTGCCATCGGTGATTGTCACCGCGCCGACCGCGCCAATGAGTCCACCGCTCGCACGCATCTCACCCGGCGTCATCGCGAGGATCGCGTAGGTCTGCTTGCCCTCGTAACCAAGCCACTTGGGAAGGTTCGGAATGTATTCGTCCACAGCTGCCTGCATGTAATAGTTGGCCCTGTCGAGCATGCCACGGCTACTGTTCAGCGCATTCGCCACAATGCCGATGCGCGGCGTGGGGATCCTGTCGAATTCCTCGGTGTAGCGCTGCAGCGATTGCGCGGCGGTCTCCAGCTCCGGCAATGCTTTGACAATCGGCTCTGCATTGATGCTGCCGTTCCTGTAGATCGACTTGACGTCGATGGTCTGTGCGACATCGGCGAATTTCGGCGCCGTGTCCTGCGCCATGTCGTCCACCACATCGGTCATCATGCGCACGACGCGCATGCTGCCCTTGATGCCAGGCAATTTCTCTGTGAATGACCACAACGGTCCATTCGTGATGTTCCTCGCGGCACGCGTCTGCTTCTGCATATCCGCGACAACCCCATCAAAATCGTTGAGTTTACGCTCCTTAACGGCGTCTTTGACGACGGCGATGGCCGCTTCTTCATGATGCTTGACGAGCAGCGCCTGCGTGCCGACAGTGCCAGTGAACACCACAAGGACCGCGGCGATTGCGATGAGGATCCAGCCCCACCACCGCACACGGCGGTACCACGGCTTATGGGATACCTCTTTGCCCGCGGTTCCACCTGCAACGTTATCGTGCGACGTCATACTGCCCGTCTCTCCTGTCTTGGCTCTACTGCTGAACTGCTCTAACGGAACTGCCTTATCTTAATCAATCGTCATGACTGACGACGATGCGCTGGTTCGCCACATCAAGCAGATGCTTGCCATACGGGCTCTTGCCATACTTGCGGCCAGCCTCTTCGAGCTGCTCGCAGCTGATCCACCCATTCTCGTAGGCGATCTCTTCGACGACCGAGATCGGCAGCCCTTGCGCGTGCTGGATCGTGCGCACGAATTCACCGGCTTCAAAGAGGCTGTCCATCGTGCCGGTGTCAAGCCACGCATAGCCGCGGCCGAGTGTGTGCACGTGCAGGCTGCCGTCGGCTAGGTACATCTGGTTGAGGTCGGTGATCTCGAGTTCGCCGCGCGCGGACGGGCGTACCTGCTTCGCGAAATCCACCACGCGGTTGTCGTAGAAATACAGGCCCGTCACCGCGTAGTTCGACGCAGGGTGCTCGGGTTTTTCGACAATGCTGACCGCCTTGTGGTTGGCGTCGAATTCCACGACGCCATACCGCTCGGGGTCGTCCACGTAATAGCCGAACACCGTGGCGCCGTGCTCGAGTGATGCCGCTTTGCGCAGCTGGCGTCCCAAACCATTGCCGTAGAAGATGTTGTCACCGAGCACGAGTGCGCACGCGTCGCCGCTGATGAACTCCTCACCAAGCAGGAAGGCCTGCGCCAACCCGTCGGGGCTTGGCTGCACCTTGTAGCTCAACGAGACGCCGTACTGCGAGCCGTCACCGAGCAGACGCTCGAAGTTTGGCAGGTCCTTCGGTGTGGAGATGATCAGGATGTCGCGGATCCCCGCGAGCATCAACGTGCTGAGCGGATAGAAGATCATCGGCTTGTCGTAGACCGGCAGCAGCTGCTTTGAGGTGACGGTCGTCAGCGGGTAGAGTCGTGTGCCGGATCCGCCGGCGAGGATGATGCCTTTCATGCGTACTCACTCCCCCTTGCGTGCAGCGGCGACATATGCATGGAGCTCATCGCGCCAGTCGGATGGCTCGAACCCGGTATCCTCGATCTTCGCCAGATTGAGCGTGCTGTAGGTGGGGCGTGGACTGACCGGTGCAGTCGTGTTGGCGAAGTACTCTTCGGTGCTGATCGGCTTGACCGCCTGCCCGTTGCCATTCGCCTGCGCGAACACCTCGCGCGCGATGGCCGCCCAGCTCACGCTGTCGCCCGACGACGTGAGGTCGTATGTGCCATAGGGTGCCTCGCGTTCGAGCAGGAAGAAAATCGCGCGCGCCATGTCCTCCGTGAACGTGAGACGTCCGATCTGGTCGTCGACGACGGTCACTTGCTCCAACGCCTCATCCGGGTTCGCCACGCGGTCGGACAACGCGATCATCGTCTTCACAAAATTGCGACCGTCGCCGATCACCCAACTCGAGCGCAGAATGTAGTGCTTCGGTGCCATCGCCACCGCGATGTCGCCGGCGGCCTTCGTCTGGCCGTACACGCCCAAGGGGGCGAAGGCTTCGTCCTCATCGTGCACCTCGGTCACGCCGTCGAACACATAGTCGGAGCTGATGTGCACCAAGGTCAGGTTGTGTTCGATGGCGGTCTTCGCCAGCAGCGCCGGGCCTTGCGCGTTCGCCTTCCACGCGGCCGCGCGGCCTTCCGGCGTCTCCGCTTTGTCGACGGCGGTGTAGGCGCCGGCATTGATGATCGCACCGTACAGGCTCCAGTCGATCTGCGCATAGGCGGCCGGATCCGAGAAATCGAATTCGTCGATGTCGGTGAATTCGACCCCCTCGAGCCCATGCTCCTGCACATAGTCGCGGATCGCACGACCAAGCTGTCCGTTCGCGCCGGTCACGAGCGTGCGGCGCGGCGCCATCGGCTTCGCGTCCTTGAGCATCGGGTGGTGCAGGTCGGCTTCGCTGCGTTCGGACTCCTCGAGCGGAATCGGCCACTGGATATCGAGGTCCGGATCGGCCAGATTGACGAACGTGTAGGTCTTCTTCTGCTCAAGCGACCAGTGCGCATTCACCAGATACGAATACGCCGTGCCATCTTCGAGCGCCTGGAAGCTGTTGCCGACGCCGCGCGGCACATAGATCGCACGCGAGGGGTCAAGACGCGTCGTATACACCTGACCGAACGAGTCGCCCGGGCGCAGATCGACCCATGCGCCGAAGATCTCGCCGGTGGCGAGCGAGATGAACTTGTCCCACGGCTCGGCGTGGATACCGCGTGTCACGCCTTTCTTCGCGTTGAAGCTGATGTTGTTCTGCACCGGCTGAAAATCGGCCGGCAGCCCAAGCGCCGTCATCTTCGCCTTCTGCCAGTTCTCCTTGAACCAGCCGCGGTTGTCGCCGTGCACCGGTAGGTCGAAGACGAGCAATCCGGGGATGTTCGTTTCGGTGACCTTGAGTTCCTTTTCAAATTCCATCGTGTTTGTAAGCCTTCCGTTGTAATCACTGGCCCTGGGCCTTGTATTTCGCTTCGGTGGCGGCTTTCACCGGCTCCCACCACTGCGGGTTGTCCACATACCACTGCACTGTGGCGCGCAGACCGGATTCGAAATCGGTGTGGGTCGGCTTCCAACCGAGCTCCGTGCGCAGCTTGGTGGCGTCGATCGCATAGCGGCGGTCATGGCCCGGGCGGTCCTTGACCCAATCGAACGCGTCTTCGGGCTGGCCCATCACCCGTAGGATGTCTTTGAGCACGGTCAGATTGTTGCGTTCGCCGTTCGCGCCGATCAGATAGGTCTCCCCCAAGCGGCCCTGCGTCAGGATCGTCCACACCGCGCTCGAATGGTCTTCGGTGTGAATCCAGTCGCGCACGTTGAGGCCATCGCCGTAGAGCTTGGGGCGGATGCCTTCGATGATGTTCGTGATCTGGCGCGGAATGAACTTCTCCACATGCTGGTACGGCCCGTAGTTGTTCGAGCAGTTCGAGATCGTCATGCGCAGACCGTAGGTGCGGAACCAGGCGCGCACGAGCAGGTCGGAGCTCGCCTTCGTGGACGAATACGGGCTCGACGGGTGGTAGGGCGTCTCTTCGGTGAACTTCGCCGGGTCGTCGAGCGCGAGGTCGCCATAGACCTCGTCGGTGCTCACGTGGTGGAAGCGCACGTCGTATTTGCGCGCCGCCTCGATCAGGCGGAACGTGCCTTCCACGTTCGTCTTGAGGAACGGCTCGGGGTCGGCGATTGAGTTGTCGTTGTGCGATTCGGCCGCGTAATGCACAATCGCGTCGTGGCCGGGCACAAGCTCGTCGAGCAGCTGCGCGTCGCAGATATTGCCGTGGACGAACTCCACCTGGTCGCCGAGCAGAGGTTTGATGTTCTCGAGATTGCCGGCGTAGGTGAGCGCGTCGAGCACCGTCACATGCACATCGGGGTGGTTGTTGACCACGTAATGCACAAAATTGGAGCCGATGAAGCCGCAGCCACCGGTCACGATGATGTTTTGGGGATCAAACATTTCAACCATAAAACTAACATTAGCAATCCCATGATATGAATGTTTACCCCTCGTCCCGCGCACTCGACTGCTTCAATCACCCACGTATCGATTAAAACCGGTGAATTCCAAGTCTCAGGAAAGCCACACCGAAGTCAGGGCGGATTGATATCACCATGATATCCCTACACGACATTAAGCTGACTCTTAATTGGCCATTTCACCCCGACCACAAAAGGAACGTAACGACAAGCATGCCGCAAGTTGAAGCAAAAGAGAGCAAAGTGCTCATCAGCATTATCATTCCAGTATACAATGTGAGAACATTTCTACCAGAACTGTTCGAGAATCTCAAAGGGCAGAATCTTACCCATACAGAAGTGCTGTTTATTGACGATGGATCAGCCGACGGCTCCTCAGAAGAACTTGATCGACTCGCAAAAGGTACCGATTTCATTGTTATTCATCAAGAGAATTCTGGTGTTGCCGCAGCGCGCAATCATGCGTTGGATATAGCACATGGAGAATACCTATGCTTCATTGATCCCGACGACCGCATCAGCATCAACTATTTGCAAGTTCTCAAACAAGTGGCACATGACAACCATCCCGATTTAATCATCACCGATTGGCGCAAGGTCGTCAATGGCGTACAGCAACCTCTTTACCTGGCGCCAATCGATTTCCCGCAATTCCCTACCACCCAGCTTGTACTTACTGAAATTTTGAGTAGCGGACGAATCATCGGTTCACTGTGGGCAAAGCTGTTTTCCGCAAAGCTTTTTCAGGATAATCGTTTTCCGATACAGCGGACCAGCTCTGATTATGCCTCGGTTCTCAGCGCCATTTGCAAAGCACACCATATATGTTATGCCCCCGGCATCTTTTATGCATACACAGCCGATCGTGCGACGAGTCTGCAAAATAATCAGAAACCCCAGGACATTCGCGACTCCGCTCAAGTACATGAAAAAACCGCACAGCTCATTCGCAAAGAATATCCCGCACTTGCAAATCTGCTCAGAATTGATTTGCTCAACAGTGCTCAACAGGCGTGCATACACATATGCCGCTCACGCGCAATTAAAAGCGACGAGCGTAAAGCTCTTTTCAGGCGCTATCGTAAACCAATCATGCATGATTTGATATATTTAATGAAACGTTCTGGGTCACTAAAGTACAAAATGATTATGCTATGTATTGCAGTAGGATACTATCCGACATATTTTATGCTACACATTAGCGCAGCAAAGCAGCGTTGAACGCCATAGAACGAAGGCAGAAAGCTGCAATACTCACAACTTCCCATTAAGTATTCGATTGTACACACTCCCAGATTGAGTGTTTAGCTTTCCTAGATTCTTATAGGTAAGCTTATAGGCATATGTATCCTTCGGAAGTTCAAGATCCCTATCATTGAGATGATCTGCAAGATAGAAGCGATGCAAGTTATTTTGCGGGACTTCATCAATCATTTGCCTTACTGACGGAATATGCAAATAAGCCGCGGAAAGCATTATATCAATCATAAAATAATCAGGAATGCGATTTACTCGAGTATACAGTTTCACAAACGCTTGATACATAATAGAGAACAGGGGGTTTTCTTTTATCCCCCCCATAAAATAACCAGTCCAGTTACGTACCGGTGCCACTTCATGGTTGGGAATAGAATAGAAACGATACTGAGCAATAGAAGAATCCATGTTCTGCGTGAGATACATTGTCGCATCCATCCACATTCCACCATATCGGTATAGCAAGGCAAACCGGATAATGTCCGACAGTGTAGTAATGGAAATCATTCCACGACGAACCTTATCCATAATATTTGGATCAATCTCCACGAAAGAATTGAGCGTGTCCTTAGTGATGATGTTAACAGTGCGTCCATTCGCATGACGACAGATACTATCCACGCACGCACGCACGATGGGAGGCGTACGCTCATCAATGCCTTGCCACCACATCACCCAAATGGGACCGTCATTCTCTCCTTTGAGATGTTGCATCGTCTCGACATCAAAAGGGAAACCCTGTATCAGCTGTGTATAAGAAGCATCAACAATCTTTGCATAATAATCTTGGATTTGCTTATGCGTAAGGCGATAAGATGTAGCCACCATTGCCGTACGTGGACCGAATAATTGATATGCACTCGCGATATACTGCGCATTTGTCTCTATTTTCTTGGCAATCGTCTTCACGCGTCCCATCGTCATCCATCGCTTTCATCGACCCAATGATAAAGTTCCTCTTAGTCGCGCTTGAACAGATCTCGCGTGTACACCTTATCCTCTACATCTTTGAGCTCATCATTCCATCGATTTGCCACAATTGCTGATGCCTCCTTCTTAAATGCTTCCAAATCATGGGTCACTTCACTGCCGAAGAATTCGACTTCATCGAGCGTTGGCTCGTACACCACCACAGGGATGCCCTTGGCCTTGATGCGCTTCATAATGCCCTGAATGCTTGACTGACGGAAGTTGTCGGAGCCGGATTTCATCGTCAATCGATAGATACCGACCACTGGATTCTCCATGCCTTCGATCCTAGAAAGAATCTGCTCGGCAATGAAATCCTTGCGGGTACGGTTTGACGCCACAATCGCCTCGATGAGGTTCTGCGGCACATCGGCGTAATTTGCCAGCAGTTGCTTGGAATCCTTCGGCAGGCAGTACCCGCCGTAGCCGAACGAGGGATTGTTGTAGTGGCCACCAATGCGCGGGTCAAGGCACACTCCACGGATGATTTCGGCGGTGTTCAAGCCACGCGATTCCGCATACGTGTCGAGTTCATTGAAGTACGCCACACGAAGGGCCAGGAACGTGTTGGCGAACAACTTGATCGCCTCAGCTTCGGTCGTGCCGCAGATCAGTTCAGGAATGCCGGTTGCACCATCGGCGTTCGTGCAGTCATGTTCTTCGGGTGCAGCGCCTTGCGCCAGTAGATTTGCGAACGTGCGGGCGGCCTCCACCGCCTTGGCATCGCCCACCGGCGCGCCGACGACGATACGCGAAGGGTGCAGGTTATCGTATAGTGCATGGCCTTCACGCAGGAACTCGGGGGAGAAAATGATCTTCTCGTCGCCGGTCTTCTCACGCAATTGCGCGGTGTAGCCGACCGGAATCGTCGATTTGATCACAATCCAGCAGTCCTGGTCATATTCGCGGATGGCCTTGATGGCGGCCTCAACGCTCGACGTGTCGAAGTAGTTCTTGCGCTCGTCGTAGTTGGTGGGTGTGGCCACAACCGCATAATCCGCACCAGTGTAGGCCACGGCCGGATCAGTGGTGGCTTGGAAGTCCAGGTTCATGGTGCCGTTGCGCTTGCCGTCGAGGAAACGCGTGATCTCCACATCGACAATCGGACTTTCGCAATGGTTGAGCTTCTCCACCTTTTCAGGCACGATGTCCAACGCGTGCACTTCGTTATGCTGCGCAAGCAACAGCGCAACGGACAATCCCACATAGCCGGTGCCGGCAACTGCAATCTTCATGTGCATTCCTCGATTTCTTCCCAATAATGCCTAATACCGTCGTTGATTTATCAATATATTGTTGGGAGCTGACAGTACGGCTATGGATCAGTACGCGCCACTTGGACGCAGCACCGTGCCGATGGTGCGCATGATGTACACGATGTCTTCCATCACGCTCCAATCCTGCACGTAGCTCACGTCGAGCTGACGGCTTTCCTCTTCGTCAAGGTCGTTGCGCCCAGACACCTGCCACGGGCCGGTGATGCCTGGTTTGACGAGCAGGCGCGTCGCGTAGACCGGGTCGTACTCTTGTACCTCGAAGTCACGCTGCGGACGCGGCCCAACCACGCTCATGCTGCCCATGAACACGTCGAAGAACTGTGGCAGCTCGTCAAGGCTCGTTTTGCGGATGAAGTTGCCTACCTTCGTGATACGCGGATCGTGCTTGAGTTTGTACCGTGCACCCATCTCCTGTCCGTTCGCGGCAAGCACTTCCTTCAGGTGTTGGTCCGCGTCCACGCGCATCGAGCGGAATTTGTGGATATAGAACGGCTTGCCGCGCAGACCAATACGCTCCTGCTTGTAGAACACGGGACCACCGTCTTCGATCTTGATGGCGATCGCCACAATGAGCATGATCCACGACGAAAGCACGATGGCGAGCGATGAGACCACGATGTCAAAGATGCGCTTCTTCACCTTGGCCACCGGCGAATACTGCGGCAGGCTGATCGTCATGATGCTCATGCCTTGGATGTTGCGCATCTGTGTGGCGTGTTCGGCGATGTCAAGTGCCGAGGTGATCAATGCGATCTCCAGATTGAGCGATTCCATCTGCACGGCGAATGTGCTCAGATTGTCGGAGAAGCGGTCGAGCACATCCGTCACCATCACGGTCTGCGCACCGGTCTGCGCGATGCGGCCGGCCAGACGGTCGCCGTATTCAATGACTTCAATCGGCTCACCCCAAGATTCGCGCACCATTGCGTCAAGCACATCGATGTTCGGATCCGCCTCGATCAAGCCGGTCTCACGGTTCACGCGAATCGGGCATATACGCACCGGCTTGTAATTGAGTTGCTTGCGCTGCTGCAGGAACTTGAGGATCTGTCCAATGCCCTCGGGCGATCCCACAATGACCGTAGGGTAGGCGTAATCGCCTTTGCGGTGGCGGTAGGTGAGGAAGCGGCGCGCCACGAAACGCACGATCATCTCGGCCACCCACACGCACAATGACGTCATGCACACCGAGAAGAACGAGACATTCGTTTGCATGATGAAATTGAGTGCGCATACGCCCACCCAGCTGAACACCGTTGCTTTGAGCAGCAGGATATTGAGTTGATAGCCATCGGCGAACACATGCCTGTGGTAGACACCAGAGGAATGGGCACAGAACACCCAGATGATCGCACAGACCGCCACATACAGGTACACACTGATCGGGAGGTTGAGCTGCAGTCGTGTGGTGAACAAATCCATCTCTTTACTTAAGTACATCACCACAAGACCTACGCAGAAAAACACCACCGCGTCGAAGGCCATGAGGGCAAGATTCAGCACAAGACGCCAATGCAGCACTTTGGCGGATTGATGTTCCACCTTCTGCGCGAGCTGTGCATCACTCTTTTCCTGTGTCATGGTTCTCCTTCTCGCCTGCCCACACAGCACTCAGGCCTGTTCCCTCACCGCACGTGGCGGTACCCGCTTTGCACATAACAAGCCAATACTACCTTGCCCTCTGCCGCAAACTGCACATCATGGCACATGCCGCATGTTCGCCATGGTTTCTCAGTAGGTGAAGCACGATGCGCTCTGTTTACAATATGAATTGGGCGAAGTATAGGTTCATGACCATCGTATGTACGACGAGGCACTTTCCAAAGGAGATTCGTGATGGAACAGGCACAAGGCAACACCGGTTCGTTCAACGCCGTGGAATACGGCCCAGGCCAAGCCGCTCGGGATGCCGAGCATGATGCACTCAAGACAGACGAGCTCACGGAGCCACGTGCACTCAACACCGACCCACTGACCGCCGCCGCCTCACCAGACAACGCAGTGATGCCCGATCCAGCCGTGACTGTTACGTCCGATGACACGATCACCGGCGAATTCGCTGTCGCCGAAACGGATGAGAGTGATGATGGCAGCGTAATCGCGGACGAGGAACTGCGCCAATTCGAAAAGCGCATCGACGATATTCTTTCGACAGGCGAACTTGACGAAACACTGCGCGTCATCGACGCCGAAGGCGTGGCGCAGGTGCTCCCCGTGCTCGATTCCGAACCAATCTCGCATCTGCTCGAGGGCATTGAGGAAATCGGCGGACGCGCCAATGTGTTCGTCCGCACCGCGGATGGCATCGCCGTGCTCAACGTGGTGGAATACAGCCCGGAAGACCAAGGCGCACGCCAAGCAGACGATACGCCGACCGGCGAGACACCCGCAGTAAACGCCGAGGCAGCAACAGAGTGAGTCTTCCGGAACCATCGAAACCGGGGCGCCCCTACACCCGTGATGTGCACCACGACCCCGAGACGGATGAGCATCCAGGTCGCATTGCCGGCCTGTCCACCGTACTCACCGGCGACATGTCGTACCGTAACGGACATTTGACCCGTCCGGCGTTCATTTCGCTTGCCATCCTCACGTTCATCACCTTCGTTGGCAACTTCACGCAGCTGCAGCTCAGCGCCGCCCTGCCGACGATTGTGGATGAGTTCAACATCACCGTGACCACCGGCCAGTGGCTCACCTCCATCTTCCAGCTCACGATGGGCGTGATGGTACCGCTCACCGCGTTCTTCACGCGGCGCTTCTCCACCCGGCAGATCGTCATCGCATCAATGGTGGTCTTCACCCTCGGGTCACTGCTCGCCTGGATCGGTACAAGTTTCGTGCTCGTGCTGTTGGGCCGCCTGCTGGAAGCGATAGGGACTGGTGTTATGTGGCCCGTGCTGCAGATCACCGTGTTCACGATCTTCCCCCTCGACCGGCGCGGTATGGCCATGGGCACCGTCGGCATGGCGATGAGCGTGGCACCGGCCATCGGCCCCACTTGGGGAGGCTTGCAGACCGATGCCAACGGTTGGCGTTCCATCTTCTTCACCCTCACCATCATCGGTGTGATCGCATTGGCCCTGTGCTTTTTCGGATTGCGCAACTTCGAATCGAGCGACAAGACCGCCAAAGCTGATTTCTTCTCGGTGGCACTTTCCGTGTTCGGTTTCGGCGGCCTCATGTTCGGCTTCACGAACATCCAGGCATATCCTTTCACACACCCGATCGTCTGGTTACCGATGCTCATCGGCGTCGTCGGCATTGTATGGTTCGTGGTGCGCCAGAACCGCAGTTCCAAACGCTTCATGGAAGGCAAACAGTCGCAGCCGGCGCTCCTCGACCTGCGCGTGTTGCGCAATGCGAACTTCAGCATGGGCACGGCGATCGCAGCCATGAGTTTCTTCGCGTTCAGCTCCATCGTGGTACTCATGCCACTGTATATCCAGAACTGCCGCGGGTATTCCGCCACCGTCAGTGGTCTCGTCATGCTGCCCGGCGCGTTGGGGCAGGCGATCTCGCAGTTCTTTGGCGGCAAGGCGCTCGACCGTTTCGGCGCACGTCCAGTCGCGTTGATGGGCACCATCACCCTGTTCATCGGCACCGCCATGATGAGCACGGTATCGATCACCTCATGGATTTGGTGGGTCTCCATCTGCCAGTTCATCCGGCAAATCGGCATGGGCTTTGTGATGATGCCATTGACCACGTGGTCGCTCAACTGTCTTGAGCCGGATCAGGTGTCCGCGGGTTCGGCCGTGACCAACACCGTGCGGCAGATCGCCGGTGCCATCGGTGCGCCGGTGCTCATCCTGCTCATGTCGGTCATCGCGGCTGCCAAGATGGAGACGATGGGCACAACCGGTCAGGGAGCCATCCTCGCGAACATTATCGGTATTCAGTGGGCATTGCGCATCAGCGCATTGATATGCCTGACCATGGTGTTCATGGTGCTGTTCGGTGTGCATGGCAACGGGGCTGGTTCAGCGCACGATGTGGCGCGTCGTGCGATTGGACGTGTGCGCCACCACGCTACCAACTAGTGCACTAGGTTTTATGCCTTGCCCATGAGCGTGAGCACAATGAGCACAGCGTTGAGCGCGATGATCAGCGCCACGACCGCCAAACAGACGATGTGCTTGATACGCCCATCCGCGTATTGCCCCATCAACGAGCGGTCGTGCGTGTAGCGCATCAGCGGAATAATCGCGAACGGAATGCCTATCGACAGCACCACCTGCCCAACAATCAGCGCCTCGGTCGGATTGTTGGCGAGCGCAAGCACCACCAGCGCCGGCACGAGCGTGGCCACGCGGCACGCCCACATCGGCACGTCCACACGCAGCAGTCCCTTCATGATCTCCGAGCCGGCGTAGGTGCCGACGGATGTGGATGAGAGCGACGACGCAAGCAGACCAATGGAAAAAATAGTGCCGACGACCGGTCCGAGCACCTGTGTGATGGCATGCTGCGCGCCTTCGATCGTGTCGGTGCCTGTCATACCGTAGAGCGAATTCGCCGCGAGCACGAGCAGCGCGATGTTCACCGTGCCGGCGATCGCGAGCGCCCACACGACGTCGATACGGCTGCCGTGCATCATCTGCCGTATGCTCGGCCGGTCGGAGCCTTTGCTGAAGTGGTCGTTCACAAGCGTGGAGTGCAGGTAGATCGCGTGCGGCATCACCGTCGCTCCGAGCATCGATGTGGCCATCAATACCGACGATCCGTCGGTGAACCGCGGGATCAGTCCCTCCGCCACCGCAATCGGATTGGGCGGGTCGATGAACAGGCCTGCGATGAACCCAAACGTGATCACCAGCAGCAACCCAATGACGAGCCGTTCGAAGATCTTGTGCGTCTCACCGCCCTGGAATAGCAGCAGCACCGTGGAGACGGCGCCGATGATGCAGCCGCCCACGAGCAGTGGCACACCAAACAGCAGATTCAGTGCGATGGCGCCGCCGATGACTTCGGCGAGGTCGGTGGCGATGGCGATAACCTCGGCCTGCATGAAGAATAGGAAGCGCCCGGCGGTGCCCATGCGCTGCCCGAGGATCTGCGGCAGGCTCTTGCCGGTGACGATGCCGAGTTTGGCCGCCTGGTATTGGATCAGCACACTCATGCAGTTGGCCACCACGAGCACCCACACCAGCAGATAGCCGTATTTAGCGCCGGAGGTGAGGTTCGCCGCCACGTTGCCCGGATCCGCATAGGCCACCGCTGCCACAAACGCCGGTCCCAGCATGCTGGCGAGCGCATGCGCGGGCTTCTCCGGTTTGCCGCTCGCCTTACGCTCGATCGCAATGTCCTGGTCCGCCTCGGCCTGCAATGCGAGCGAGTCAATGTCCGCCGGTGGTGCGCTCTGTTGCTTACCTTCGCTCATCATGCATCACGACTCCTCGACTACCGCAGCTTATCTTCGGATTCCATTGTGTCGAATCATCGTGGTTTCGCGCGCCGCTCAATCGTTCGGAATCGCCTGCCCCGGGCATGAGTGCAGCACGCTGAGCATCGCGCGCTTCTCTTGCGTCGTCACGCTCAATCCGTACTTGTCTTTCACACCGATCTGCCGCGCCACATAATCGCACCGATATTCGCCGTTCGTCGGCAGCCAGTACGCCGCCGAGGCGGCGCCTTTCTCTTGGTTCGCCGGTCCGTCCACCGCGAGCAAATTGTAGAGGTCGTTGCCGAACCGGAACCGCTTCTGCTGGCTCCAGTCGCGCGCACCGGACTGCCATGCATTCTGCAGCGCCACCACATGGTCGATCTGCACGGCCGAGCTGGTGGTCTGCCCACGCTGGAAGTGAATCGTCTTGCCGGTGTACGGGTCCGCGAGCACGCCCGACTTGACTTTGCATCCACCGAGTTTGGTGTATTGCACGCCGGTCAGGTCGCGCGCGAGTACGTCTTCGCGCACGTCACAGCCATTGCCGTCGTCGTCTGTTTCGCGGTAGCCGAACAGTTCACGCTCGTAGCCGTTCGTGGAGACGTCGTCGTCCACCGGCAGTTTCTGCAACGTCTCCGCTGCCGTGCCCGTGGCGTGGTACTGCCCAGTGATTTCCGCGAATTTCGGGCTGACGCGCGGCAGGATCACGCCGATTGTCACGCCGATCACTATGGCGATCACGAGCAGGATCAACACGCGCTCAGCCACACTGGAACTGTTGAAGTAGTTGCGGCCGAAATGCTTGGAACGTCTACGAGTCATGCGCTCTACTGTCGCGCGAATCGTGCGGAAAATCAAGCTGCCCTGGCGATGCGCGCATAGGTCAGGCACGCAATCTGTGGCTCCTTGCCCGTCTGCTGCGCGATCACACAGGCGACGCGCATGGCGAGCCGGTCCAACGCCTCCTCAGAATTCAGATCAGCCTGCGTCACTTCGAAGAAGCTCCACCCCAGCGCCGCCAGTGCGCCGAGCTTGTCACGGTCGCGCCGGTATTGCCGGACATCCGAGCGGTGTTGGTTACCCTGATATTCCAACCCCACACGGTATTGCGCAATGGCCAGATCCACCGTGTGCTCTGCGCGCGAGTCATACGCCGACCCCGCCACCACATAATTGATTGCGAATGCCGGCAGTCCGCGCAAATCCAGCCGCACGCGCAATTCAGTCTCTTTGACCGAGGCACTGTCTGTTCGCGCAATCGCCAACGCGCGCAAACACCTGCGCTTACCGTGGAAACGATGGGCACCTGTAAACGCGCGCAAATCAGCGAGTGTGGCCAGTCCATATCGCTCCATGGATTCGGCAATCTGGATGAGCTGCAACATCGTCGCGTCCATCGCCACCGACGCCCACGCAGCCGCCGGTCTCAGGCACTGCACGCCGTTCGCGAACTGCTGTATGGAATCGGCCGCCAGACCCTTCCATACGTGCATGCGAATGCCCGGCAATGGCTTGCGTTCGCCAGCCGTGCGCACAACCACGTGCAATGCGTCTTTAGGCTGTTTGGTGGCGCGCGGTGGCGCATTGTCCCACGCATTGCCCGGGCCGGAAAGATCTTCCGGCGTCTCCACACCGAGCAGGCGCAGCGCCGTCGACCCGCAGTACACGTACGGAATGTGGGCGCGTACACAACGGCGCATCATCTGCGAGACTTTCTGCCGCAGATGTGACCGCAACAACGGATACGAATTATGGGGACTCTCGTACTGCGGTATATCCACCGGAATTGTGTCCCATTCCTCATAGTCCTCATAACAATAGTCCCCATACAATCCACTCATTGCGCTCCTCCTTACTGCGGTTCGAATCCACCCACCGTATCGTCACCATCCCGAGCGCGCAATTCACCTCAGCACTATTGTGGAAATGTGGATTCCCGGCAGTGGCATCCCCCTCTTTCCCATCTGCCCTTCTCCTCTTCATTGCCCCCCACTCCTCGCACCGGAACAGACCCACCCCGCGCAGTCTGCCACTCGCACAAATCGATTGTTCACCCCAATAATCGATTTGTGAGGCAAACACTAGCGCGTGGTAGCGCGCGGAATGACATACGAGAATGTCTCAAGCAGTTCCGGCGCATGAATCCGACCTCCAATCCTTCCCAGAATGCGTTCCACGGACGTCGAGGCGACCCACTCAAGGCAGCTGGCCATTGTCGTCAATGGCTGCTGCAGATATTCGGCTTCTTCGATGTCATCAAAGCCAATCACCTGCACTGTTTTTGGAATGTCTATCTGCGCGGCTGTCAGCGCCGCGATTACACCAATCGCCAGTTGGTCGTTCAACGCGACAATGCCGTCGAATGGCTCACCGGCGGCAATCAACCGCTCGGTGGTATGGAACCCTGAGCCAATCGTCCAATCTGCTCCGGTATTGCCAATGAGCTGCGGCAGAAGCGGTGCCGCATGACGCGCGCATTCCTCGATGATGCCACGCAAACGCAGTTCGGCGTTGCCTTCGGTTGCGCTACACACCGCATCGAATCCGCCTGAGTAGTCAGCGCGGGCTCCGACCACGGCCAGACGGGCGCTACCGCGGTCCAACAGATAGGCGGCTGCCGTTGCTCCCGCTTCAGTGTCATTGGGCGTGACATGATCCACCACGCCTCCGGTGTCGCGCGCCCCTACGCACACCAATGGATAGGAGACGCGCAACTCGTCCGGGCTGAACTGCGCCACTTCGCTCAGCGAGAGAATCATGCCGTCAGAGACTGTGGTGTTGAAACCACGCAGCAACTCCTGAAGACCTTCGGTGTTCCCTTCCGCATACGTGGTCACATACACGCTGTAACCGTGCAATCGAGCGGAGTCGATGACACGATTGGCCAGTTCCGCGAGATAAGGCGGTGTCAGTGTAGGCACTGCCAGAGTGATGACCCCGGTGTGGCTGCAGGTGAGGTTGCGGGCGGCGACGTTGACCTGATATCCAAGCTCATCGATGACCGCTTGCACCTTTTGTCTGGTGGCCGCCGACATTCTTCCGCTGCCGTTGATGACGTTGGACGCCGTTTTCAGTGACACTCCAGCCGTCTGCGCAACGTCACGCAATGTCACGCGTTTCTGTTTATCCGCCGCCATCTTCGCCTCCGCCGCCGCTGTTCTACCCTTATCTTAGCGTCAACGCGGGTTTTGCATAATCAGCACTCCGTTCGCATGCAATGTGACGGCATCCTGCCCGCGACTGCCACGCGCGAGCAGCACTGGGGCACCAGTAAGGCATAGTTCCACATCAGTTCCGCTGCGGTTGAACACACAGTGGAACACATGGGCGTCATCTGCACGGTTAATGCTCACGACGCGCGGATCACCCAGCTCAAGCCCGATCTGCGGCGCCAGCTGATCACAGATGAACCGGGTGATATCCTCACGCCGCGCATCACACCCGATGTACCATGTGCGCCCACCGCCGTATTGGTGCGCAACAATCGCGGGCATGCCGCTCAGCTCCCATTCGCGAGCGCCCGCTCCGGTATACGCGGCGAGCGTTTCCGCATCGTCGTCGATTCGCGTCAGGCATGTCTGCCAGAGCCGCGACATGCCGCCATCGCTGAGCTCCACATGCTCCGCCGTTCCCACGGCCCCAAGAATGTTGAATTCCTCGCCGCTCACTCCCAGCATCGTGCGCAGCAGACCATCACCAGTACCTGGGTACCCGCCCAAACTGACTTGGAACGCATCATTGACAATGCCAGTGGCATAACCCACCACAATCGCACCGCCGCCGCGCACATACCGCTCCAACCGGCGCACTGCGCTGTCCGAGAGCATGAACAAGGTCGGCAACACGAGCAGGTCGTACTGCTCCCAATCATGCGCAAGCGGCACCACGTCCGCGCGCAGTCCAGCGTCAAGAAACGAGCGGTACCAGTCGCGCACATCGTGCCAATGGTCGAGCTTCGTGGTCGGCAGTGTGGGGATTTCAGTCGACCACTGTGATTGCGCGTCGAACAGGATGCCCACGCGCGACGGCATGACCGTGGTTCCGGCCACCTCAGACAGATCTTTCAGCGCCTCCCCCGTCTCGCACACCTGGCGGAACAGACGCGTGTCGGCGCCGGCATGCGGCAGCATCGCCGAATGGAACGCCTCCGCCCCGCCGCGCGACTGCCGCCATTGGAAGAAATTGATCGCGTCCGCGCCCATCGCCACATGCGCCAATGCGTCACGCAACAGCTCGCCATGGCATTTGCGCGCGTTGACCGGTTTCCACTGCACGCTCGATGTGGAGTGCTCCATCAAGTACCACGGATGGCGGCGCGCGATCGACGACACAAGTGAATCCGAGCACAGCAGCTCGTCCAGATGGGATTCGCCCTCATGGAAGTAGTGGTCGTTGGACACAAAATCCACTTCGGCACCCCACTGCGCGTAATCCATCGCGCATTGGTCAGTGGAGATCATGAAGTTCGTGGTGATCGGCTTGTCGGGGCAGATCGCGGCGATCGCATCCCGCTCTGCGCAGTAGCAGTCAAGCAGCGCGTCATTGCTGAACCGTTCAAAATCGAGCTGCTGCGCCGGATTCACCATCGCGTCCGCGCCCATGTGCCGGGGCAGCAGCACCTCTTGAAAACTGCGCACCTCCTGCGACCAGAACGACGAACACCACGCTTCATTGAGCTTCTCTACCGAGCCGTATTTGCGCTCGCACCACGCGCGGAATGCGCGCAGAGCCTCGTCGGAGTAGTCATGGCGATTGTTCCACCCATACTCATTACCCACATGCCACGCGGTCACCGTCGGATTGTCGCCATACCGTTCGGCGAGCCTGCGGCACAATTCCAGCGCGTACTCACGGAATATGGGGCTTGACGCGCTCCACGACTGGCGAGCCCCAGCATTGATGGCGTGCCCGAACTTGTCGCGCGGCAACATCTGCGGATATTTCTCGTAGAGCCATAGCGGCGCGCTCGCCGTCGCCGACGCCAGATCCACGCTGATATCTGCACAGCCGAGCATCGCGATGATGCGGTCGAGCCAATCGAAGTCCCATTCGTCTTCAGCCGGCTGAATGCGGTCCCAGCTGAAGATGCCCAGCGCCACCACATTGACACCGGCCTGCTGCATCAGCCGGATGTCTTCGGGCCATACGCTCTCCGGCCATTGGTCGGGATTGTAATCCCCGCCGTATGCGATGCCACCACTGCTGTTACCCAGCAAACGTGGCCATGTGAATGCACGATTCATAAGTATTCTCCTCGTATATGCACTATGCACAGTTGAACGCACGGATAAGACATGCCGCCGGACAGGCACGGCCCGACCGGCGGCATCCGGCCGAACTATTCCTTGACCGCACCTGCGGCAAGACCCGACTGCCAGTATTTCTGCAGCAGCAGAAATGCGATGACCAGCGGAATGATAGTGATGAGCGAACCGGTGATCACCAGATTCTGGATGGCCTGGCCGCCAGCAGTGGATGCCTGGTCCTTCCACTGGTTCAAACCAATCGTCAGCGGATACCAATCAGCGTCTTTGAGCATGATCAACGGCAGGAAGTAGTTGTTCCACGTCGCAACGATCGTGAACAGCGCACAGGTGACAATACCGGGCGCAAGCAGCGGCAGCGACACCGTGAAGAACGTCCTCATCTCGCCGGCTCCATCCACGCGCGCGGCCTCAAGCAACTCGGCCGGCACCGCCTGCTCGGAGAAGATCCACATGAGGTACAACCCGAACGGGCTGACCAGACTCGGGATGATCATCGCCCAAGGCGTGTTCGTCAGGCCGAGCTTTGCGAACAGTAGGAACTGCGGCACGGCGAGCGCGATGCCAGGCACCGAGATCGCGCCGATGATCACCATGAAGATGCTTTTGCGCCCGGGGAAACGGAACTTGGCGAGCGCATATCCTCCCATGACCGCGAGCAGTGTGGCGCCGCCCGCACCCAGCACCACGTAGAAGACCGTATTGAGGAACCAACGTGCGAAGATGCCGTCCTGATAGGTGAACACCGTCTTGATGTTGTCCCACAACGCGAAAGAGTGGCCAAAACCGAGACCGAACGTGGATGTGAAATCAGCCTGCGTCTTTGTCGAGTTAATCAGCAGATATACAAACGGGAACAGGCAGTAGATCGCGAAGATCGCGCACACCACTGTCAGCAATGTCGATTTTCGCGGGTTTGCGACATTCGCAAATCCATGTTCCCTAGCCCGCTGGCGTTCCGCCTTCTCATCACGAGCCACACGGCGCTCACGCTCCTTTTCGAGCTTGCGAAGACGGCGAGGCGAAGTGGATTCAGTTGTCAAAGCGCTCATTTCATCTGCTCCTTCATGCTCTTGAGCTGCACCGCGTAGGCGATGATCATCGTGATGACCGCCATGACGATGGCGAGTGCGGCCGCATAATTGGACTGGCCTCCGGAGAAGCTCAGGGTGTAGGCGTACATGTTCGGTGTGTAGGAACTGGAGATGGAGTTGCCAGGCACCATGTTCTGCATGACGGACGGTTCGTTGAACAGCTGGAACGAACCGATGATCGAGAAGATGACGGTAATCGCAAGCGAGCCCTTGAGTTCCGGCAGCTTGATGCTCTTGACCGTCTGCCATTCGCTCGCCCCATCGATTGCAGCTGCCTCATACAGCGAGTGCGGGATCGTGGACAGCGCACTGTAGAAGATCAGCATGTTGTAGCCGGTGAATTCCCACGTATTGATGTTGCCGATCGCAGCGAGCAGCACGTTCGGGGACAGCACGTTGATGTGCGTGCCGAGCCAGTCGTTGAGCGAACCGACAAGGCCGTACTTCGTGCCGTACATGAACGCCCATATCAGCGTGGAGACCACCGCCGGAACCGCATACGGCAAGAATGAGGAGATGCGGAAGAACTTCATGCCGTGCAGCTTCATCGAATCAAGCGCGAGCGCCATCAATGCGGCGAGTCCGAGCATGATCGGCACCTGCACCAGCGTGAAGATCACAACCCTTCCCACCGAGCTCCAGAACAGCGGATCGTGGAACAGACGCGTGTAATTCGCGAATCCGACGAAACGGTTGCCGCCGACCATACGGTTCTGGAAGAACGAGATGTAAATCGCGTAAAGCACGGGGATGATGAACACGAAGATGAAGACCGCGGCGAATGGCCACATGAACTTCCACCCTCTCCAATCGCGTCGTCTGCGATTCACCTGGATCTCAGACGCTCCCATTCGGGTAGTTGCAGCGCTCATTTTCTCACCTTTCTTCTCTCTGGTTCTCAGCCTTCGTTGGTTACGTCGTAACCCTGCTGTGTGCCGTGCTCGGCCAGGCTCTTGCCATAGGCGCGGAACGCGTCCTCGAGCTTGATCTTCTTGTTGTAAGCGGGCGAGATGTCATCGCCGAACTGTGTCTGCGCGAAGGCATTGTATGGCAGATACTGGAACTCCCCCACCGGCCGTTTCGCCGCTTCAGCGAGTACGGCACTCACATTCTGCCCGCCAAAGAACGCATTCACTTTCTTGTTCGCCTCACTCTCAGGATTGGTGAAGTCCGGATCATCGAGAATCGACTTGAGGCAGGGGAAATTGCCGGTCTGAGACATGGTGACCGCACCCTTGCCAAGCGTCATGTATTCGATGAACTTGTATGCGGCGGCCTGATTATGCGACTGAGCCGTGATTGCAAGCGCCGAGCCACCGTCGTCGGAAAATACTTCTTCACCCTCCTTCCATTGCGGAAGTTGGGCCACGCGCCAGTTGCCGGTCTGGTCGGGAGCGCCGTTCATAAGATTGACCGGCATCCACGCGCCGATTGTCAGCGATGCGATTGAGCCATCATTGAGCGAGCGGTTCCATTCGTCGGACCAATTCGAAACCTGTGTATTGATTAGGTCCTCGTCGATGAGCTTCTGCTGGAAATCAATGTAGCGTTTCATGCCAGCGTCTTTGGTCATGTCGATGGTGATTTTCTCTCCATCGACCTTCCACGGGTGGGCACCGGCCTGCCATGCCTGGGCCGTGAATGGCTGATACTCCATGGCGCTGCCGGAGTTGTTGGTCATATACGAGCCAGTGGCACGTACCTTCTTCGCAGCCTCGTAATAGTCATCCCAGGTTTTGATGCTTTCGCCATCCACCCCCGCCTTATCGAAGACAGCCTTGTTATAGAACAGCATTTCCGGGCCAGAATCGATCGGCATGGCGTAGGGTTTGCCGTCGTACTGCAGCTTGTTCCAAGGGCCGGCCACGAACTTTGACGCCTCATCAGCAGCGCCGAAGCTTGACAGATCCACAAGGTCTTCCGTCACGGCGAACTGTGTGACCGTTGGGTCCTCCAGCATCACAACGTCCGGCGCGCCTTTGCCTGCTGCGATTGCATTCGACAAAGCTGTCTGGGTGTTGGAAGCGGTACCGGTGGAATTGAATTTCACGGTAATGCCCGGATTGTCCTTCTGGAAATCGGCGATGAGCTCCTTCATCGTATTGCCAGCGTCCCATCCCCAGAACACCAGTTCCGCCTTGTCGGCGTCTCCCAAAGCACCTTTGTTGCCATCTGACCCGCCGCAAGCAGAGACACCTATTATGGTGGCAAGTGCCGCGGCTGAAGCCAATATGCGGGTGAATCGACGTGTCGTCATGATGACCTCTTTTGCTTCCAATAACCATCGATACAGTCTTCCGCGACTTTTCGAAGGCCTACTTCCTTTTTTCCAATTGGTACATCTGTGTACCTAATACAGATGATACAGCGGTATACCAATATGTCAAATCCACCGCATGCCGAAACGAAAAACCAGCATTCTCCCCAAGGATTCAAGCGGATCCGCAGCGAACATCAAGCTCTCAGCACCCACACAAATCGATTTTTCACCCAACATTTCGATTTGTGCAGGTTGGGTCCGGCGGCACGGATAGCTATGCCGCTCCTGATTCCACCCACCCACACTTTTCGCCCAAATAGGCTCTAGAATCTCATAATTTCAATCAAACACAGACACTTCTGCACATACCGTGCAAGTGTCCTCTCCGAGCCGTCGCACAAATCGATTTTCCACCCCAACAATCGATTTGTGCGGCAGCCTCAGTGCCAAAACCACCCACCTAACAGGGGATTATCCGGCTATGTGGAATTCAACAGCTGCTTTTCCGCTAAAACATGTTCCACATGTCCGCCGGAATATACTGCATGATGTCATTACGCGTCAAAGCAAAAGCCGACGCCGGCACCGGCTGCGCATCAGATTCCCCAAACGCCTGCGCGCATAAACGAACGAGCATATCGCCGTCAATCAGCTGCACACCCACTTGATTCGCATACGTCACGGCATCACGCGAGAATCCGCTGGTCGTGATCACCATCATGCCCTGCGCTCCCACAGTGGTGTTTGCGCCCTGCAATTTCTGGATAATCGGGCGCCCTACACGATGCTTGGGTTCATAGCATTTGCATTCCGCGATGAAACTCACGCCTTGGGGATCATAGAGTTTAAGATCAAAACCGCCATCCCGCACTGGAGGGGTCACTTCCGCGCTCCAGCCGAGATTCCGGAACACATCAGCGCAGAACGGCTCGAAATCCGTGGGCTGACTTCTGAATTGAGCCACAATGTTAGCGACGCTGGTGGCGGAGCGTTGCGCATTTACCTGCTCCATTACGCTCTGGCGCTTGATTTTCTCTTCCTGGCAGTATCCAACGGCATGGCCCTGAGCGCGCAAGTCAAGCGCAATGCGATACATCACCAACGGGTTCTTATCGCTCAGCCCCCATGGCCCAATGTCAATCAAGGATTTCTGGTAGCAAATGGTCGTATTCTTCGTACGTTGGTCACGTGTGCCGTCTCGTTTGGCAGCGGACCAATACGGGAAACGCAGCACCAACGTGCCTATTGGGTCGTCTTCATGGTGATACCGCTTGATACGCACACTATGCGGTAGATTCACACCATATTGCTTATGGAACTTCGAACGAAACACCATTTGGCGGATGGCATCCACCACCCATATCGCCAAGGCCAACACGGCAATAATGCCGACCCCCGCGATGCAGTATTTCCATACACTGTCCAAATTCGAGAACCACTCCAGCACTGATGCACCTTCTCTCACATTGTTTCTTCACTTCACATAGATACTATTACCAGTCTCCCGAATAGTGTGCGTCCACGTACATTCCCCGTTCAGTATCAGAACATGAAACATGCGGCGCAGCACCGTTGTGGTATCTCTCGAAACAGTGCCACGCACCGCGCGGCATGTAAGTTCACATAGGCGCACAGAAGGAACCAGAGAGAAAAGCTCATGGAGACTACCCGTAACGAACTCAACAAGAATCTCGCCCAGATGCTCAAGGGCGGCGTCATCATGGACGTCACCACGCCCGAGCAGGCGCGCATCGCGGAAGACGCGGGCGCTTGCGCCGTCATGGCGCTCGAGCGCATCCCCGCAGACATCCGCGCGGCCGGCGGCGTGAGCCGCATGAGCGACCCCGCCATGATCCGCGGCATCCAGGAAGCCGTCTCCATCCCGGTCATGGCGAAGGTGCGCATCGGCCACATCGCCGAGGCGCGCATCTTGCAGGCGATCGAGATCGATTACATCGACGAGTCCGAAGTGCTCTCCCCCGCCGATGACGCCTATCACATCGACAAAACCCAGTTCGATGTGCCGTTCGTCTGCGGCGCAAAGAACCTGGGCGAAGCGCTGCGCCGCATCGAAGAGGGCGCCTCAATGATCCGCACGAAGGGCGAGCCGGGCACCGGCGACGTGATCCAGGCCGTGCGTCACATGCGCACGATGAACCGCCAGATCCGCGAGCTCGTCTCCCTGCGCGACGACGAGGTGTACGAGGCGGCCAAGCAGCTCGCCGTGCCGTACGAGCTTGCGAAGTATGTGCACGACAACGGCCGTCTGCCGGTCGTCAACTTCGCCGCCGGCGGCGTCGCCACGCCCGCCGATGCGGCACTCATGATGGAACTCGGTGCCGAAGGCGTGTTCGTCGGCTCGGGCATCTTCAAGTCCGGCGACCCGGCCAAGCGCGCCGCCGCGATTGTGCAGGCGACCGCCAATTGGCAGGATGCCGACCTGCTCGCACGCCTGTCCGCGGACCTCGGCGAGGCGATGGTGGGCATCAACGAGGAAGAGATCGACATCATCATGGCCCAGCGCGGCGAGTGACCCATGGTTGTTGACGTTGCATATATCTCGAAAGAGCGTTCCGACGACCTTGGCAATACCCCCGGCTCAGTCACCGGCATCCTCGCCGTGCAGGGCGCATTCGCCGAGCACGCCGCGATGCTCGACCGACTCGGCTCCCCGTGGCGCCTATTGCGCGCGGCCGAGGATTTCGACGAGTCGATCGGCCGTGTGATCCTGCCCGGCGGCGAAAGCACGACGCAAGGCAAACTGCTGCGCTCCACCGGCCTATTCGAGCCGATCGCCGCGCACATCGCCGCCGGCAAACCGGTCTTCGGCACGTGCGCGGGCATGATCCTGCTCGCCCGCAGACTCGAGAACGACGCCAATGTGTATTTTGGCGCGCTCGACGCCACAGTGCGCCGCAATGCGTACGGGCGTCAGCTCGGGTCGTTCGCCGCGGAGGAGACGGTACGCACGTTCGACGCGCAGGGCGAACAGAGCGGAGAGATCGCCGATTTCCCGCTCGTGTTCATCCGCGGCCCGTTCGTGGCCGAGGTCGGTCCAAACGCGCGCGTGATGGCCTCGACCCGTGGCAACGCAGTGGCCCTGCAGCAGGGCAATATCATCGCCACGGCGTTCCATCCGGAAATCACCGACGACCCGCGCATCCACGAATATTTCCTCAGTCTGTAGACAGCGCACGCAGGCATAAAGGGTGGGGTTGTACGCAGCTGCGTACAACCCCACCCTTTATGCTACATGACTACATATGCAGCACCTCGTCGGCGATTTTCATCGTCGAGGCACGGTGCGAGACGAGCACGACGGCGGCATCGCGCTCCGATACAAGCTCATTGATCGACTGCAGGATGTACGCCTCGTTGAGCGCGTCCAAGCGGCTCGTCGGCTCATCGAACAAATACAGGTCCGCATGCCGCAGAAACATGCGCGCCAAGCCGATGCGCTGCCGCTCGCCTTCCGAGAGCCGTCCGCCGAGCTCGCCCACCGGCGTCTCCATGCCCTGCGGCAGGCTTTCGACGAGCGGCAAAATCGACGCCTTGCGCAGCGCCTCACGCAGTCCATCGTCACTCGCCTGCTCGTTGGCGATGCGCAGATTGCTCGCAATCGTGCCGTCGAACAGGTACGTTTCCTGGCTCATCATCGTCTGCAACCGGCGGCGCGTGTGCGCGTCCACGCCCGGCAGCACGTCGCCGGACAGCGCCACCGCGCCCTGCTGCGGATCCCAGTACCGCATGAGCAGCTTGAGCAGCGTCGACTTGCCGCGCCCAGACGGCCCCTGCAATCCGAGGATGCCAGAGACCGGCACGTCGAGCGTCACGTCGCGCAGCACAGGCGTGCGCGCGCCGTACGCGAACGTGACCTGCTCCATGCGCATGCCGTGATATTCCGGTTCGAGCGTGCCGAGTTCCTCGACCGCCGGCTCCTCATCCACCAATGCGAACAGACGCCGCGCCGATGCGAATGTCTGCGTCAGGCTCGCCGGCAGTGCGCTCAGCGCGAGCGTGGGTCCGAATGAACTGATGACGAGCACCATCGCCGTCACATTGCGCTCGACCATCGTCATATCGCCGCGGCTCGCGAACACGGCGAGCAACGCCGCGCACACCGTGACCAGCACGATGATCACATGGTCGAATCCACCGAACACGCCATTGCGCGCGCTCAGCTCCACACGCTGGCCCCACAGCGCACGCGACTGCCGGTCGATGCGTGCAAGACGCGCACGACCTTGCCCAAAGCGAACGATCTGCTCAAGGCCGCGCATGTCATCGAGCACGTCGTCGTCAAGGCTTGCACTCTGCTTGCGGATGCGCGCGCCGATCCCGTGTAATGCCCGCGCGAACCACGCCGGCACGGCCACGCCGATGAGCAGATGCGCCACCACAAGCAACACCGCGAACCACGGACTCAGGAACAGCAGCGCGATGGCATACACAACCGTAGTGGCCAGCGCGATCACCGTCGGCGAGATGGTGTGCGCGAAGAAGATCTCAAGCAGTTCCACGTCTGTGGTGACCATGGAGATGAGGTCGCCCTTGCCTTTGCCGGTCAGTTTGGCGGGGGCGAGACGGCGCAGCGCCGCGAACATCCGCCCGCGGAACAGCGCGAGCAAACGGAACGCCAGATTGTGGTTCATGTACTGTTCGCAATACCGCATGGCACCGCGGATCAGCGCGCACACCACCATGAGCGCCACGGCCCAGCCCACGGACAGACCCCAGACGGGCCGTCCTGCCGCCGCACACAACGCCATGACGCCGAACACCGGCAGGAAGGTCGCGGCGAGATGCCCGAGTGTGCCGAAGCAGCACGCCAGCACCATGAGCGGGCGCAGATCGCCCACCTGCCCCAGCAACCGGCGCACGAGCTGGAAGGTCGTCATCGGCGCGCGCTGTGTGTGCACACTCTCAGGCTGTTTCACATTGTGTTCCACAGTATTCGGCGCCGGTGCATACGCAATGCCGCGGTTGCGAGCACGCTGCCCCACCTGCTCCACCGACGCCTGCGCACGGAACATCGTGGCGTATTGGCCATCTTGGGCCATGAGTTCGGCGTGGGTGCCCGTTTCCACACACGCACCGTGGTCGAACACGGCAATGGCGTTGGCGTCCACGGCATCGGCAAGTCGGTGCGTCACCAGAATGACGGTTTTGCGTTCGGCCAGTTCATGCACGGTGCGCATGATGAGCCGCTCGCTTTCCGCGTCCACACTGCTCGTGGCCTCGTCGAAGATCATGATTGGCGCATCATGCAGCAATGCGCGCGCCACGGCGACGCGCTGGCGCTGGCCTCCCGAGAGATTCGCCACATCCTGCTCGATGCGCATGTCGAGCCCCTGCGGATGCGCGTCCACCATGTCAAGCACATGGGCGCGCGCGAGCGCATCGCGCAGTTCGCTCTCCGACGCACCGGGGCGCGCCATGAGCAGATTGTCGCGCAACGTGCCGGCGAAGAGGTGACTGCGCGCGCCGACGATCGAGACCGCGCCGGTCAGCGCACGCTCGCTCAGCTCGCGCAGTTCCACATTCCCGATGCGCAGTACGCCGTCATACCCTTCGAGCTCGCCGGCGACGAGCGCGGCGAGTGTGGATTTGCCGGAGCCTGATTCACCGACGATTGCGGTGAGCGAGCGCGCCGGCATCGTCAACGTGACATCATGCAGCGCCGGACACGCGGATTCGGCATACGCGAAGCCCAGATTGCACGTTGTCACATCGAGCGCGCCCTGCGGCAACTGACGGTCTCCGTATGTGCGGTCCGGCTCGTCAAGCAGCGCGAAGATGCGTTTGGTGGAGGTCATGCCGTTCATCGCCACATGGAAATACGAGCCGAGCTGGCGCAGCGGCAGGAAGAAGTCCACGGAGACGAGGATTACGAACAGCACGGCCGCCATACCAAGCGTCGGCCCGTTGAACACATGCAGGAACGGCGCCGACGAGGTGAATGCGGTGTGCCCTTGGTGCACATACTGCCAGAGTGCGGTGCCGATGCCCGCCGCGGCGCCGCCGTACGCCACCACATCCATCGCGGTGAGCGAGCGCAGCTGGATCTGCAGCACGCGCATCGTCATCACACGGAAGTCCTCGGCGTTCCTGTCCATCTGCTCGGCGGCGCGCGCGTCGGCGTCAAACGTCTTCAGCGTTTCGAGCCCCTGCAGGTTGTCGAGGAACACCGACCCCATGTCGGTGTATTTGCCCCAGTACTTTTTGAACGTCTTCGCCGTGGTCATGGCGATGGCACCGACGATCACGATGATCAGTGGCGCGCAGACGAGCAGCACCACAGCGGTGGGCATGTTGAGCGGGGCGATCGCCGCAAACAGTGTGAGCGGCGCGAGGATCGCGAAACCGAGCTGCGGCAGGAACAGTTCGAAGAAACTCTGGATCTGGTCCACGCCTTCGCCGGTGAGCTGCACCACGTCGGCGGTGCGCGTGCGCTGTGCATACGACGGGCCGAGGCGCAGCATCTTGCGGTAGAGCTCCGAACGCAGCCCGAGCTTCACACGTTCGGCGGTCTCGGTGCCGAGTCTGGTGGCGAAATGGTGCGCGAGGAACCGCACCGCGGCGATGGCTAGCGTCGCAATGGCGATCAGCATGACACCGGACGGCCCGGCAATGCCAATCGACTGCAGTGCGCTGTGTACGCTCATCTGCGGGAAGAGCGATGCGACGAGCGCCGTCACCGTGCCGGCGAGCGCGATGTCCGCCACAAGTCCGATCCACAGGCAGAGGATCTTGCCCACCACGAGCTCCCGCACGCCGGGCACGAGCGAGAACAGCCGTTTGTCTACCATTGCGCCTCTTTCCATCCCTACAGTCCACATTCCGGACCTGTCAATGAGCATGAATCCAGCGGCCAATCTAGCAGGAATCCTGCGCGAGCAACAGACCCCTGTGGGGAAAACCACAGCATTAGGCACAAAGGCTCTCTGTGTTGTATGGAACCACAAAGCGCGCTTCGAGTGTCTTGTCTCTTTGCACAACGCGGCGCACGACACACGCGGTTACGATGGCGTAGGCTACGCACCCGTATATACCGACAGGACACCCGCTCATGCTCACTGAATTCACCACGCCCGGCCCCGCACTCACCGTGGACGACGACGCCACCATCTACTCGCTGCTCACTACGCGCCTCGCCAACAGCGCGGAAAACGCGCCACTTGTGCAGAACAAGGAGGCCGACGGTTCGTGGAGCACGATGACCGCCATCGAGTTCAACGACCATGTGCGCGCGATCGCCAAGGGCCTCATCCAATTCGGCATCGGCAAGGGGGACGCGGTCAGCATCTTCTCGGCGACGCGCATCGAATGGGGCCTGCTCGACTTCGCGCTGGCAGCCATTGGCGCGGTGTCCGTGCCGATCTACGACACCGATTCCGCGGCGCAGGCGCAGCGTATCCTCAATGATTCGGCGGTCAAACTGGCGATCGCCGACAATCAGGAACGCTTCGACCGGCTCGACTCCGTGCTCGACGCGTGCCCGGCGCTCGAGCGCATCCTCATGCTCGATGCGCATGCCATCAACGTGCTCGAGGGGCTCGGCGTCATGATCTCCGACGAGGAGCTCGACGAGCGGATCGGCTCCGTGCACGCCGACGACCTGGCGACGATCGTCTACACCTCCGGTTCGACCGGCACACCGAAGGGCGCCGAGCTCACCCACCGCAACTTCACGAGCATCACGCGCGCGGCCCAGAACTGCGTGCCGGAAGTGATCACCGGCGAGGCGCGCCTGCTGCTGTTCCTGCCGCTTGCCCACTGCTTCGCGCGCATGATCCAGTATTTCACGATCGGCTCAGCGGAAGGCGTGGTCGGGTATCTGCCGAACACGAAGACACTCCCCCGCGATATGCAGGTGTTCCAGCCAACGTTCCTGCTCGGCGTGCCCCGCGTGTTCGAGAAAGTGTACAACGCGGCATCGCGCAAAGCCGGCACCGGTTGGAAGGGGCGCATGTTCGCCAAGGCGGCACAGGCGGCGATCGAATGGTCGACAATGCAGCAGGCGGGAGAACGCCCGACCGCGAAACAGCGCGCCGAACACGCCATGTATGAGACGAGCGTGTACCGCACGATCCGCGGCGCGTTCGGCCCGCGCATCAAGTACCTCGCATCGGGCGGTGCGCCGATCATGCTTGACCTGCTGCATTTCTTCAACGGCATCGGATTGACGATGATCCAGGGCTATGGCCTGACCGAAACGGCGGCACCATTCACGTTCACGCGTGTGACCGACAACAAGATCGGCACTGTGGGGCAGCCGGTGCCGGGGTCATCGGTGCGCATCACGCCGAGCGGCGAGCTGGAGGTGCGCGGGCAGAACGTGTTCGTGGGCTACCACCACCTGCCCGAGAAAACCGCCGAGGTGTTCACCGAAGACGGCTGGCTGCGTACCGGCGACCTGGCGTCAATCGACGATGAGGGGCACATCACGCTCACCGGGCGTGCCAAGGACATCATCATCACGGCGGGCGGCAAGAACGTGGCGCCGATACCGATGGAGCAGGAGATCGCGAAATGCCCGATTGTGGAGCATGCGGTTGTTGTGGGCGACAACCGGCCGTTTGTGGCGGCCGTGGTGACGCTCGACCCCGAAGGCCTGGCACAGTGGCTGCCGACGCAGAAACTCGCCGCGGACCTGAGTCTCGAAGAGGCCGCCGCATTGCCCGAGGTGCACGCCGAGATCCAACGGTACGTGGACCGCGCCAACGCCGACGTCTCCCGCGCAGAATCCGTGCGCAAATTCATCGTGCTGCCGGTGCAGTTCACGCAGGACAACAAGTGCCTCACGCCTTCGATGAAGGTCGTGAGGCCCAAGGTGAATGAGGTGTTCGCCCGGGAGATCGACAAGGAGATCTACGGGCGGTGAACCGCTGGTCGGGCGAGTGAAGCCAAATGGCTCACTCGCCCTTATGCTCAGCAGCCAATGCGCACAGACGCTTCTCGAAGCTCGGCCAGTCAGTGCGCATCGCGGTGAGCAGCTTGCGGTCGGGCACCTCATCGATCGGCACCCACACAATCTCCATGCTCTCATCATCATTCGCCTTGGGGTGCACCTCGTGCCCCGGCTTCTCGAACGCGAACACCGTGGTGTAGCTCCACGGGCCATGGTCCTCGCAATACGAGCCGACCACTTCGATGTCTTCAGGCGTGATGTTCGCTTCCTCAAACGATTCGCGCAGCGCACCCTCGATGGTGTTCTCGCCATCGGCGATGGCGCCGCCGGGAATCCCCCATGTGCCACCCTCCGCACTCCATGCCGCACGGTGCTGCATCACGATGTGCGTCACCTCGCCGGTCTGCGCATCCCGGCGTGAGAGCAATACACCGGCAGCACCGTTGGTGCCCCAGTGCTTGCGGCCGCACGCACACTCAACCCAGCCGTCGCCAGGCTGGCGCACGTTCTCTTTCGGTGGCAGCTTGCCACCATTGTCCGGCGCAGCCACTTCAAAACGCTCATCACGCGTCACGTTCCACAGATCGGTCCACTCGACGCCCAACTGTTCGGTCAACTGGCGTGCAAGCGGCAGACTGAGGCCAATGATGCCGCTGGGGTCGCCTTCAATGCCCTCGATGAATGCGCCACCGAAACCGTCAAGCGTGAACGATCCAGCCACTTCTAGTGGTTCACCGGTGGCGATGTACTGCTCGATCATCACATCAGAGAACTCGCTGAAGTGCAGCGTAGCTTTGCTTGCGCCCTTCGCCACGCGGCCGGTCGCGAAATCAATCAGGCAGTGGCCGGTCCACAGCTCCCCGTCCGCGCCACTCATCCGGCGCAGGCGTTCACGCGCGACTTCCGGCGTATGCGGCTTGCCATACGCCTTGCCATCGAGCAAAAACATCGAATCACAACCCAAAATGAGCGGTCCCACCCCGGCAGCGGTCAGCCCGCGCCCTTCAGCGGCGAGCGCCTGCTGCAGCGGCTCCTCGGTGCGCGGAATTCGCACACGGGAAAAATCGCGGGTCTGCGTCTCGGCACGTGTGTCGTCGGCGAGCGCCGCGGCGGGATCATCCGGTTCCACGGCGTCGAGTGGACGGCCGGTGACACACAATCCCCTCGCTTCGCGTGCGGTCTTGGCGATCGCGAGATACGCTTCGTATACTGCGAGCGCCTTGGCTTCGGCGAGCAGCATCACCTTGGCTTCAATCGGCAGCTCGTCCACGCTGAGGCCCCGTCCCTCGGCCGCCCTGGCGAGCACGGTATCCTCGTCCACATGCGACACGCGGATGGTGGGGCAAATGCCGGCATGGAACAGGATGTCACGGCGCGGCTTGGATTTGGAAGCGAGGATCAGCGGTATGGTCATGGTATACAGCCTACCGTGGCGGGTATATGTATGCACTCGCCTCCTGCCGATGGAGATTGGCGCCTTCTCGTCCTAAGTATCCACTACCGTGAGGCACATGGCCAATACATCCAATATGCGGCAGAAAACCATCACCCTCGGCATCGCGATGCATAAGCCCTACCCAGTTCCACGTGCCAGCATCTATCTCCCTATCCATGTAGGGGCAGCGCTCAATCCAGATGTATTGTCACATATTCAGGGGGACAACACCGGAGACAACATTTCTACGCTCAACCCTTACTTCTGTGAGCTTACCGCCCTATACTGGCTTTGGAAAAATAATGATAGCGATTATAAAGGACTAGTTCATTATAGACGCTATTTTGCAACCAACAACTTCTTCAAGCGGCATAACCATAATCGCTTTGAACGTATCTTGGAAAAAACGGAGCTGGATCAGATCCTCGTACAGCATCCAATTATTCTACCAAAAAAACGACACTATGTCATTGAAACGATACACTCACATTATGCCCATACGATGTACGCAAGCCAACTCAACATCACCGAACAAGTCCTTCAGGACATCGCCCCTGAGTATGTGGCGGCTTGGCGTAGCCTCATGCGGCAACGTAGCGCACATATTTTCAATATGATGATCATGGACCGAGAGCATTTCGACGCGTACTGTGCCTGGCTTTTCCCTATACTGTTCGAACTTACCAGCCGGCTCGACCCGAACCAATACGACGCCTTCCACGCCCGATACCCCGGACGCATCAGCGAAATGCTGCTCAACGTATGGATTATGCATAAGGGCATTCATGTTGGGCAACAGCCAACGACCTTTACCGAATGCATCAATTGGTGGAACAAGGGCACCAGCTTCCTTAAGGCGAAATTCTTCAAGCAGAAGTACACCGGGAGCTTCTGAACCTTCCATCTTGGCAGATATATATCTATACTCGGTACTGCTGTATTATTGATGCAAATATTTTAAATAAGTAAATATGCAAATTATTGAATCATCTTATCGTCAACGAGAGCACTGAAACGACGCATGTTCTGTGATGCAGAGATTTTGTTCCACAGTTTGTCGAACCAAGCTCCTTTATGACGATCGACAGTGAAAGAGAAGAGAGCTTGCCGCAGCCAATCAATACCGAAGCACACCACATACACAGCAAGGATGCAACCGATTACCATCAGACCATCTCGCCAAGGATCATTAATAAATGATTCAGCATTGATATGATGAGCCCATAAGATGGATTTAACAAAAGGGTCCTCATGAATTAGATAGATTCCCAACGTAGTCGAGGCGACTTTGTTGACAATGACACTTTGGAAATGCTTCTGCACCCCTATATTCATCATTCCGAATGCTATGAGTATTGCCGGCAACTTGGCGGCTCCCGCAAACGCTGCGGAATGCAGCCGTAATGCATTGATATGCGAGACCCAACCAAAAACCTGCAGAAGCAGAATGGGCAAGGTGAAAAGAGCTACACCTGCAAAGAAAGCAATCGCCGATGTTCGGATGCTGAAGAGCTTCATATACCAACGATAATATGATATAAGAACATACAAGAATATGAATAACATAAAGTTACGCGCTTTAAATTGCAATACATCTACTGGAACAATGCTGTAGATACCCCAAATCGCCATGATGATCATACATAATCCTCCATGAAGAGAACTCCCCATCCGCCGTAATCCGACGGTAAGGAATGGATAGAACGCCAGAAAGATGATGTAAGCGGTCATATACCACCACAATCCCGTGATACCGGGAAACAGCGAATACACAACAAGAGATGCGTTCGGTGGCGTATGACCGAGAATGATACGCAATAGTAGAATGCCCCATGCGTAGAACAACATCTCACGTTCCACAAGCCAGATGCGTTTCAATGCGGATCGTACGGATGGATTGCCATCATTGCACAGGAACCATGCGCTGATACCGAAGAAGAGCAGTACGCCGATAGACCCTGTCGTATCTGCCCCCAACATCGTAGCAAAGAGCATTGGCACAGACAAAGGTGCGGTACTTGGATTGTAAGTACTATGTACAACACTATGTTGCGTCACAATCAGAAGCATGGCGATCACGCGCAACAGCTCAATCGAAGAATTCCGGACTTTGCCTTTCGCATGAGACGCGCGATGCAGCATATGTGAAGCCATGAGACCCTTCCCCTCTAACTGTAACCGTGCACATCACAATATACTGCAGCATAAATACTTTGAGACAACTGACGTTTGGAAGGCAAACACGTAAAGAAATCCAACAACTGCCATTGTGATGTAAGCAGAACCCAGACCTAGGTATATTATATGCAAAGTTGACAATACACCCATACGGATAACCATGGCAGAGCAGAAACCGAAAATTCGATCAGTCAAATACAACGTCTTGATGAACATGATTCTGACGACGTCATCATTCATATTCCCCCTCATCACGGTTCCCTATGTTTCGCGCGTCATCGGGCCAGACGGAATGGGGGCAATTTCATGGGCACAGACCTTCGTCAGTTACTTTTCCCTTGTGGCCGTTCTTGGTATTAACGCATATGGTATTCGCGAAGTGGCTAGGGTACGCAATGACCAGGAGAAGCTCAGCGCTGTAACCCAGGAACTCATGACGATTCTTGTCGTTTCGACCGCCATCACTTACGCGGTGTTTCTTCTGACGACCTTCACCATACCCAAGGCTCGCGAAGATGAGCCGCTGATGCTTATTTTTGGCGCCAGCATATGGCTCACATCATGTGGCATCAACTGGTTCTACCAAGGAATCGAACAATATGGTTATATCACGGCGCGCAATCTTGTATTCAAAGCGCTCGGCTTGGTTTTGATGTTTGCATTTGTGCATCAATCTTCCGACTATCGCACCTACGCTGTGATTCTCATCATCGGATCAGCAGGCTCGAATTTGTTTAACCTCATCAAGCTTCATGAATATGTGCATTTCAATCGTCATCGTAAGCTCAATATACGGCGACATTTCAAACCGATGTTTAGTTTTACTGTCTCCAGTGTCTCTTCTGGTATGTATGGGCAACTTGACATGCTCTTCCTTGGTTTTCTCGGCACAAACAATGCAATGGGTCTCTATCAGCTTGTCGCCAAGATTCGAAATATCGCAGGCTCCGCGGTCAATTCGGTTGGCTCCGTCATGCTTCCGCGGCTTTCCTACTATGAATCCCAAGAGGATGGGCATGATAGGACCAGCCGTCTCGTAGCCAAAAATCTTAATTTCCTATTCATCGCCGGTCTGCTGTTTATCGCAGGTATTGTTATCTGCGCCGACCCGATTATCCTCATTCTCGGCGGCCAACAGTATCTTGGCGCACGTCTTGCATTGATAATCAGTTCGTTGACGATTCTATTCTCCCCTATCAATACAATTCTTTCTCAATACATGATTGCGCGCGGTCAAGAAAAACTCTATGCCATCATCAATACCATCGGACTTGTTGGAGGAGTAATGCTATGCCTTTCCCTCATACCGACGTTCGGTATCGCGGGCGCGGCATTGTCGAGCATAGGCATCGAGATAATCACGCTTGTCCTACGTGGATTCTTTGTACGTTCCTTCCTTCGCGAAATCACCAGACACCTTGATTTTGGGCGCATCTTCATTGCTTTCGCACTGTCCTCCCTCATCGGATTTGCCACAGCCCATGCAGTTCATGGGATAAACGTCTTTGGGCAGTTCATCATCTGCGCTTTGGCAATCGGCGTTCCTTATCTCGCCTTGCTCCTGCTGTTCCGCGAATCGTTCATCTGTTCCATCCTCAAACCAATCATCGCCAAGATAGTCGCAAAAGTACGTCGCAAATAGCTGAAAGTCATGTCTCATGATCGATACCCCCAAAGCGCTACGATTGAAATGGTTAAAGATGCTGCACATGTATATATACGCCAAGGAGAGTGAGCATGCAGGGTTTCCTCATTACTGCATATCGGGAACCATCCTATCTCAGCGACCTAATCAATCAGATCACCGCGCATGGAGATCGCGTCTGGCTGCATATCGACCGTAAGAGCTCATTCACGGAGCATGATCTTTCGCTTCATGCTCCTCAATCTGTCGAAGTTCTCCAACGGTATTCAATCAAATGGGGTGGTATGAGCCACCTCGACGCAATCATACTGCTGATGCGTCACGCCCTGACAAGTAGGAATGCATCATACTTCCATATCATCTCTGGTCAGGACGCGATTGTCCGCTATCCTTCGGCAGATGCTCTTGGTGATACGATTCTCATGAATGCGCTCAAGGTCACACCCGATGACACAGTGGCCATGCGGAGACTCGAACAATACAACTGCTTTCCAAACAGCGATACGCGCAAAAAAATGGTTCGCGCAATCAATAAAATCGTATTCGATATACAACGTAAAACGGTACATACGCGTACACATATCCCAGGGATGGATGATACCTATAAAGGCGTTGTCTGGTCCTCAATGCCACGGTCGGCGATGCAGTTTGTACTCGATTACAATGACGAGCACCCCGAATACATGAAGTTCATACGGCATACGCTCATTCCTGAAGAGTTTTTCCTCCAATCAATTATTATGAACTCACCGTTGAAACATAACGTCACTGGTTCAAATGAACGATATACCGATTGGACGATGCGTAACGGAAGCCTTCCGGCATATCTTGACGAAACCGATTACCATGCAATTAAGGACGGAAATTATCTTTTCGCAAGGAAAATAGATCCAACTATTTCTGGCGGATTGTTGAATCTCCTTTACAAAAGCAGCATATCCGCATAACAATGTATCTAGCCTACGATTATACTATCGGCAGGAGCTGGCCCATTATACGGCAGTGGAACGTTGCAAGCAGAAAAGGATCATTACATGCTAAGAGTGCTGTTTGTATGCACAGGCAATATATGTCGCTCTCCCATGGGTGAACTCATGTTCCCGCTGTTCTTCTATAGCAATGATATCGTTTCTGACAGCGCGGGCATACAAGGATTGCCAGACAGCCCCATTGATCCATCAAGCGCGCAACTGCTTGCAGCGGACAATATTGACACTCAGGAATTTCGATCAAAACGCCTTACCCCGCAACTTGCCCTCAAAAGCGACCTTATTCTCTGCTTCACACAACGTCAGCGTACGAAAATCATCGAATTGGCCCCACGCGCTCGTAGCAGAACCTTCCAGCTCAATGATTTTGCCGCCCTCTGCGAGTATTGCAGGGTGCATGCCCTTATCAGCGGAGACGACACAAAAGAGCGACTCAATTCGATATTAAAAAATGCATCTCTTGTTCAAGCTCATATTCCCCCAACCCAAGACATCGACGATCCTTATCGAAAAGATTTTCAGATTTTTGAATCAGCACATAAACAAATTCAGCAAGATATCGCCGAAATCGCAAGTGCATTAGAACCCACAAGAGGGTTTCACGTCCACTAAGTACGGGAAGCATGAGGAGACCCCCTTCCGAACGCCCACACACACAAATACGGGAAACAAGGAAAATCAATTCAGTGCCCGGGCCGCGGAGAGTAGAAGGAACAACACATGAACACCACAATTTCCATTCCAGAGACACCGTCCCCTTCTTTGCGTGTACGTTGGATTGATGTAGCCAAGGGCATTGGTATCATTCTTGTCTCATTTGGGCATATTCGTAACGGAAATGGACAAAGTGTTTGGCTCCCCGAACTCAACTCTGCCATCAATATTGTCTACTTATTCCATATGCCCTTGTTCTTCTTCCTGGGTGGCTTGACATTCAGCTCACGTCGCCCCTTTCCCGAGTTTCTCAAGGTGAAAGCGAAGACATTACTCGTCCCCTACTATATATTTTCTTTATACTTTCTCGCCAAGCCAATTGCTGCATTATTCTCTCCGTCACTAGTAGACAGCATACAAGCAAATCAAGATTACGCAGCAAATATAGGAATGCAATTCTATAACATTCTTATCAATGGATCAGCTTTATGGTTTTTGTGGGCATATTTTATCGGCGAATTGATTGTTTACCCGCTCAGTAAACTATTGAGCTCTCACTGGCAGTATTCGATTTGTGGACTTGTGCTTATTGCGGGATCCACCACCTTTGCATCATGTTTCCCCTCTGTTACGCTACCATTCTGCATGGTGAAAGGCGTCGAAGTAGCCGGTTACATCCTCATCGGCTTGACTTGCAAACAATTCCTCTCCCACGTCCATCGAAAACCGAGTCTGCTGATTTCAGCTGTTCTATTTGCCCTACTTATCGGCACCGCAAGTCTTGCCGCTCACATCGAGCAACGAGGATGGCGAATCACTTGTAACATGGTTGGAGCATTCATCGGGGTGGCAATGGCAGTGTGCCTCTCCATTGCGATTTACCACAATGGCGTACTTGAGCATATCGGACGTCATTCACTCTCGTTCTACGTAGTCAACGCCTTTACCCTTAATGTCGGCAAGATTGTTTTCTTCAAACTGCTCGGTATCGAAAGTACATCTGCTTCGCCACTGATGCAATGGATATATGGCATTCTCCTGACGGTATTCTGTCTTGCGCTGCTGTGGGTGGAGGATATAATCATCCGGACGCTGATTCCATGGAGCGTCGGCCTGGAGCGCAATAGACATCCACAACAAGAAAACGACACGATCTGATTGGCATGACACTATATGAAAAGTTACGCATTGCCTTTACACTAGACAAACGTAGAAAAGCACCAGCTCGTTACCTGCTTTCCCCTTCAACGATGGAGGACATGTGTCCGTATCTGTAATGCTGCTGATTATCTTGGCATTCAGCTGTCTCCTTCTATACATCTCAACTTCGTTCGAGCAAAGACAAGCTAGATTGATGACGTTGTTTTCTCTTTTTATCGTCATTATCATGCTTTCATTTATGGCGTATTATCTGCAACCTGTTACTGGAGCATATACGGACTTAGAGCGTATCACCAACGAAGTGCGCATGATCAGCAATGGACAATTCCCTGAGATTGCACAGCGATATGCGCTCAATCCATTGTCAGCGGTCTATATTGCGTTTGCATCATTGTGTCATAATGCGAACGTGCTCAAGTTCACTTCGGCGCTCATCATGTTCTCATGTCTGTTATATATCCCCTACGCGGAGTGGCGAGACCATCGAATCTCCAGATTTTCATTTATCCTCACCACCGTCACAACCATGGCCATCAGCAACTTCCCTAGCTACGTCTTCGGCGTACGGCAGGGCCCCGCATGTACGCTGGCGGTACTCGCTGCATATCTGTATCTGGTGCAGAAAAAACACAAGAGCAGTATTATCCTGCTAATCACTGCTGTATTATTGCATTTCAGCACGATTATTATTGCAGGAGCCTTGCTCGTCACTCATATTCGTAAACAGCAGACATACCTTATCATCTGCGCGCTCATCATTGGTTACACAGTCATCTCGTACGCTGTTGTCAGTATGTTGTCCGCCACCGGGCTTTCCTTCGCTTCCTCTCTGCTCGGCAAGATGAACGGATACTATGTGTTCGGATCGAATTTCACCATGTTCGCCAGTTCGCTGTCGCAGATGTGCGCATACTGCCGATTCTTCGTGAGCATCATGTTGCTAATGCTGTATCTGCACCTTTACCGGGAGGACAACGTAAAGAACCAGCCCTACACGCGTTTTTTCATTGTGCTGCTCATGGTACTCGTCGGCTCGATTCCTACAGGAACTCCATTCAGGCGATTCTCAATGTTCGCACTATATGCTTCCATACCGATTCTTGGATACGTACTCACGAAATTTCTGCGAAACCCGCGTTCCCGCAGTGTTTCACCGCAACGAATCAGCGCAAAAGAACAAACGCGCGACCGCGAATCGGTGTTTCTGCACTATATGTTGTTCATTGTCATGTTGGCATGCATCGGTGTGTCAGTTTTCTACGACTGGCATAGTTTCATCTATTACTATCTTTCTTCCAATCAGTTCTACCAAGTTTAGCCAATGCACTAAGGAAATACATGAGTCTAATGAATAAAGGGCGTTCACTTTCGCACAGAATAATCACCGACTTGTCCATTGGTCCTTCCTATGCGTGGCTGAATTTGCGCCGTCGCCTATACCAATCACGACGATCCATCGCCGACCCCATCGTGGCATCACTTAACCAGCAACGGGTGAGGCGACTTATCAAATGGGGAATGAAGGAATTCGCAGAACCACTCGCCCGTTGGACGGACAAAGAAGAGACAGCGATAGCATACGGCAATCGACCGCCGACCATTTGGATGGCTTGGCTCCAGGGCGCAGACCAAGTACCCGGAAAATACCATCCATTCATCGAATCCGTCCGCCGATGCAATCCCAGCGCTGAGATTCGAATCCTTGACGAGAAATCAATTCGATCATTGATCGACATTCCTGCTGTGATTTCCGAGCGATATGGTTGCGGCGACATCTCCCCAGTGCTATTCACCGATTATGTACGATTTGCATTGCTTGAACAGTATGGCGGAATATGGATGGATATGACACTGTTTCAAGTACATGCACCGGTTTTCGACATACTCGACTATCCAATGTGGTGCATTAAGGGTTTGACTCCATTTGTGTATGCCAGTGCCATCCCCGACGCTCTACAATGGCAGTCATATTATCTTGCCGCTCAACCACATGCGTTATGCTGCAAGGTTGTACTCGACCTGTTCGAAAGCTATTTCGACCACCATTGCGTGGCATTCGATTATTTCTTCGTATACTATCTCGCCTATTTCGCCCGAACCATACCGGCAGTCCAACACTCCTATAATCTCATTCCCCCCAACAACAGCAGGTGTGAGGAAATGATGACTCTGGTCGATTCCGATAAAACTCTCACTCCTGCAACAACAGTATCGGCGCTGGTAAGCGAAGATACCTGGATGTACAAGGGAAGCTCACATCTCAATGAGGACCAGACCGCCCGATGCGAGCAGATTCTTTCCGTACTTGAACATGCATCCGCATCCATCAACAGTCCCATACAGTGAAGGATACTATGAAACACGCTTTCCTCATCATCGCCCATGACCGCCCCCGCGAACTTGAACGTCTTGTCCGAGCGCTTGATGACGATTCTCATGATATCTACGTGCATATCGACAAGAATTCGCAGCATGACTTCTCATCAGTTCACGATATGACACATCACAGTAGGCTCATATTCATTCCGCGTATGCGCGTTGTGTGGGGCGGCAGCAGTCAGGTGGATGTTGAGCTAGCGTTGTTGCATGCAGCGTTTCCACTGGCGAATACCGATATTACCATTTGTTGTCAGGCGTCGACTATCCAACAAAAGACAATGATTATATTCATCAGTACTTTGAAAGATACAATGGTTTAAATTTTATCACTCGTGTTCCCGAAATCTCGCGGCAACGAATGAGATATGATCAATATCATTTCTTACAGAACGCACTAGTGGGCAAGAAGCGCAATATCTGGAAGTATATCGACTTTGGACTCTGCGAAGCGCAAAAAGCCCTCGGTATTCACCGCCATCATGGTGAGCCTCTCGTCCGCTACATCAACTGGGTGAGTATTACCGACGATGTGGTTACAGAACTCATACACAACGAGCGATCTATCCGAAAACGCTACCGATGGACCTATTGCTGCGATGAAATCTTCCTGTTAGAGAGTATCCACAACCCGCATTTCGCACAGACAATCGCCCCACAGGGTAACCTCCGGTACATCGAATGGGTGGATTTTTCTCAACATGACTCGTCCCCGCGTGTACTCACGATTGACGACCTCCCACTGCTTGAACAACCCGATATTCTCTTTGCACGTAAATTCAATTTGCCGCAATCTGAATCGCTCTATGCTGCCCTTGATAATCAAGCGCAGCGAATCAGGAGGTAGAGCGTGAACAGACATAAAGAACTTATCCAGCGTTTCCTCAATCATGCGAAGGTTTTCTCCTGGGGTTACGCCAGTACAGAATTACTGACCGTACTTGATCGCTCCATCTCGCTCCAACTGCACAAACCGTTCTCAATGCGGCTCATGCATCATAAGGAACGATACATCATGACATGGGCGAGGCAATTCTTCCATGAGGAGATTGAAGCATACCGCACTCGTAAACCGGTTACGTCAGCAGATTCCCCCCATGCCCCGATATGGGTATGCTGGCTGCAGGGATTCAATGCCGCCCCTGAACTTGCGCAACTGCTTGTCAAGCAGATTGCCGCGCAGTCCAATTCGCATCCCATACGGCACATCACACTCAACAACTATGCACAATATGTCTCCCTCCCCCAGACGCTCATTAGCAAATACAAACATGGAGACATGCCCCAGCAGCAGCTCGCCGACATCCTCCGTTCCGCTCTCCTCGCACAGCATGGCGGACTGTGGGTGGATGCGTCCATGTATCTTGTGCAACCGATTCCCGAAGAGGTATTCACTACACCAATCTTCAATGTCAAGGACATACGGCCGAACAGAACGCGTGAGGCTGTCGCCTGTGATTTCACGAAATGGCAAGCCTATTTCATTGCGTCCCATCCGGGATCCGTCACGTATTCGTTCATCACCGACTGCTTTCTCAAATACTGGAGACACTACGATACACTCATCGATTACTTCCTGTTCTCCTACTTGGCTAAAATCGCTCGCGACGACCTCCCGGGTGGCCAAGCGGAATATGAGTCGGTTCCGGCGAACAACCGGGAATGCGAGTGGCTGTGCGATTATCTCATGGATGGGGAGCCATTTGATGAACGAGTCTATGATGGCATCCTGCACGGATCAACATTCGCATATAAACTGTCCAATAAGTGTACGTTTCCGATGCGTGCTTCCGATGGGTCTCCTACTATGGCCGCGAAATTATTCGGCGATCTCGGGAACACTCAGACGAAAGGATCAACTATCTCATGACACGCATTCTCCTCATCAATCAGGGACATACTGACAATATCGGTGATCAGGCCATCGATGTCGTCCTCGCGGGCTTCCTCGCTTCACAGGGACATGAGATAGTGCATGCTCCATATGAGTCACGTGTGGAAGACCGCTTTGACATCCCCTTCGACCGTATGGACGTGACGCAGCGCATAGTCATGCGCATGCCCCATGTGATGGCACGTCTCAACCGCAATCGCATACGAGACATTCTCGAACATACAGGGCATGTCGATGCCGCAGTTATTGGTGGCGGCGAGCTTCTTGCAGGACATTGGGGATTCAATTCGGCGCTACTGACGTGGTGCCGAGAACTCCATGCACGCAATGTGCCCATTCTGCTTACTGGGGTGAGCGGCAACTATCTGGGCGGCCTTAATGCTCGCTACTACGAGGAGGCACTGAATTTGTGCGCTTATGTAAGTGCACGAGACCATTCGACCGAACGGATTGTCGCGGAAAAATACGGAGTGCATTGCCAATATGCACCTGACGTCGTCTTTTCATATACGAAGGTCTTCCCAGAGTCAACCGACACGGAATGCAACCACATCTGTGAATTATGCGTGCCTGTGGAGTTTGACCAATCGTCATTCGCTTCGATGCACCTAGCGAGCGAACACGACTACATCGACTATCTCGCCCGGCAACTACAGCATACTGAGGGTGATCCGCGAGTCATCGTCACCTCCACGATTATGAGTGATGCTCAATACCCACATCATGTCGCCAAGGAACTCAGCGACGAATACCATCTACATGCTGAGGCGCGTACCGGAGAAAACCTTGACCAGTTCATTGAATTGCTTCGGATGAGCTCCCGCGTCGTTTCTGCGCGCATGCACGCATGCATACTCGGATTGTTGTTCGGCTGTGCAATCGAACCGATTCCCTTCCGTGAAAAACTCAAGGTGTTCGGGGAAGAATATCGTTCCGTTGATGACATTCGGCCAGTTAGCGAAGCATCCTACGCGGGATTGGTGCGCCTCAACGACGCTATTGAGCACGCCATCCGCTGATGCTCCAAGAAGTACGCATCAGTGGAGCTGACGATTGCGAAAAGCACAGATCAGCCTCGTCAAACGGAACATATGGTGCCTGACCACAAATGCCGTAATGCGTTTTGACCGTGAAAACTGTCGACAATCTGCATGATCAAGTGCATATCGATAGAGATCCGTCCGCACAAGATGATCAAACTCGGCATGCTGCTTATGGATGTCCCATCCATTCGCGGGATTGAACACATAATGCATCATGACAAGGAGGAGATAGAACACAACATATTGCTCAAAAGCAGATGACACACCCTGATCATTCAAGGTATCGACTCGTTTCTTGAACTCCAGCAAGTATGCAGCAATACGTTGTGCATAATCCTTACGAAATGAAGTCACCAAAGAATCGCCATTACGGTAATACACATAACAATTTGCCGGCACGAATCCTACACAATCCATACCTACGACCGCGTCGAACATGAAAGGTGTATCCTCAATCGGCAGTGTCTCATCGAAGAAGACATGATGTTCGATGAGAAAACTGCGTAGGAAAATCTTGGACCATGCAGTGCTGGTGCCGTAATCAACCAGAAACACAGTACGCAGAAAGGAGCGAACTTCGTCAGCTCGAAAGAGCCCAGAGCTGGACATAAGTGAACATTGTTCAGTCGTATCGGTCATTTGCTTAATATAGCTGCCCTGCACAAGTTGACATCCATGTTTGTTCCCGTAGGCAACCAGTTCCTCCATGCCAACAGGTTTAATTTCATCATCTGCATCAAGAAATGTCATCCAAATGCCGGTTGCTTCTCGTATTCCGGCATTTCGAGCCCCAGCCAATCCAGCATGCGCAATCGTGACCCAACGCACTGTAGCATCACCAGCAGCATAGGAATCCATCATTTCCAGCAGACTGGTGCCAGGTTCACCATCAAACACCACCACTGTCTCATGGGGAATCGTCAAAGATGACGCGCTGTTCAGAGCTCTAAGCAGACGATCTTCCAGAGTCTTATACACCGGTATTATTACACTGAGCTGTGGCTGTTTCATGAAGTCCTTCCTGCAACAAAATCTTGCCGTTTTGCAAGTACTATCTGCTCCTTCAGCATAATATCAAAACAACGTCCCTTACTAAGCTCAATGATGCGGCATCACATAGAAATGCGGCAGTCGGTTGGAATGGCCATGCATTCACATCCTGCTGCCGCTTATATTCCTATCGTTCAAACCTTGCTGTCTCCAGACCAGACAGCATTATTTACTTGTTGAGGTGGTTGTGCGTGCGCTGCAAGAACGCAGCCATCTGTTCGCGCAACACCGGTTCGGAAGGAGAGAAACCACCACGGCCATCACCAGTGGTAATCCCGGCGTTCGCCGCCCACAGAATCTCACGAGCGAACTGATGACTCTTGTTCACATCCTTGAAACGGTTGTAATCGGCAGTGGTCGGCTTATAGGAGGCAGCCGCCTTATCTCCACTCATTCCAGCGAAGCGATTGAGGAATGCTGCCATCTGCGCACGCGTGCATGATGCATTGGGTGAATATCCTCCATGACCATCACCATTGGTCAAGCCGACGGACGCCGCCCACAGGATTTCACGCGCTGCAAACGACCCCTGCTTCACATCGCTGAACTTCGCATAATCGGAAGCAGTGGGCTTATAGTTCGCCGCCCCCTTGTCACCGTTGAGTACGGCAAGGCGATTCAAGAACATCGCCATCTGGGCGCGAGTCACCTTCCCCTTGGGAGAGAAGGTCCCATGCCCGTCACCCGTGGTAATGCCATTCACCGCAGCCCATTCAATATATGAATAGAACTGGTGAGTCTTAGGCACATCCGGGAAACGAGACGTCGACGGCTGCGGAGCCACGCCCGACACCTCAAGCACAATCGAGTCCGTGCAACCTGAAGCAGTCACGGTAATCACCGTCATGCCTTCGGCCTTCGCCGTCACCTTACCTGTGCCATCCACCGATGCGACCGATGCATCCAACGATGACCAATAGGTAACACCAACCGATGCATTCGACGGGGACGGAACAGCTGTCAGCGATTTCGTTTCATTTACCTTCATCACCGCCGCACCATGTGCAACACCGCTACCGGAAATCTGAAGCGACTGAAGCAGCACCAACGAGCCACCGACAACGGTTACGGCAATCACCGCCTGCTTATTACCGGCCACCGCCGTAATAGTTGCAGAACCAACAGCCTTCGCGGTGACAAGACCTGCATTGGAAACCGATACCACCGAAGTATTGGAAGACTTCCAGGTCACTGTCTTGTCCGTCGCGTTCGACGGGGACACCGTGGCCGTCAGGTTCAGACCCGCACCGACATTGATCGATGCCTTGCCACCCGACACACCAGTACCCGAAATAGACACCGACTGCACCGGGATGATGGTCTGCTGCGCGCTCACCGTCACCTTGACCGCAGCGGACTTGCCGCCAGCGGTCGCGGTAATCGTCGCCGTGCCGGCCTTGACGCCCGTCACCGTGCCATCGGAAGCCACCGAGGCCACAGCCGCATCCGACGACTTCCAGGACACTGCACGATCCGTCGCATCCGACGGGGCAACCGAAGCCGACAACTGCTTCGACGCACCCACCTCAAGCGAGACATCACCACCGGCAATCGCAACAGACGACACCGGAACAACCGGAGTCACCGAGCAGGGCGCAGCGCCTTCGGTCATCTTGCCATCCTTGATAAGGATGCTCTCGCCAGTGCCCTTGTAGTTCTGGCCGCCATTGCTGTCCCAGTTGCCCGAGCCGTTGTTGAATGTGACTTCGACCTGCTGCTGGTCCGGGTTCTCGATGGTGAACGAAAGGTAGCCATCACAGGCTTCCTCCATCTTCACGCCAGGAGCGGTCGTCCATGCGCCCGTTCCCACACGGTAATGGATATAGGTGGAGTTCGCACCGAAAGTAGCTGCCGGATAGTAGACGGTCGTGCCCTGTGGGGTCACGATCTCACCAGTCACCGTCACCGTGATCGACGCGGAAACGCCGGCAGCGGTCGCGGTGATTGTGGTGGTGCCGGCCTTCTTGCCGCGCACGAGACCATCCGAGGAAACAGTGGCGACGGTCGGGTCAGAAGATGCCCAATTGATTGAACGGACGGTCGCGTCAGCGGGCGTCACGGTCGCGTTGAGCTGCACGCTTGTCGTGGAGTTCAGATCCATGGAGAGACGTCCATTGCTCACGCCATTGCCGGAGATGGTCACCGATTCGACCGGGATCTGCTCACCCTTGTGATAGGTGTAGGTGCGGCTCACCGACTTGCCGTTGTTGCCAGTGCCGGTCACCGTGACCGTCACATTTGCGCCGCCGGCAGAGCCGGCGCCGATTGTGATGATGTCGCCGTCATTGAACGAGCCAGAAGCGCCTTCGGACGTGGTGTAGGAAGCGTTCGCCATGTTGAACGAGCGCAGTGTGATGTCCTTCGTATCCTCGAAGTCACCCTTGTTCGGCATTGCCTCAGCCGACGAGATCGGCGTCGTGTCGACCTTCGGCGTGTAGAACGCCGCCACGGTGTTCGCCTCGACGGAACCGGACGTGATCTTGCCGCCCGAGACGGTGATCGTCGAGCCGGAGACCTCGTCCTTGTACGTGCCGTTGTCGAGCTTCGTGCTCATGCCGGCCAGATCCTGGCCGCCGCGCTCGGTCGTGGCGACAAGCACGCCGTCGTTCGACGCGTTGCCGTCGGACTTGAAGCGCTCGACCATCACGCAGTGGTCACCACCGCAGTTCTGGATGTTCTCGTCGTTGCCGACCATCGCGTTGCGGAAGTGGTTCGACGCGACGACGCCCGGCTGCTTCCAGTCGTCAGAGCCGACATCACCAATCTTCGACTTCTCTGAGAACCATTCCTGCGTACCGCCCGAAGCGTACGGACGGTTGAAGAACAGCGTCATCGCCTTGCCGCGTGCGTTCATCGTGGCCCACGCCGTGCGCACCTGCTGCTCAGTGAACTTCTCGGACTGGCGGTCGCAGTAATTATCATGCGACTCAATCCATGTCACGAGCTGGTTGACCGGCGCATTGAGGCGGAAATCGGTGAAGAAGCGCGTGTTGACGCTGCGGTCGTTCATCGAGTTGCGCATTTCCTGACCGTAATCGGAAGCGGTCACGCCACCGCCATTGATCGAGGAATCATTGAACATCGCCGCATAGTCGGTTTCGCGCACGTTCTTGTCCTGGAGGACCTCGCCGTACTGGTACTGCGCGCCGTTTGGCAGGATCGTGTTCCAATACTGCGAGCCACCGAACTCGTTGGTCAGCTCGATGTGCTTCGCCGCGTCATAACGGAAGCCATCAGCGCCGTCCGCAATGACCTTGCGGTAGAACTCGGCCATGCGCTGCGCGACTTCGCTATTCTGCGTGTTGAGATCCCACAGGCCTGACAGCGTGTTCTGGGTGCAGTCCTCACGATCGTTGTAATCGTTGATCGGGGCCTGTGGGTGGAAGTAGTCCTTGTTCTGCCACGAGGGATCGATGACCTCCCATTCGGAGGTGAAATGGTTCGCGACGGCGTCGACGATCACGCGCACGCCATGCTGGTGAGCGATGTCGCACATCTCCTTGAATTCATCCTCGGAACCGAGGATGTAGTTGCCGACCGTCGTGTTGATCGGCTGGTAGATGTAGTACCAGTTGAGGTACCAGTTGCCTTTGCCGAGCTCGCTGTTGTCCTTGACGGCGGACACGTTGTTGATCTGGATCGAGGTATAGCCGGCCTGCGCGATCTCCTCCATGTGTTCCTTGATCGTCTGGAACGACCACATGAACGTGTGGAGCGTGGCGCCGTCACGCATGTCCTTCGTCAGGCCGTACTTGTTGCGTGCGGCCTCGAACGAGGCATTGCCAACGGTATCGGAATAGCTGTCACGCAACGGAGCCGCGGATGCGGTCTCCACTGCGCCTGCGGAAAGGCTCAAACCGCCAAGCAACGTTGCTGTGGCGACGAGTCCCGCGATGGTCTTCCTACGAAGACCTTCGAAGCGACTTGAAATTGACATTTTTAGTACGTAGACCCTTCTCTATTCTCCATAAATAACGCATGTGACATGCAAACTAAAGAGAGGGGCCCAGTCCCATAGCGACACTGGGCCCCAGTGCATCAACGATGCATTACGGTGAAACGTCGATCAAACGATGACCGCTTCACTTGTTGATGTAGTTGTCAAGGCGATGCAGGAACGCGGCCATTTGCTCACGAGCAGTGGAATCACCGCCGTTGAACTTGCCTGTTCCTCCATTGACGATGCCAGCGTTCACGCCCCACAGAATCTCACGTGCGGCGAACGTACCGACCTTCACATCGGAGAACTTCATGTAGTCCCCCGAGCTCGGCTTGAAGTTCTTCGCATTGGCGTCGCCAAGGGTAATGGCGAACCTGTTGAGGAACGTAATCATCTGATCGCGAGTCACGGCAACTTCGCCACCGAACGTGCCATCCGGACGACCCGTCGTGATGCCCTTGGAAGCGGCCCACAGAATCTCCTTGGCGCCGAAGGTGCCTTGCGTGACATCGGGGAACCGCTTGTAATCGGCTTCCGTCGGCTTGAAGTTGATGGCTTCCTTGTTGCCATGCTGCACGGCGAGGCGGTAGAGGAACACCACCGTCTGCGCACGGGAGGTCTCCTCCTCAGGACGGAAAGTGCCGTCGGCATATCCCGTCGTGACGCCCTTCTGCGCAAGCCACTCGATGTCGTTATAGAAGTGATGCTTCTTCGACACATCGATGAAACGGGTATTCGGCTTAGTCACCGTCAACACGATCGCATCAGTCTTGCCACCCGCGGTGACGCTGATTGCCACTGTACCCATTTTCTTCGCTGTGACCTTACCACTGCCGGTGACAGTCGCAATTGAGGTATCTGAGGAGCTCCAGTAAATCGGAGACACTGACGCATTGGCCGGGGTGGTCTGAATCGACAGTTGCCCCTCTTCACCTGCGGCAATCGAGAGATTCTTGTTCGCGATGCCGTTACCGGTGATACGGATTGTTTCGACAGCGACTCCGTTCTCCTTGACGGTGACCAGGATGGACGCGGACTTGTCGCCAGCCGTGGCGGTAATAGCCGCATTACCGGCCTTGACCGCACGAACAGCGCCATTCGCATCCACCGTCGCAACCGCCGCGTTCGACGTCGTCCACTTCACCGTCTTGTCCGACGCGTTCGACGGCGAGACAGTCGCAGTCAGGTTCAGGCCAGCGCCAACATTGATCGTCGCCTTGCCACCCGACACACCAGTGCCCGAAATAGCCACCGACTGGACCGGAACCACCACAGGCTCATCCTTCGACACCGTCACGGTAACGGTCGCGGACTTGCCACCCGCGGTCGCCGTGATCGTCGCCGTGCCGGCCTTGACGGCCTTCACAGTGCCCGAAGCGTCCACCGTCGCAACCGACGTGTCCGACGACTTCCACGACACCGCACGATCCGTCGCATTCGACGGCGAGACGGTCGCGGACAGTTGCTTCGTGGCGCCTTCCTTGAGCTCGAAGTTGCCACCCGAAATCGACACCGACGACACCGGAACAACCGTCACACACGGCGCGACAGAACCGACCGTACCGTTCTCGACGATGACATTCGCGCCGCTCGCGGTGTAGTTCTTCTTGCCGTTGTTGTCCCAATTGCCTGCACCATTGTTGAACACAAACTCAACCTGGCCGCCTTCGGTGCCTTCGATCGTGTACTTGACATAGCCATCGCAAGCCGCTTCCATCTTCACACCCGGAGCAGTCGTCCAGGTGCCGGTGCCGATGCGGTAATGCAGATAGGTCGAGTTCGCGCCGAAGTTGCTCGCCGGGTAGTAGATGGTCGTGTCATGGACAACCGGCGCCTCACCGGTCACATTCACGGTCACGGAGTCCGACTTACCACCAACGGAGGCAGTGATCGTCGCAGTACCCTTAGCAAAGCCCTGCACAACACCGTTCTTGACAACAGCGACCTTCTCATTCGAAGAGGTCCACTTGACCGGCTTGTTCGCAGCCGAGGCCGGAGCCACGGTGGCGGTGAGCTGGGTCGTCGCGCCATTGGCGAGGTCAAGGTTGATCGTGCCGCTCGGGTTGATCTTGACGGAGTCGACGGTCACGGCGAGGCAGGAGGCTTCTTCCCACGTACCGCTGGTGATGTTGCCATCCCAGACGTAGGAGCCATCAATCAGCAGACCGGCAGCATCCACATGGTCGTCCGGATCTTCGGTCGCGGAATCGCCCGGGAACTTGTTGCCGGCGATTTCGCCGGCACCGCCGTTGTTGAAGATGACACGGATCGGGTCGTCACCGGCCTGGTCGATGATGTCTTCCGGAATCTCGTAGACCTGATCGGCGGTGCCGTCGCATGCGCCGGATTCGGCGGTCATCAGTTCGCCCGGCCAAGCCGCGTTCTGAATGACGTTGCCCGCTGCCGCGTTGTTGTCGACGTACACATACGCGTAGATCTTGTTCCAAGCTGCCGGCTTCTTCGCATAGGCCGTGTAGCTGACGACCGCGTTCGGATCCTTCTTCGTGAAGGTCTCGGAAGCGGTGACCTGGTTGCCGTCTGCGTCGGTGCCGGTGAGCTTGACCGTGATCTGCGTGTTGACGGCGCTCTTCGCGCCAATCGTGATCTTCTGGCCGTCGGTGAACGAACCGGAGTCGCCTTCGGACGTGGTGTAGCGTGCGTTGTTGACGTTACGCGCGTTGAGCGTGACCTGCGTCGTGTCGGTCTTGAACGACTTCGCGCCGGTCACGGAAAGCGAGGCACGCGGCGTGTTCGACGCGTTGAAGAAGACATGCACCTTGCCGCTCTTCACAGAGCCCGAGGTAATCTTCTTGCCGGAGACGGTGAGTTTGCCACCATAGACCTGATCGACATATTCGCCGTCGTCGAGCATCGTGTCCATGCCGGCGAGGTTCTTGTCACCGTCCATGTTCACCACGGTTACGCCGTCGTTGTTGCTGTTGCCGTCGGTCTTGTAACGCTCGATCATCAGGCAGTTGTTGCCCTGGCAGTTGCGCAAGTATTCGGCGTTGCCCTCCATCGCATTGCGGAACTTGTTGACCCACTTGACTTCAGGATGCTTCCACTCATCATCGCCCGCATCGCCAAGCGACGAACGCTCCGCGAAGCGCGGATTCGAGCCACCGGAGCCGACCGGACGGTTGAAGAACAGCGGAGCGCCGCCGGCACGGGATCCGACAATGCCCCAGCCCATGCGGATCTGCCATGCGGAAAGCTGGCTGGAGTATTCGTTCGTGTTGGCATAGGTATCGTGCGATTCGACCCAAGTCACGAGCTGGTTGTCACGCACACCATCGCCCTGCAGACTGCCGACGCGTCCTGCGTCAAGGTTCTTGTCCTGCACCACGGCACGTATGAGACCGCCATACTTGGATCCGGTGTTGCCGCCGCCATTGGTGGAATACTTGTTGAACAAGGCCGGGTACGCTGGGGCGTTCAGGCCGGGATCGCCCTGAAGAACCTCGCCATACTGGTACTGCGCGCCGTTCGGCAGGATTGTGTCGTAATACGGCGAATGCGTCTGGAACTCGTCCGGAAGCTCGATGTGCTTCGCGGCGTCATAGCGGAAACCGTCCACGCCGTCGGCGACGGCGCGCACCAGATAGTCCTTCATTCCGTTGGCAACCGTCTGATTCTCCGTATTGAGGTCCCACAGGCTCAGCAAATGGCAGTGCGTGACCTGCCAGCGGTTGTTGTAGTTGATTGCGGTGCCGTTGTCACCACAGCCACCTTCGGAACGGGTGTGGAAACGGCTGGAATCCTTCCACTCCCCCTGAATGGCGTTCCAATCCGCAGTGAAGTGGTTGATGACGGCGTCGGCAATGACACGGATGCCGTGCTTGTGCGCCTCCTCGGTCATCGCCTTGATCTCGGCTTCCGTACCGATGACCTTATTGCCGATGCCGGTTCCGGAAGGCTGATAGACGTAATACCAGTTCTCGGTGAACACCATGCCATGCTCCGGTCCCTTGATCGTGCTCATCGGGACCGTCTGGATCGAGGTATAGCCGGCGTCGGCGATCTCGTCCATATGCGCCTTGATCGTATTGGCCGACCACATCCATGCATGCAGAATCGCACCATAGTTCATTTCCTTGGCCAGGCCATTGGCCTCGCGCGCCGATTCGAAGGTGGGATTGCCCAACGTACGGTCATAGCTCGTCGTCGGCGCATTCGCCGCGTAGGCTGCAGGTGCCGCAACTGCGCCAAGGGCCATGCCGCCGGCGAGCGTCGCAAGTGCGGAAATGCTCGCGACCGCCTTGGCCATGAACCCACGTCCTCCTGAACGCTTGCTCTTCCCGAGTTTCTTCTCGGTTTCAGACAGAGGTGTCATGCCACTGTCTCCTTTTCTTCTCCAGAAATAAGGGACTGTTCTTTCCTTATCGCCAACCGTCCACATAGCCGGCCGGCAATGCACATGTTCGCCCGCCAGGAACAATATATATATATATATGTTCCGTAAGCGAACAAACACTTCAGTTGACACAATCATTGTGCAACCATTCGCATATTGCTCATTATAGACACACCCTCCACTAACACCAAACAGAAAGTTCATATACCGCAAACGATGTCATTACATGGACACAGAGTTATGCAGACAACGGGCACGTCATAGACCATTGTTCAACGGCTTAAGCGATTCATTATTCCCATATGTGTTGTCGCATTCCAACAGGCCCCTATACGAAGAGGCGCAGGGCTGCATCCATCACGATGCGGCCCTGCGCCTCTCGCCATCTGCGGCGGAACCCTAGATGGTCATTTGGTGTCGCATTTCGGATCGAGATAGGTGATGCCGTCATCCACCCATCCCATTGGTGTCTGGTCGATTGTCAATGGAGCAGACGCCTTCGGTGAGACACGCACGTCAAAGGTGAAGGTCGCCATTTGCCCGGGATTGACCTGCACATACGTCTCATAGGCGTTCACACCGTCGATCGTCGTTTCCTTGACCGCATCGACTTTGCCGCCAAGCTGCATGAGATTACTGATTGAACCACCTTGAGGCGCATAGAACAGGATCTTCTCCATGGCCTTGCCGGTATTGTTGCTGTTGTTGCCGGTGATGTACATGGGGAGGTTCTTTGCCTCGTCTTCGGTCATCGTATTGTGGATCATGAACTCGACATGGTACAGATCACCGTCACTGCAGTTCACACGCTGGATCTTCGCCTCACGCTTGATATACCAGCCCATCTTGGAAGGGTTCTGCTCGGTCAGATAGATGCCGACGGACGGGTCAGTCTCACTGTTCGGCGTCTGTCCGGTGAATCCTGCAGACTGGATGCCCTGTTCGATATGCTCATCGAACGCATACATCGTGAAATGGCGGCCTTTCGCCATGGCTCCCAGCATTTCGCCAGTCTTGTATAGTTTGCCCATATCCATATGCGAGAACATCGATTTCATCGCCTGGCTGGCCACAACACCGAACAGTGCGTCAGTCTCGCTTTCCGGGTACTTCTGGTACACAGTGTTCATCAGGAACTCTGCGGTGTTGTCACCGGTCAGCACGGTACCGTCAGGCAGCGTCACATTGCCATTGATGGCAATGAGCTGCTGCAAAAAGACTGGATCGACCATGATCACGCCGTCAAGCGGTGTATTTCGCCCCCAAGGCGTGCGGTTCCAGACGGATTGCATGGCGACCGCTGAATCCGCGGTATTGGGGAAGACCGCCAAATCGCGGATATCAAACGACATATGCAACGGCCCCTCATCAGTGAATACCCTCTTCATGTCTGCCGAATGATCACCAATGCCAAACGGCAGATAGTCACCATTCGACCGGAAATCGCCGATATGCACCGTGCCATTGGACGTGGTCAGTTCGCCAACGGAACCAATGAGACCGCCGGAAGAACGCATTTCGGATGGCGTCATAGCCATGACGGCATAGGTGCGCTGCTGCCCGTTGCCCAAAAGCGCCGGCAGTACCTGGAATGTGTTCGACAGCGCATTCACACGATCGGCGAGGTCATTGAGATGCGCCTCACCTTTATCGTAAGCGGAGCGGATCATGCCGATGCTCGGCGTAGGGAGTGCATCAAAGTCACGCACCTGCTCTTGGAACGATGCGTTTGCCTGTTTCAACGGCTCCGCTGCGTCAATGATCGGCTGCAGGTTCACGCCGTCATCGCCATTGGCGATCTGCGCGCCGCTCAATGTCTTCAAAACATGCACAAACTGCGGGACTGAATCCTGAACAATGCCATTGATGGCGGTTGTCATCCCCTGGACGGTCGAGATGTCAGTGCCGACAAACGGCATCTTCGCCGCCGCGTTCCACAACCCTCCATGGGCGATGTCTTGGGCCTGCTGGGTTTCATGCGCAATCTGCGGAAGCGTATCACCAGCATTGGCAAGTGTTTCGGCGTCTCCGGAAGAAAGCTTGGAAAGCATGGCAATCGCGTTGTTCTCGTGCTCCTGCACTTGCTTTGCCTGCTTGTACAACTGGAATCCCATCACACCTGCGGCAGCAAGGATGAGAACTACGATCGCAAGGGCGCCCACGACCCACGGCCAGACATGGCGGCGATGGTGGCGACGATGATGACGGTGGTGATGGTGTTGCTGCGCGTTCGCTTGCGACATGCTGCTCCTTAGGCATTACAAAAATCGCGGATTCCCTGAATCACAAGGAATCCGCGGAAAACATGGGCCGACTATTTGAGCGAGAAGCGGCGCTTCTTGCGGTGGTCCACGGTACGGTTCGAATAATAGTAGTAATAGTTGCTGTGTTCGAGTGACTTCTTCGTTTCACGAGCGCAGTTGAAGATGACACCATTCACAGGCAGATCAAGCGTGGTGAGTTCGTCGGAAATCTCGCGCAGATCACGTTTGAGTGTCTGGTCACGGCGGCAGACCATGACAAGGGAACCACCACGGCGCACGAAGATGATGGCGTCGTTCGCCACAACCATAGGTGCGGTGTCAACCAGCACGTAATCGTAGCGCTCCAAGGCATTGTTGAGCAGCTCCACCATGATTGGGGAGTTGAGCAGTGCCGAAGCATTCGGCGGTTTCGGGCCGGCCGGCATGACATGCAGGTTCGGCTTCCAATAGCGCTGCACAACGTCTTTGACGGACGCTTGGCCGGAAAGCACGTGGGTCAGTCCGGCAGCGCCGTCAAGATCAAGCTTGTTGGCAACGGAAGGATGACGCAAATCGGCATCAATGAGCAGCACCTTCGCGCCGTTTTCGGCAAGGGCTGCGGCGATATTGACCGACATCGTGGTCTTGCCTTCGCTCGCCCCAGTGGACGTGACGACAATAAGGCGGCAATTCGTGTCTTCCACTGGCGCCATGAACGACAGATTCGTGCGGATACGCCGGAAATCCTCAGCGCCCGGGCTGCCGGGTTCACTGATCACGACTGGCTTGGTGGTATTGAGCACTTCCTCTTCGGCGATGCGGCCGATAATCGGTGCATCGATGAATTCGCCGACCTCATCCCCATCCTGAATGCGCTTGGACAGCACGTCCTTGAGCAACGCAGCGAATACACCAAGAATCAGGCCGCCAACGATAGCGGCAAGAATGTTGAGTTTCCATTTTGGAGAACTTGGGGCACTGGGCACAGTGGCCGGCTGAACAATCGAGAGTTTGACAGATGAATGCGAGCCGGAAGCATACAGTGTGTTCTCCACAACAGAGCTCAGCGATTTTGCGACGCCATTCGCGATGGTCGCCGCTTGGGCCGGATCACTGTCCGTCACCGAGATATTGACGAATGCGGTGTCAGTGGGGTTGGTGACACTAATTTGTCCCTTGAGCTGGCCCACCGTGGTGTGGAGGCCCAGCTCGTCAATGACCGGCTGCAGCACCGATTGCGTGGTGGTCAGCGCCGGATATGACTTGATCTGGCCCATGATATACGAGCTGCCGTTATTCTGTTCGGACGAATTCGCTGTACCGTCCGATGAATCGTTGTATGTTGCGAACAACTGGGTGGTTGTCGAGTATTGCACCGGTGACACGGCGGTTAATGCGATTACCGCACCAAGCACAACAAAAAAAGTGACGATAATCGTGATGATGTGTTTGCGCAGGATTCCAAGAAGACCGGATAGTGTCAGTCCATCATTTTCTATCTTTGCGCCACCGCCAGCTTGGCCAGAGGCTTGCTGCTCCATCATGTTTTCAGCCATCGAGGTGTTTCCCATCTGAAAGGTGAGACTCTGCCGTACCGAGCGCCCTTCACACCACGGAACGCGGTTGCCAGTCCTGTCTCTTGAATTCAGCTTTTTATCGTAGCTTTTACGCTCGACGCAATTCGTTACAACCGTGCGACCTGCACGCCCTGCGTATCGGTGGCGAGGTGCAGCACCTTCCAGTGCCCGGATTCGAGCTGTTCGTGGGCCACGGCGTCGATTGCGCTGTTGGCGTCGCCGTTGTGCAGCACGAGCACGCACGGTCCGGCGCCGGAGACCATTGCGGCGAATCCGTTCGCACGCAGCAGCGTGATCAGACGCGCCGAAGGCTCCATGAGCGGTCCGCGGTACGCCTGGTGCAGCTTGTCTTCGGTGGCTTCCATCAGCAGGTCGTTCGGATCGCGCGGGCTCGTCAACACAGCCGGGTTCATCGCACCGATCAGCAGCGCGGCGCGTGAGACATTGAACACCGCGTCAGTGAACGGCACAACCGTCGGCAGCGCCTCGCGCGCCTTGCTCGTAGAGAGTTCGAAATCGGGGATGAACACCGAGGCCGTGACATCAGGGCCCACCAAGTAGTTCACCGACCGGAAGAGCGCGGCGGGCGTGGTGCCGTCCGGCTGAACCACGCCATCACCCGGCTGCGTCCACGAGACCGTCATGCCGCCGTAGACCGCGGGCGCCACGTTGTCCGGGTGCCCTTCGAGCTGTGCCGCGTACTCGAAGATCTCGTCGCGGTCGAGCTCGCCCTCGTGACTGAAGGCGTAGGCCGCGGCGATGCCCGCCACGATCGCCTCGGCGGAAGATCCCATGCCGCGCGCCTGCGGAATGCGGTTGTGCGCCTCGAGGATGAATCCGGTTTTGCTCAGGCCGAAGCGCGAGCATGCACGGCGGAACGTGGAGACGACCAAATGCGACTCGTCGCGCGGCAGCGTGTCCGCGCCCTCGCCGTCAATGATCACTTGCGCGGCCATGTTGAGCGGGTCGGAGCTCAGCGTGAACTCCAGCTCGTCGTGGTAGTCCAACGCGAGTCCCACGGTGTCGAATCCAGAGCCGAGGTTGGCGCTGGTCGCGGGCACACGCACGTGCACCTTGCGGGTAACCGGATCCATCGGGAAAATCCTGCCTTACTAGTCAGTCTGTGATTGGGTCAATCGCCGGTGGGCGGCTGCGCGGTCAGTCGAGCACGCGCAGGATCGACGGCTCGCCGGTCACGCAGTCGAGTTCGCAGACCTCGGCCACGGTGGCGCGCAGCGTGTTCTCGTCGGTCATGTGCGTCACGAGGCGCAGCTGCTGGATCTCGCCGTCGTAGCCCGGGTCCTTGAGCGTGGGCTTGAGGTCCTGGTTCACGCCGTTGATCGAGACGCCGTTCTTCGCGAAGACGGCGGAGATCTTGGCGAGCACGCCGGGGTTGTCGTGGATCAGGAAGCGCACGGCGAACGCGGCCTTCGACGCGCTCAGCGGCGCGATCGGATAGTCGTTGTACATACGGATGGCCGGGCCGGTGCAACCGGCGGCAATGTGGCGCGCGACGGTCACGATGTCACCCACGACGGCGGAGGCGGTCGGCGCACCGCCGGCGCCGCGGCCGTAGAACATCAGGTCATCGGCGTACTCGGCACGCAGGAACACAGCGTTGAACGAGCCGCGCACCGAGGCGAGCGGGTGCTCCTGCTTGATGAGGGCCGGGTAGACGCGCGCGGAGACGCCATCGTCGGTCTTGTCGACGACGGCGAGCAGCTTGATGACACGCCCTTCGGTGGTGGCCGCGGCGATGTCGTCCGCGGTGATGCGCGTGATGCCCTCAACGGTCACGTCGTCGATGCCAACGTTCGTGTGGAAGCCGAGTGTGGCCATGATCGCGGCCTTGTTGGCGGCGTCGTAGCCTTCGATGTCGCCGGTCGGGTCGGCCTCGGCGTAGCCCTTGGCCTGTGCGTCCTTGAGCGCCACATCGAAATCGATGCCCTTCGTGGTCATCTCGTCGAGGATGTAGTTCGTGGTGCCGTTGACGATGCCGAGCATGTCCTTGACCTGGTCGCCGACAAGCGATTCGCGCAAGGGGCGCACAATCGGGATCGCGCCGCCCACGGCTGCTTCGAAGTAGATGTCGACGTTGTTGTCTTCGGCCGTCTTGTACAGTTCCGGGCCGTACTTGGCGAGCAGCGCCTTGTTGGCGGTCACCACGGACGCGCCGTTCTTCATCGCCTCAAGCACGAACGTGCGGGCCACGCCCGTGCCGCCGATCAGCTCGACGACGATGTCCGCGTTCTTGACGACGGACATCGTGTCGGAAGTCAGCAGCGACTTCTCGATCCACGGAAAATCGACTTCCTCCGGGTCGAGGCACGCCACGCCGGACAGTTCGATCGGGCGCCCGATGCGCTGCGCGAGCTCGTCCTGCTGCTCCACGAGCAGACGTGCGGTCTGCGAGCCGACGGTCCCTGCCCCCAGCAGGCCCACTCGAATCGGTGCGTTGTTCTCTGCCACTGTCCGTTCCTTTCATGCGGCGGTTGATGCTGCTGCTCATTGTACGGGCAACGCGCGAGGATGCGCGCCGCCCGTCCATAACTGCACTGCCCGGTGGGACTACTTGCTCACATCGAGGTCGAGCAGATCCTCCACGGTCTGCCGGCGCATCATCAGATGTGCGCCGGTGGAATCGACGCCGACGACCGCCGGAATGAGCGCCTGGTTGTAATTGCTCGCCATCGTGCGGCCATACGCGCCGGTCACTGGCACGGCGAGCACGTCGCCGCGGCGGATGTCGCTCGGCAGTTGCGCGTTCTTCACCACGATGTCCCCCGACTCGCAGTGCATGCCGACGACGCGCGAAAGCCGCGTGCCACCGCGCGGGTCACGGTTCGCCACGACCGCCGTGTAATCCGCGCCGTACAGCGCGGGGCGGATGTTGTCGCTCATGCCGCCGTCGACCGAGACGTACGTGCGCTCGGTGATGGGCGCGCCATCGGCGTCTGTGGTGTCGCCGCTGAGTTCGACCGTCTTGACGGTGCCGACGCGGTAGAGCGTCACACCGGCCGGCGCCACAATCCAACGGCCCGGTTCGAACGATATGACCGGCATCGGCATGCCGAGCAGGCGGTTCGTCTGCGCCACCGCCGTGGCCAAGCGGTCGAGTTCCTGCTCAATGTCCATCGAATCCTCGCCGTCGGTGTAGGCCACCGAATAGCCGCCTCCCAGGTCCACTTCGGGCAGCGTATAGCCATTGGTGGCGTAGAACGTCTTACGCAGCAGCATCATGCGGCGCGCGGCGTGGATGAACGCGTCGGCGTCGTGGATGTTCGATCCGATGTGCGAGTGGATGCCCACCAGCTCGAGTTCGTCGCTGTGCTTGGCGATCTCGCGCAGCACCGCCACGGCCGGCCCGTTCGCCACGAGTTCCATCGCGGCGGCGAGCATCTTGTCGCCTTCAGTCACGCTTGCGGCGTTGAGGTCGTACGGGTAGCGGATATCGTGGCGCAGCTCCTTGCCGTCCTCCTGAGCGCGCGTTTGGGAGACGATCGCGTTCGCGGCGGCCGGCGAGACGTCTTCGAGCGAGCTGATGCCGTCCACGATCGTCGTGTCCGCGCCCACAGGCAGCAGCGCGACGCCGAATTTCTGGTCTTCATGCGCGGTCGAGATGAACTCGTGGCCGCCGGCGTGGATACCGGTCGTGACGCGCAGCATGACCCGCGCGCGCTTGCCCAGCCGGCGCGCAATCGCGGCGATGCGCGCCGGCTCGTCCGGCTCGTCGACCACGATCTTCGCGAAAC
>SKEM01000072.1_pt1 | contig 78786 bp, 59 predicted proteins | sample 4826731 | NCBI WGS metagenome assembly SKEM01 (sample SAMN11008809, study PRJNA524170) | human gut metagenome | biome: Human fecal sample; material: Feces; isolation source: fecal sample from pouch patient p37 | host: Homo sapiens | place: Israel: Tel-Aviv | collected 2015-07-27 | reverse complement strand
GAGTGGTTTAATTATGGAACAATAACAATTAGATAAACTATTATCTATTTTATTTTGTCAAGATTTTGATACAGTTCAATTAAATAGTGATAGCGTTAATAGTATAGAATGCGTAAAAGAATTAATTGTTAATCCTAAATTTGATAAGTATGATAAGAAAAAAGATCTCATGGTTGTGAAACATGCTGCATGGTCGAAGATTTGTAGGACCGACCTATACGATAACATTACTTTTCCCAAAGGTAAGTTATACGAGGACCTTGCAGTTATGCCCTATTTAACTAGTAGAGCTGAGAAAATCCATTATATTCAGAAACCACTTATTAATTATGTTATTAATACTCCCGGGTCAATTATGAATTCAAGTAAATCTAATATCTTTGATATTTATGACTCGTTAACTCATCTGTTTAATTTATTTGGAAATCATTTTGAGGAGTATAAGCATGAACTACAATATTTAGCAATTGAGCATTTATGTGTTGGTCATACGTATCGTTTGTTAAATTACCCTGAGGCTACAAAACAAGATTTTAAAGATATTGTTATCTTTATGGAAAAATATTTTGGAAAACATTGGGATAAAAATAAGTATGTTAAACGTGGAGTTCAAAAAGTAAATATTAATTCATCGCTATCATATGTTGTCCCTGTATTTTTGAAATTCTTAAAATACGGTGGTTTTGGTGTTTGGCCAGTCATCAAAAAAGTGAAAGGTAGTTGAGTAATAATGCAAACAGATTTTATTGCTTCAAAAATGCAGGAAGTTTCTTCTGATTTTTTGAAGAATTTACGAAAACACTGGGTACAAGTTATCCTGGTTTGGCTTACAATTGGAATAACATATATATATTTAGGGGGAAGTCTGGTTAATCTTCCTAAAAGTTTATTGTTAGTAACAGGCATATTCTTTTCTATCATTATTTTATTGCCAGGGAAATTTTATAACAAAATAGCCATTGCTATTGTACTTTCAGGGAGTTTATTTGTTGTTTCTTCCCCTAACCTTGACATTCCAGATGAGAATGCACATTTTGCTCGTGCCTTATATGTAGCAGATTTCCATGCTTATCTACCGAAAAAAGACAAGGATTTAAAAGTCTCAGATGATGTTAGTAAGGTTACTAAAGAGTTTAAGGTGCCTTTAAAGCAAACTGGTTTAGATAAGATAAAAGTTTCTTTTAAAAAGGTACATTCTTCACTTTTTATTGTTACCAATGCATCGTCTTTTATCCCTTACATTCCTCAAGTGATTGGTATTTGGATAGCAAGAATCCTAGGACTTAGTCTCCTATGGTTAGTTATTTTAGGTCGATTTTGTAATTTAGTTTGCTATGCCTTAATTACTCGTCTTGCTATAAAGAAAGCTAAAGGTTTTGAAATTCTCTTTGGTTCTATAGCTCTGTTACCAATGTGTGTTTATTTAGCAGCTTCTTTCAGTACTGATGGAATGGTTAATGCATTAACATTTTATTTGATAGCACAGTTCTGTTATCTGATAAATAGGGAACAAAAAGTAAGTTTAAGAGATATGATCATTTTTGCAGCACTGAGCTTAGTTTTAGCAACGATGAAATTACCATATGTTCTTTTAGTAGGCTTATTACTGTTTATACCAAAGGAAAAGATGACCATTAAGAAGAACTATCTTTATGCAGCTCTATTAATTTTTATTACGGCAATTTTAAGTTTCTTATGGTTGAAGCAATCGAGTGATATTAATGCAAGTAAGGTAACTCATGGTGCAAACCCGGTGGACAAGATAAAATTCACTATTGCACATGCTAATGTCTTTTTCAAGACCTTTCTTCGGGAATGGATTGACTTGATTCCAAATAAAATAGACTCATTATTTACTTTTGGTTGGCTAACTTATGGTCTAGGTAATATTTCTAGATACTATCTAATCTTTTTGAGTTGTATTCTTCTGATGACACCTCAAACTCTTCCTTTACCTAAAATTAGTAAAATAGGTACAGGACTTGTCGCTACTGGAATTTCAATTGGTATTTTAATGACTTCGTACCTTATGTGGGGACAAACTGCTGATATCAGTTTTTTAGGTGTACAAGGTCGTTATTTCACTGGTGTTCTGGTCTTATTAGGGTTATTCACTAACTTCTCTAGTGTCTTTTATCCTCAAAATAACATAGATTTCGGAGAGGCACTCGATAGACGAGAATACTTTGTTTATGTTATTGCCAATCTGTTTATATTGATGTCAGTAGTATTGACAATTCTTCAGTATTACGGTGTGAAGAACTGAATTTCTAGCAATTTAGAAATAGTTTTTTAAGCAGTCCTTAGTGGCTGCTTTTCTGTTTGCATTAGGCAAAAGCCTTGTAAAATGGTATAATTGACTAGATTATAGACTTGTTAGAAAGGGGATTTATGCAACACGTATTCATTATCGGAAGTCGTGGCCTTCCAGCAAAATACGGTGGTTTTGAGACATTTGTAGATCAATTAGTCTCCAACCAAGTTTCATCCCAAATTAAATACCATGTTGCCTGCCTTTCTGATCAAAAGGCCTATGAGCATTTCGAATATAAGGGTGTAGATTGTTTCACGATTAAGGCACCGAAATTAGGACCGGCTCGCGTTATTGCCTATGATATGATGGCTATTAATTACGCTTTGAAGATAATCCATGAGGAAAATATAGAAGAACCGATTTTCTATGTTCTAGGAAATACTATAGGTGCTTTTGTGGCTCCTTTTGCTACTAAGATTCATAAAATTGGTGGTAAATTCTACATTAATCCAGATGGCTTGGAGTGGAAACGAGCTAAGTGGCCCAAGCCAGTACAAGCTTATCTAAAGTACTCTGAGAAAGTAATGACAAGACATGCTGATTTAGTTATCTCGGATAATCCAGGCATTGAAACCTATATTCAAGGAGCCTATCCGTGGTCTAAGACAACTTACATTGCTTATGGAACTGATTTATCACCGACAACACTGACACATCAGGATGCCAAAGTTAGAGATATTTATAAGGTGTGGAATACTTACGAGAAAAACTATTATTTGATTCTTGGTCGTTTTGTTCCAGAAAATAACTATGAAACGGCCATTCGTGAGTTTATGAGTTCCTCAACAAAACGTGATTTAATTATTATTTGTAATCATGAGGGCAATGCTTATTTCGAGGAATTGCGTTCCAAGACGCAGTTTGATAAGGATCCACGTGTGAAGTTTGTTGGAACAGTTTATGACCAAGACCTATTAAAATATATTCGCAAAGAAGCTTTTGCTTATATTCATGGTCATGAAGTTGGAGGAACCAACCCTGGCTTACTGGAAGCTATGGCACAAACTGATTTGAATTTAGTATTAGGCGTCTCATTTAACAGGTCAGTAGCTCAAGATACAGCTCGTTATTGGAAAAAAGATGAGGGCAATCTGTCGCATTTGATTGATCAAGTAGATGGTGTTTTAGATTACTCTGAACTAGGTAAGTTAGCTAAGGAGAACATGGAACAGAACTTTACTTGGAAAAAAATTGTAGGTGAGTACGAGGAGCTATTTTTATCATGAAAGTAAATATCTTACTGTCAACCTACAATGGTGAGCAGTATTTAGCAGAACAAGTGAAGAGTATCCAAGAGCAAACCTATCAGGAGTGGGAACTTCTCATACGTGACGATGGTTCATCTGATGGGACAGTTGAAATTATTAAACAACTGGCTGCACGAGATTCACGTATTCATTTTATCAATGAAAGTCATGTTGAAAACGTTGGTGTAATCAAAAGTTTCCATGCCCTACTTAAGCATGGGGAGGCAGACCTATACTGTTTCAGTGACCAGGATGATTTTTGGCTTCCTGAAAAAATCTCACTTCAAGTGGCAGAAGCCAAAAAATATTCTCAGGATAAACCTTTACTCATTTACACAGATTTAAAGGTAGTAGATGAAAATTTATCTGTCCTGCATGAGAGTATGATTCGTACTCAGTCTGACCATGCGAATACTGAGCTGATTCAAGAGTTGACTGAAAATACAGTTACTGGTGGCGTTGCTATGATTAACCATGCTTTAGCAGAACTATGGACTGGTGAGGAAAAGCATGATTTGCTGATGCATGACTGGTATCTGGGTTTGCTAGCTTCAGCCTTTGGTGACTTAGTCTATATTGATGAACCAACTGAGCTTTATCGTCAGCATAGCAGTAATGTCCTTGGAGCTCGAACTTTGCGAAAGCGGATGAAAAATTGGGTTAGACCCCATATCCTTTTTGCCAAATATTGGAGTCTTATCAAAGCTAGTCAAGATCAGGCTAGAAATTTGTTAGAACTTCCGTTAAGTTCACAGAATAAGGAAATCATTGAAAACTTTGTGACAATTATGGATGCTCCATTTAGAGAACGTTTAGCACGTATCCGAAAATACGGTTATCGAAAAAATAGAGCTTTTCACACAACTGTGTTTACGACATTGATTCTTACAAAGTTTGCATATAGAGGAGAGAAAGATGTTAGACTTTTTTAGTCAGAAAAATCGTATTTTGTTACGAGAAATGGTTAAAACCGATTTCAAATTGCGCTATCAAGGTAGTTTAATCGGTCATTTGTGGTCTATTTTGAAACCACTTATGCTCTTTACAATCATGTACCTAGTGTTTGTTCGCTTCTTGCGTTTTGACGACGGAACACCGCATTACGCTATTGGCCTCTTAATTGGTATGGTTACATGGAGTTTCTTTTCAGAAGCGACGAGTATGGGGATGATGTCAATTGTATCAAGGGGTGACTTGTTACGAAAATTGAATTTTTCGAAAGAGATTATCGTCATTTCATCTGTTGTTGGGGCTTCAATTAACTATATTATCAACCTACTTGTTGTCTTTGTTTTTGCCTTGGTAAATGGTGTTAATTTTTCATTAGGCTGGTTGACAGTTATTCCATTGTTTGCTGAACTCTTTCTTTTCTCAGCTGGTATTGCCTTTGTCTTAGCAACGCTCTTTGTTAAGTACCGTGATATTGGTCCGATTTGGGAAGTAGTTATGCAAGCTGGTATGTATGCGACACCTATTATCTATTCGTTGACATTTATTTTGCAACGTGGACAAGTTAAGATTGCAAAACTGATGATGTTGAATCCTTTAGCACAAATTATTCAGGACTTGCGACACTTTATTGTCTTCTCAGGTAGCTTACGTGGTTGGGATTTAATTGGTCATAAGGCTATTGCTATTATTCCGTATTTCCTACCACTTGTTATCTTTGCTATTGGTTACTACATTTTCCATCATCAAGCTAAAAAATTCGCGGAGATTCTCTAATGACAGAAAAGAAAATTGCAGTTAAAGTGGACCATGTAAGTAAGTTTTTCAAATTACCGGTTGAGTCTACTCAAAGTCTTAGAACTGCCTTAGTAAATAGATTTAAAGGAATCAAAGGTTATAAAGAACAACATGTCTTGAAAGACATTGACTTCGAAGTTGAGGAAGGTGATTTCTTCGGAATCGTGGGACGAAATGGTTCAGGGAAATCAACATTATTGAAGATTATTTCTCAAATTTATGTTCCTGAACAAGGGACGGTTACCGTAAATGGCAAAATGGTTTCATTTATTGAACTTGGTGTCGGTTTCAACCCTGAATTAACTGGACGTGAGAATGTTTATATGAACGGAGCCATGCTTGGCTTTACGACGGCAGAAGTTGATGCCATGTATGATGAGATTGTTGAGTTCGCAGAGCTTGAAGATTTCATGAACCAAAAACTCAAGAACTACTCGTCTGGTATGCAGGTCCGTTTGGCTTTCTCTGTGGCTATCAAGGCACAGGGTGATGTTCTTATCCTTGACGAGGTTCTTGCAGTAGGTGATGAAGCCTTCCAACGTAAGTGTAATGACTACTTTATGGAACGTAAGAAATCAGGGAAAACAACAATTCTTGTAACCCATGATATGGGGGCTGTTAAGAAGTACTGTAACAAGGCTATTTTGATTGAGGACGGCTACATTAAAGCCAAAGGCGAGCCTAGAGACGTTGCTAATCAATATAGTTTTGACAATACAGAACAAGTAATCACTTCAGAACAATCAGGAATTGAAAGAAGTGGTTCAGTTGTGGAAAATCTGAAGTTATCACTATTGTCTTCTAAGAGAGCGACACCAAATGAACCAATTTCATTTGATTTGACGTATACTCTGCTACAAGATGTGCCTACTTATATTGCTATCTCATTTACAGATATTGATCGTAATATTTGGATTTATAATGATAATACGATGGACAATTTAACAAGTGGCAAGGGTAATGTTAAAGTAAACTATCAGTGTTCACTAGCAGGATTAAACGATATTAAGTTAAAACTCGAAATTACTGTAAGGGATGCGAATAACCAAGTTCTAGCCTTTCTTCCGGCTGATGAGATTCCAGTTATTGTTCTAAATAGGGATGATATTGATGAAGATGACGAGTCAGCTAAAGATTCTGCAACTGGTATTATTCAAAGAAATGGGAAGTGGAGTTTTTCTTAAGAGAAAAAGGGAAGTTTGAATGAAAGTATCGATTATTTGTACCAATTATAATAAGGGGGATTGGGTACGAGAGGCTATAGATAGCTTTCTCAATCAGAAAACAAATTTTGATTTCGAGATTATTATCATTGATGATGCTTCGACAGATCATTCGTATGAGATTATTCAAGAGTATCAAAATAAGTTTCCTGAAAAAGTTAGAACTTTTCGTAATGAAGTGAATCTTGGCATTACTAGAACTTGGAAAAAAGTTTGCCAAGAAGCTAAGGGTCAATACATCGCGAGATGTGATAGTGATGATTTTTGGACGGACTCATTAAAACTTCAAAAGCAAGTTGATTTGCTAGATGCTTCAACAGATTCGCTTTGGTCAAATACCGAATTTGACATGGTAGACCTAGACGGAAATCTTATCCAAAAAGATGCCTTTGCTAATAAGGCGCTTCCTTTGATTGATTCTTACGAAGAGATGCTTGTCATGAAAGGAATGACAATGGCTTCAACCTGGTTGGTTGATACCGCTCTTATGCAAGATGTATCTGCTCAAATTAGCGATACAGCTGCAGACGATACATTTGAGTTGCAACTTGAATTATTCAAACGCACTAAAATTTCTTTTTTGAGTGATTCCACTACTGTATATCGTATGAATTTGGGATCTGATTCAAAACCTATGACATTGGAGACTGCTGAAAGGCGGTTCACAGGTATCTTAGATTCTCAAATTAAATATCTCAACAAGTACCCAGATCAGGATATTCAAAGAATTTCACACTTGGCCCTTGTTAAGGATCGTGATTTGGATATCTTAGTTTTTAAAAAAGACCGTCAGATAGAAGATTTAGATTTAAGACTGAATCAGGTGTCACGAATTTCTCATGACCAAAATGAGTATATTGAAGTCTTGAAGAAAGAAAATCAAGATTTTCAAAGTGAGTTGAATCGTATACAGAGTTTATATGATGACTTACAAATCCAATATAACAGTGTTGTTACTTCGAGAAGATGGACAATACCAACTAAAATTATTAATTTCTTTAGGAGAAGTAAATGAAACGTCTATTGCTTTATGTTCATTTCAATAAATATGATCATATTAGTCGACATGTGTTTTATCAACTTGAACATATGAGACCGTTGTTTGATAAATTGGTTTTTATTTCAAACAGTCGTCTTAGTGAAAGTGAAGTACAAAAGCTTCGTGATAAACACTTGATTGATGATTTTATCCAACGTGAGAATAAGGGTTACGATTTTGCTGCTTGGCATGATGGTATGGAATTTGTTGGATTTGATAACTTGAAACAGTATGATTCTGCCACTGTTATGAATGATACCTGTTTTGGTCCTCTATGGGATATGGCACCAATCTATGATAAATATGAATCAAACCCAAATGTAGATTTTTGGGGTATGACTAATCATCAAGGAATCAAGGCTGGTGATATTTATATTCATGAACATTTGCAATCTTACTTTATTTCATTTAAAAAACGTTTAGTTGAATCTAGTGTTTTCCAAAAGTTCTGGAAATCAGTTGAGAGTTTCGAAGATGTTCAAAAAGTAATTGATAATTATGAAACTCTTTATACCAAGAAGTTTATGGATGCTGGATTTAAGTATGAATCGATTCTTAATACGATTCCACTAAATGATAAGTTTTTCCATAGTAATTTTACAATTCATTATCCTCATGTTTTGCTTGATGCAGGGGTTCCATTTATTAAGGTTAAGACATTTGATTTAACCCAGCACCTTGCACCTTATTTGCTTAAGGAAATTGAGAATAGAACGGACTATCCGGTAGAATTTATTTTGTCACACATGTCGGATATGAGTTTACCGACTCCACCTTATTTACTTGATCGCAAAGTTATTGAGGAAAGCTCACAGACATATTCAGACACAAAAAAAATTGCTGTACATCTTCATACCTACTATGTTGATTTACTAGAAGACTTTTTAAAGCAATTTGAGAATTTTCACTTTACTTATGATCTCTTCCTAACAACGGATTCAGAAGAGAAGAAGGAAGAGATTCAGTCTATCCTTGATAAGAATGGAAAAGTAGCTCGAATCTTTATTACTGGAAATCGTGGACGTGATGTTATTCCAATGCTTAAGTTGAAAGATGAACTTTCTGCTTATGATTATATTGGACATTTCCATACTAAAAAATCACCAGAATATCCTTATTGGGTTGGAGATTCATGGCGAAATGAACTATTCTCAATGTTAATTCAACCTGCTGATAACATTATTGCGAACTTAGAACGTGATGATAGACTAGGTCTAGTGATTGCTGATATTCCAAGTTTCTTCCGTTATACTAAAATTGTGGATCCTTGGAATGAGAATCGTTTTGCTGAGGGAATGAATGATTTATGGGAGCGTATGAATCTTGGTCGAGATATTGACTTTGATAAGATGAATACTTTTATCATGAGTTATGGAACATTTATTTGGTTCAAGTACGATGCTTTAAAACCATTGTTTGACCTTGATTTGCAAGATGAAGAAATCCCAGCAGAACCAATTCCTCAACATACCATTTTGCATTCAATTGAGCGTATTCTAGTTTACCTTGCATGGGCAAGACGTTATGATTATGCCATTGCAAAAAATGATATCTTTATTACGCCTTTTGTAGATAATGTTGTATTGAATATCCGACCTGATACTTTACCAAATACCTATATTAATTTTGATAATATCGGTGGTATAAAAGGTGCTCTCAAGTATATTATTGTAGGTCCAGGAACCGCTGTGAAGTATATTTTGAGAAGAATAAAACGTAGATTTACATCTAATAGTAGTAAAAATACTATGAAATAGTAATTATCCCCCTCCCACTTACGAATAAGTAAGTAGGAGGTTTTTTCTTATGTATAGTATTGTAGCTGAGGAGTCGGGGCTTTTGCCTCGTGAGCGACTCTTACAGAAGGGAGCAGAGGTTTTGTCGGACCAGGAGTTGTTGGCGATAGTGCTGCGAACTGGGACTAGGTCTGAGTCGGTCCTATCTATGGCTAACCGTATTTTAAAAGGGATGACGAGTTTGGCGGATTTGTCTCGTTTGTCCCTGAATGAGCTTCAGAAGATTCCTGGTATTGGGCGTGTGAAGTCTATTGAGCTCAAGGCTATGGTGGAGTTGGCTAAGCGGATTGAGAAGGCTGAGTTGGCTCGTTCCGAGCAGATAATGTCCAGTCAGCAGGTGGCTCGTCGTATGATGTTGGATATTGGGGATAAGCCTCAGGAGCATCTGGTGGCTATCTATTTGGATACGCAGAACCGTATTATTCAGCAAAAGACGGTCTTTATTGGTGGGGTTCGTCGTTCGATTGCTGAGCCACGTGAGATTTTACATTATGCCTGTCATCTGATGGCAACGTCTTTGATTGTGGTTCACAATCATCCGTCGGGTGAGGCATATCCAAGTCGAAATGATATTGATTTTACCCAAAAGATTAAGCGGTCCTGTGATGATTTAGGGATTTGTCTGCTTGATCATCTGATTGTTGGAAAATCAACCTATTATTCCTTTCGTGAGGAGAGGGAGGATTTTGATCTTTAGGTTGAACCTATGTGATAAAGACAAGAGAAAAGCAACTGAGTGCAGTCTCAGTTGCTTTTAAAGTTCGTTAACGACGTATTCAAAGAGTTTGAGGTCTTCTTCACGTTTGTCTAGGAGAAGCTCTGGGTGCCATTGTACACCAAGAAAGCGAAGGTCTGGACTATTTGACTCAACAGCTTCGACTGTGTTGTCCTCAGGATCACGCGCAATGACACGAAGGTCAGAGGCCAAGTGTTTGATACTTTGATGGTGGAAGGAGTTGATAGAGGTTCCACATCCGTAGATTTCTGCCAACTTGCTGTTCTCATCAACAATCATCTCATGGTAGAGGTAATCAGAAGGCTTGTCCTGCCAGTGATTCTCAATATCTTGATGGAGGCTACCACCTAGTGCGACGTTCATGAGTTGGGTTCCACGACAGATTGAAAAGATGGGTTTCTTCTGCTTAGTGGCTTCCTCGATGAGTGCCATTTCAAAGATATCTCGTTCGAGAAAGAAGTCATCTTCACTGGCATGGTTCTCTTCGTTGTAGAATTTAGGGTCAACGTTTTGCCCACCGATCAGGATAAGCTTATCAATCATGGAGATGTAGGTCTTGGCTTCCGAAGGATCGGATACTGGTAGTAGGATTGCTAGGCCACCGGCTCTTTGAACTCCTTCTACAAAGCCAGATGGGGCATAGGACCAGTTGATGTCTTCATGGGCTGGATTAGGCCTTACATTGGCAGTGATTCCGATAATTGGTTTAGTCATTGTTACTCCTTGATTTTTCTTCTTCTTTCATGAAATAGAGTAGGGTTTGTAGTTCGCTAGTCAAGTCTACATATTGGACCACCACATGGCGTGGAAGATTGAGGTTGACCGGAGAGAAGCAGAGAATGCCTTCAATTCCAGCATCAACCAAAAGATCAGCCACCTCCTGGGCCTTAACTGATGGCACTGTCAGGATGGCTGTTTTGATATCTTCTTGGGCAATCTTGTCCTTAATCTGGGAAATCCCATAGATAGGAATCTTGTCCTCGGTTTGAGTTCCAACCAATTCGTTATCGTCTGTATCAAAAGCCATGACCAGCTGCATGCGGTTACGCTCTTGAAAACGGTAGTGGAGGAGAGCACGCCCGACATTACCAACACCTACGAGGAGTACCTTGGTAGTCGCATTGTCATTTAGGAGTTCAGCGAAAAATGTCATCAGCTTGTTTACGTCATAACCAAAACCACGGCGACCTAGCTCACCAAAATAGGAGAAGTCACGACGAACAGTAGCAGGGTCAATCCCAATCGCTTCAGCAATTTGTTTAGAGCTTGCTTTGTCGATATTTTCACGATGGAATCGTTTGAAAATACGATAGTAGAGAGAGAGACGTTTGGCAGTGGCGTTTGGGATGTTTTTCTCAAATGTCATTGATCGCTTTCCTTTCTTTAATTAGTATGATTCTCTTATATTTTAAGAAAAGTTTGTGAAGATTGCAACAAAATAGTGTAGATGAGGCGATATAAAAAACCTATCACATGGATAGGCTATTTCTATGTAGTAAGAAAAAATTTAGACTTCTTCTTGCTCGAAAACGTTACGATCAACCAAACTCTGCATCAAGAAGTAGAATTTTTCTTGCAAGATGTGGTGATCTTCATTTTTAAAGATATTAACGTTACGAAGGCCAGATTTGTCTGTGATAGACAATTTGAAGCCTGTCAAGTCTTTGTTAATAGTGATTTTGAGTGGGAAACCTTCGCCTGAGTTAGGCACTTTTTCGAGAAGGCGGTGCAACTCGTAGTTTCCGATTTTATTTTGCACAAAAGTCGTATCACGTAGAGTGAATTTTTTGACATTAGGACTGATGGTGTAACGGTACTTACAGTCAGTCAAATGAATGCTTTTTTCAAATGCCATGTTAGTCTCCTATGATTTGATTAAGTTTTTCTGCTAGAGCCTGGAGTTCTTCAGCGGTATTTTCCTCTGATAAACTAATGCGAATGGCTGTTTTTAGCTTGTCAGAATCCTTGCCATAGAGGGCCTGGATGACATGACTTGGATCAACAGTTCCAGCAGTACAAGCAGAACCTGTTGAGACAGCAAAGCCAGCTAGGTCTAACAAGGTTAAGAGAGGCCCATTTTCCTTACCGGGAAAACTGATGTTGATGATGTGAGGTAGGCTAGGTCCTCCACCATTGATTTCATAAGGAATGGTAAGGGAATCTAGAAAGGCCTGACGAATCTTTTCAACATACTGGTAATTGTCTTGGTAGTGGTCACTAGCATGTTTGTAAGCAGCGGTCATACCGGCAATCCCGACCAGGTTTTCAGTACTGGCACGGCGTTTTTCTTCTTGCTCACCACCGTGGAGTAGGTTATCAAAATGCAAATCGTTATGATAGAGCAAGCCGACACCTTTAGGTCCGTGGAATTTATGGGCACTAATAGAGAGAAAATCGGCTCCAAGTTCCTCTGGGTGAATAGGAAGCTTTCCTGCTACCTGAACGGCATCGACGTGAAAGGCAGCTTGGTGATTGGCAAGCAAGTCACCAATTTCCTTAATAGGAAGTAATTGGCCAGTCTCATTATTGGCATACATAACAGAAACTAGAATGGTATCGTCACGTAAGGCATCAGCGATTTGTTGGGAAGTAATGACTTGATTTTTTGGTTGAATATAGGTTACTTCAAAACCAAAACGCTCTTCCAAGTAGGCCATGGTGTGAAGGACAGAGTGGTGTTCAATAGCAGTTGTAATCAGGTGCTTACCTTTAGATTGATTGGCTAGGGCGTAACCTTTGATAGCTGTATTGTTTCCTTCAGTTCCACCAGAAGTGAAAGTAAGCTTACGAGCAGGGACTTCAAAGTATTTGGCCATTTCTTCACGTGCTTCACGAAGTTCCTTAGAAGCCTGTCGACCGTAAGAATGGAGGCTGGATGGATTTCCAAAGGTTTCAGTCATGACATGTGTCATAGCTGAAATAGCAGCAGTATTTAAAGGAGTTGTTGCCGCATTGTCCAAATAAACCATAGCTTAGTCCTCGTTTGCAGTGTAAGCAAAGAGTGGGCTAAGTGGTTGACGTTCGAAAATACGAGTAGTAGCGTTAGCGATTAGCTTACTTGCTGAAATGTATTTAACGTTTGTAGGAACTTTTTCTTTAGTTGCAACTGAATCTGTCACCAAGATTTCTTTAATTGGAGCAGCGTTGAGGACTTCAGCAGCACCTCCTGCAAAGAGACCGTGGCTAGCTACTGCATAGATGTCTTTAACGCCACCACGTTCAAGGATTTTAGCAGCTTCAGCAAACGTTTTACCAGTGTTAAGGATATCATCAACCAAGATTGCTGTTTTTCCTTCAACCTCACCGATGATGTAGCCTTCTTCACGTTCTGAATCATCTTGAGCGTAGTCAATGATAGCGATTGGTGCATCAAGGTAGTCCGCCAAGCTACGAGCACGTTTAACACCCGAGTTTTTAGGGCTAACAACGACAACATTACTTCCTGTGAATCCTTTTTTGTTGTAGTATTCAGCAAACAAAGGCATTGTGAAGAGGTTATCTACTGGGATATCGAAGAATCCTTGAACTTGGACAGCGTGAAGGTCAAGCGTCAAGACACGATTGACACCAGCTTTAACTAGCATATTGGCAATCAATTTAGCAGTGATTGGTTCACGTGACGCAGCGATACGGTCTTGACGTGCATAACCAAAGTAAGGCATAACAACGTTGACAGAGTTAGCACTGGCACGTTTGCAGGCATCAATCATGATGAGCAATTCCCAAAGGTGGTCGTTAACAGGGTTGCTAGTAGATTGGATGATATAGATATCGTCCCCACGAACAGACTCTTCAATGTTAATCATGATTTCACCGTCAGAAAATTGACGTGAAGATACTTTACCAAGTGGCAATCCAGTAGCCTCAGCAATTTTTTCAGCAATTTCTGGGTTTGAGCTGAGCGAGAACAATTTCAATTGTGGGTTTGCTTTTTGATGTACCATGACGATGGTGACTCCTTTAAAAAAATAAGATGCTAAGCCCAGTTAGGGCTATTGTAATAAAACTACAGATAGTTCTATTTTAGCAAAAAGAAGCAGAAATTTCAGCCATCAAAGTATGATATTAGTGAAAAATACCGAACCTTTGTTAGATAAAATTCCTTTGTATGCGTTTTTAGAGAAATCTATTACCTTCTGGAGTTCTAAATACTTGTGGTATTTGAAGCTACATGTGTTAAAAATAAAAAAACAAGGAGCCAACTCCCTGTTTAACTTTTAGTCTTTGTCTCGTTTGAGGGTAGCTACAAAGCGTGCAACCTTACTCTTGGCATACTTAAAGTCAATATTATTTTCTTTAAGAAAGGCATCAAAGTCGTCTTTACCTTTCTCAGCATCCGAAACTTCTAGTTCAAGCTCGTAGTCTTTCTTGTCAGCATAGACATTGACATCAAGAGCCATGAGGCCGATGTTGGTCTGGTACTCGCGACGAGTTGTGGTCAAATGTCCGAGGATGGTTAGGTCCTCTAGTTTAACCCCACGTTCTAAAAGAATGGATTTGATTTGACAATCAGGAAAGTTCAACGACTTAGTCAAAGCCTTAGCATCCGCACAATCCATAGTAACGTTGTACTCCATGTTCCCGACTTTTTCAGGGATTTTCAAGGTCAGCTCACCATGAGTGGGAAGTGTCCTGATACGCAAAGACAACTTTTTATTTCTCATGTCACTCTGAGGAGTGTCGATGTAGTAGTTGGTTTGCGTAACAGGTGTTACATGGGAGAAAAGCATCGCTAAACGATTGTACTCGTCTTTGGTGAGTAGAGTCTTGTACTCTATCTCTAAATGGTTCATGTGTGTCCTCCCTTGTGCTTTCAAATGTGGTATAATATAACAGATTGTATTTATTTTATAAAAAACTAAAGCTTTTGACAAGGAGGAGTCCTATCTTGACCATGGATTGGGAAGAATTTCTAGACCCCTATATTCAGGCCGTAGGTGAGCTCAAAATCAAGCTCCGAGGCATTCGTAAACAATTTCGTAAGCAAAATCGTCACTCGCCTATTGAGTTTGTGACGGGACGTGTGAAGTCAGTGGCTTCCATTGAGGAGAAAATCGCCCTTCGTGGCCTTTCGATTGAAAATTTGGCTCAAGATATGCAGGATATCGCTGGTCTACGAGTCATGGTCCAATTTGTCGATGATGTGGATGAGGTTTTGGCTTTGCTTCGTCATCGTAGTGATATGACTATTGTTTCAGAGCGAGACTATATCAGAAACCGTAAAAATTCGGGTTATCGCTCTTATCATGTTATCATCTCTTATCCCGTTGATACCATAGATGGTCGTAAGGAGATTCTTGCAGAGATTCAGATTAGGACTTTGGCCATGAACTTTTGGGCTACCATTGAACATTCCCTTAATTACAAGTATCAGGGGAATTTTCCTGAGGAGATTAAACTTCGCTTGGAAACTACGGCCCGCATGGCTTATGAGCTTGACGAAGAAATGCGGAAGATACGTGATGATATTAGAGAAGCCCAGTTGCTCTTTGATCCAATTAATAGAACTTTGAAGGATAGTGTAGGAAATAGTGATGACACAGATGAAGACCTCTTCGGATGAGATGAAGGTAGCTATTATTGCCAATGGCAAACCCCAAAGTAGGCGTGTTGCCTCGAAACTTTTTAATGCCTTTCGAGATGATCCTGATTTTTATTTGACCAAGAAAAATCCAGATGTGGTCATCTCAATTGGTGGTGATGGCATGTTGCTATCGGCCTTTCATATGTATGAAAAAGAGCTTGCGCGTGTGCGTTTTGTAGGGATTCACACGGGTCATTTAGGCTTTTATACGGATTATTTGGACAGTGAAGTGGATCAATTAATCGAGACGCTTCGAAAAGATAGTGGTGCAAAGATTTCTTACCCTCTTTTGAATGTCAAATTGACCCTGGCTGATGGTCGTTCTTTTACGTCGATTGCCCTCAATGAAGCAGCCATCAAGCGTAATGAGAAAACCATGGCAGCAGATGTTTGCCTTAATGATGTCTTGTTTGAGAGCTTCCGTGGAGATGGGTTGTCAGTGTCGACGCCTACAGGATCAACGGCCTACAATAAATCCTTGGGTGGTGCGGTCCTTCATCCCACTATTGAAGCCTTGCAACTGACAGAGATTGCCAGTCTTAATAATCGTGTGTACCGGACCTTAGGAAGTCCCCTTATTGTGCCCAAGCATGAGAAGATTACCGTTTATCCTACCCGAATGGGAAGCTACACTCTATCCGTTGATAATAAAACCTATACCAACCGTAATGTGAAAAAGGTAGAATTTTCAATCGACCAACGTAAGATTTCCTTTGTTGCTAGTGCCAGTCACACAAGTTTCTGGGAACGCGTACGTGATTCCTTTATTGGAGACATGGAAGAATGAGATATGAATTTACCGTAGGACGTTCCTGTCGAGTTAAGACCTTTTTGAAGGAGCATGATATTTCAAAAGGACTTCTGGCCAAGATTAAGTTTGAAGGTGGTCATATTTGGGTCAATGGCGAGGAGCAGTTTGCGACTTATCCTGTCCATGAAGGAGATGTGGTTGCCATTGAAATCCCGGACGAGGCACCGCATGAAACCTTGAAGCCAATTCCTTTTGACTTGGATATCGTCTATGAGGATGATAACTTCTTGGTGATTAATAAACCCTATGGCTATGCTAGTATTCCAAGTGTTAACCACGATAATACCATGGCTAATTTTGTCAAACATCATTTTGTCAGCAATAATTATCCCAACCAGCGTGTGCATATTGTGACACGTTTGGATAAGGACACCTCTGGTCTCATGCTGTTTGCTAAGCATGGTTACGCCCATGCTCGTATGGATAAACAGTTACAACAGAAGTCTATCAAGAAACATTACTATGCCTTGGTTGAAGGTGACACCAAACTTGAGAAGCAGGGAGAAATCATTGCCCCGATTGCGCGTGATGAGGATTCCATTATCACACGTCGAGTCCATAAGTCGGGGAAATATGCCCACACTAGTTATCGTTTGGTAGGTGATTATGGTAGGGTTAAACTGGTTGATATCAATTTGCATACTGGGCGTACTCACCAGATTCGCGTCCACTTTGCCCACTTAGGCCTTCCCCTTTTGGGAGATGATCTTTATGGTGGTTCTCTAGACTATGGTATTGAGCGCCAGGCCTTGCATTGTCACCGTCTTGCATTTGTTGATCCTTTTACCAAAAAAGAGATGGTCCATGCATCTTCCTTGACAGATGATTTTGAAACCGTTATCATGAACTTACAAACTAAAAAAGATTGATTGAGGAATTTTTTTATGCGTAGTCTATTTGGTGAACTTCGTGAACATATTTCAGGGAAAGGTGTTAAGATTGTTTTCCCTGAGGGTAACGACGACCGTGTGGTTCGTGCAGCAGCCCGTTTGAAATTTGAAGGATTGGTTGATCCTATTATTTTGGGAGACCCAGCAGAGGTTCACAAAATCTTGAACGATCTTGGTTTTGCAGACTTTAACTATACAATTATTAATCCTGAAACCTATGAAGATTTCGAGGAAATGAAGGAAAAATTTGTTGAAATCCGTAAAGGAAAAGCAACAATCGAAGATGCGGAAAAGTTGCTTCGTGATGTCAACTATTTCGGTGTTATGCTAGTTAAACTTGGTCTTGCTGATGGGATGGTTTCAGGTGCTATTCACTCAACAGCGGATACGGTACGTCCTGCCCTTCAAATTATCAAAACAAAACCAGGCATTTCACGTACATCAGGTGTTTTCCTTATGAACCGTGAAAATACCGATCATCGTTTGGTCTTTGCTGACTGTGCCATCAACATTGAACCAAATGCTCAAGAATTGGCAGAAATTGCAATTAATACTGCTGAAACAGCTAAAGTTTTTGGTATTGATCCTAAAGTGGCAATGCTTAGCTTCTCAACAAAAGGTTCTGCTAAATCGCCAAAAGTTGACAGGGTTGTTCAAGCAACAAATATTGCTAAAGAAATGCGTCCTGACTTGGCTATTGATGGGGAGTTGCAGTTCGATGCAGCATTTGTTCCAGCAACAGCGGCTATTAAGGCTCCAGATAGTGACGTAGCAGGACATGCTAATGTCTTTGTCTTCCCTGGCTTGCAAGCAGGTAATATCGGCTATAAGATTGCCCAACGTTTGGGAATGTTCGAAGCTATCGGACCAATCTTACAAGGTCTTAATAAACCAGTAAACGATCTTTCTCGTGGTGCTAGTGCTGAAGATATTTACAATTTGGCGATTATCACAGCTGCTCAAGCTCTTAATGGCTAATTTTAACTTAGAAACAGAGGTTTAACCAAGGTGTTAGGCCTTTTTGTTTTATGCATGACTGGTGATTAAAAATAAATCGATTAAAGTAGCTAGAAATCCAGGAAATACAATGGACTGTTGAGTTTGCCGTGTTTCATTATGTACTTTGCTTGTGCAAAATATTCTGGAAGTGACTGTTTTTCTTGATTATTTATGCTATAATGAAAGAGTAAAATTTTATTTTTTGGAGAAATCTTATGAAAAAAAGCAAATGGTTAGCCCTCGCGGGTGTAGCCCTTCTAAGTGTTGGTGCCTTAGCGGCTTGTTCTTCTAAGTCAAGTACTAGTGGAACGACTTATGGTTATGTTTATAATTCAGACCCAGAATCATTGGATTACATCACTTCAAATACAGGACCTACTAAGACAGCTGTGACAAACGGTGTGGATGGTCTTATGGAAGCAGATAAATATGGAAATCTTGTCCCTTCAGTAGCTGAAGATTGGTCTGTCTCTCAAGATGGTCTGACTTATACTTATAAAATCCGTAAGGGAGTTAAATGGTATACTTCTGATGGTGAAGAGTATGCTGATGTGACTGCTAAGGACTTTGTGACTGGTCTTAAGCATGCGGCTGATGGCAAGTCTGGAGCCCTCTATTTGGTACAAGATTCTATTGCTGGATTGTCTGACTACCTTTCTGGTGCCAATAAAGATTTCTCAAATGTTGGCGTTAAAGCAATCGACGATTATACATTGCAATACACCCTTAAAAAACCGGAGCCATACTGGAACTCTAAAACAACTTATGGCTTGCTCTTCCCAGTTAACGAAGACTTTCTTAAGAACAAAGGGAAAGATTTTGGTAAGTCAACAGACCCAACATCTATCCTCTATAATGGTCCTTTCATTCTCAAATCTTTGACAGCTAAATCATCTATTGAGTTGACTAAGAATGAAAATTATTGGGACAAGAAGAATGTACACTTTGATGCCATCAAATTGTCATATTATGACGGTTCGGATCAAGAGGCTCTAGAACGTGGTTTCACGGATGGTGCCTATAGTTTGGCTCGTGTCTACCCAACGAGTTCTAACTATTCTTCTGTAGAGAAGAAATATAAAGATAACATTTATTACACTGCACCAGGTGCGTCTACATCAGCCATTGGTGTTAATATCGACCGCCAAAGCTATAAATTCTCAGCCAAGAAGACGGATGCTGAAAAGACATCAACTAAGAAGGCTCTTCTAAACAAAGACTTCCGTCAATCAATCAACTTCGCAATTGATCGTACGGCTTATCAATCACAAATGAATGGTAAAGATGGTGCAGCTCTAGCTCTTCGTAACCTTTTTATTCCTTCTGATTTTGTCAGTGCAGGTGATAAGACCTTTGGAGATCTTGTAACAGAGAAAATGTCCTCTTATGGTGATGAATGGTCAGGTGTCAACTTTACTGATGGTCAAGATGGCCTCTACAATGCTGAAAAAGCTAAGACTGAGTTTGCCAAAGCTAAGGAAACTCTCCAAGCAGATGGTGTTCAATTCCCAATTCACTTGGACCTTCCTGTTGACCAAAGTTCTAAAATCAATGTTGCTCAGGCCCAATCTTTGAAACAAACCATTGAGCAATCATTGGGTAGCGATAATGTGGTTATCGATGTTAACCAATTATCATCTGATGACATACAAAATGCAACCCTTAACGCGGCTAATGCAGCGGCAGAAGACTGGGATATTTCAAACGGTGTCATTTGGGGTCCAGACTATCAAGACCCATCAACTTACCTTGATATCTTTAAGACAACTTCAAGTGAAAATACCAAGACTTTCATGGGGTATGATGATCCAAACAATGCTGCCGCAGCTCAAGTAGGTCTTAAAGATTATGACGCCTTGCTTGATTCAGCAGCTTCAGAAACAACAGACCTCAACGCTCGTTACGACCGTTATGCTCAAGCCCAAGCTTGGTTGGAAGATAGCTCTCTTGTCATTCCATTGACTGTTGGTAACGGTGCAGCACCAGTTATCTCACGTTTGACACCATTTACGGGTGCTAGCATGCAGGTGGGTGATAAGAACTCATCAGACTACTTCAAATATGTGAAACCACAGGAAAAAGTAGTTACTAAGAAAGAATATGAACAAAGTCGTGAAAAATGGCTTAAAGAAAAGAAAGCATCTAACGAAAAAGCTCAAAATGATCTTGAGAAACACGTTAAATAATAATCTTGAGGAAAAGGCAGTTTGCCTTTTCCTTTTGTCAAAAAAGGGCTAATTCCTAGTGTTCATAAGGGGTATAATTGTGAGAAAGCCAGCATAAGACAAAATATTCTGAAAATTGTACTCATCTTATTTTTTATGGTATAATGTAGGCATATAAAAAAAGATTTTTTGGAGAATGCTTATGAAAAAAAGTAAATGGTTGGCCCTTGCGGGTGTTTCCCTCCTAAGTGTTGGGGTTTTAGTGGCTTGTTCATCAAAATCAAACACTTCAAGCAATACTTATAACTATGTTTATACTGCTGATCCTGAAACATTGGACTACCTTATTTCCAATAAAGGTTCAACGACTGATGCTGTGACAAATGGTGTCGATGGCCTTTTGGAAAATGATAAATATGGTAACTTGGTACCTTCTATTGCCAAGGACTGGACTGTTTCAGCTGATGGTTTGACTTATACTTACAAACTTCGTAAGGGAGTTAAATGGTATACTTCAGACGGTGAAGAGTATGCGGAAGTAACAGCTAAAGACTTCGTAACAGGTCTTAAGCATGCTGCTGATAAAAAGACAGAGTCAATTTACTTGGCAAAAGATTCTGTAGTAGGTCTTGCTGATTATTTCAATGGTACTGATAAAGACTTCTCTAAAGTTGGCGTTAAAGCACTTGATGATTACACTCTTCAGTACACACTTAAACAACCAGAACCTTATTGGAACTCTAAGATGACCTATTCTCTCTTCTGGCCTGTTAATGAAGAGTTCCTTAAGTCAAAAGGGGATAGCTTTGGTAAATCAACAGATCCATCATCTATCCTTTATAATGGTCCGTACATCCTTAAGTCATTGACAGCTAAATCATCTATTGAGTTAGCTAAAAATGAAAACTACTGGGATAAGAAGAATGTCCACTTCGATGGCATTAAACTTTCTTTCTACGATGCTTCTGACCAAGAATCACTCGTTCGTAATTTCACTGATGGTGCTTATAGTCAAGCACGTCTATATCCAACAAGCTCAAACTTTAATTCTGTAGAAAAACAATATAAAGATAATATCTTCTATACACAACCATCTGCAGATATTGGTGGGGTTGGTGTTAATATTGACCGTCAGTCTTACAATCATACATCTAAGAAGACTGATGCTGAGAAAGATTCAACTAAGAAAGCTCTTCTTAACAAAGATTTCCGTCAATCAGTTAACTTTGCTATTGACCGTACAGCTTATTCAGCACAACTTAATGGTGAAAAAGGTGCTGCCCTTGCGGTTCGTAACCTACTCGTGAAACCTGACTTCGTTTATGCTGGAGACAAGTCATTCGGCGATTTGGTAACTGAAAAGATGGCTTCATATGGTGACGAGTGGTCAGGTGTTAACTTTAAAGACAGTCAAGACGGTATCTTCAATGCTGATAAAGCGAAGGCTGAATTTAACAAAGCTAAGGAAGCTCTTCAAGGACAAGGTGTTCAATTCCCAATTCACTTGGACCTTCCAGTTGACCAAGCAGCTAAACCAACGGTTGCACGTGCACAATCTTTGAAACAATCTGTTGAAAAAACACTTGGTAAAGAAAATGTCGTGGTAGATGTTAATCAAATGTCTCAAGATGATCTTCTAAATAGCACATTGTATGCAGCTAATGCAGCAGCAGAAGACTGGGATATCAATATCTCAGTAGCTTGGGCTCCTGACTATGAAGATCCATCAACATACCTCGATATCTTCAAAACAACAGCTAGTGAGAACACAAAAACTTACATGGGATTTGACGATCCTAACAATGCAGCAGCAGCTCAAGTAGGTCTTAAAGACTTTGATGCTTTGGTTGATAATGCAGCTAAAGAAACAAGCGACCTCAACGTACGATATGAACGTTATGCAGAGGCACAAGCTTGGTTGGAAGATAGCTCACTCTTCATGCCACTTATGGTTAACAAGGGGGCTGCTCCAATGGTAGCTCGTTTGACACCATTCTCAGGTGCTTACTCTCAAGTAGGACCTAAGGGTTCTGACAGATACTTCAAGTACCTTGAACCTCAAAAAGATGTTGTCACTAAGAAAAACTATGATAAAGCTCGCGAAAGCTGGCTTAAAGAAAAGTCTAAGTCCAACGAAAAAGCTCAAAAAGACCTTGAGAAACACGTTAAATAAAAGGACGATGGAACTTTCTCATTAGATTGGGAAAGTTCTTTTGGAATTAAAGGAAGAGACATGAAAAAATACATTTTATTGAGAACCCTCCGTTCTCTATTGTCAATATTTGTCGTGACGGCCTTGACCTACACGATTATCTATACCATGGTGCCGAGGCGTCTGATTTTCAGACAGGACCCTAACTACAACAAGATTGCTAAGACAGCTGATTCTAAGGCTAACTATGAAAATACAATCTATGAACGTATGGGTTACATTGATTACTATGACACCAAGGAGTTGCAGGAGAAAGCTAGCTCCCTTGATAAGTCAGTAACCACTAAGCCAACAAAAGAAAATAAGGCTATCTACCAAAAATATGTGGATAGTTTGGGACATGGCTGGCGTTTGCATCAGTTCAAGCAAAGTAAACAATTCTATGCGACACGTGATGTGCCAGTACTTGAACGTGTGTTTGGCTTCTATACGCACCTCTTTGAATTTGACAATACTGGATGGGTTAAAGATAAAACAAATCCAAACTTGAAGCGTTATATCCGTATTGAAAATGACCCAGCTATCGGTTGGTCAGTTGTTGGTTCAGGGACTAAGCATAAATACTTGCTTTACTTTAACGGTCAGTTCCCATTTGTTCACCAAAACTTTGTTAAGATGAACCTTGGTACATCTTACCCAACTTATGCTGAGCAAGGTGTTCTTGATGTTATTACACAAGGTCAAGGACAAACACAAAGTTCTGAGGTCAACTTCCCTACTGGTAAGAAGGTATCTTCAGTAGATATCTACTCTCGTACTTATAAATCACCAAGTCAGGCTGATGCTAGAGATCGTTCTTACTATGGAAATGACCCATATACAGCGACCAAGAGTCGCTACCAATACCCATCAATGGTGACAAGTTCTGCCATTGCAGGTTTGATTGGTTTGGTCTTGTCTTATGCTTTGGCAATTCCATTGGGATCATACATGGCACGCTTTAAAAATACCCTCTTTGATAGTGTATCAACAGGTGTCTTGACTTTCTTGCTTTCACTACCAACCATCGCCTTGGTTTATATCATTCGTTTGATTGGTTCTGAGATTGGTCTTCCAGATTCCTTCCCTATCTTGGGTGCGGGTGACTGGCGTTCATACGTCTTGCCATCTGTTATTCTCGGTCTCTTGTCAACACCAGGTCTTGCGATTTGGATTCGTCGTTACATGATTGACTTGCAATCACAAGACTTCGTTCGTTTTGCACGTGCCAAAGGGTTGTCAGAACAAGAAATTTCGAATAAACACATTTTCAAAAATGCTATGGTTTCCTTGGTTTCAGGAATCCCAGCATCTATCGTTAGTGTTATCACAGGGGCAACTTTGACAGAAACGATCTTCGCCTTCCCTGGTATGGGTAAAATGTTGATTGACTCTGTCCGTGCTTCAAATAACGCTATGGTTGTGGGTCTTGTATTTATTTTCACAGCCCTCACCATCTTCTCATTGCTTGTGGGTGATATCCTTATGACTATAATTGACCCACGTATCAAATTGACATCTAAAGGAGGTAAATAATGGCTTCAATTGATAAAAGTAAGTTCCAATTTGTAAAGCGCGATGATTTTGCCTCTGAAACAATTGATGCACCAGCTTATTCTTACTGGAAATCAGTGATGCGTCAATTCTTTAAAAAGAAATCAACAGTAGTAATGTTGGGTATCTTGATTGCTATCGTTTTGATGAGTTTTATCTATCCAATGTTCTCTAAATTTGACTTCAATGATGTCTCAAAAGTAAATGATTTCAGTTTGCGTTATGTACATCCAAATGCTCAATACTGGTTCGGTACTGACAGTAATGGTAAGTCCCTCTTTGATAGTGTTTGGTTTGGAGCTCGTAATTCTATCCTTATTGCTGTTATCGCTACCTTCCTTAACGTTGTCATTGGTTTGCTTGTAGGTGCTGTTTGGGGGATTTCTAAGACCTTCGATATGATTATGATGGAAATCTACAACATCATCTCAAATATTCCTGCCCTCCTTGTAGTTATCGTCTTGACTTACTCATTGGGTGCTGGTTTCTGGAATATGATCTTTGCCATGACTGTCACAGGTTGGATTGGTATTGCCTATACCATTCGTATTCAAATCATGCGTTACCGTGATTTGGAGTACAACTTGGCTTCTCGTACACTGGGAACGCCAACTGCTAAGATTGTGGTTAAAAACATCATGCCGCAACTTGTGTCAGTTATCGTAACTATGGCTAGTCAACTCTTGCCAGGATTTATCTCTTACGAAGCCTTCCTTTCATACTTTGGTTTGGGGCTTCCCGTTACGACGCCTAGTCTTGGTCGTTTGATTTCAGACTATGCACAGAACGTTACAGTCAATGCTTATCTCTTCTGGATTCCATTGACTACCTTGATCCTCGTTTCCCTCTCTCTCTTTATTGTCGGTCAAAACTTGGCGGATGCCAGTGACCCACGTACGCATAGATAGGAGTCCAATATGACAGAAAATAAAAATGTAATATTATCGGCTCGCGATATCGTCGTGGAATTTGACGTTCGTGACCGTGTTTTGACAGCTATTCGAGGGGTTTCCCTTGATTTGGTTGAAGGTGAAGTTTTAGCCTTGGTTGGTGAGTCTGGTTCAGGTAAATCAGTTTTGACCAAGACCTTCACAGGGATGCTTGAAGAAAATGGTCGTGTCGCTAGTGGTTCTATTGATTACCGCGGACAAGATTTGACCAAGCTTAAGAGCCACCAAGATTGGGCAGCAATTCGTGGAGCTAAGATTGCGACTATCTTCCAAGATCCTATGACTAGTCTTGACCCAATTAAGACTATCGGTAGCCAAATTGTTGAAGTCATTGTCAAACACCAAGGAAAATCAGCTAAAGAAGCTAAAAAAATGGCCATTGATTACATGGACAAGGTTGGTATTCCTGATGCTGAAAAACGTTTCAACGAATATCCTTTCCAATACTCTGGTGGGATGCGTCAACGTATCGTCATTGCCATTGCCTTGGCTTGTCGTCCCGATATCCTTATCTGTGACGAACCAACAACTGCTCTTGATGTGACCATTCAAGCTCAAATCATTGACCTTTTGAAATCACTCAAAGAGGAGTATGGTTTCTCAGTGATTTTCATTACCCATGACCTTGGTGTGGTAGCAAGTATCGCAGACAAGGTTGCTGTTATGTATGCTGGTGAAATCATTGAGTATGCAACTGTTGAGGAGATTTTCTATGAGCCTTGTCATCCATACACGTGGAGCTTGCTTTCAAGCTTGCCACAGTTGGCTGACGATAAGGGTGAGCTTTTCTCAATTCCAGGGACACCACCATCACTTTATACACCTGTTGTTGGAGATGCCTTTGCCTTGCGTTCAGACTATGCTATGCAAATTGACTTCGAGGAAAAAGCACCAAAATTCCAAGTTTCAGATACTCATTGGGCTAAGACCTGGCTCTTACATGAGGATGCACCAAAAGTTGAAAAACCTGCGGTTATCCAAAATCTACATGAAAAAATCCGTGCTAATATGGGATTTGCACATTTAGGAGATGAGGAGGAAGGCAATGCCTGAGAAGTTAGTTGAAGTAAAAGATGTGGAGATTTCCTTCGGTGAAGGAAGCAAGAAATTCGTTGCTGTCCACAATGCTAATTTTTTCATCAACAAGGGTGAAACCTTTTCCCTCGTTGGTGAGTCTGGTAGTGGTAAAACCACTATCGGGCGTGCCATTATTGGTCTAAATGATACAAGTAATGGTGAAATTATTTTTGACGGTAAGAAAATCAATGGACACTTGTCTCACTCTGAGAAAAACGACCTTATTCGTCGTATCCAGATGATTTTCCAAGACCCTGCGGCTAGTTTGAATGAACGTGCAACAGTCGATTATATCTTGTCTGAGGGCTTGCATAACTTCCATCTCTATAAGGATGAGGAAGATCGTAAAGCTAAAATCAAGAAAATCATCAAAGAAGTGGGACTTCTTGAGGAGCACTTGACACGTTACCCTCACGAATTTTCTGGGGGACAACGTCAACGTATTGGGATTGCACGTTCCTTGGTCATGCAACCGGACTTGGTCATCGCTGACGAACCAATCTCAGCCCTTGACGTGTCAGTCCGTGCCCAAGTTTTGAACTTGCTTAAGAAATTCCAAAAAGAGTTGGGATTGACTTACCTCTTTATCGCTCACGACTTGTCAGTGGTCCGTTTCATTTCTGACCGTATCGCTGTTATCTACAAGGGGACAATCGTGGAAGTTGCTGAGACAGAAGAACTCTACAACAATCCTATCCACCCTTACACCAAGTCACTCTTGTCTGCTGTTCCTATTCCAGACCCAATCTTGGAACGTAAGAAAGTCTTGAAGGTTTATGATCCAAACCAACACGACTATTCGGTTGATAAACCAGAAATGGTTGAAGTACGTCCAGGACACTTCGTTTGGGGTAACAAGGCCGAAATCGAGACTTATCGTAAAGAACAAAGTAAATAAGTCTGTTCAATGCAAAAAAAAATCGTGTTCCACAAGGAACACGGTTTTTCTTTAGTCTAAATTTAAGCGTTTGGTCATGATATAGTAGGTACCAAAGTAACTTGCTCCGATGAGAATGAGAGACTGAACTAGACTAAATATATATGACGAGTTATTAATTGCAGTATTTGTTGCATCTCCGGTCAAGGCTGCACCGATTCCAAAGAAGAAACCAATAAAGAATAGGATAGCCTGAATGGCGAAATAGGCGACAAATCCCATAAGAACTTTGTTAGTGTTGAAGAGGTTTCCGATACTAATACAGAGGTAATAGAAAAGGATACCAGCAATCATTGACAAGATTGTAGAAGGGATGAAGAGGTAGAAAGCGCCTATCTCTTTTAGGATCTGGCCAAAGTAGCTGGTAGCTAGTAGGATATCTTTCATATCAAGGCAGAAAGCAGCTATAATTCCAATCGAAAGGAGTATAACGAGTGATGAAATGATATCTAAAATAAAGGCTACCAAGAGTTTAGACAAGATTAATTGGTGAGCAGAAACTGGGAGCGTATTGGTTAGATAACCCTCTCTCCCAAAGACAGTCTTTGCAAAGCGTCTGACAATGAGGACTATTGTCGCTATATAAATGGTTCCCCATACGATAATGGTAGCAAAAACCATCAGTGTGAAGAAAGCAAAGAAGAGTAGACTAGGTTCTTGGTGGCTCTGTTCAGTTACAAAAATAGATTTTCGAAGCATTAAACCCAAGGGGATAGAGAGTAGGATGGCAATACCATAGATGCCAAGATACCATTTACGGACCGATTGTAATTCATATTTAACTAATTTCCAAAACATGCTCATACCTCCTAGTTGTGGAACATCTCTCTAAAGAGTTTGTCGATAGATTTGCCATGGGCTTGACGGATATTATCAGCATCCCCTTGAAGTTCAATCTGACCGTATTTTAAGAAGACAACTTCATCTAGGACGGATTCAATATCTGCAATCAAATGGGTTGAAATGATAACAGAAGCATCTTCAGAGTATTGGTTGATGATGGTTTTAAGAATGTAGTCACGTGACGCGGGATCGACTCCACCGATAGGTTCATCGAGGAGATAGAGTTTAGCTTCACGACTCATAACCAAAATCAACTGAACTTTTTCTTTGTTACCTTTTGAGAGGTCTTTAAGGCGCAAATCAGGCTGAAGCTTTAAATCCTGCAAGAGTTGCAAGGCAAGAGGATAACGGAAATCAGCATAGAAATCTTGGAAGAAGTCCAAGTAGTACTGTATTGTCTTACTTTCATCTAAATAGGTTGTGTCAGGCAAATAAGCCACTTGCGCCTTAGTGATAGGTGACGGCTGAAATCCATTAATGGTCACTAAACCTGAAGTCGGTTGAAGGAGACCGTTCAAAATTTTGATTAGGGTTGTTTTACCACTACCGTTTGGTCCTAAGAGACCAATGATTTTACCAGAAGGGATGGACATGGTCACATCTCTAAGGGCTGGAATACCATTATAGGTCTTGGTGAGATTTGTTAGAGTTACAATATCAGTCATCGGTCTACAAGTCCTTTCCTGTTTGTTCGATGTAGTCAGTGATGATGGTCTTGATTTCAGGTGAGCTAAAACCAATGGCTGTCATCTCAGTGACAAAGTTTTTCATGAGACTTTGGGCAATCTCGTGTCGTTTTTGATCAATTAGTTTTTCATCTTCGGTAACAAAGCGACCAGAGGTACGGGCAGAATAGACCAACCCCTCTTTTTCAAGTTCTTGGAAGGCTCTTTGTACAGTGTTGGGATTGACCCCAGCTTCCTGAGCAAATTCTCTAACGGGTAGGAGTTGTTGTCCCATGCTCAATTCCTTGGAAGCTATCTTCAGTTTGACGCGATAGGCAATTTGGAGATAAATTGGCGATTTTTCATCAAATGTCCAAGCCATAAGAGACTCCTTTCTAAAAGTATAATAGTATTATTTTTGTACTACAGTAATGATACAACTAAAACACTGAATTTGCAAGTAAAATGCCATATTTTCTCTAATTTCTTTGGCTTTTCCCAAACTTATATTCCTATTTTTGGTACAATAGGGGCAAGTATATTCGACCTGAAGGGAGATTATTTTGAAAATTTTAGCAACAGATATGGATGGTACTTTTCTAGACCATCTTGGTACCTATGATAAGACACGTTTGGATAACCTTTTGGCTGCTTGTGAAGCTAAAGATTACGTTTTTACAGTAGCTTCTGGCCGAGCTCTCTTGGCCTTGGAGGAGCTTTTTGATGGTTTTGTGGACCGCATTGCTATTATTGCGGAGAATGGAGCCTTGGTTCAGTACAAGGGTGAAGTCCTGTTTGAGTCCAAGCTAGAACCTAAAGATTATTTAGAAATTGCAGACACGACTTTAGCCTTGCCAACTTGTGAGGGAATTCTCTTGTCGGGACGTCGTGGTGCCTATGCTCCAAACGATGCAGATCCAGCCTATCTTAAGGCCATGGAACGTTACTATGAAAATGTTATGGCAACGAACCTTGAAGCGGTTACAGATGACATTTTCAAGGTAACTGCTAAGTTCCAAGGGGATACCATTATGGAACGTGGTGACTACCTCAACACGATTTTTGAGGATATGACAGCTGTGACAACTGGCTTTGATTCTATGGATATTATCCTTAAAGGTGTGGACAAGGGCTTTGGTCTTTACCATCTTTGTCAAGAGTTGGGGCGTCAAGCTTCAGATGTTGTAGCCTTTGGTGATAATCTCAATGATATGGAGATGCTGACCTTTGCAGGGCGTGCGGTTGCTACGGAAAATGCGCGTGATGAGATTAAGGCAGTAGCTGATGAGGTGATTGGTCACCATAAAGACGGTGCAGTTTTTGACTACATGGAAGGATTGGTGGGCTCAGATGTCTGAGATTAAATTACTAGCCTTGGACCTAGATGGGACCCTCTTTACTAAGGATAAGCAAGTAACAGCTGAAAATAGAGCTGCTCTGAAGGCGGCAGAAGCTAAGGGGGTTCATGTGGTCATTACGACTGGTCGTCCTCTGCCAGCTATTACTCATATCTTGAAAGATTTGGGATTGTTGGATGATAAGCACTATAGTGTGACCTTCAATGGTGGCTTGGTTCAGCGTAATAATGGGGATATCCTCATAAAGAAAGAGATGAGTCGAGAAGATTTAAAACAGATTTATGCTGTCTTTGAACCTCTAGGGCTTCCTATGGATGTTATCAGTGATGGTATTGTCTATGGGGTTCCGAGTAAAGGCAATCATTCTCTCTATCGTCAGGCTAATCCTACCTTGACCTTCGTTGATGTGGAGAGTATTGATGACATTCCTGAAAATATCGTCTATAATAAGGTAGTTACGGTCTGTGAGGAAGCATTTTTGGATGCCCAAATTGAAAAACTACCTAAACAGCTATACCAGAATTTTGAAGTTTTTAAGTCTCGTGAAATTATCCTTGAGGTTATGCCCAAAGGGGTTCATAAAGCTGTAGGCTTGAAACTTTTGTCTGATTATCTTGCCCTTGATAAAAGTCAGGTTATGGCTATGGGAGATGAGGAAAATGACTTGACCATGTTGGAGTGGGCTGGTCTAGGTGTGGCTATGGCAAATGCTGTTCCTAAGGTTAAGGCTGTTGCCAAGGCAGTAACGACAAAAACTAATGAGGAATCTGGAGTGGCTGAGGCCATCCACAAGTATATTCTAGAGAAATAAGGAGAACCAAATGGGTCTATTTGATCGATTATTTGGACAAGAGGAAAACCAGTCACAGGAGACTGTAGCAAATCAGGAAATTTCAGAAACTGAGTCTCTTGATAATCAAGACTTGTCAACAAGTGAAGGGGCAAGTGAAAGTCAAGCAGAACAGCTCAGTGAGTCAGAGACTCAAGTAGAAGAGATTTTGTCTACAGAATCTGTTGAAGAAAGCGAATCTACTGTAACAGAAGAAAGTGAAGTAGCGTCTGATGAGGACCTATCTGTTGATGATCAGGCGTCAAGTGAAGCAGAGGGTGTATCAGAGTCAGAAGAAAGCCAAGTCGCTGTGGATAACCACTTCGCAGATGTTATGGCTGATTACTATGCTAAAAAGGCTCAGGTAGCTGCTGCTGCAGAAAAAGGTGAAACGGTTACTTTTGAGGCTGTTCAAACCCGTAAAGTTGAGGAAAAACCTGAAGAAGTTCAGGCTTCAAAAACTGAAACAGAACAAGAAAAATATAACCGTACCCTCAAGAAGACGCGCACTGGTTTTGCTGCTCGCTTGAATGAATTCTTCGCGAATTTCCGTCGTGTTGATGAGGAGTTCTTTGAAGAATTGGAAGAAATGCTGATTCTTTCCGATGTTGGGGTTAATGTTGCAACGCAATTAACGGAAGATTTGCGCTATGAAGCTCGCCTTGAAAATGTCAAAAAGACTGAGGATTTGCAACGCTTGATTATCGAAAAACTTGTGGATATCTACGAGAAGGATGATGTCTACAAGGAGCAGATTAATTTCCAAGATGGTTTGACAGTCATGCTTTTCGTTGGTGTCAACGGTGTTGGTAAGACAACGTCTATCGGTAAGTTGGCTCATAAATATAAACAAGAAGGCAAAAAAGTTATGTTGGTAGCTGCTGATACCTTCCGTGCGGGAGCTGTCGCTCAGTTGGTTGAGTGGGGGCGTCGTGTTGATGTGCCAGTAGTGACTGGTGCTGAGAAGGCTGACCCAGCTTCAGTGGTCTTTGACGGTATGGAAAAGGCCCTTGCTGAGGGAGTTGACGTCCTTATGATTGATACTGCGGGTCGTTTGCAAAATAAAGACAATCTTATGGCAGAGCTTGAAAAGATTGGTCGTATTATCAAACGTGTGGTTCCAGAAGCACCTCATGAAACCCTCTTGGCCTTGGATGCCTCAACAGGTCAAAATGCCCTTAGTCAGGCCAAGGAATTTTCAAAAATCACACCTCTTACAGGCCTTGTCTTGACTAAGTTGGATGGTAGTGCCAAGGGTGGTGTGGTTCTGGCCATTCGTCAAGAGTTGGATATTCCAGTGAAGTTAATTGGTTTTGGTGAGAAAATTGATGATATCGGTGAGTTCCATTCAGAAGAATTCATGCAAGGTCTCCTGACTGGTTTGGTTTAAAAGAGTGTTTAAAAAGAGTGAGTACTGGGAAAAAGGATTCACTCTTTTTAATGGTGTCCTCACCTTGAAAAAAATCACTTTTATTGGTAAAATAGTAAGGAAAAACGCATGCTTTGAAAAGTGAGCTGTAACTTAATCACTGAACAACCCCTAAGCCTTAAAAAAGAGATGATTGCTTTCTCTTTTTTTAAGGTGAGTCATAAGAAGATTTTTAATCTTAGTTTAAGGAGAAGACATGTCTGAACGTGGACTTTTGATTGTTTTTTCAGGGCCTTCTGGTGTCGGAAAAGGAACTGTTCGTCAGGAGATTTTTTCAACACCTGACCATAAATTTGAATACTCAGTGTCAATGACCACACGTGCCCAGCGTCCTGGTGAAGTTGATGGGAAGGATTATTTCTTCCGTTCGCGTGAGGAATTTGAAGAACTTATTCGTAATGGTCAAATGTTGGAATATGCTGAGTATGTAGGTAACTACTACGGAACACCTTTGACTTATGTCAATGAAACCTTGGATAAAGGTATTGATGTTTTCCTTGAAATCGAAGTTCAAGGGGCCCTTCAGGTTAAGAAAAAGGTTCCAGATGCTGTCTTTATCTTTTTGACGCCACCAGATTTGAACGAGCTTCAAGAACGTTTGGTTGGTCGTGGAACAGATTCTGAGGAAGTTATTGCTCAACGTATCGAGCGTGCGCGTGAAGAAATTGCTCTTATGAGCGAATACGATTATGCCATTGTTAATGACGAAGTGCCTTTGGCTGCTGAACGTGTCAAACGTGTTATTGAAGCAGAACACTTCCGTGTTGACCGTGTGATTGGCCGCTATCGTAATATGATTTCAGAAAAGAAATTATCAGATAAATAAATTAGAAATAGGTATAGAATTATGATGTTGAAACCCTCTATTGACAAACTTTTGGATAAAGTGCCTTCAAAATATTCATTGGTTATTTTGCAAGCCAAACGTGCCCATGAATTGGCTGCTGGTGCTGAACCAACTCAAGAGTTTACGTCAGTAAAACCAACCCTTCAAGCCCTTGAAGAAATTGAATCTGGTAATGTGACTATTCACCCAGATCCAGAATCTAAACGTGAATTGGCACGTTTGAAAGTGATCCAAGCACGTCTTGCTGCTGAGGAAGAAGAACGTAAAATCAAAGAACAAATCGCTAAAGAAAAAGAAGAAGGCGATAAAATCTAAAATCAAAGTCATGCTTTGGTTTATGAGGAGAGGGGAGCTGAGGCATAGTGTCTCAGCTTCCTTCTTTATGATGATAATCAAGAGCTCAGCTTTTCTTGAGCTTGAAAGATACTGGTTTTAAGGAAGTGACAGGAGGAAATTTATGGTTTTAGTAGCACAAATTATTGTAGACGTTCCTCTGATGCAGACGGACAGACCTTATAGTTACCTTATCCCTGAAGCTATGCAAGATCAAATTGCCCTTGGTATGCGAGTGCATGTGCCTTTTGGTAAAGGAAATCGTCTATTGCAAGGCTTTGTTATTGGTTTAGAAGAGCAGGAGAACTTGAGAGACTTTCCTGAATTAAAACCTATCGCTGAGCTTTTAGATTATGAGCCAGTCCTTAATCAGGATCAACTGGACTTGGCTGATCAGATGCGACATACGGTCTTTTCCTATAAGATTTCCATCTTGAAGTCAATGCTACCTGGTCTCCTTAATTCCCAGTACGATAAGGTTATCATGGCGACTGATAAACTGGATGAAGAGGATAAACAGACTTTTCTTCAGGGGCAGGATCATGTTCTTTTCTCGCAGTTGTCAGAGGAGCAGCGTCAAGCCATTCCTCGTCTGGTCCAGTCTGGGCGTGTAACGGTTGATTACCTTGCTAAGGATAAGCAGAACATTAAGACTGAGAAGCACTATAGTGTTCAAAAGGGCATTCTTGAGACTTTGGCTATTTCGCAACGGGCTAAGAGGCGTTTGGAGATGCGCGACTTCTTGCTAGAGAAGAGTAATCCAGGGAAGCTGGCAGACCTCCACAAGCTTTTTTCACGAGATGTGGTTAAGTTTTTCATTGAAGCTGGTGCCTTGGTCATCACTGAAGTTGAGGTCAATCGTGCCGACAGTTACTTTGAAAAGGTAGAGAAGACGGATTTTCTTGAGCTTAATGTTCAACAGGCGCATGCGGTTGAAGAAATGACGTGCCAAATCGGACAAGGTAGCAAACCTTTCTTATTGGAAGGGGTAACGGGATCAGGTAAGACAGAGGTCTATCTGCATCTTATCGAGAGGACCTTGGCTATGGGGAAAACGGCTATTGTCTTAGTGCCAGAAATTTCCCTGACACCCCAAATGACCAATCGTTTCATTTCACGTTTTGGTGACTTGGTGGCCATCATGCATTCAGGCTTGTCAGACGGTGAGAAATTTGACGAGTGGCGAAAGGTTAGGTCAGGCCAGGCCAAGGTTGTGGTAGGAGCACGTTCGGCGATCTTTGCTCCCTTGGACAATATCGGAGCTATCATTATCGATGAGGAACATGAGGCTACTTATAAACAAGAATCCAATCCTCGCTACCATGCTAGAGATGTGGCCTTGCTTAGGGCTAAGAGTCATGGAGCCGTGCTTGTTCTTGGTTCAGCAACACCGTCTATTGAGACTCGGGCGAGAGCTCAGAAAGGGGTTTACCATTTTCTTGAGTTGACTCAGAGGGCTAATCCTAATGCCAAAATTCCTCAGGTGGAAGTGGTGGACTTTAAGGATTTTGTGGGCCGTCAAGAGGCTAGTGATTTTACGCCACCTCTCTTAGAGAAAATCCGAGAACGCTTGGGACGTAAGGAACAAGTCGTGCTAATGTTGAACCGTCGTGGCTATTCCTCTTTTGTCATGTGTCGTGACTGTGGCTATGTGGATGATTGTCCCAACTGTGATATTTCATTGACCTTGCACATGGATACTAAGACCATGAATTGCCACTATTGTGATTTTCAAAAAGCAATACCACATGTCTGCCCTAACTGTCAGAGTCGTCAGATTCGTTATTATGGGACTGGGACACAGAAGGCCTATGACCAATTGACGGAACTTTTGCCAGAAGCCAGAGTGATTCGTATGGATGTTGATACGACACGCAAGAAAGGGGCTCACGAGAAACTCTTGGAGGCCTTTGGAAGTGGCAAGGCCGACATTTTGCTTGGAACCCAGATGATTGCCAAGGGCTTGGATTTTCCAAATGTTACCTTGGTAGGGGTCTTGAATGCAGATACGTCGCTAAATTTACCAGATTTTCGTTCAGCTGAGCGTACCTTCCAACTGTTGACTCAGGTTGCTGGTCGTGCTGGTCGTGCTGACAAGGAAGGGGAAGTTATTATTCAAACCTATAATCCTAGTCATTATGCCATTCGTTTTGCACAGCAACAGGATTATGAAGGTTTCTACGCCTATGAAATGGGGATTCGACGTCAGTTGGCCTATCCGCCTTATTTCTATACGGTAGGAATTACGCTTTCTCACAAGGATGAAGAGTTTGTGGTTCGCAAGAGCTATGAGGTTATGGCTTATTTAAGAGAGCACCTGTCAGACAAGGTGACCTTCCTAGGGCCTACGCCTAAGCCAATTGCCCGAACACATAACCTTTATCATTATCAGATTATTATCAAATACCGTTTTGAGGATAACTTGGAAGAAACGCTTAATAGGGTCCTTGACATGACTCAGGAGCCTGAGAACAAGGACCTGCGTTTGATTATTGATCACGAACCTCAGAATTTTACCTAATCTAGAAAAGGAAGAATATGACAAAATTAGTATTTATGGGAACGCCTGCCTTTTCAGCGACAGTGCTGGAAGGACTTTTGACCGGTGAGCGTTATGATATTGTCGCTGTGGTAACGCAACCAGACCGCGCTGTCGGCCGTAAAAAAGAAATTCGTATGACACCGGTCAAGGAAGTTGCCTTGGCGCATGACTTGCCAATTTATCAACCTGAAAAGTTGTCAGGTTCTGAGGAAATGGCACAACTTATGTCACTTGGTGCTGATGGGATTGTTACTGCGGCTTATGGACAATTCTTGCCAAGCAAGTTGCTTGATAGCATGGATTTTGCAGTGAATGTCCACGCTTCACTCTTACCAAAATACCGTGGCGGAGCACCTATCCATTATGCCATTATTAATGGTGATGCAGAAGCGGGTGTGACGATTATGGAAATGGTCAAGGAAATGGATGCTGGTGACATGGTTAGCCAAAAGGCCTTGCCAATTCTTGACGAGGATAATGTTGGTACTATGTTTGAAAAATTGGCAGTCTTGGGTCGTGACCTCTTGCTTGAAACCTTGCCTGCCTATATCGCTGGAGAAATCAAGCCTGTTCCTCAAGATGCCAGTCAGGTAACGTTTTCGCCAAATATTAGCCCAGAAGAGGAGCGCCTTGATTGGAATAAGCCGGCTCGTGACATCTTCAATCAAATCCGTGGTATGTACCCATGGCCTGTGGCCCATACCTTGCTTGATGGCAAACGTTTCAAAATTTATGAAGCGGATTTGGCAGAAGGTCAAGGACAGGCTGGTCATATTATTGAAAAAACCAAGAAGAGTTTGGTAGTTGCGACTGGTCAAGGAGCTATTTCGCTTAAGACAGTTCAACCTGCAGGAAAACCTCGTATGGCTATTGCTGATTTCCTTAATGGGGTCGGACGCAATCTTGAAGTAGGTGATGCATTTGGCCAATGATTGGAAAAAAACAGCTCGTGGACAGGCACTTGAAATCTTAGAAGAAGTCTTCCAGGAAGGGGCCTACTCAAATATTGCTCTCAATGCACATCTGAGCAAGTCGCAGCTGACAGATAAGGACAAGGCCTTGGTGACGGAAATTGTCTATGGGACCGTGGCTCGTAAGATTACTTTGGAGTGGATTCTAGCCCATGTTATTGAGGACCGCGATAAGCTTGAACCTTGGGTTTATGACTTATTACTTTTGAGTCTATATCAGTTGAACTATTTAGATAAGATTCCAGCCCATGCGGTAGTTAATGATGCGGTTTCTATTGCTAAAAATCGTGGCAATAAAAAGGGTGCTGAGAAGCTGGTCAATGCGGTTCTTCGTAAACTATCTAGCCAGCCTTTGCCAGATCCAAGCCAGATTAAACGTGTCAATAAACGCTATTCCGTTCAGTATTCTCTACCTGTGTGGTTGGTTAAAAAACTTATCGACCAGTACGGGGAAGACCGTGCCCTTGCTATTTTCCAAAGCCTCTTTGTGAGAAATAAGGCTAGTGTGCGTGTGACGGATGCCTCACGTTTGGATGAAATTGCGGAGGCTACTGGAGCTGAGCGTTCAGTCCTATCACCGGTCGGGCTTGTTAAGTCTTCCGGTTACTTTGCTGGGACAGATTATTTTAAAGAGGGCTTGTTGACCATTCAGGATGAGACCAGTCAACTGGTTGCGCCAACTTTAGGTATTCAAGGTGAGGAAGAAATCCTGGATGCCTGTGCGGCACCTGGTGGTAAGACTGTCCATATTGCCTCTTATTTGACGAGTGGACATGTGACGGCGCTCGACCTCTATGATCATAAGCTTGCCCTTATCGAAGAAAATGCACAACGTCTTGGCCTAGCTGATAAGGTTAAGACACAGAAACTGGATGCTAGTCAGGTACATCAAGTCTTTCCGGCTGATAGTTTTGACAAGATTTTAGTGGATGCTCCTTGTTCAGGGATTGGGCTCATTCGTCGGAAACCCGACATCAAATATAACAAGGACCTCCAAGACTTTGAGTCTCTTAAGGCTGTGCAGTTGGATATCCTATCCAGCGTTTGTCAAACCCTACGAAAAGGTGGTATAATAACATATAGTACTTGCACCATCATAGCAGAAGAAAATCAAGAGGTGATTCAAGCCTTTCTTGAGAGCCATCCTGATTTTGAGCAAGTTGCCTTAGACCATCCATGTAAAGACATCGTGGTCAATGGCTGTTTGGCAATTACCCCCGAACAGTATCTAACTGATGGTTTTTTCATCGCACAGTTGCGTAAAAAAGCTTAGGGTTACAGAGGAGGAAATGCTGACGCAAGTCAGAAAGAAAACTATGGAAATATCATTATTAACGGACATTGGCCAAAAACGGTCAAACAACCAAGATTTTGTTAATAAATTTGTCAACCAAGCTGGTGTTACCCTTGTCGTTGTTGCAGACGGAATGGGTGGACACCGTGCTGGAAATATTGCCAGTGAGATGTCAGTAACTGACCTTGGTCGTGACTGGATTAACACTGATTTTCGTGAGTTGAGTCAAATTCGTGATTGGATGATTGCTGCTATTGATGCAGAAAATCGTAAAATCTATGAACTTGGCCAAAACGAAGAATATAAGGGAATGGGAACAACTATCGAGGTTCTTGCCTTTGTTGATAATGCTGTGATTTTCGCCCATGTTGGGGATTCACGTATTGCCCTTATCCGTAATGGTGAGTATAAGCAATTGACGAATGACCACTCTTTGGTCAATGCTCTTATCAAGGCTGGTCAGTTGACTGAAGAAGAAGCAGCGGTTCACCCACAACGTAATATCATTACGCAATCTATTGGGCAAGCTGCTCCGATTGAGGCTGACCTTGGTGTCCAACAATTGGAACCAGGAGACTATATTTTGGCCAATTCAGATGGTTTGACCAATATGATTTCAGTCGAACAAATTGTTCATATTGTCAACAGCCCTGGTTTCGTCGAAGAAAAAACGAGTCGTTTGGTAGCTGCAGCCAATGAGGCTGGTGGTCATGATAATATTACCGTTGCTCTCATCAAAATAGAAAGTGAGGAAGGATAATGATCCAAGTTGGCAAATTGTTTGCTGGACGTTATCGAATCCTTAAGTCTATCGGGCGTGGTGGTATGGCGGATGTTTATCTGGCTAACGACCTGATTCTGGATAATGAAAGAGTAGCTATTAAGGTGCTACGTACCAATTACCAAACGGATCAGGTGGCTGTGGCGCGTTTCCAGCGTGAAGCGCGTGCCATGGCAGAACTCAGTCATCCTAATATCGTTGCTATCCGAGATATTGGCGAAGAAGACGGCCAGCAGTTTTTGGTGATGGAGTATGTGGATGGTTCGGACTTGAAGAAATATATTCAAGACCATGCGCCACTTTCTAACCAAGATGTTGTGCGTATCATGGGGGAGGTTCTTTCCGCCATGACTCTTGCCCACCAAAAGGGCATTATCCACCGTGACCTTAAGCCACAAAACGTTCTTTTAACTAAGGACGGTACAGCCAAGGTCACAGACTTCGGAATTGCGGTTGCCTTTGCAGAGACTAGTCTAACTCAAACTAACTCTATGTTGGGTTCTGTCCACTACCTCTCACCAGAGCAGGCTCGTGGATCGAAAGCAACTATCCAAAGCGACATCTATGCTATGGGCATTATGCTTTTTGAAATGTTGACAGGTCATATTCCTTATGATGGTGACAGTGCAGTAACCATTGCACTCCAACATTTCCAAAAGCCACTCCCATCTATTTTGGCAGAGAACCGTAATGTTCCCCAAGCCTTGGAAAACGTGGTTATTCGAGCAACAGCCAAAAAACTAGAGAATCGTTATAATAGTACTTTGGAAATGAGCCGTGACTTGGTAACGAGTTTGCATCCTAGTCATCGACGCGATGCCAAGGTAGTCTTTGATGATATGACGGATACCAAGACCTTACCGAAGGTTGATCCAGTTCCATCAGCAAGCCTTGAGAAAAAGGCCGTTGCTGCTGAGCCATCTGAGCCTACACCTGCTCCAAGTAAACAACCGAGGAAGAAAACGACACCAGCTAAGAAGAAAAAGAAGAATTTCTTCTCAACTTTACTCAAGGTTTTCCTAGGACTTGTCTTTATTGGTATTATCATCTTTGCCTATTTGGTATTTACCAATCCTGATAATGTCCAGGTGCCTAATGTGGTCGGCCAAGAGTTGTCCACAGCTCAGACTAAAATTGAGGGTGCTGGATTTAAGGTAGGAGAAGTTAAAGAAGTGGAAGATGACTCTGTTGATACAGGCAAGGTCATCAAGACTGATCCTACAGCTGGAACTACACGAAAAGAAGGATCAAGCATTGATGTCTATGTTTCTTCTGGTGGTAAAGGTTTCGCTTTGAAAGACTACAAAGGTAAAAATTATAAGGATGCCATTGAGGACTTAACTTCGAATTATGGCGTTTCTGAGGACCAAATTGATATTCAGCATGTCGAAGACGACAGTGCTGAAGAGGGAGAAATCCTATCTCAAAGTCCAGGGAAAAACAAGTCTTTCAATCCTAAGGATAGTAAGGCTAAGATTAAGTTCCGAGTGGCAACTCCTAAGACCGTCACCATGCCTGATGTGACTGGTTTAACGGTTTCAACAGCGGTTCAAACCTTGAATCGTAAGAGTATCTCAAGTAGTAGCATCGAGTACCACGACTATAATACTGGTGCCAAGTTAGATAAGGATAAGGTTCCTAGCAGTACAGAGGTCCTTTATCAAGATCCACAAGCTGGTACAAGTGTTGATGGTACAGTGATTCTCTATGTTTCAGTTGCAACAGCAAGTTCAAGTCTACAGTCAAGCTCAAGCAGTACGACACATTCGTCATCGACGAGCTCAAGTACTGACAGTACAACTTCAAGCACTGAAACCTCGACAGAGGCTACTCACACAGAGCTACAGTAGTTTTAAATAACTAAGATAACAAAAAAAGAGAGGTTATTTCATCTCTCTTTTTTGTTATCTAGACTTCTTGTCGATAGCTTAAAAAGCCTTCTTGCCAGGGGTCAGAGATTCTTTTATAATGAAGACATCACATATAGGAGAGACGCTATGAGAAACCGTAGAAAACTGAGAAGGTATATCATTACCTACGATATCGTCATGACGGTCCTGGCCCTGATTTCCATTGGCTTGGTTATCTTTGATTTGGTTGGATTAATTTCAATTGGAAGGCGACCTTTCAGAGTGATAGATCAGTCTATAACGCTCATCTTTGCCATTGATTATGCGATTCGTTTCTCCTTGGCACCTCGTAAGCGAATTTTTGTTAAAACGCATATCTTGGACTTGTTAGCTATCATTCCCTATAATGAAGTCTTTACCTTCCTTCGTTTTTCAAGGGTGGGACGCTTTGCTCGTTTGGCCAAACTCTCCCGCTTAATTGGTTTGAGTAGCAAGCTCAAGCACATTTCCAATCGCATTAATCGCAGAAATGGCTTTTATTTTCTGCTTTCGGTTAATAGTATTATCATCCTTATCAGTAGTGCTGTCATTGCCCGAGTAGAGCACCATAATTTTATAGATGCTATTTGGTGGTCTGTAGCAACAGTTACTACGGTAGGTTATGGAGATATCGTTCCTCGAACATTGGTAGGTAAGGCCGTTGCGGTTGTTCTTATGTTTAGTGGGATTGCCACTCTGGGGTTGTTAACTAGCTCTCTCAATAATATTTTTGTGCGGTCAGGTCGTCAGACTGAAAGAAAATTGGCTGAGATTGAGAAGGAGTTGGCAGAGCAGCGTGTCATACTGGAGGAAATCAGAAGTACGGTGCAACTCATAAATAGTAAAATGGACGAAACTGACGATTAAGATTTTTGAATGAAAGACAGTGTTTCCTATAATGGAGGCACTTTTTTTGAATTCTGCTGCCCCTTTTCTATCTTGGTTAGTCGGTGCTCAAACTGGGTCTTTTTGTCAATTGCCTTAAAATTTGATAGAATGAACCCTGTATACTTTTATTTGAGAGGTCCTTATGACCAAATTTAATTTTTTCTTAGTGGTGGAAGCCCTGCTTTTGACTCTGGGCCTGATTACCATCTTTAATAATGATATTACCAGTTTTATTTTCATTTTGGTCTTGACCTTGTTGGCCGTTCGCTTTTTTAACAAGGAATCCAAGAGTGACTTTGTTTTGACTATCAGTTTGATATCACTTTTTCTGGTTTCCATGTGGAATATCTATGTGGTGCTTGCTATTCTAGTGGGTGTGGCTTATGTTATGATAAACCATTTTTCACAGGTTAAGAAAAAGAATCGCTACGCCCTCATCCAATTCAAAGAAGATAATTTGGAGCCTAGGGCTGTCCGAAATCAGTGGATTGGGACTCGAATGGAACCTGTCAGTGATCGTTATGACTTTGATGATATCAATATCATCCGTTTCTTTGGGACAGATGTGATTGATTTGACCCAGGTCATTGTTTCGGGGCGAGATAATGTTGTGATTTTGCAGAAACTCTATGGACCAACAACCATCTTGGTACCAATCGATGTTTCTGTTAAACTCAATATTTCAGCCATCTATAGCTCTGTCACCTTCTTTAATGAAGATGAGTACGACCTTCGTTATGAAAGTCTGACCTTGCAGGGGGCGGAGTATGAGCATGCCCATCGAACGGTGAAATTGATTCTCAATGTGGGAGCTGGACCAGTGGAGGTACGTCGCAAATGAAGAAACAGTACCTATTTTTGATCCTGATTTATTCGGTTCTTGTTTTGGTTGGTGTTACCCTTGTGGTTATGGATAGTTTTAACCTAAACTTTTCACTGGTTTTTGGTAATCTGTCTCAGGCCTTCCACTTCCTTTTTAACATGGTTTTTGTGGTTCTGAGTTTGCTCATTTTGCTTTATATTCTCTGGGCCATTGCCAATGATAATAGTATGCGTTCAGTCAATCAGGATTTGCGACGTATTATCAATAATCAACCAGTCAAACGTCAGGGAGATATTGAGTTAGACAAGAATATGATGCGCTTGTCTCATAAGATGCGTAAATTGACTAAGGACTTGCAGAAAACTGAGAATGCCCAAGCTCTACAAAGCCGTGATATTATCAAGAAGGAACGAGGACGTATTGCTCGTGACCTTCACGATACCGTTAGTCAGGAGCTTTTTGCGGCTAGTATGATTCTATCTGGTGTCTCTCAGATGGCGGACCAGCTAAGTAAGGAAGACCTGCATAATCAAATTCAGGCGGTTGAGGCCATGCTGACGGACGCTCAAAATGATATGCGTGTCTTGCTTTTGCATCTTCGTCCGACAGAGCTTGAGAACAAGACCTTGCAAGAAGGCTTGCAGATGATCCTTAAGGAATTAACCGATAAATCCAATATCCATGTCGTCTACAAGGATATGGTTAAGAAAGTGCCCAAGCGTATTGAAAATAATCTCTTTAGGATTGCCCAAGAGTTTATCTCTAATACCCTTAAACACGCCAAGGCTAGCCAGATAGAGGTTTATCTCTATCAAAATAGTCAGGAAATTCAATTGAAAATGTTGGATAATGGTGTTGGTTATGATTTAAATGCGTCGACTGACGAGATGAGTTATGGACTGAAAAATATCCAAGAGCGTGTCGATGAAATGGCAGGAACTGTGCAGTTCCTATCTGCTAAAGGTAAGGGGACGTCTATTGATGTCCGTGTGCCGATATTAAGAGGAGAAGACAATGTCGAATAAGATTAATGTGATTTTGGTCGATGACCATGAGATGGTCCGTTTGGGCCTTAAGAGTTTCTTGAATCTCCAAGGAGATGTAGAAGTAGTTGGAGAGGCAGGGAATGGTCGAGAGGGTGTCGACCTTGCCTTGGAACTTCGTCCAGATGTCGTCGTTATGGACCTTGTCATGCCTGAATTAGATGGTGTTCAAGCGACTTTGGAATTGCTCAAAGAATGGCCTGAAGCCAAGATTTTGGTTTTGACTAGCTATTTGGACAATGAAAAAATCTATCCAGTCATTGAAGCTGGTGCCAAAGGCTATATGCTTAAAACTAGTAGTGCGGCAGAGATACTCAATAGTATCCGAAAGGTTTACCGTGGTGAAGAAGCTATCGAAACTGAGGTGGACAATAAGATTAAATACCATGATAGTCATCCGGACCTACACGACGACTTGACGGCACGTGAACGTGATATCTTGGCCCTTCTGGCTAAGGGGTATGACAATCAAACTATTGCTAATGAGCTATTTATTTCATTGAAGACCGTTAAAACTCACGTGTCTAATATCCTTGGAAAACTCAATGTCGATGACCGTACTCAGGCTGTCGTTTATGCCTTTAGACATCATTTGGTTTCGCAGGATGATGAATAAAGCTATCAACTAAGCTTGCTATCTTGGGACTAGGGAGGGTTATCATAACTCTTAATCCTAAGTCGGATTTTGCGAGTCAAATTCTTTGACTTTATTTCTAGCAAAACATATAATTAAACCATCCTAAAACTTTTCTTTTTTCATATGAGGTTGAAGCGACCTCATATCATCTATCTAAGTTCGCTTAGATGATGAAATCTCCTAACTCCTAGCAATCGGTATTTCCGGTTGCTTTTTTTGAAAAAAAGTTTAAAAAAGTGTTGACAGCCTACTAGTTTTTCTGTAGAATAATAAGAGTCTTTTGGGGTATAGCCAAGCGGTAAGGCAAGGGACTTTGACTCCCTCATGCGTTGGTTCGAATCCAGCTACCCCAGTTCTACCTGAGGGTAGAGACACAGATTATGGTCCGTTGGTCAAGGGGTTAAGACACCGCCTTTTCACGGCGGTAACACGGGTTCGAATCCCGTACGGACTATAAGTACCAGCTAGAGAAAGCTGGTTTTTTTGTGTCCTTTTTGATAAAATAGAGGGGTTGACTGGCCTAGGTCAGACATTTTATACCACTTTAAAATCATAAATAACGAGACCTCGACCCGACGAAAAAAACTTTTGTCTTGTAATGGCTATCAGATGATGATAAGCCCTTGGTCGAGTCGTGGTTTTATTTGAATAAGAAAACAGATAATAAGGAAATGCAATGACATACTATAACGTTGGAAAGATTGTGAATACACAGGGCTTGCAGGGTGAACTTCGTGTTTTGTCTGTAACAGATTTTGCGGATGAGCGTTTTAAGAAGAAGAGTGTCCTAGCCCTTTTTGATGACAAAGATAATTACATCATGGATGTCGAAATTGCGAGTCACCGTAAACATAAAAACTTTGATATCGTTAAGTTCAAAGGGCTTTACCATATCAATGATGTAGAGAAGTATAAGGGCTGTAGTCTTAAGATTGCTGAGGAAAATCTAACAGACCTTGATGATGGGGAATTTTACTACCATGAAATCATTGGCCTTGATGTTTACGAAGGCGATACTTTGATTGGTCAGGTCAAAGAGATTCTCCAACCGGGTGCTAATGATGTTTGGGTAGTGAAACGTAAAGGCAAGAAAGACTTGCTATTGCCATACATCCCACCAGTTGTTCTTGATGTTGATGTCGCTGCTGGTCGTATTGAGGTTGAGCTCATGGAAGGATTAGACGATGAAGATTGATATCTTGACCCTATTTCCAGATATGTTTGCTCCCTTAGAGCATTCCATTGTTGGTAAGGCAAAGGATAAGGGGCTTCTAGAAATCAACTATCACAATTTCCGTGAAAATGCGGAGAAGGCTCGTCATGTAGATGACGAACCTTACGGTGGTGGACAAGGCATGTTGCTTCGTGCTCAGCCAATTTTTGATACCTTTGACAAGCTAAATGTCACTAAGCCTCGCGTTATTCTCCTAGATCCTGCGGGTCGCACCTTTGATCAGGCCTATGCAGAAGAATTGGCGCAAGAAGAGGAATTGGTCTTTATCTGTGGCCATTATGAGGGCTATGATGAGCGCATCAAAACTTTGGTGACAGACGAGATTTCCTTGGGAGACTTTGTCTTGACTGGGGGAGAGCTAGCTGCTATGACTATTGTAGATGCTACAGTCCGCTTGATTCCTGAGGTCTTGGGTAAGGATGCTAGTCATAAGGATGATAGTTTCTCATCAGGGATCTTGGAATTTCCACAGTACACTCGCCCAGCTGAGTTTCGTGGCATGAAGGTGCCAGATGTGCTTTTGTCAGGGCACCATGTCAATATTCGACGTTGGCGTATGGAGCAGAGTTTGCGTAAGACCTGGGAGCGTCGGCCAGATCTTTTGGAAAACTATGATTTTACGGATGAAGAACGTCAGATTTTAGAAGAGATAAAAGCAGAAGGAAAATAAAATGTCAGAAGAAAAGATTTATGATATTACCATTATTGGTGGTGGACCAGTAGGACTTTGGGCTGCCTTTTATGCCGGTCTACGTGGCATGACTGTTAATATTATTGAGAGTCTGTCAGAACTTGGTGGACAGCCTGCCATCCTCTACCCTGAGAAGAAAATCTATGATATTCCAGCCTTTCCTCAAACAACAGGTGCGGAATTGACAGAAAACCTCTTGACTCAGCTTAAGCGTTTTGAAGATCGTGTCAGCATTCATTTGAAAGAGGAAGTTCAAACCTTTGAAAAGACCGATGGTATCTTCACAATTACTACTAGTAAGGGCCAACACTTGTCTAAGGCTATCGTCATTGCCTGTGGAAATGGTGCCTTCGCCCCACGTCCTTTAGGTGTGGATAATGAAGAAGATTATGCGGATAATAACTTGTTCTATAATGTGCATAGCCTGGATCAATTTGCTGGCAAGAAGGTTGTGATTGCTGGTGGTGGGGATTCAGCTGTTGACTGGGCCAATCACCTAGATGGGATTGCTGAGAGCGTGACTTTGATTCACCGACGTGATGCTTTTCGTGCCCATGAGCATAGTGTAGAGCTTCTTCATCAATCATCAGTTAATGTGATGACACCTTATGTACCCCTTGAAATCAAGGGTGAAAGTGGTCTTGCCAAAAGTTTGACTGTTCAAAAAGTGAAGTCAGATGAAGTTGTGGAATTGCCGCTTGATGCCCTTATTGTTAGCTTTGGCTTCTCAACCAACAATAAAAACCTTCGTAACTGGAATGTTGACTTTAAACGCTCTAGCATTACTGTCAATGCCCAGTTTGAAACTTCACAAGAAGGTATTTACGCTATCGGTGATGCAGCAGAATATGAAGGCAAGATTGACTTGATTGCTGTGGGAATGGGTGAAGCCCCTATCGCTATCAACCAAGCCATCCAATATATTGATCCAGATGGTAAGAATCGTCCGGTTCACTCAACATCGTTAATTGAAGAATAATGTCAAAAGAAGGAAAGTCGCAAAAGAAGACTTTGTCTTCAATCTAAGGAGAGACTTGTCTCTCTTTTTTCATGTCTAAAAACGTGGTATAATACACCTATGGCTACAACGAAAAAAACGAAAAAAGGGGCGGCTTCTAAGAACGGTAAGAAGCGTCTTACAAAAGCAGAATTAGACAGACAGAAGGCGATTAAGCGAATGCTATGGACCTTCTTTTTTGCCTTTGTCTTAATTTTTCCAGTCTTTCGATTGGGTTTCTTTGGGGTTACCCTCTATAATATCTTTCGAGTATTTGTGGGGAGTATGGCTTACCCTTTAATTTTTGCTATCTATGTTTATCTCTTTGGCTTTAAATGGTTACGTAAACACAGTAACTATGTCACAGGATTTTGGATGGTCTTCGCGGGGCTCTTGTTGGAGTTTCACGCCTATCTCTTTAGTCTAGAACGCATGAGTGGTCTGGATATTTTCCCTGGTACCAAGGACTTGCTTTTTGGGGAACTTGTGAGTGTGCAAGTCGCTCGTTTTGCGGGTGGTGGTATGTTGGGGGCTCTTCTGTACCAACCGATTTCCTTCCTCTTTTCAAATATCGGTAGCTTCATGATTGGGGTATTGATTATTCTCTTAGGGGCTTTCATTCTTAGCCCTTGGGATGTCTTGGATATCATGGAGTATGCTAAGGAAGCTTGGCAAAAAGGGGCTGAGAAGCGTTTGGAACGGACGGCTCAGCGTCAGGAGAAGAAGGCAGAACGTCAGGCTCAGAAAGAACGTGAAGCAGAAGAACGTGCCGAAGCTGAGCGTCTGGCTGATTTGACTGTTGACGAGGAGACGGGAGAAATCTTAGATGATGCCGCAGAGGCCTTGCCACAAGAAACTGAGATTTTTGCACCTGAACCTGAAATCAGTGATTATGCCTCTGAGGATTACTATGATAATCTGCCTCCAGAGGATTATGAGGATTTCCAAGAAGATTATGGACCTTATCCAGAGGATGTGCCAAGCGAGGAGTTTCCCCCATCTATGGTGGTTGAGGGAGATGACGCACCAGTCGAGGTTGATTTCACGCCTAAGGAACTCCTGCAGTATAAATTACCTCATATAGATCTCTTTGCACCTGATAAGCCTAAGAGTCAATCTAAAGAGAAGAACATCGTTCGTAAGAATATTCGAATCTTAGAAGATACCTTCAAGAGTTTCAATATTGATGTCAAGGTTGAGCGGGCTGAAATTGGGCCGTCAGTGACCAAGTATGAGGTCAAGCCTGCTGTTGGGGTCCGTGTTAACCGCATTTCAAATCTAGCGGATGACTTAGCTCTGGCTCTAGCTGCGAAAGATGTTCGTATTGAGGCACCCATTCCTGGAAAATCTTTGGTTGGTATCGAAGTGCCTAACTCAGAGATTGCGACGGTTTCTTTCCGTGAACTTTGGGAACAGTCCAAGACGGATCCTAATAAGCTCTTGGAAGTTCCTCTCGGTAAGGCAGTTGATGGTTCGGCTCGTAGCTTTGATTTGGGTCGGATGCCTCACTTGCTGGTCGCGGGATCTACAGGTTCTGGTAAATCGGTTGCGGTAAACGGTATTATCTCTAGTATTCTTATGAAGGCTCGTCCTGACCAGGTGAAGTTCCTCATGGTCGATCCTAAGATGGTTGAACTTTCAGTTTACAATGATATTCCTCATCTCCTTATCCCTGTGGTGACTAACCCACGTAAGGCCGCTAAGGCTCTTCAAAAAGTGGTAGATGAGATGGAAAATCGTTACGAACTCTTTAGTAAGTTTGGCGTGCGTAACATTGCTGGCTACAATGCCAAGGTTGAAGACTGGAATGCTCAGTCGCAAGAAAAACAGATTCCCTTGCCTTTAATTGTGGTTATCGTTGATGAGTTGGCTGACTTGATGATGGTAGCTAGTAAGGAAGTGGAAGATGCTATTATTCGTTTGGGGCAAAAAGCGCGTGCTGCGGGAATTCACATGATTCTCGCCACTCAACGTCCATCGGTTGATGTTATCTCTGGTTTGATTAAGGCCAATGTGCCATCTCGTGTGGCCTTCGCCGTGTCTTCGGGAACAGATAGTCGTACCATTTTAGATGAAAATGGGGCAGAAAAGCTACTCGGACGTGGGGATATGCTTTTCAAACCGATTGATGAGAACCACCCTGTTCGTCTGCAAGGTTCCTTCATCTCTGATGATGACGTCGAACGTATTGTGACCTTTATCAAAGATCAGGCTTCAGCTGACTATGATGAGAGCTTTGATCCTGGTGAAGTTTCTGAAAATGATTTTGGTGGAGGCTCCTCTGCCAATGGTGGTAGCTCAGAAGGTGACCCACTCTTTGAAGAGGCCAAGGCTTTGGTCCTTGAAACACAAAAAGCAAGTGCTTCCATGATTCAACGTCGTCTGTCAGTTGGTTTCAACCGTGCCACTCGTTTGATGGAAGAGTTGGAAGAAGCAGGCGTTATCGGACCAGCTGAAGGTACCAAACCACGTAAGGTTTTGATGACTCAAGAATAATGAACTGGAAAGAGTCTCAAGCCTGGTTTTTAAAAGAATTAAAATAGACAAAAGAAATGAGAAAAATGAGTGTTTTGCCATTTATTTTCTCATTCTTTTTTTATATTCAAAATAGACCAAAAAATTGCAAAATATTCCATAAGAACGCTTACAAAACGAACGTTTTTTGCTATAATAGGAGAAGAAGTGAGTAACAGAAACTAAGGAGTAAAAAATGGACAATTTATTAACCGTTCATTTTCATAGTATGCATGGCGACTATTCCAGATACAGTATGTGGAAGTGGCTAGATGGTTATTGGGGCGAAGAAGCCCATTTTTCACGTGAGGATGATTTTGGCCTTGTTGGTCAGGTTACTTCTCCCTCCAATCGTTTTATTGATTCTGTCAATCTTTTGGTCAAAACGGAAGACTGGTCGAGGCAAACACATGATTACCGTGTCCGACGCTTCCTAGGGGATGCTCCCAATGCTATTTGGATAGTTGAAGGTGATCCAACGGTTTATTATTCTAAACAGGCAGCCTTGACTAGCCATAGTTTCGAAGGTCGTGACCAGCATGCCTTTGATATGGCACTTCGTAGACAGGAATTTGATCAGAAGTGGGGCTTTCAAGGTTGGTTAGGTCATAAGTATGAAAAAGGGGCTACAGAGTTTCGCCTTTGGTCACCTCTAGCTCGTCGTGTGCAGCTCTTGCTTTTTAAAAAGGGCAGTAAAAACCCTAAGATCATTAAGATGAGCCGAGGAACCAGTATCAATAAGGACCGTCATGAGATGAATACTCACGGTGTTTGGAGTGCCACTGTCAAAAAGGATTTGGATGGGGTAGCCTACCAATTTCGTGTGTATCATGAGGAAAGCTTCTATCAGGATACAAGAGACCCCTACAGTATCGCCCTTAGCTTAGATAATAAAAAAAGTTTGGTGGTCAATCCTAAGAGACTTGTCCCAAGAGGGTATGAAAAGGTTACTAAGCAAAAAGCGAGCTGGCGTAAGGCAAATGCTTGCTCATCCGTAATCTGTGAAATGCACCTCCGTGACTTCTCGATTTCAGAGACGTCTGGGGTTAAGAAGTCTTATAGAGGAACCTATCTAGGTGCTTGTCAGAAAGGGACTAGAAATGCCCATGGAGATGTGACTTGTTTTGATTACCTCAAACGTATGGGTTACAACTATGTCCAACTGCAACCGGTCTTTGATCACCATAAAACCTACGATAAAGGTGGGAAGCTTCTCTACAACTGGGGGTACGATCCTGAAAATTACAATGTTCCGGATCGTCAGTTTGCTGCTGATCAAAAGAATCCCGTGGCACCAATTTTAGAGCTTAAGAAAATGATTCAGGCCTACCATGAGGCAGGAATAGGGGTTATCATGGATGTGGTTTATAACCATACTTACTCATCTTACAGCTCTCCTTTCCAACTATCTGTGCCGGCTTATTACTACCGTATGCATGACAATGGGTCTTTCCAAGATGGGTCAGGCTGTGGAAATGAGACAGCCAGTGAAAAGGAAATGTACCGTAAGTATATGATTGATTCCTTAACCTATTGGGCAGAAGAATTTGGAGTGGATGGTTTCCGTTTTGACCTTATGGGCTTACATGATGTTGCTACGATGAATGCTATTCGTTCAGCCATGGATGATATTGATTCTAGGATTCTTCTTTATGGTGAAGGATGGGATATGGGAATTGGTCTTCCTGTGGATCAAAAGGGCAAGAAGGATAATGCAGCCTTGATGCCTAGAATCGGATTTTTCAATGACAATGCGCGTGATGCGGTTAAGGGAGCAGAGGTCTACGGACATATCAGCAATGGCTATGTGTCTGGAGCTCCATTGGAAGACCAGATTGCCAAGAGTCTGCTTGGTAGCCGTGGTTTTGTAAACTACCTCATGCCAGGTCAGGTCCTCAACTATATCGAAGCGCATGACAACTACAATTTGAATGACCTTATGCATCATTTGCATCCACATGATTCGCCAGAGGATATTGAAAAACGTATCTACTTGGCAAATGCTCTTAATCTAAGTATGCAGGGGATGTGTTTCATGCAATTGGGCCAAGAATTCCAGCGTAGTAAGATGGTTGCCACAGGCGAAGATCGTAATTACACGGAAGCAGATGTCAAGCGTGCCATGAATAGCTACAATGCCCCTGATGCTGTTAATCAGGTGGATTGGAATCAAGTAACTCTTAAGAAAGACTTGGTTGCTAAAGTTGCCAAATTAATTGAGCGTAAGCAAACCGTACCAGAATTGTCATATCGTTCTTATGCAGATATTTACGATAATCTCTATGTCGCAAAAGCGGAGTACGATTCAGGTATTGTTGAATTGCACATCTCAGGAAAATTACGTGAAACTTTGGTATTCAACAATATGAAAAAAGATGTGGAGATTTACTGACAAGGAAGTCAAAAAATGTTATAATACAGTAAACGCTTACATAAGTGGTTTTGTTTACTTGTAAGCCCTATCGGTCTGAAGGGTTTTCTAGTGTATTTACATATATTTCAATGTTTTAATTTCTTGATAGTTAGAACTATCAAGGCTAGTTTAAGAAAGGAGTGATGGTATGAATCTCGATGAAGCCATGTACACATTTGGAACAGGTGAGAACTTCCACCTTCAGAATTATTTGGGTGTGCATGAATTAGAGGGAGAAGAAGGTTTTATCTTCCGTGTGTGGGCCCCTCATGCTGAGCAGATTCAGGTAATTGGAGATTTCACAGGTTGGTTTGATGAACCTCTGGATATGACCAAAAACCATATCGGTGTTTGGGAGGCAACTTCAGCTCTCCCTCAAGAAGGACAACTCTATAAGTTCTTGGTGAAACGTAAGGGAGGTCAAGTCGTCGAAAAGATGGATCCTTTTGCGACTTACTTAGAGCCTCGTCCTGGAACAGGAGCTGTGATTCGTAAGAAGAAAACTAAGAAGTGGAAGGATGGCCTTTGGATGGGTCGTCGTAAACGCTTTGGTTTCCAAAAACGTCCGGTTAATATCTATGAAGCTCATGCATCATCTTGGAAACTAAAAGAGGATGGTCAACCTTATACTTTCAAAGAATTGAAAGAAGAGTTGATTCCATATTTGGTTGAGATGAACTATACCCACGTGGAATTCATGCCACTCATGGCTCATCCTCTTGGGATGAGTTGGGGTTACCAGCTTATGGGTTACTTTGCTTTTGAGCATACCTATGGCACACCAGAAGAATTTCAAGATTTCGTAGAAGCATGTCACCAGAATAATATCGGTGTCTTGGTAGACTGGGTCCCAGGTCACTATACACAGAATGACGATGCTTTGGCCTACTTCGATGGTACACCAACTTTCGAATATCAGGATCATGATCGAGCTCATAACTATCGTTGGGGCGCACTTAACTTTGACTTAGGAAAAAATCAAGTTCAGTCTTTCCTTATTTCAAGTGCTCTTTACTGGATTGAAAATTATCATATCGATGGTATCCGAGTGGATGCAGTATCTAACATGCTCTATTTGGACTATGATGAAGGTCCATGGATGCCTAATAAGGATGGTGGTAATCGTAACTTGGAAGGTTACGGCTTCCTTCAAAAGCTCAATCGTGAAATTAAAAAACGTTATCCAGATGTCATGATGATTGCGGAAGAATCAACTGCGGCAACGCCAATCACACAACCGATTGAAGAAGGTGGTCTAGGTTTCGACTTCAAATGGAATATGGGTTGGATGAACGATATCCTCAAATTCTACGCAGAAGATCCAGTTTACCGTCAGTATGACTTCAATCTGATGACCTTCAGTTTCATGTATTGCTTCAATGAAAACTATGTTCTACCTTTCTCACATGATGAAGTGGTTCATGGTAAGAAGAGCATGATGCATAAGATGTGGGGTGACCGCTATAATCAGTTTGCTGGTCTTCGTAATCTCTATGCTTACCAACTCTGTCACCCAGGTAAGAAATTGCTCTTTATGGGTTCTGAGTTTGGTCAATTCTTGGAGTGGAAGTTTGATTATCAACTCGAATGGGGTAATCTTGAAGATGAGATGAACCAGAAGATGCAGGCCTTTACTAGCCATATGAATGCTTTCTACAAGGACCATAAATCTCTCTGGCAGATTGATGATTCTTACGATGGTATTGAAATTATCGATGCGGATAACCGTGCTGAAAGTGTTCTTTCCTTCATTCGTAAGGATGACAAAGGTGATAAGGGTGACTTCCTCGTCTGTGTCTTCAACCTAGCTCCAGTGGAACGTCAAGACTTCACTATAGGATTGCCAGTAGCTGGTATCTACCAAGAAGTGCTTAACACTGAGATGGAAGAATTCGGTGGTGTCTGGAAGGAAGGAAATCCTGAAACCCGTACCCAAAAAGCGAAGTGGAAGGACTATGAAAATACCCTTAGCTTCACCTTACCTGCTCTAGGAGCAAGTATCTGGCGTGTAAAACGTCGCTTGAAATAAAGGGTAGACTTAAACATGTACACGATTTGTTTTTCGGGGTGATAGATAAAAAATCACAATTCTAAGATGCTTTTGATTTTCGAACTGTTACCATTAGTGAAAAACTTACTTTAATTGTCATAATCAGTTTCGACTGATTGTCTCGTCATCCTTTTTAGGATGCAACTAAAAATCATGAGGGGGACTATTCATGAAAAATGAAATGTTGGCTTTGATCCTTGCTGGTGGGCAAGGAACTCGTCTTGGAAAATTGACCCAAAGTATTGCCAAACCAGCTGTTCAGTTTGGTGGACGCTACCGTATCATTGACTTTGGCTTGTCAAACTGTGCCAATTCAGGAATTAACAATGTTGGTGTCATTACACAGTATCAACCACTTGCTTTGAACAACCATATCGGAAATGGTTCAAGTTGGGGCTTGGATGGTGTTAACTCTGGTGTATCAATTCTTCAACCTTACTCAGCTAGTGAAGGTAATCGTTGGTTCGAAGGTACCAGCCACGCTATTTACCAAAACATTGACTATATCGACAGCATCAATCCTGAATACGTTCTAATCTTGTCTGGTGACCATATTTACAAGATGGATTATGATGATATGCTCCAAGCACACAAAGACAACAACGCGAGTCTTACTGTAGCAGTTCTTGATGTGCCACTTAAGGAAGCTAGCCGTTTCGGTATCATGAACACAGACGCTAATAACCGTATCGTCGAATTCGAAGAAAAACCTGAAAATCCTAAATCAACGAAGGCATCAATGGGTATTTACATCTTTGACTGGAAACGTCTTCGCAATATGTTGGTTTCAGCTGAAAAGAGTGCAGTTGATATGTCTGACTTTGGTAAGAACGTTATTCCTGCTTATCTTGAAACAGGTGAAAGCGTCTATGCTTATGAATTTGAAGGCTACTGGAAGGACGTAGGTACTATCGAATCCCTTTGGGAAGCAAATATGGAGTATATTTCTCCAGAAAATGCTTTGGATAGCCGTAACCGTCAATGGAAAATTTATTCACGTAACATGATTGCTCCACCAAACTTCTTTGGTGAACATGCTGAAATTGAAGACTCACTCGTTGTTGATGGCTGTTTGGTTGATGGAACTGTTAAACATTCAGTGCTTTCAACAAGTGCCCAAATCCGTGAAGGTGCGGTCGTTGAGGATTCAGTGATTATGAGTGGTGCAGTTATCGGTAAAGGTGCAAAAATTAAACGTGCGATTATCGGTGAAGGGGCACACATTTCTGATGGCGTGGAAATTGACGGTACAGAAGAAGTGCAAGTCGTAGGATACAATGAAGTAGTGGGGGTACCAAAAGATGAAGATTGATAAATATTCTGCAATTCTAGGAAATACCGTAGGATTCCATGACATGGATGGTTTGACTGAGCACCGTCCTATTGCCAGCCTACCATTTGGTGGAAAATATCGCCTCATCGACTTCCCGTTGTCTAACTTGGCTAACGCTGGTATCCGTAGCGTCTTTGGTATCTTCCAAAACGAAAATATCAGTTCTGTTTTCGACCACATTCGTTCAGGTCGTGAGTGGGGCTTATCAACACTCCTCAGCCACTACTACCTTGGTATTTATAACACTCCAGTTGAAAGTTCAACTGTTGATGAAGAATACTATCGTCAAATTTTGACTTACCTTAAACGTTCAGGGTCAGACCAAACGGTAGCGCTTAACAGTGATGTTTTGGTCAATATTGATCTTAACCAAGTTTTCCACCTTCACAATACAGCAGAGCCAAAAATTACTGTTGTCTACAAAAAACTTCCGAAAGAACTCATTTCAGATGTAAACAGCATTTTGGAAATTGATGCATCTGACAAAGTGCTTGGCCATGAACTCTTCCAGGGTGGAGATAAAGAAGTTTACAATATGTCTACAGATATCTTTGTTGTGGATACACCATTCTTGATTGAAAAATTGGAAGAAGAAGCAGCTAAAGAAGAACCACGTAAGCTTCGTTATGTACTTCGTGATTTGGCAGTTGCTGAAAATGCTTTTGCTTACGAGTACACTGGTTACCTTTCAAATATCCACTCAGTGAAAGCGTACTTTGATGCTAACTTGGATATGTTGGAATCGCAAAAATTCTATTCACTTTTTGCACCAAACCAAAAAGTTTATACAAAAGTTAAAAATGAAGAGCCAACATACTATGCAGCTTCATCTGATGTTAAAGTTTCTCAGTTTGCTTCAGGTTCTCTTGTCCGTGGTAAAGTAGATCATTCTGTTGTTTCACGTAATGTTGACTTGTCAGAAGGTTCAACTGTAAACCATGCAGTCATCTTCCCACGTGTTGAAGTTGGTAAGAATGCTACCGTTGAATATGCTATTGTGGATAAAGGTGTTAAAATCGCTGACGGCGTTACTATCCGCGGTACAGAAAACAACCCAGTTGTCATCAAAAAAGGTAGCGTTGTAACAGAGGATATTGTACGATGAAAATTTTATTTGTAGCGGCTGAAGGTGCACCTTTCGCTAAGACTGGCGGTCTGGGTGACGTTATCGGTGCTCTCCCTAAATCTCTAGTCAAAAATGGTCACGAAGTTGCCGTAATTCTCCCTTATTATGATGTGGTTTCGGCTAAGTTTGGCGATCAAGTTGAAGACCTTGGCTTCTTCTATACAAATGTTGGTTGGCGTCGTCAATATGTCGGCATTAAGAAAATTGTTCGTGATGGTGTGACTTTCTACTTCATTGATAATGAGCAGTATTTCAACCGTGGTACGGTATACGGTGAGTGGGACGATGGTGAGCGTTTCGGCTTCTTCCAAATGGCTGCCCTTGAGTTGATGGAAAAAGTGGACTTTATTCCAGATATTCTCCACGTTCATGACTACCACACAGGCATGATTCCATTCCTTCTTAAGGAAAAATACCATTGGATTCAAGCTTACCAAGGTATTAAGACAGTCTTCACTATCCACAATATTGAGTTCCAAGGTCAATTTGACAGTGGTATGCTTTGGGAAATCTTCGGTGTTGGTTATGAGCGTTATGCAGATGGTACCCTTCGTTGGAATGACTGCCTCAACTGGATGAAAGCAGCTGTTCTTTACGCGGACCGTGTAACAACAGTTTCACCTTCATATGCTGGAGAAATCCAAACACCTGAATTTGGTAAAGGCCTTGATCAAATCATGCGCATGGAATCTGGTAAGTTATCTGGTATTGTTAATGGTATCGATACGGACCTCCTTGATCCAGAAACGGATACTCACATTCCTTACCACTTCTCAGTGGATGATTTGTCAGGTAAAGCCAAAGACAAGGCAGCGCTTCAAGAACGTCTTGGTCTTCCAGTTCGTGAAGATGTACCAGTCATTGGTATGGTGTCTCGTTTGACAGACCAAAAAGGTTTCGATTTGGTGGTCAATGAGCTCCACAATATCTTGCAACATGATGTTCAGATTGTTCTTTTGGGTACTGGTTACAGTGACTATGAGAATTCTTTCTCTTGGTTTGGTCATGCTTACCCAGAAAAAATGTCTGCCAACATTACTTTCAACCTAGAGTTGGCTCAACAAATTTATGCTGGTTGTGACATTTTCCTTATGCCTTCAGCCTTCGAACCATGTGGTCTCTCTCAAATGATGTCTATGCGCTATGGTACCTTGCCAGTGGTTAGTGAGGTTGGTGGTCTTCGTGACACTGTTGAACCTTACAACCCTGTGACAGGCTCAGGTACAGGCTTCTCATTTGGTAACTTCTCAGGTTACTGGATGGTTCAAACCCTTGAAAAAGCTCTCGATGTCTACGAAAATCATGCTGAAGCTTGGAAACAACTTCAACACAATGCGATGACACGTGACTTCTCATGGGATACAGCAAGTTTGGCATATGTTGATTTGTACAAACAATTAGTATAGTTCCAAAGATAACTTTTCTCGTGAGGGAAAAGTTATCTTCATATAAAGAGTTTGAAAATGCTTCTATACTTATTTAGTTCTTTAAGATTCGCTTGAAAGCAATTATGGAGATAACATCTAAAAATCTGAATAGAAGAATAACTCTAATCATGTTATAATGAATTTAACTGCTTTAGCAGTTTTGTAAAAAGATTTTGAAACCTTTGTTTTGAATCTTATCTGGCAAGGTTTGGGAGTTAAAAATTTCCAATCCCCCTTATCCTAATTATTCTCTTTTAGAGGTGGATCCAAGGTATAGAAGTAGTAAGAAAGGAATTCTATGCAACTAGAAAATTTAACAAAAGAACAATTTATCCGTGACTTTAAAGATACTCTCCATCAAGAGCAGTTGATTAAAGTTGCTAAGGCGACACCAACAGAAATCTTTACAGCCTTGGCTGGTTTGATCCGTAAATATTACACAAATACATGGATTGAACGTAACCATGCACTTTCAGACAATCAAGAAAAAATTGCTTACTACTTCTCGATTGAATTTCTTCCAGGTCGCATGTTGGAAACTAACCTCCTCAACCTTGGTATTCTTGACCTTGTTAAAGAAGGTTTCGCAGAACTTGATATCGATTTCCGCGAAGTGGTAGAAGCTGAGCATGATATGGCACTTGGTAACGGTGGTCTTGGTCGTTTGGCTGCTGCCTTCATGGATTCGCTTGCAACTACTGGTTATCCAGGTTTTGGTAATGGTCTTCGTTACCGTTACGGACTTTTCAAACAACGTATTGTTGATGGTTACCAAGTAGAGCTACCAGATGGTTGGTTTGGTTCAACAGGAAATGTTTGGGAAACACGTAAAGACCATGATATTGTCTATGTAAAACTCTTTGGTGATGTGGTTCTTGAAAGTGACGAAGATGGTCGTTTTGTTCCAACTTATAAGAATGCTCAAGTTCTTCGTGCTGTGCCTTACGATGTGCCACAAATCGGTTATCAAAATGGTGTGATTAACAACCTTCGTCTTTGGGATGTAGAAATTCCTGAAGAATATGAATTGGACTACCCAACTTTGGAAGCTCGGCGTCGTGTGAAAGATATTACAGCCATTCTTTACCCAGATGATACAACGATTGAAGGTAAAGAATTGCGTTTGGTTCAGGAATACTTCATGACAAGTGCAGGTCTCCAAACCATTATCAAATCATACCTCAAGATGGGCTTGCCATTGAAAGATATCCACGAAAAGGTATCTGTTCACATCAATGATACTCACCCTGCGGTTGCACCAGCTGAATTCATGCGTCTCCTCCTTGATGAATACGGTCTTTCATGGGAAGATGCTTGGAATGCGACTGTTAAGACCATGAGCTATACTAACCACACAATCCTTCAAGAAGCTCTTGAAAAATGGGATCAACAGCTCTTCAAACGTGTTCTTCCACGTGTTTACCAAATCATCTTGGAAATCGATAACCGTTATGTAGCTGCAATGGCTGGACGTGGTGTTGCTGCAGATGTTATCGAACGCACTCGTATCGTGAAGGATAACCAAGTGCATATGGCTAACTTGGCGATTATTGGTGGTCACTCAGTCAACGGGGTTGCCAAACTCCACACAGAACTTCTTAAAGAAGATACCCTTCACGACTTCTATACTATTTATCCTGAAAAATTCAATAACAAGACAAATGGTATCGTTCAACGTCGTTGGACACAAATTGCAGCTCCTGAACTTTCAGCAGCAATTGATGACGTGATTGGTGATGGATGGCGTAAAGACATCCATGAGCTTGAAAACCTTACAACTTACTTGGATGACAAGGAAGTCTTGAACCAGTTCTATCAAGTTAAGAAGACTGCTAAACAACGTTTGGCAGACTACATCAAGGAAACAACAGGCGTAGAAGTGTCTACTGATGCTATCTTTGATGTTCAAGTGAAACGTCTTCACGCTTACAAACGTCAATTGCTTAACCTTCTTCATATCATCAAACTTTATTGGGATCTTAAAGATAACCCAGATAAAGACATGGTACCACGTGTATTCATCTTTGGTGCCAAAGCTGCGCCTGGTTATCACTTCGCTAAATCTGTTATCAAACTCATCAACGAAGTTGCCAACCTTGTTAACAATGATGAAAGCCTTCAAGGCAAACTTAAAGTTGTCTTCCTAGAAAACTACCGTGTAAGCCTTGCGGAACTCATCATTCCAGCAGCTGATGTCTCTGAGCAAATCTCATTGGCTTCTAAAGAAGCATCTGGTACGTCAAACATGAAATTCATGATGACTGGTGCTATCACCTTGGCAACACTTGACGGTGCCAACATTGAAATCAAGGATGAAGTTGGAGATGAGAATGTTGTCATCTTCGGTATGGACAAGGACGAAGTTTATGAACACTATGCACGTCACGATTACTACTCTCGTGCAGTTTATGAAAATAATCCTGTCATTCGTCGTGTTGTTGATACTTTTGTCAACGGTACGATTCCAGATGCTCAAGCTGAAGGTACTGAAATCTATGAAGCACTCATCACCCACAACGATGAATACTTCCTCTTGGAAGACTTCGAAGCTTATGTAGAAGCTCAAGAGAAAATCGATGCGCTTTATCGTGATCATGACAAGTGGGCACGCATGAGCTTGGCAAATATTGCTAAATCTCATAAGTTCACTTCAGATGATACGATTACAGAGTATGCTAAAGAAATTTGGGAATTGAAAAAATAGGCGTTAGCTCATGAATCACAAAAAGACAAAGGCTAGAAATGGTCGTTGTCTTTTTATTTTTTTAGAAGAGGGGTGTCATAGACAGCCAAAAAGCATTTATAAATGGCAGGGTAGTTTATCTGCAGATCTATCTTAGCCCTTGAAACTTGCACTTGCTTATCAAGGTGTTATAATGACCTATAGGTATAAGCATCAAAAAGGGGGACAATACATGGCTTTACGCAGCCAATTAATTACTAAGGAGTTTCCAGAATTAGATAGGGTAGAGCGCTTAAATAACGAGGCCTTCCCAGAAGAAGAACGTATTCCATTAAGTGAGTTTTTACAATTGGATGGTCGTGATGATTATCATTTCTTTGCCTTTTATGACGAGGATGATTTTGTTGGATTTGCCTCAGTTCTCTACAATGCCAAAGTTTTTTATGTGAGTTTCTTTGCCATCGTTCCTCAAATGCGGAGTCATGGCTACGGAAGTGAGATTATTGATAAACTGGTGGACTTTTATGGACCATCTCGGTCTATGGTCTTGGAAGTAGAGCGTTTGGATGAACCAAATGACAATCCTGAGCAACGTGAGGCACGTTGGGATTTCTATAAGCGTAATGGGTTCAAGACTTCCAATGCTTTCTTGGAATATGAAGGTTTGAGTTTTGAGATTCTCTATCGTGGAGATCACTTTGACGAAGAAGCCTACAGAGAGATATTCCGCAAACTTCAGGAAAATGCTTATTTTGATTTTAGTATCAAACATCGTCACTTAAGTGATTTATAAAAATACAAGAAAAAGGGGGCCTTAGTGCCCTTTTTTCATTTATTTTCAGGATTCACCAATCGTTTTCAGAATAATTTGTTCTCCTATGCTATAATGGAAGTACTATGAAGAAAGTAATTTTACAGTATCTGGCAAGTGCCCTGGCTGTAATCCTCATACTTGGTCTTGTGGTTTTCAATCGACAGCGAAATCACTCTTTGGTAAAGAAGGTCAAAGACCCTGAGATTTCCTATATTTATCAGGATTCTTTGGAAAATATAGATAGACTGGCACTTAGTCAGGCTGGAGTTATCCAATCTTATCAACTCGATGCTTTGTCTGTTAGGAAGGAAGACGGGAAGATTTACCTCGTTCTCCATATCAATCATTCCTATGATATGCAGGTAAATCTTGTCCTAAAGTCTGATATCTACGGTGATTTATCTGTGGTTCAAGCGACGCCATCAAAGGCTTTAAAGCTGGCCTTGGAGGACGCGTCTTATCAGAAACGCTTGACCTTGATTTCACAAAAGGCAGATGCTATTATGGCTCGTGACCACTGGGATCAGGGCATTAAGCCGGCTTATGTGGCTCAGGTGAGAAGTAAGATGAAGAAGACTTCTCTGACCCAGCTAGACAAGGTTCTACGGGATATTGACCAAGAAAGTAAGGAAGTGGGCTCAGATACCTATACGGCCTTTTTCCAAGCTTCTCAACTACCTAATCATGACAAGCTCAATTTGGTTATGGAGCACATGCAGGTTTATGTGGACAAGTACCAGTTCCTCCAGTTAGGGAAGTCAGGTTATAAATTTTCCAAGAAGCTAGAGCCAACCAGTCCTTTTTATAGTTACTTCCGTGAGGCTATTATGGAGACCTATCAGACGGATTTAGGCCTGGGTGTGGATGACTTAGGTATCAAGCTCCATCTTTTTAGGTCTTGGATTGATAAGCAGTCCATGGACTATATTAGGACCAACTACAAGGGCAAGACAGATTTAGACAAACTTCTGGCCTACAGCAAGGACAAGAAGATTCATTTGGATTACACTACGGGTGCTTCCTACCATAATCGAAGCTTGGGAGACTTTACCTATCCGCAGAACATGAAAATTCAGCTACCTCAGACCAGTGTCATGGGACCTTATGGAGTTAGCAATTCCCGTTTTATTGAGTTTATTGTCAATATGGATACGGGGAGATTTGTCTCTGAGTGGAATGTCTACAAGAAAAGGAAAGACGGTAGCATCGACTCCAATCCCAAGCATTACAAGATTGAAGACGGTGCTGACATTGCCGATACGGATTCTGCTAATTATGGGCTGTCTAAGGGATTGAATGCTGACCTACCAGCCTATCTCAATAATAGCCATACCTATCTTGACGTTCGTCATCCTGCTGACAATGCGATTAGACGCAAGATGGTTAGGAAGTGGAAAAATCCCAAGAATGTCTTAAACGGTGGGCGCTATGCTGATATTGTTAAAAAAGGAGGCTTGAAAGACCTTGAAACATGGAGACAAGTTAAAGCTGAAGACCGGCTCCAGGTCTACAATGCTTACCTTGATTATATTCGCTCTCATCTTGTGCTTAATGGGTTTGACAGCTTTTACCAAGAAACCTACAAGCCCCAAGGTGGAGACAAAAAAGACTGAAAACCTTGATAGTGTCCTTGTCGCTAAGAATTTCTATCGAGTAAGGGATGCTTATGCCATTAAGCTCTACGGACAGGATGAGGGGATGTCCTTTGATGTAGCTGGCCAAAGACTTTTTGGATCAAACATTGCTATTAAGGATGGCCTATTATATGGCTCCAGTCTTGGGGATTTAACCATTGAGGCTTATTTTCAAGGAGAGGTGTCCTACCTTTTAGAGGCTACCCAGAAGCTCCCAGTGGACAAAAATCGCATCAAGGCTAATCACTATAGTCAGGACATTGTTCTGAATAAAGTTTGGACTAGTCTGGAAGGCCAAGAAACCTCCAACAGTATCATCACTCAGTTTCAGGATAAGACCCTACTCAAGCTGCGGATCAGCTACAACAAAGAGTTTCTTCCCACAAAGATTCAAGGTTTCTACAATAGCCAAACCTTGAATGGCTGGCGGGACCTCTTTTACATAGATTATCCTTATAGTGATCAGGAAGCCTTCAATCAGGCTCAAGATGCCTACATACAACACATCCAGTACATGGAAACACATCCTGAGGAAGAAGCAGGAGAGTTTGGTTAATAAAGCAAAATCACCTTTATCTCGAGATAAAGGTGATTTGTTTGCGCTTAAGATTTACGTTTTAGTTTTGATTTGTGGCAACTTCTGGAAAAAGCTTGTCTAAGATTTTTGAAGTGATAGCCTGTCCAGGTCCTTCAGCACAGTAGGTGTGCATATACATAGAAGGGTTAAAGTTGAGCTCGATGCAGGTGCAATGAGGGTTTTCCTTGCTAGCAGGTTGGGTTTCATCTGGAATAATGAGGTCAACCCCACAAGCCCAAGCGCCCATGCTAGTCGCCATAGCTGCAGCTAATTCTTGGTAAGAGGAATCCATGGTCTCAGTGACATCAATAGAGTCACCACCCGTAGAAATGTTAGAGTTACGACGTAGATTGACCTTTTTCCCTTCTGGGAGAATATCATCAGGTGTATAACCCTGTTGTGTTAACATCAGTTGTTCGATGTCTCCTAGCGCAATGATTTCAAGTGGTGAGCGGTGATCACGTCCTCGCAATGGATTGGCATTTTTCTGAGCGACCAATTCACGAATGGTGTGTTTGCCATCACCGACAACATTGGCAGCGACACGAAGGAGTACAGCCTCACAACGTCCATCCAAGATAAAGAAACGGTATTCGGTTCCTGAGATAAATTCTTCAACAAGAACAGCTGTATCTTCTGCAAAGGCAATCTCGAGGGCTTTCTTATAGTTATCAAGGCTGGCAGGCTCTTGGAAAATGGAAATACCCAGACCAAAGTTGGTTGATTTTGGTTTAACCACAATTTGCTTGTCCTTGATAAGAGGATAATAAGCTAGACCTTGCTCAAGACTGGTAAATTCGTCGCCAGCGGGAACAGGGAAACCAGCATCAGTCAGGATTTTTTTGGTCACGGTTTTATTAGCCATGGCAAGAGGGACTACATAGTTGTCTTTTGAGGTCATGTTACCATTTTTAACGTACTCAACATGATCTTTATGCCAGAGTTTAAGGAATTGATCCTGCTCATCTAGGATTTCAAAATGAATCCCTTTTTGAATGGCATCAAAGAGTAGCATCTGAGTAGAAAGCTCCATCTCCTCATAACCCTTAAGAGCATAGTGGGCAGTCCAGTCGTAATCATGATAGGCAAGAGCCTTGTCAAGGGCAAAGCTAGCAAGGGACTTGTCTTTGATATGAGGCAAGAGTTGGGCTGCTAGTGTATGGCTAGGATCAGCAAAGGCATCTTTCACTTGTTTGACCAGACCTTGATGATAGTCACCTAGGCCAAAATGTTGCGCCAGTTGGTCCAGAGCCGTCGTAATGTTTTGAGTTTCAGCTTCAGAAGGTAGAGGCTCTAAAGGATGAGAGAGGGCAATTTTTTCATTAAGCGCGTGACCTTGAGCCAGAGCCTGATCGACATTTTCAGGGGCATCCATCCAGAGGAAGGCTAGCAGGAGTAGGTGTACGGTATCCATGGTAGTTTGGCTAATACCGATACGCTCAAAGGGGTTGAGGTCGAAGTTACGGAATTCCAGATAGGTGATTCCCTTGTCAAGGAAGGAACGATTAACCTTTTGTCCACGGAAACGAACAGCTGAGTAAAATTCTTTCTCCGCAATCAAATCTCCTTGTTCGATATAGTTTTCGATGGCAGAGACATAGTCTTCTAGGCTTGCAAAAGATACTTGGATTTCTTCCTTATTGACATAACCATGGTCACTGTTACGGAAGGAACGCACGGGTTCTGGCACTTCTTGGTCAAAGAAGCCTTGCTCAGCAACAGGTGCAGCACCAAAGAGATAGGTAATCACCCAACGGTAGCGCAAATAGTTCTGAGCCAGCTTAAGATAGAGGGCGTTCTTGAAAGCAATCATATCAGTCTGGTCGCTTTCTTTGAATAGGGCCTCAACCAAATCTTTCCCTAGTTCCATATTATAGTGGATACCTGAGATAGCTTGAAGTTTAGTTCCATATTTTTCGGCCAAGTAGTTACGATAATGGCGTTCGAATTCATTTTCCAGTTGGGCAACTTGGATTTCTTGGGCTCTGATACGAGGTGGCATGGACAAGGGCCAGAGAAGTTCATCTTTACTGATAGAACGTCCAGCTACATCGGTAATGGCTCCAAGAAAACGACGAGCCTCAGTGGTAGATTTAGCAACTGGTGTGATGAGCTCCATTTGAAATTCACAAAAATCTGTTTGAATATAAGGGTGGAAACTTCGAGCTCCTAGGCAAGAAGGGTGAGGCGTATGTGCTAATTTTCCCTGTCTATCGACACGAAGACTTTCGCGTTCAATTCCAAAGTTAGCTTGAAGAATAGGGCTGGTAGGCTCCAGCTTTTGAAGCAGTTGATTTATAGTCATAGAGTCACCTTTTCATCTAATGTTAGTGTTAGTCTATTATAAATAGGAACAGAAAACAAATTTCTGCTACGTATGGCGATAATTTACGAACATTTATGATAAGTTTGTGAAAAATGAGCAGGTTTTAGAACGATTTTTTTATCAAACATCGTAAAATGCTTACAAATGTTAGTGAAATGACATTGTACTTGCAATTTTACTCAATTTAACCTATACTAATGACATATATATGAGAACGAAAAAATCCCTAGGGTCTGCCCTCAGGGGCTTTTGTATGCTCTAAAAAGGGTATGACCGTTCTTTTATAGATAAATGATAAGCATAAGACTGTTAGTTTTAAGTTTTGCTCTGCCTAGAGTAGACGATATTTTTCGCCGTGGTCGAGACCATTCTGAACCTATTTGCACTTGTTCGAAGTTGCTCACAATTCGACGGTTCGCTCTGCCCAATAACGATGCTTTCGCCGTGATAGATTACAAAAATGATGTATATCTATCGATGTATGAAACACGCTCTGCCCAGAGCAGACGATATTTTTCGCCGTGGTAGGGCTCATCCTGAATCTATTTGCACTTGTCCGAATTGCTCACGATTCGACAGTTCGCTCTGCCCAATAACGATGCTTTCGCCGTGATAGATTACAAAAATGGTGTATATCTATCGATGCATGAAACACGCTCTGCACAGAGCAGGCGATATTTTTCGCCGTGGCAATAGTTATAGAAGTCAAGAGACTTCTATAACACGGAAGTTTTGAGACCTAGGCTCAAAACTTAGCTATGAGATTCCGAAGGAAGCTGCTAGCGTCCGAAGCCACTTAAGAAAAATATCAAAAGAAAAAAAGAATAAGAATAAAAACGGAGGTAATTATGTTTCAAACCCTGATCGCCCAGATAAAGGAATACAAGAAACCCTCAATCCTAGCGTCCCTCTTCATGACGCTAGAAGTCATGTTTGAGATTTCCATTCCCTTTGTCATGGCCAATCTTTTGGACAAAGGTGTCCAGCAATCTAACATGTCTAACATTTGGCTCTATGGTGGCCTCATGTTGGTCTGTGCCTTCCTGTCGCTTTTCTGTGGGATGCAGTCGGCACGCTATGCGGCCTTTGCCTCTGCTGGATTTGCCAAGAATTTACGCCAGGCCATTTTCAAAAAGGTTCAAACCTTCTCTTTTGAAAATATCGATAAGTTCTCAGCTGGTGGTTTGGTAACACGTATGATGACTGATGTTACCAACGTGCAGAACTCTTACCAGATGATTATCCGTATCTGTGTACGTGCACCTCTTAACTTGATTTTTGCCATTGCAGCAAGTTTCCTGATTAATGGCGAAATGGCTTGGATTTTCGTTGGTGTGACACTCTTCCTTGGTCTGGTTTTGGCTATTATTACCAAAATCGTTTACCCTCTCTTTACTCAAGTGTTTGAGGCTTATGACAACCTCAACAACAGTATCAAGGAAAATATCACCAACATGCGTGTGGTGAAATCCTATGTTAAAGAGAAAGAAGAGACGGACAAATTCAAGAAGGCCTCACGTCGTATTTACAAGATGTTCATGCGTGCCATTCGTGTGGTTGTCATGTCTAACCCAGCCATGATGTTGTCTATGTACGCATCCTTCCTCATGATTTCCTGGTTTGGTGCCCAGCTTATCGTTGGTGGTAGCCTAACTACTGGGGAATTGACTTCCATGTTCAGTTACACCATGACCATTCTCATGTCACTCATGATGTTCATGATGATTTTTGTCATGTTGTCTATCTCTATGGCCTCTGTAGAGCGCATCAATGAAGTGCTTAATACTGAATCAACCATTGTTTCACCTGAAAATGGCTTGACAGAAGTCACAGATGGTTCTATCAGCTTTGATCATGTGGATTTCTCATATACTGATGAAAATGGTGACAAGACCCATGTTCTCAAAGATATCACTCTAGATATTAAGTCTGGTGAGGTTATCGGTATTCTTGGTGGAACAGGTTCTGGTAAATCAAGTTTGGTTCAGCTCATTCCTCGTCTTTATGATGTGGAAGCCGGTCAAGTTAAGGTTGCTGGCCACGATGTTAAGGACTATGATTTGGATAGCTTGCGTAAGCAAGTTGCCATGGTGCTTCAAACCAATGTCCTTTTCTCAGGAACTATTAAGGAAAATATGCGTTGGGGAAATAAACAGGCGACAGATGAGGAAATCATTGAAGCTTGTAAGATTGCCCAAGCTGATGAATTTATCCAAGAGTTTAAGGATGGCTATGACACCAAGATTGAACGTGGTGGAGCCAATGTCTCAGGAGGACAACGTCAACGTCTCTGTATTGCACGTGCCCTCCTCATGAATCCAAAAATCTTGATTCTTGATGATTCAACATCAGCGGTTGATACGAAGACAGATAGTTTGATTCGTCAAGGTTTGGCATCAAGTCTTAAGGACACCACTAAGATTATCATTGGTCAACGTATTTCATCCATCCAAGATGCAGACCGCATCGTTGTTATGGATGATGGCCGTATCGATGCTATTGGTACCCACGATGAATTGGTGGCTAACAATGCCATTTATCGTGACGTCTACAAGATGCAAACACAAGGGAAAGGAGTAGCAGATGCAGAATAAGAAAAAAGCTAATTGGGGCTCTCTAGCACGTCTTCTACGCTTTTTGTGGCAAGACTACAAACTTTCACTTTCTATCGCCTTTGTTCTCATTGTGGTCGCTTCTTTGGCAACTGTTAATTTGACGGCTTCTATTCAGTCCTTGGTTGACGTTTACGTTCAACCCATGCTCAAATCTGGTAGCCATGACTTTGGACCACTGTTACGGTTCTTGACTTCAGTGGGTGTCTTCTGTCTTATTGGTGTGATTGCCAACTATGTGTCATCACTCCTCATGGCGACGATTTCGCAAGATTCTCTACGTTCTCTTCGTAATCAGCTCTTTGCTCGCATGCAAAAGCTTCCTGTTCGCTACTTTGACACTCACCAACACGGTGACATCATGTCTATTTACACCAACGACATCGATGCCCTCCGTCAGGCTGTTGAGCAATCTATTCCACAGTTGCTACAAACGTCTATTACCCTTATCGGGGTAACAGTGACAATGCTTACGGTTAGTCCTCTCCTCTTTATCGTGGTTCTAGTCATGGTAGGCATCATGTTTATGGTCATCAAAAATGTATCAGCCAAATCAGGCCGTTACTTCGGTGAACAACAAAAGAATTTGGGGATTGAGAATGGTTTCATCGAGGAAATGATGTCAGGTCAAAAAGTGGTCAAGGCCTTTGTTCACGAAGAAGAAAGCATGGCTGATTTTGACAAGATTAACGAGCAACTCTTTGAATCTTCTTACTTGGCCAACCGCTATGCCAATGTTCTCATGCCAATTCTTGGGAACTTAGGAAATGTTTCCTTTGTTTTGACCGCCTTGGTTGGTGGACTCTTTGCCCTTAATGGTGTCGGTGGTTTGACTATCGGTGGTCTCATGGCCTTCCTACAATTGAACCGTTCCTTCAACGGACCTATTACTCAGGTCTCTCAACAACTGAACTTTGTTCTTATGGCACTTGCTGGTGCTGACCGTATCTTTGACCTCTTGGATGAGCCAGAAGAAGTAGACCAAGGTAAGGTCACTTTGGTCAACTACGAATTGGTAGATGGTCAGATGGTTGTGACAGACAAGAAAACCAATCTTTGGGCTTGGAAACACCCACGTCCAAATGGCGACTACGAATTGGTCGAGTTGGTCGGAAATGTGGTCTTCCAAGACGTTGATTTCTCTTACGATGGTAAGAAACAAATCCTTCATGACGTTAATCTCTATGCAGACAAGGGGCAAAAGGTAGCCTTTGTCGGTGCGACAGGTGCTGGTAAGACGACGATTACCAACTTGATTAACCGTTTCTACGATATCCAATCTGGTGTGATTACCTATGATGGTATTGATGTCAAGTTAATCGAGAAAGATTCTCTTCGTCGCTCGCTTGGTATCGTGCTTCAAGATACCCATCTCTTCACAGGGACTATTGCTGAGAATATTGCCTATGGTCGTGTCGATGCGACACGCGAGGAAATTCTTGAAGCTGCCCGTATTGCTAACGTGGATTCCTTTGTGCAACACTTGGATAATGGGTATGATACTGTTCTTACAGATGACGGCGCAGGCTTGTCTAATGGGCAACGTCAGCTTATCGCTATTGCGCGTGCTGCCCTTGCCAATGCACCGGTTCTTATCCTTGACGAGGCGACATCCTCTATTGACTCTCGTACCGAAAAAATGGTGCAAGAGGGGATGGACCGACTTATGGAAGGACGTACGGTCTTCGTTATTGCCCACCGTCTTTCAACCATTGTTAACTCTGACGTTATCATGGTTATGGACCACGGACGTATCATTGAACGTGGTGACCACGACAGCCTTATGGAACAAGGTGGTACTTACTACCGACTTTATACTGGTGGTCTTGAAATTGATTAATACTAAAAAAACTCAGGTTTTGCCTGAGTTTTTTTAGTGATGAAAAGGTTTCTTTTGAGACTTTTCTTGCAAAAACGATAGATTCGATATCTTAAATCTCAACTTCTTCTAAACCGTTTGAGTCTAGGCGATAGATCTTTTGGCAGACTTGTCTGAGGTAGTTGACATCATGCGATACCGTCAGAATTGCCCCTGGATAGTTCTCGAAGAGCTGTCGGACTTGGGGTTGCGAGGTGGGGGAAAAATTTCTGGTTGGTTCATCTAAGATAAGGAGCTGAGGGCTTTCTAAGACTAGGCGTAGTAGGAGTAGTTTTCCTTTCTGTCCTCCAGATAAATCAGAGATTGCATGGTTCATTTCATCATGACTAAAGTTGAGGTTGGCGAGATGGGAACTTATGATTTCTCTCTCAGTTTTGTCACCAGTCTTACTTAAAAACTCTATCGGTGACAAATCCAGTGGCAAGATAGTGTCATAATGTTGGGGCATGTAGCCAATGGTCAGGTCTGTCTTCTTGCTAAGTTTTTGGTAGAGATAGTGTAAGAGAGTAGATTTACCGCAGCCGTTATCTCCAACAATACCAATTTTTTCCTGCCCTTTCAAAGAAAGTTTGAGGTGGTCAATGGTCAGGTGAGGAGCTATGTTTATCTGCTTTTCATCTAGATTTAAGAGATATTTTCCCTGAGGTAGAGGGTCGATATGAGAGAAGAAAAGTTCAATGCTGTCTTCTTTATCAGGCATCTGTGTCATATCTTGGGCAAGGCGGTCGTAGCGTTTTTCTTGTGAGAGGACTGCTTTCATCTTTTTAGCAAGCAATCTTCCTTGCGTGCTGTCATGCGTATTGCGTAGGGTGGTTTGGACATTTTGTTTGATACGGCGATGTTTGGACATGGCTTTGTCATAGGCTTTTTTCTCAGTTTTGGCTTGCTGCATCTGTTGTTGGTAGCTATCAGTGCGATGTTGGCTGTAGTTATCATAGTCGAGGTGTTCCACACTGGTCCTTGCCTGTTGACGACGTTTAAGGAGTTCCAGATGGATAATGGTATCAGCTGTCTGACTGAGTAAATCCTCGTCATGTGAGATGTAGACGATCGTTTTATCAGAGTGCTTGATAAAGTCTTTTAACCAAGTCATAGTAGTTAAATCCATATCGTTTGAAGGCTCATCAAGAAAAATGATGTCGTGGGGACGAGCTAATTCTCGAATGAGTTGAATTTTCAGTTTCTCACCACCTGATAGAGTGGAAATGAGCTGATTACTGGCAAAACGCTCACTATCAAAATGAAGTTCATCAGCCAGACGATAGAGGATGGCATAGTCTAGGTCATAAGTGTCCGCAAAGAAGTAGTCGTTAAGGGTTAGAGATTGCAAGCTATCCGAAATCTGTTGGGGAATATAGACCTGTGGGCTATCTGTTTTGTTAATAGTTCCTTCGTAAGACAGATGGTCAAAATGTGCTTTTGGATTGACCAGAAGGGCAAGGAGACTAGATTTTCCATTGCCTTCCTCCCCAATGATGGCGACTTTTTCGCCTGTAGCTATCGTTAGATTTAGATCATGAACAAGTTCACGCAAATCCTTGGTATGTGTTATGGTTAGGTGTTGAATATGTATCATAGGACCTCCTAGGTCAGAGTGTTTGTGGATATTGTTTCATGGGAAGTAGGCTTTTACTTCAAACAATATCAAAGGTCAAAAAACAGTCCTACCTTATAAGATAGAACTGCCTTGAATCTAGCTAAAAAGCTCTCTAGGAGATAGTGATGGTGTGGACGCAAAAAAGCGCGGATACCAGCAATAAGTTTTCTACAGAAAAAGAGTGCAAAAAAGACATGAAAACAATCTATCAAATAAAGCAGGTTTATTGTGAATAGACTTAGTTGTTCATGTCTCCATTTACCTCCGAATAATACTTGCCTTGATTGTACGCTGTCAAAGAGTTTTTGTCAAATGAAAATCAAGAATCCAGCCTTCTTAGACCGCCGATGCACCTTATCAATAGTCCCCACCTATGCTATACTAGAAGTAATACTGAAAATGGAGATTATTATGGAAAATAAGTTTGTAAAGAAACCAACCCCTAAGGGGGATAAGACAACAAAAATTGTTTTTATAGGTCTCTTAGTGGCATTGCTTTTTGTAATTGCAGGAACGGCTATCTTTTTTGCTGTGAGTGGTAGCAGTAAGGCTACCAAGGGCTCAGCCTCATCTAGCAAGTCAAGTACAACTGTCTATTCCGGCAGCAATGCAGAAGATCCCTTGTTTAAAATCACCCTGACAACCTTCGGGGATAATAAGGAATTTCTACTCGTGACACCAAATCCTGGTCATGATAGAAACATGTTTAACATTGTGGGGATAGCTAGTCAATATCTAGTCACTCAAGAGTACAAGGGTGATGTATCTGGTAAGAAAAATGCCAAGGGTGAAACTCTTTATAAATATGACTACTTTAATATCTATGTGTATGACACGGAAAAACCAAAACAGAAACCTAAACAAATTGACCTTTTGAAATTGGCTAAGAAAGCTGGGGATGAAGATTACTTAAATCAGGCAGGTCTAAGACTTTTCATGCTTAATGACCAAGCCTACTTACAAATGCCTTTTGGTGCATCGTCAGCTGATTTTGCTTCTAATAAAAAATACCTCAATCTCAAAACTCAAAAAATTGAGGAAATGAATATCTCAGCTAACTCGAATACTTTGGACTCGGAATTGGATTACGCCAATGTTGATATGCGTAAGACTTTGGAGCCTTTTGGTCTTGAGATGTGGCCAGGTGCAACTAATGGTAAGGATTTTGATAATCCGTCTGGAACGCCAATTGCTAGTCTACCTGCTCTTTATTACATTTCTGAAAGAGACAGGAGCCTCAATATGGATAGTACCAACTTTGCCAAAGAGCAAAAGGAAGCCTATGAAGCTGTTAAGACCAAACATGCTAGAATCTATACGCTTCCAAGTAAAATCAATAACGAAAGCTGGTTCAATACCTTGCTCCATTGGATGGCACCTGAAGGGCAGGATGCCTACGAGTTACCGGTTAGGGCTTTTAGACCGACTCAGGAAGAAGGTAAAGTCAAGTCCTATCAAGAATTGCAGTCTTGGAATGACAACCATATCAGAAAAAAATAGAGGAAGTGACTTTTGAAACCAATAAGATGATTAACCCAAGTATGTGATGCTTGGGTTTTTGTGTGGTCTGATATAGCAATTGTTGCTTTAGTTTTTATGTGAAATTATTGTTATATGATAGCTAAGTTTTAAATAGGTTGATTATTTAGTTTGTTTATCCGATTATTAAAAATATTTCAATAGACTCCATTGGCTTATAATAAGCAGAACAAATCATTTAATGAAGATTAAAATTATTGACACTTATATTGACGTATAATTATCAGAATGTTAGAATTTAAAGTGCATCATCATAATAAAATAAAATTAAAGCAATAAAGCAAATATTACAATTTTTTTATGGAGACTTTATGAAAGATTTTTTTAATCAACGTCAACGTTATTCATTGAGAAAATATTCAATTGGCGTTTGTTCAGTCTTGCTTGGAATTGTTCTTTTTTCTGGACAAGATGTACAAGCTGATGAAGTTATAACAAGTAATAATAAGGTTGTGAAATCTGTAGAAGCAGCTGAATCCGCAATATCGGATACTACTATATCAGAAGTTCCAACTGCTATAGAAAAGTTACCAGTAGAAGAAGTAGTAACTGTACAGAATGAAACAGTTTCTATACAACAAGACACGTCATCTGAAACAAACACTAGTAGAAATTCTACGTCTTTTGCTAGTTCTGAAGAATCATATGTAGCTCAAGTAAATGAAAGTCAAGCTACAAGTGATTTATCTGAAGGATTAAAATCAGAAACGATAACATCTGAAATATCAAGAACTAGTCTCCGTCGAGGGAAAATTTTAGCGTCTGAAGAAACAGTCGAGAGTTCTACAGAGATACTATCATCAGAAGCAATCCCAGCTGAAATACCTATACGACGTAGTGGACGTCGAGGAAGAAATCTGTCATCTTTAAATACGTCTGAATCGAATAACGGGACTTCTATAAATAGTAGTTTACCTACGGTCACTATATCAACCAACAATCAAAATAATACTTTAGCGACACCAGACGAAAATATAACGAAATCAACCAAGCAAACAGTTGTTTTTGAAGGTGCAGGAGAAAAGACGCCACCGATTAATGTCAAGGATGATTATGTTTTCACAGGTAAGAAAGATTTAACAACAAACACTATTACTTGGAAGACAAGCTCGCATACATACGGCAGTGTGTCAGTTCCAGTGGTTTCAGGCTACTATGCAGATAAGGCGGAAGCTGGATTTAAGACAGTTACTCTTGATGAACCAGAGGTGACAGATAAGGTTATATACAAACCGTTGGGAAAAATTATTCAAGTAGATGAGAACTTTAACGTCATTCCTAACTCAAATTCAGTAACTTATGAGAATAATCCGTACAATCCAAGAGAAGCCGTAGAAACTGCCATTCCAGCTGCTCCTGAAGGGTATAAGATTAGAGAGTTACAACCTCATGCATGGGGTTATAATATTGTTGACAAAACAATTGAACCAAATGATGAAAGTGATCCTGATCGCATCTCAAAAGATACACCAATTGTTTATGTACCAATCACTTCTGATGTAACGAAATCAACCAAGCAAACAGTTGTTTTTGAAGGCGCAGGAGAAAAGACGCCAGCTACTAATGTCAAAGATGATTATGTTTTTACAGGTAAGAAAGATTTAACAACAAATGCTATTACTTGGAAGACAAGCTCGCATACATACGGCAGTGTGCCAGTTCCAGTGGTTCCAGGCTACATCGCCAATAAGTCTCAAGCTGGTCAACTAGAAGTCACCGTAGCGACTCCTAATGTGGCAGAGCTTGTCAGCTATACACCAGTGGGAAAAATCATTCTTGTGGACGAAGCGGGGAATCAAATCGTTGGTACAGACGCTGTTCCGTATAACAACGCTCCAGATCCGACTAAGGTAATGTCAACCACTCTACCAACGCTACCTACAGGTTACGAGATTAAGTCTGACCAAAACATTTCAGGTTTTAACTCAAGTAATCTTCAAGTCCTTCCGCTAGATGCGACAGCTGATACTAAGATTATCTTGGTTTCTAAGAAAGAGTCTTTGACTCAGGGAACAAGTCAGACGGTTACCTTTGTTGGTGCAGGTGAGAATACACCAGCTACTAAGGTTCAAAATGATTTTGTCTTCACAGGGACTAAGGATATGGTTTCAGGTGTAAGCACTTGGAATGAGTCAAGCCATAGATACGGCAGTGTGCCAGTTCCAGTGGTGACAGGCTACATCGCCAATAAGTCTCAAGCTGGTCAACTAGAAGTTACCGTAGCGACTCCTAATGTGGCAGAGCTTGTCAGCTATACACCAGTGGGAAGAATTATTCTTGTGGATGAGGCGGGGAATCAAATCGTTGGTACAGACGCTGTTCCTTATACCAACGCTCTAGATCCAACTAAGGTAGAGTCAACCACTCTTCCAACGCTACCAGCAGGTTATGAGATTAAGTCTGGACAAAATATCTCAGGTTTTAACTCAAGTAATCTTCAAGTCCTTCCGCCAGATGCGACAGCTGATACTAAGATTATCTTGGTTTCTAAGAAAGAGTCTTTGACTCAGGGAACAAGTCAGACGGTTACCTTTGTTGGTGCAGGTGAGAATACACCAGCTGCTAAGGTTCAAAATGACTTTGTCTTCACTGGGACTAAGGATATGGTTTCAGGTGTAAGCACTTGGGATGTGTCAAACCATAGATATGGCAGTGTGCCAGTTCCAGTGGTTCCAGGTTACATCGCCAATAAGTCTCAAGCTGGTCAACTAGAAGTTACCGTAGCGACTCCTAATGTGGAAGAGCTTGTCAGCTATACACCAGTGGGAAGAATCATTCTTGTGGATGAAGCGGGGAATCAAATCGTTGGCACAGACGCTGTTCCTTATAACAACGCTCCAGATCCGACTAAGGTAATGTCCACCTCTCTACCAACGCTACCAACAGGTTATGAGATTAAGTCTGGACAAAATATCTCAGGTCTTAACTCAAGTAATCTTCAAGTCCTTTCGCTAGATGCGACAGCTGACACTAAGATTATCTTGGTTTCTAAGAAAGAGTCTTTGACTCAGGGAACGAGTCAGACGGTTACCTTTATTGGTGCAGGTGAAAATACACCAGCGACTAAGGTTCAAAATGATTTTGTCTTCACAGGGACTAAGGATATGGTTTCAGGTGTTAGCACTTGGAATGAGTCAAGCCATAGATATGGCAGTGTGCCAGTTCCAGTAGTTCCAGGTTACATTGCAAATGTAGGACACGCGGGCTCTCTTCAAGTAACACCAGAAGCTCCTAACGCTGAGGAATTAGTTACATATAAGCCGTTAGGAAAGATTATTGCAGTTGATACTGATGATAAAGAAATTCAAGGTGTACCAACAATTCAATATCAGAATGATCCCGAAAATCCAACCAAGGCGGGCAAAACATCATCTCCACTTATCTCAGGGTATGAAACTGATGTTCTCAATATAACCCCAAGTAAGCCAGAAGAAGATACCCCAGTTGTTTATCGTAAGGCTATTCAAGAAGCGACTATCACTTATATTGACCAAACGACTGGTACAAGTCTTGAGAGTGATCATGTCACAGGTAAGTCAGGTGAAATTATTGAATATACTACAGCCGACAAGATTGCATTTTATGAAAGTCGTGGTTATGAATTGTTAACGGATGAGTTCCCAAAACAAGCATACTACGATACTGATACGTCTGTTACCCAAGCATGGAGGGTTACTTTGAAACATAAAACTGTAATAGTAGGTTCTAGTAACCCTCATGATGGTGATGCCATCAACCCAGATGATTCACTAAGTCCAAAATATCCAAGCAAAAATCAGTGGCAGAAAGATGTTACAGCGACAGTTCATTATGTTGTATCAGATGGAAATGTTAAGGCGCCAAGCGACAAGGTTCAAGTTGCACAATGGACACGCACCGTTACATATGATATGGTGACTGGTCAGGAACTTTCGTCAACAGCATGGAAAGCTAATAAAGCAACCTATGATGCAGTTGTGACAGAAGTTTTAGAGGGCTATTATGCTGATAAAGCAAGTGTGTCAACTAAGAAAGTTATTCAAGAAAACCTTGAGGAAACGGTATTCTACAAACCGCTCGGAAGCTTACTACTCAAATCAAAAGATTTGAACTTTCCAGAAGTTTCATCTGTAAAATATCCTAATAATCTAACAGACCCAACCAAATCAGGTCTACCAGTTGTTCCAGATATTCCAGGTTATAAACCTTACCTTCAGGACCCTAAGTATCCTAGTAAGTTTGGAAAAGCTATCCAGACAGGTAGCACCATTATTCCTGAAAATTCTGGAGAGGATACCCTTATATACTATATAGCGATAAATCAAGATAAACCAAAATCTCCTTTAAATCAAACGAGTAAGCCAAGCAAGAGTCAGCAACCAGAACATCCTTCTATTGAAAAGAAACCAGAGGTATCTTCGCAACCGGAAGAAGTAAAACAAGTAAATGAAGCTTCGAGAATCGTTGTTAAGACAGCTTCTCAGGCTGCTACTACAAAAGTAGCTTTATATAAAAAACAAGTAGTTCTTCCCCAAACTGGTGAAGAAACAGAGCAAACAGTCGAAGTAGCAGGCTTTTCTGCTCTGATTGTGGCTCTTGGTCTGGGAATTCAAGGCTATCGTCGTAAAAAAGAAGATTAATCTAATTGAGACGGACAAATCTCTTATTAGTTTTAAATAAAGTAAACCAGCAGTTCAATTTGAGTTGCTGGTTTCTTTTTTGGGGAGAATGTTTGAGTTTAATATGTTACTCTTAAGTAATTATATGAGAATCGTTTGAATAGTTGTTATGATTCGTCAATGCTGTAATAGTAGGATAAAGTGAAGTTAATGCTCTGAAATAGCGTACAAATATGTGCGATAATAATTGTATTATTAGAGAATGTTCGTTTTTTTAATGTCATAGAGAAGTTCAGAAAAAGATTTGGAAT
>SKEM01000070.1_pt1 | contig 80226 bp, 78 predicted proteins | sample 4826731 | NCBI WGS metagenome assembly SKEM01 (sample SAMN11008809, study PRJNA524170) | human gut metagenome | biome: Human fecal sample; material: Feces; isolation source: fecal sample from pouch patient p37 | host: Homo sapiens | place: Israel: Tel-Aviv | collected 2015-07-27 | reverse complement strand
GAATGGTTAAGTAAGTTTCCACGCCACTTCTTCAAGTCGATCACCTTTGACAACGGGAAGGAGTTCGCTGGGTGGCGGGAGATTGCCAACCAATTTGACATCCACACCTACTTCGCCGAGGTTGGTGCCCCAAATCAACGGGGGCTCAACGAGAACAACAATGGCCTTCTTCGCCGCGACGGCTTGACCAAGGATCGTGACTTACGCAACCTTCCAGATGAGTTAGTGAACCAGCTCATGAGTAAGCGGAATCGAATTCCAAGAAAGTCACTAGACTATCGGACACCTTATGAGGTATTGATGGAACATATCACAGAGGATCAACGACAACTTTTTTTCTAACTTAAATTGACATTTCAGGCTTTCAAAAAGTTAGCGAAAGTAGTTGCTTATCTTTAGTTAGTGGTGTAAAGTGAATGTATCAAAAAATGTAACATCAAAAAGGAGACTGACACATGAAGGAAGAATTACTGAATTTAGCTAAGCAACGCCGCTCCATTTACGCCCTGGGCAAGCAGGTGGACCAAGACAACAATGAAATTGCCACTTTGATCAAGGAAACGATGAAGGCCGCACCATCCGCCTTCAACTCCCAAACGACCCGCGCCGTGATTGCCTTTGGCGAAGGTCACGACCAAGTGTGGGAAATCGTGCGTGCCGCTTTGCGGAAGGTAGTTGAAGATGACGATGCCTTTGCCAAGACGAGCGCTAAGATTGACTCCTTCAAGGCCGCTTACGGGACCGTGCTTTACTTCACCGACACGGATATCGTGCACAACTTAGAGGAGCAATTTCCGTCCTACGCCGACAACTTCTACGACTGGTCCGAACAAGCCATTGGGAACGCCAACTTCGCCGTGTGGACGGCCCTAGCCGAAAACGGCCTTGGCGCCAGCCTCCAACACTACAACCCGCTGATCGACGACGCCATTCGCGAAGCCTTTGGTGTCCCAGCTTCCTGGCGCCTGCGAGCTGAAATGCCGTTCGGCTCGATCGAAGCCCCAGCCGGCGAAAGGGAATTCATGGACGACGCAGACCGCTTTAAGGTTGTCGACTAATCACAACAAAATTAGGCTCCCATTTCCCGGGAAATAGCTACGGGAAGGGGAGCCTTTTTTGGTGCGCTGACAAATTGTTAAAATACTTTTGAAAATCTACTGACATTCCTGGAGAATCCACCCGTGGCCGGGTGAATTTGGTATAATAGACCTGCTTAATGTTCCGCTTTCAACAAGCGCTGCAAGGCCTGGTTGGCCAAGGAATGGGCGCCGTGATTTTGACTCTCGGACACCCACTGGGTGACCACGGTTGGCAGGGCGTCGATCCGCTCAAGCAATTGATCCAGTTCGGGTTGGTAATGCTTGGCGTAGCCCTTACCGATTGCGTCGGCCAAGAGGCGGCTATCGGTGTAAAACATTACCACTTGGTCGTGACCGTAGTTTGCTAACAGGTCGTCAAAGGCGGCCGTGGCGGCGGCGAATTCGCCGTGGTGGTTATCGGCCCGGTTCAGGGTGGCGGATTGTTGGCGCTGCTTGCCACCGGCGACAATTAGCCAACCCAGTCCAGTGGGCCCCGGATTACCCTTGGTGGCGGCGTCGGAATATAATTTAATCATAAACTACCTCACATGAAAGAAGAGAAGACTTTGGAAGAACAAAAACGCTACTTTTACCAGCAGGACCCGACCACGGCGGTGATTTCGTGGTCGTGGACCTTCATCATTTTAATCATCGGCGTGGTGATCTGGCTAGAAATTACCCACTTTCAGTGGATCACGGCGGCCTTTTTGGTGGCCTTTTTCGCGGTGGCGGCCCTGGCCGTTTTCCGCCGAACGATGACGGTAAAAAAAGACGAGATCGTCTTCAACCGGATCCTGCAAAAGGAGTACATGGTGGTGCCGCTTGACGAGATTCGCCAGCCCCGCTTTACCCGTCACACCCTGTCGATCACGGTTCGCGGCGAGGTGATGACCTTCACCTTTAGCCACCGCTCGATCACTTCGCTTAGGGCCATCTTAACCGATGCGACCGCCCAGGGGCAAATGGAAAGCGAGGAAGCTTAGTGGCTTACTATCTCTTGTTCATCGTTGCCTTAGTTGGTCTGGACCAGTTCGTTAAGTACTGGGTCAGCGCCAACATCACCCTGGGGACCAGCCACAGCTTTATTCCCGGCCTAATGAATTTAACCAACCTGCACAACGACGGGGCGGCCTGGAGCATTTTAGAGGGGCAGCAGTGGTTCTTTTACCTGATTACCTTAGCGGCCGTAGTGGTGCTGGCTTACCTGATGAGGCAATGGCGCACCAACCGGTGGAAAATGATCGCCCTGTCCTTGATCATGGCCGGGGCGCTGGGGAACTTCATCGATCGGGTCCACCAGCATTACGTGGTCGACATGTTTGAACTACTACCGATCAACTTTCCGGTCTTTAACGTCGCCGATTCGTGCTTGACCGTCGGGGTGATCGCTTTAATCATCATCATTTTAAAGGAGGACTAACGTGGACCAAGCAACGCAAACTTTAACCGTCACGGATGAGATGACCGGGCGGATCGACAAGGAATTAGGCCACCACTTTCCCCAGTTCTCCCGCTCCCAGCTCAAGCGCTGGATCGATGATGGCACCGTAACCGTTAACGGCCAAACCGTCAAAGCCAAGTACCAACTCCAAGCAGGGGATCGGGTGGTGATTGAACCGGAAACGCCGGTCAAAATTGACCTGGAGCCGGAAAACATCCCCCTCGACATTGTTTACGAAGACGATGACGTCCTCGTCGTCAATAAGCCCCAGGGGATGGTGGTGCACCCGGCCCCCGGCCACCCCAACCACACCCTGGTCAACGCCCTGATGTACCACGCCCCCTTGTCGTCGATCAACGGCGAGTTGCGGCCCGGCATCGTTCACCGGATTGATAAGGATACTTCCGGGCTCTTGATGGTTGCCAAGACCGATCGGGCTCACCGTAGCCTGACCGCCCAGCTCAAGGAAAAGAGTAACCTGCGCGAGTACGTTGCCCTGGTCCACGGGGTGATTAAGGAAAACGAGGGGACGATTGACGCCCCGCTGGCCCGCTCGCCCAAGGACCGCAAGAAGCAGGCGGTGGTGGTTGGCGGACGCCACGCCGTTACCCACTTTCGGGTCCTCAAGCGCTACCAGCACTACACCCTGGTGGCCTGCCGGCTCGAAACCGGGCGGACCCACCAAATTCGGGTGCACATGAAATACATCAACCACCCGCTGGCCGGCGACCCCCTGTACGGGCCCCGCAAGACCTTGCCGGGCCACGGTCAGTACCTGCACGCCCGCTTACTGGGCTTTGAGCACCCGGTCACGGGCGAGGAAATGGTTTTCACGGCCCCCTTGCCGGATTACTTTGAACAAATGTTAAGTTACTTAGATCGCACGGACGCATAGTCAAATGATGAGATGAGGGAGGGATCCTGATGGTAAAGCGGTATTTAATCCTGGAGGACGGGACAGTGTTTGAGGGAGAGGGGTTTGGCGCCCCGGCCGTTACCTTTGGCGAGGTGGTCTTTAACACCGCGATGACGGGGTACCAAGAAATCATCACCAACCCGATCTACCACAACCAGATCGTGATCTTCACCCAGCCCAACGTCGGCAATTCCCTGATCCACTCCAACGTCTATGAATCGATCGAACCGCCGATCAAGGGGGTGATCGTCCGCAACCTAGCTAACATCACCGCACAAAAGGGCCGTCACCGGATGACCTTAGATCAGTACCTCAATTTGATCAACGTGCCTGGGATCACCAACGTCGATACCCGGGCCTTGATCCGTAAGTTGCGCGAGATTGGGGGCGCCGTCCGGGGGTCGATCGTCCCAGTCCCCGACGCCCACGCCTTCGACCAACTGCACGCCACCGTGTTGACGAGCCAACAAGTGGCCCAGGTGGCCACCCCCAAGCCCTATCCCAACCCGGGAGTCGGCCGTTCCATCGTGGTGGTCGACTTTGGCCTCAAAAACGGGATCCTGCGCGAACTGTCGCGGCGCAAGTGTAACATCACCGTGCTGCCCTACACGGCGACGGTCGATCAGATCATGCGGCTCGATCCGGACGGGGTCGTCTTGTCGTCTGGGCCGGGCGACCCGCACAGCTTGAAAAAATCGGTGCTCAAGATGATCCAAGAGCTCCAGGAACGGGTGCCGCTGTTTGGAATTGGCCTGGGCCACGAACTATTTGCGATGGCCAACGGGGTTCAAGTGGACCGGGTACCGGTGGAAATTCACGGCATGAACCACCCGATCAAAGAAATCATCACCGACCACGTGGTCTACGCTAACCAGGGGGCCGGCTTTCAAATTCAGCGCGAGTCGGTCAACCGCGAGAACCTGTTTGTGACCTACGTGGACATGCTGACGGGAGCGGTCCAGGGCCTGCGCCACCGGCGTTACCCGGCCTTTTCGGTCCAGTTCTTCCCGGACGGGTCACCAGGCCCCGATGAAACCGACCCGCTCTTTGATGAATTCATGGAAATGACGCGGGGCACAGAGGAGGATTAAGATGACGGCAGTATTAATCATTGGTGCGGGGGCTGACGACTTACAACACGGTAGCGAGCTGGATCAAGCCACCGTGGAAGTCGCTAGCGCCCTCAAAAAGCACGGCTTAGAAACAATCCTCTTGAGCGATAATCCCTTTTCTTACGCCCTTGATGACGACCGGGTGATTGACCACCCGGTGGTGGCGCCGTTAGGGGTTAAACAGGTGGTCGACTTGATCAACCGGTTTGAGCCGACCATGATTATCCCGACCCTGGGGAGTCGCCACTCCTTTGAGTTGGTGCAGGCGGTCAGCGAAACGGGGATTTTTCAGGAACGCGGGATCCATTACTGCGGGGTGCCCGAGGCAACGGTTCGCCAGGTCAACAACCCGGTCCTCTTATCCCAGACCCTCAAGCAGCTGGGGGCCTCAACCAAGCTGATCCGGACGGTGAGCGATTTTCAGGGCGCCGCCGATTTAGTCGCCCAGGTTGGTTACCCGGTGATCGTACGGGCGGCCCTACCTAAAAAGCAGGCGCCGCGCCGGATTGTCCACGACAGCCGGGAGTTGCAAAACGCCGTGGCCGCCGGGATCCAGGAGTCACGAGCGGGCCAAGTGATGGTCCAACAATCCCTGGCCGGCTTAAAGGAAATTGAGGTCCTGGTGATGCGCGATAGTTCGGGGACGATGATGAACCTGGCGATGGTGGAAAACCTGGACCCGATTGGGATTCACGCCGGCGATTCCGTCGCCGTGACCCCGGCCCAAACCTTGATGGACCGGGAAATTCAAGACATTCGCAACGTCGCCTTTGCGATCACCCGGCGCCTGCGCATCGTCGGGGTCAACCACGTTCAGTTTGCCCTCGACCAGGAGCACCAACGCTTTTACGTGATTAAAAACTCACCCTACTTCGACCGGATCGCTAGCTTTGTCGAGGTGGCGACCGGGTACCCGGTGGCGACCGTTTGCGGCCACCTGTACGCCGGCCAGTTGTTACGGAACATCAAGTTAGGACCCAAATACTCGCGCCACTTGGCCCTGACTGAACCGGTGATGGACCGGACGGCGGTTCGCCTCCCAACCTTCCCGATTGAAAGCCTGCCGGGGCAGCGCTGGGAGTTGCAGACGGAAAAGCAGTCGGTTGGTTCGGTGATCGGGATCGGCCGTTCCTTTTTAGAGGCGATTATTAAGGGCGCCGCCGCTTATTACACACCGACCAACGAGCAAATCATCAAAGCAATTGCCACCTTCTCCGATGACCGCTTGGATGAGCGGCTAATTCACCCCCGGCCGCACCGTTTACTGACCCTGTTAGAAGCCCTTACGCGCGGGTATTCCTCGGATGAATTGACTGAGTTGACCAAGATCGACCGCTACTACTTCGACCAGCTCAAGCGGGGGACCGACCTGGCCCGGCGCCTAAACGAAAACCAGGGTTCACTGGACATCCTTCGGGAAGCCAAGTACTGGGGGCTGTCCGACGACCAAATTGCCCAGTCCTGGGCGATCAGCCCGCAAAAGGTGGCGGACCTGCGCGAAGAAAACCAGCTCCACCACGTTTATAAGGAGGTGGACCCTTCGGCGGGGGAATTTGATGAGCACCCCCACCGCTTTTACGCCACCTTTGAAACCGAAAACGAGAGCGACGCCACCGCCGGCCCCCGGACCCTGATCGTTGGCGATGGGCCCCGCAAGCTGGGGAACAGTACCGCTAACGATTACGTGTTGGCGATGATTGCCCGCGAACTAAAGCACCACCAGTACCAGGTGGTTAGCCACTCCAATAACCCCAATTCGTTGTTAATGACCCAGTGGTTGAGCGACAAGGTTTACCTCGAGCCGATGACCGAAGAGGCGGTCGCTTCGGTCGCCCGGCTCGAGCGGCCTGACTACGCCTTCGTCCCCGCCGGCAAACAGGAGCTGGGGCGGGCAGTTGAGCGGGTCAGCCCCACGACGAAGGTGGTGGTGATTGAAGCCACCCAGATCCCCAAAAACGTGGTTTCCTCAATCCCGACCCTCGAGTTTAACGGCCTCTTTGACGGCCAGGTGGTATACCAACTGGGGGTTACCGGCGAACTGAAGGACCAGGGAGTTGGTAAGTACCAAACCCTGGCCAAGCGTTACCCGGCCCACTTAGAGGCGGACCTGGCCACCAAGGTGACGGCCACTAGCGAACAAGCAATCAGCGAGCAAACGGCGCCAGGCCTCTACCAGGTCCTCTACCAAGTCGACGGGGAGGCCGAAGGGGTTCACGAAGACGTCTTGCCCCTGACGGCGCCGGACATCGCCTTTATGACCAAGGTCTTAGGGATGAACTTAACCGCCATTTGGGTTCGTTTGATGATCGGTCGTTTCTCCGGTCAGGCCCTAGTCAAGGCCAGCCACGAGGGCAGTGATTATCACGACGCCATCTACCGGGCCCACTTCCCCTACGCCGATTACCACTTAACCAACCAAAAGTCGGCACCAGCTACCGTGATTGGGGCGCAGATTGAACGAACCAACAAAGAGCGTGAACAATAATCTTCCTCACAACACAGTACCAAAAAAGACCTTGCTAGCGCGGCAAGGCCTTTTTTAGTTGCAATAGTGGTAAACCGGGACCGTAATGGGTTGGGGCGCCCGGTAGTTATCGGCGAACAAGTCGTGGATCAGCGCCAGTGAATCACTGGAGAAGGGGTGCACGGCGTCAAGCACCACCCAAGTCACGTCCGGCGACAGGGGTGGGGTCGTCAAGGAGCCGGTGTAATTGAAGTAACCCTGATTGTTAGCGAAGAACTGGTTTAAGTAGACGGCACCGGCCTGACCGTTAATGACCGGGGTAAAGTCGAGGCCGGGTTCGTTAACGGCGGCCTCTTCGCCCAGCATGGCTAAGACTAGGGTTTGCCCCTGGTCGTCTTGGTAGACAAAGTGGACCTCGGCGTCTTGCCGCTGGCCATCAAATAGGTGCTCGCTGTGGTCGTGGAAGTGGAGGCGCAAGAAGTGGTAGTGGTGGTTCCCCAACGTTAAAGTGCCATCGCCGATAAATTGGTCCCCGGACGAACGGGGGTCGCGGGTCATCGCCTGGTCGCCGACAAAGGAGACGGTTAAGGGCTGGTCGGCGAGGGGGCGTGGGGTGGTTGGCTCTAAAACGATGTCGATGGGTGACTGTTGGCTGGCGGGGCCTTGCCACTGGTCTTGGGTCTGGTAATTGATGTATTCCATAAAAAGACACCTCCAAATAATTAACCTTATTATAGCGGGTTATGCAATCTCTTTCTAGGGAATTGGGAGAGGCCAGAAGAAAATTAACTTGTCCAGTGTTAGCTAAGCGCCGGCCCCTTACGACACCCACTTTTTGATCAGGGCTTCTCGATGGTCGTCAATGTAAGCGAGTAAGTCGCGGACGGATTGGAAAGGGGTGTTGGAATAAATTAGGCCGTAGGGCAGGGTGTAGGGCGTTTCTAAGGGGATGGTTACCAAGTTGGGGTGGTTATCCTGGAAAATTTTTTGGGTGATGAAGATGTAGGGCTGCACTTCGCTTAAGGCGATCGTGTCTTGGCCAATCGTTTCGGCGTCGTGGATGGTGGCGTGGGGGGATTTCACGCAGAATGTCGGCTCGCAAGGCGTCCAGTTGGCTCGCTACGCCCGGGATCGAAAGGGTAATGGTATAGGGGGCGAGGTCCTTAATGGTGACGGAGGTTTGCTCCGCCAGGGGGTGGTGGTGGTTGACGGCCACGCCAAGGGGCGTTTGGAAGAGTTCGTAAAACTGACACTGCCCCTGCCAAGCGATGTCGCAATAAATGGCTTCCAGTAGGTCGCACTTTTGCCCCAGCAGGTCAAAATTATTGTTCATCTGACTTAGTTCGGCAACTAGGTTCGGGATTTCAAATTTAAGCGGGAGCCCGTCTTCTCTGGCCATCGTCATCGCATCGATTAAAACCCGGGCCCGAAAAATCGGGGAGGTGCCAATCCGCAGGGTTTCCTTGCTGTCTTCTTCAATTCGTTGCGTCCGTGCTAGCGCCTGGTTAGAAAGGGCGATTATTTTTTTGCCGTCTTCGTAAAGCGATTGGCCGGCCGGGGTTAACTGAACGCCGCGGTTACTGCGTTTAAACAGGGTCACCTCGCAGTGTTCTTCAAAGAGGTTGATTTGTTGGACTACGGCGGGGGTTGAGATAAAGAGGGTGTTGGCCGCCCGGCCAAACGAGCCCGCCTCTGCGACCCGGATAAAGGTTTCTAGTTGTTGAACGTACATTGCCAATCCCTCCGTCTAAAGTTTTTCCTTAACGCCATCATAACCTTTCTGAAATTCTCAGGCAACGGCGGTGGGGGTACACTAGAGCCAACAAGTTACAAAACGATCAAAGCAGAACGGGAAAGAGGTCATCAATCATGAAAACAATTGTGATTACCGGCGCTTCGTCTGGGATCGGCAAGGCGACCGCCAAGTACTTCGCTAACCAGGGCTGGCAAGTGGCAGCCACCATGCACAACCCGGCCCAGGAAACCGAATTAACGGCGTTGGAGAACGTAAAGCTTTTACAACTCGACGTCACCGACAGCCAATCGATCGCTAAGGCTTACGAAGCGATCCGGATGGAATATCGGACCGTGGATGCCTTGCTTAACAACGCTGGCTACGCCCTGTTTGGACCACTCGAGCTATCAACGGAAGACCAGATCCGACGGGCTTACGACACCCTCTTGTTGGGGACGACCCCGGTGGCCGCCGCCGACTTTATCAAGTACCGGCGTTCAATGTCTGACGAAGAGTGGATTGACACGATGATGAAAAATTATACGGGTGAAGGACAGTCAACCAACAAGCAGTGAAGCAAACAGAGGGGGGTTAAGATGGAATACGCAACCTTAAGTAACGGAATGAAGATGCCCATGCTAGGAATGGGGATCTTTCAAGTGCCGGAAGCGGAGTGCGAGCGCTTGGTGTCGCTGGCCCTAGAAACCGGGTACCGGCTGATTGATACCGCCCAGGCCTACGGAAACGAAGCCGCGGTTGGTCGTGCCATCCGCCAGAGTGGCCTAGCGCGCGAAGACGTCTTTGCCACTTCCAAGTTGAGCAGTATTATCAACGAAGACCAGGCGGTGCAGGCGATCGAAGGGTCACTGGACAAACTGGATATCGACTACGTGGACCTCTTCTTGCTTCACGCCCCCTGGGGGGATAGTTATGCGGCCTGGCGGGCCCTGGAGCGGGTCCTAGAAACGGGGCGCGTTAAGGCGATTGGGGTTTCCAACTTTAACGCCGGCGCCGTGGCCGACTTGACCGTCTTTAACCAGGTGACGCCGGTACTGGACCAAATCGAAATTGACCCCTTCAACCAAAAGAAAACAGACGTTGCCTACCTACGTTCCCAGGGAATCGTCCCGGAGGCGTGGGGGCCGCTGGGCCAGGGGCGAGCCGACCTGTATACTAACCCGGTATTAAAGGGGATTGCCGACCAGCATCAAAAGACGGTCGCCCAGGTCGTCTTGCGCTGGAACATTCAGCGGGGAGTGGTGGTGATCCCCAAAACGACCCACCAGGAACGGATGGCCGAAAATCTGGCCATCTTTGATTTCACCCTAACCAAAGAAGAGATGGCAGCAATTAGCCAATTCGATGAGGCCCCAGCCGACTTCACTTACGACCCCGACTACATTCAACAGACGGTGGCCGGGTTCGTCAAGAATTGGTCAAAATAAATGGAAAAGAGGATTGGAAATGAGTAAAAACGTGTTTGAAATGATGAGCAATAGTGAACCGGTCGACATGCGAACGGCGACCTACCAACCGGCCAGGGAAGAAATGGCCCGGACTGGGGCGATCAACTACGAAATCAACCAAAACTGGCTCCCGATGATGACGGACGGCCGCCTGCAAGAAAAGCTAACGGAAATGCTGAATGGTTTGGGTGCGGGCTCCTCGATCCTGCCGCCGCTACAAATTGACTTTGGCCGCCAGGTGACCCTGGCTAACAACGTCTTTATCAACCACAGCGTCATGATGAGCGCCGCGGGTGGGATTGAGATTGAAGAGGGGGTTCAGATCGCCCCACGAGTCAACTTGATCACCGTCAACCACGACCTAAAGGATAAGATGATCGTCATTTGCAAGCCCGTCCACATCAAGAAAAACGCTTGGATTGGGGCGGCCGCCACGATCCTACCGGGGGTGACGATTGGTGAAAACGCGGTCGTTGGGGCCGCCCGCCAGTGTCGTGACTAAGGATGTCCCGGATAATGCGGTGGTGGTTGGCAACCCGGCCAAGGTGATTCGCACGATTGAGATGTAAGCTTGGAGAGGTAAGTAAGGGGGAAAGAGCATGAATAAACGCGTGGTGGCCTTCATCGTGGGAGTGGTCGCTGTCTTAGCCGTGATTGTCCTTGGTAACCTAGCTCGTAGCGGTGCCACACCTTCCACCAACTCGAGCAACCAAGCAACCAAGCAACCAGTTCCACCAAGAAGGTGGCGACCGGCAAAAGCCTGATTGTTTACTTTTCGCGGACCAAGGGGGTGTACGGCGGTGACGTCAAGGTCGGTCACACGGCGCAAGTCGCCCAGGACATTCAAAAATACACCGGCGCCGATATGTATGAAATTGTCCCCAAGGTGGATTATTCGTCAAACTACGAGCAGGTTACCAAACAGGCCCAAACAGAGATTGATGAAAACGCCCGGCCGGCGATTAAAAACCCGCTCCCGGACGTTAGCAAGTACGACACGATTTACATTGGGTCGCCAATTTGGTGGGGCCAGTACCCGATGATTATGTTCACCTTTTTTGATAAGGAAAACCTAAACGGCAAAACAATCATCCCCTTCACCACCCACGCCGGTTCGGGCCTGGCTAACACGGTCGAAACGTTAAAGCAAACCTACCCGAAGGCCACGGTCCTGGAGGGCTTGGCGGTCCGGGGGACGGATTCCAGTAAGGCGGCGCCCAAGGTTAACGCCTGGTTAGCAAGGCTGGGGGTGCAAAGGGCGAAATGAATAAACGACTTGTCAGGCCAACCTTAGTGTGGCTAATCATTTTGGTCATCCTCCCGCTGCCGTTGCTTTGGTTACTTAATGCCGGCTTAACCGACAGTTTCCACAACTTGCTGATTTATGATTTAGGGCTGCTCGCCTATACCTACTGGCTGACCATTGTGTATCTCTCAATGCGGCCTAAGTGGTTAGAACGGTGGCTGGGCCTGCCGAAGATGTACTTAGTCCACGGCCTCTTGGGGGCGTGCGCCCTTGCGTTGGTCCTGCTACACTCCCAGTTGTCCTTTAGCATGCAGCGGTGGGTCGTTTTAACCGGCTGGCTCGCCTTGTACTTAGCCATTGGCGGGGTCTTTTACGCCGCCTTCTTCTTGAGCGGGTGGCTGGTCGACTATTCGCCCCGGGCCGCGAAGCTTAAGAAACGGTTGCAACGCCCCTTCAACCACCGGGTCCCGCTGTGGCTGCACCGGCTCAACTTCGTGGTAATTGCGTTGATCTGGTTTCACGTTCACTTGATTCCCCGGCTCTACCAGCTGACGGGATTTATCATCCTCTTTGACTGCTACACCCTGGTCGCCGTGGCAGCTTATTGTTGGCAGCATTTCGTGGCGACCAACCTGGCGAAAAATAAGGGATGGGTGATTGGTAACCGTCCCCTTAGCCCGCGCGTGCAGGAGGTCACCGTCAAATTAAGCAGTCAAGCGTCCCCGTACCAAGCGGGGGTCGTGTACTTTCTCTCCTTTCGGGGGCGGGGAATCCCCGCGGAATGGCACCCCTTTTCGGTCGCTTCTGCTAGTCAAGCGGCGCCACCTGAGGTAAAGTTGGTGATCGACCGGGTGGGGGACTTTACCAAGCGGATCGGTCAAGTTCCCCCGGGTTGCCCGGTCGTTTTGCAGGGCCCCTTTGGCGGTTTCGAGCAAGAAATTGAGGCGGCGGCCCCCCAAACGCCGCTCGTTTTGATTGCGATGGGAGTGGGGATCGCCCCGTTACGGAGCCTTGTGCAACGCTACGTTGGCAAGCGTCCCATCACGTTATTATGGAGCGTTCACGCACCAACCGAGCGTTATTTTGAAGGCGAATTTAAGGATTTAGCGAAGCGAGAAGCCACCTTTACTTACCACAGTCAGGTGGGGCGTTTAACCAAGGAGCGGCTCGCCACCTTATTAACAGAGTCCGAACGAGTAAGAGCCAAGGTCATCGTGGTGGGCTCGGCCCAAGGTGTCTCGGCCATTGAAAGCGTCCTCTTTCGTTAAATTCACTAGGTTTTAATTGGGCAGTCGCTTCGGTGTTACCGAGAGCGTCTTTTGGCCGCGGAAGGTCACGAAGCCGGGCTTGGCGCCGTTTGGTTTGTGGAGGCGCTTGACCGGCAGGTAGTCGACCGGCACGTTGTCCGAGTCGCGGCCCTTGGAGAAGTAGGCGGCCAACTGGGCGACTTCTAAGATCGTTTCGTCACTGGGCGCCGGGTTACGTAAGACGACGTGGGAACCCGGGATGCCCTTGACGTGGAACCAGAGGTCGTTTTTGTTGGCGAGCTTAAAGCTCAACCGGTCGTTTTGCAGGTTGTTTTTGCCGACCAGGACCTCGGAACCGTCACTGGTGTGGAAGAGCTCGGGCTTAGCCGGTTGGACTTTGCGTTGTTTCTTGCCCTTTTGGCGCCGTACCCGCAAGTAGCCCTGTTGCTCTAGTTCCAAGCGAATTTCTTGGACGTCGGCCGGCGAGGCGATGTTGATCTGGCTGACGATGTTTTCAAAGTAGTTGATCTCTTCGTTAGCCAGGGCCAGTTGTTTCTGGTCGTAAGCGACACTGGCCTTGAGTTTGTTGTAGCGGGTGAAGTAGCGCTGGGCGTTTTTCGACGGCGACAGTTCCGGGGCCAGTTGGATCTGGAGCGGCCGGTTTTCGTCGTAGAAGTTGGGCAGTTCGATTTCGGTCATCCCGGCCTTGAGTTGCCCTAAGTAGGTGGTCAGCAGTTCACCGCGGATCCGGTAGTCGTCGGCACTTTCGGCGTCAGCCAGTTCCTGGTTTAACTTCTTGACCTTCCGCTTGTCCTTTTTGAGCTCGTTGTTAACGACCTTTAAGACCTGGCCGGCCAGTTCCTTGGTCCGGTCGTGTTCGGCCTTGGCGGCGTAGTAGCCGTCCAAAAGCTCGGACAGGGTGGCAAAGTGGGTGATGGTGAGCCCGGTCGGGTCGAGTGGCGGAAAGGCTTCAAAGCGCTGCTTGTCCCGTTGGCCTTCAATCAGGACTGGTTCGGGGTGTTCGAAGTGACGCAAGAAGCCCTCGTAAGCCGTCGGCAGGTTATCAGCCGCCAGCAGTTCGGCCGCCAATTCCGCGGCGCTATCCTTGCCAAAGCCTTGGTATTGGTGCTGCAAAGCTTTGGCCAAACCAGCCTGGTCACCCTGGAACTGGCTAAAGAGCTTGGGGTAGTGTTGGTTAGGCAGATAGGGGTTGGTGCGTTCTTGCTTGGGCGGCATCCGGAAGAGCGCCCCCGGCAAGAGGAGGCGGACCCGGTTTTGGTCGGAGCCGACGTGCTTAATCGTGTCGATGATCTTACCGGTTTCCTGGTTGACCAAGGAAACGTTGCTGTGGCGGGCCATGATTTCGACGATTAACTTGAGGTGCTGGGTGTCACCGAGTTCGTCGCGGGTCGTGAAGGTAAACTCAACGATCCGGTCGTTATCGACTTGGCTGATTGAATCGATCAGCGCCCCTTCCAAGTACTTGCGCAGCGTCATGGTAAAGTTAGACGGCACCGCCGGGTTCTTGTAGGGAACGGCGGTGATTTGGAGCCGCGGGTAGGTGGGGTTCGCCGAGATCAAAAGTGGGTGATTCTTCCGGTTAGCACGGACCACCATTACCATTTCGGCCGGGTAGGGCTGGTTAATCCGGGCAACCCGGCCCCCGGTAAGTAGTTGACTAAGTTCGTGCACCATGGCGTGGGTGAAAAGACCGTCAAATGACATATAAAATTCCTCGCTTCCGAATCAAATTCTTCTAATTAAATAGTATACCTTTCTCGTCCCCTAAATGCGAATTGGGGGGCCGCAATGATTGTATTTAGGGGGTATCTATGGTATTTTGATATTTACGGGATTGAACAGATCCCCCGCAATTATTCAATTAATTTTATTTACGACGATGGAGGACCCAACCATGAAAATTGCTGTTGTTACCGACAGCACCGCCTACCTCTCTGAAGAAGAGGTCAAGGCGAATAATATTTTTGTGGTGCCAATTCCCTTGATCATTGACGGGCAGAGTTACCGTGAGGGCGTTGACATCACCAACGATGAGTTTTACCAGCAACTGGCAACCTCAACCTCGTTTCCGTCAACCTCCCAGCCACCGCTGGGTGAGCTGATGGAGCTGTACCAATCCCTGGCCGACCAGGGCTACGACACGGTGATTTCCATTCACTTAACCAGCGCCATTTCGGGCTTAATGAATACGGTCACCCAGCTGGCCGAAGAGATGAAGGACACGATTCAAATTGTGCCCTTTGACTCCCACCTGACGATCCGGATGATGGGCTACCTAGCTCTAGAAGCCGCTAAGTTAGCTAAGCAGGGCGATGACTTAGACGACGTAATGAAGAAGCTCCGCGAGTACCGCGAAACCTTCAACAACGTCTTCGTGGTTGATGACTTACAAAACCTGGTCCGGGGCGGGCGCTTGTCCAACGCCTCGGCCTTTGTCGGGTCGATTTTAAAGATTAAGCCCCTCCTGACGATGCACACCGCCAACTACGCAATTGAGGCTTTTGAAAAGGTGCGCTCGATGAAAAAGGCGAAGTTACGGTGCGAACAGATCTTTGACCAAGACATCGCCAAGCTCGACTACCCGGTCCGGGCGATGGTCGTTCACGCCAACGCCAAGGAGGCCGGTCAAGAGTGGCTAGCCAAGTTGCAACAAGATCACCCCAACGTGTCCTTTGAGCTGAGTTACTTTGGCCCCGTCATCGGGACTCACCTTGGTCAGGGCGCCTTGGCGATCACCTGGATGCAAGATACACGAAAGAAGCCGTTAGCATGACCAATGAAGTCCGCGAATGGTTAATTTCTTTGACCTGCCTAGTCGTGATGGTGATCGTCTCCTTTGTCCAATGGCGCTTCGCCCTCCCAATGGGGACGATCGGCATCATTGAAGTGGGAGGCGCCTTCGGTTTGGCGGCGATGATCGGCGTGGGCCTGTTCAAGGGCGGAATCGTCCTAGTCGCCGGTGCCTTGATCATGATGCTGACCGAAACGGCCGACTGGATTTTGGCCCTGACCCTGCTGGTGGTCGCCCTTGCCGTGGCCGCCGTGGTTGGTTGGCGGATGCCCTTAGACATCCACATGAGCGCCAGCCAAGGGATTACCCTGGGCCTAATCGTCGGGTTGGTCTACTTACTGACCCGGCTGGTGTTGACGGTGCTGTACGCCTACTTGTTGACGACCAACTGGACGCTTTCCTTTGGCTTCGGTAAGATCGCCTTGGCCCCCGTTCTCTTGGCAGCCCTGTTGTACGCGGCGATCGTATCCCTGGCTGGCCTGGGGGTGCGTCACTTCACCGAGCACCTGAGCCCGGGGGGACCGACCAAGCCGACCGGGTCAGTGGAAATTAACCTTAGCGCAGATAAAGACAAGCAACAGAAGAAATAGTGAGCGTGCTCTAATCTCTGTAGGGCCTAGGCCTAGGGGTGGAGCACACGTTACGTTAGTAGAAAAAGACAATCGGGAGGCTGGGAGAAAACCGTGTTTTCTCCCAGCCTCCTGCTGTATTCACGAATGTTAGACAGAAAATGTGGCAAATAACCACAGGTCTAGTGTCTAAGCAGGCCGAAAAACGGTGCGTACCGCACCAACCGTTCGTCCTAGCTTAGTCATACGACCTGCTGAGAAGGTTATTTCCCACCCACCTTTCAGATTGGAGGAGCAAAATGAAGATGATCATCTCACCGGCTAAGCAAATGGTTAGCGATGACGAACCACTGGTTAGCCCGACCCCCATCCGCTTTCCCGCCCAGGTGACGGAGTTGATGGCGGATTTAAAGTCGCGCACCCCCGCCGAGTTACAAGAACTCTGGCGGTGCAGCGATAAGCTAGCCCGGGAAAACGTCGCCCGGGTGCAGGCCTTCGATTTAAAGCGAGTCGGGACCCCGGCGGTCTTTGCCTATTCTGGCATTCAGTATCAATCAATGGGGGCGTCCTTATTGACCGACCGGGGTTTGCAAAACCTTGGGCAACGCTTATACATCTTGTCCGGGCTGTACGGGCTCTTAGGGGCCTTCGACGGCATCTTGCCCTACCGGCTCGAAATGGGGGCTAAGGGCGAAATTGCCGGTGCCAAGAACCTCTACCAATATTGGGGCGCCCGCCTTTACCAAGCACTCTTTGCAAGCGGTGACCTAGTGGTTAACCTGGCCTCAAAGGAATATAGCAAGGCGATCACCCCTTACCTGACCCCCGCTGACCGGTGGGTGACCGTTTTATTTAAGCAAGTAAAAAACGGCCGCCTGGTTCAACAGGCGACCGCGGCTAAGCAGGCCCGGGGGTCGCTGGTCCGGTACCTAGCCTTAGAAAACGAACCTACCTTAGCCACCATTAAGGTCTTCATGGTCGGCGGCTACCACTACCGAGCGGACCTTTCGACGGAAGCGGAGTACGTCTTCGTCAAAGACTAGCGTTGGGCTTGCCACTCGGCATCAAACTCAGCCAAAAAGTCGAGCATCACTTGCTGGCGGTGCGCAGCGATTTCTTTGGCGACCGGGGTGTTGAGCATCCCAGCTAACTTGAGAAGTTTTTCGTGGAAGTGGTTGATGATCGTTTCGTGGTCCAAGTTACGGTATTCGTCCTTAGTCAGGTTTTCCCGCGGTGGCATAGTCGGGTCGTAAATGACTTGGTGGTGCTTGCCGCCGTAATAAATTGCCCGGGTGATCCCGATCGCCCCGATGGCGTCGAGCCAGTCGGCGTCCTGAACGATTTGGCCGGCCAGGGGCAGGACGGGACGGTTACCGTCTAAGGTGCTAGCAAACGACATCTGGCTGATGATCGACATGACTAGTGCAACCTGGTCTGCTGTAAGGCCCAGCCCAGTCAAAAAGGTGGCGACCTCTTCTTTAGCGGCGTCAACGTTATCGACTAGCTTGTCATCGATCGTGTCGTGTAAGTAGGCGGCCACCACCGGAACAAAGGGATCCTGATCCATTGCCGTGGCAATCCGGCGGGCCATTTTAACCACCCGGCTTAGGTGGTCAAAGCCGTGACCGCTCTTATCTTGCCCCAGTTTTTGTTTGGCAAACTTGGCGATTGCCGTTAGTTGTGCTTGTGAGTCCATGAGAACCTCCTGAAAATTGATACTCTCACCTTAAGCCCTTGCGTGTGCGGACGCAAGGGTTTTCGTTTGGAAGCGGTGGGCAAAGGGCGGTAAGATAGATAAAACTAGAAAGGGTGATTTGAATGAGTAAAATTTTTGTCGCTGGAGCAACCGGCCGGGTTGGCCAAGAGGTCGTTAAACAACTGGCCGCCGCTGGTCAAGAAGTCTTAGCCGCTGGCCGCAAGCTCGATCGCTTACCAAAGGGGGAGTTGATTACCCCGGTCGCATTTGACTTTACCTGGCTTCCCGACCAAATGGCCAAGTTGCTGACCGGCGTGGACGCAATCGTCTTTACCGCCGGCTCGCGGGGGAAAAATCTTTTACAGGTTGACCTCAACGGGGCGGTGAAGTTAATGCAGGCCGCCAACTTAGCCGGGATCAAACGCTTCGTCATGCTCAGTTCGGCCTATTCAATGGACCAAGCGATGTGGGGGAAGGTAAAGACCTTGAGGGACATCACTGATTACAACATCGCCCGCTACTTTGCCGACAAGTGGCTGGTCGATGAATCAGACTTAGATTACACCCTAGTTCAGGCTGGGATCTTAACGGAAGAACCGTGGACGGGGAAGATTGAACTTAACCCCGCCCAAAGTGACAGCAACGCAATCCCCGACGTGGCACATACCATTGTGGCCGCTCTGGCTGAACCGGCGACTGTCAAGAAAGTCTTCATCATTAAAAACGGTTCGACACCGATCGAAGAAGCCCTCAAGACTTGCTAGGTATGTAAGCGGCACCAATTGTTTGGTTTGAATTTTCGGTAACAAATATGCTAATATGGTAGACGTTCTCTGAAAATTTAGAATGAAAGAAGGTTCCAGCATGCACTTGACGAAGGCAACGATGGACGACCTTGACCGGGTCATTGAAATTTTAAAGGACGGCCGCAACCAACTGGCCGAACGGGGAATTGACCAGTGGCAAGGCGACTACCCTAATCCCAAGCAAGTTGAAGAAGACATCAACAAGGGGGTTGCTTACCTGGTTCACTCCGACGATCACGAAACGGTGGGCGCCTTTTCAATCGTTCCGGCCCCGGATCCCGTGTACGACGCCATGGACGGGAAGTGGCAGCTCAATACGGATCAGTACCTGGTGATTCACCGGGTTGCCATCCACTCCGACCACGCCGGCAACGGCTACGCGTCTGGTTTGTTTGACAACGTGATTGATTACATTAAGCAAAACCGGCCAGATATCTTATCGTTGCGGATCGACACCCACGAAGACAACGTGCCGATGCAACACCTAATTGAAAAGAACGGCTTCACCCGGGTCGGAACCTTATTTGGGGTTTACCGGCCGGAAGAAAATTCCTACGTTTACGAATTATTAACCCAAGGGTAGGGACAGTGGTCTTAGTACCACAATCCAAAAGGTGGGTGGAAAATAACCTCCTCGGCAGGTCGTATGACTAGGACGAACGGTTGGTGCGGCACGGCATGCGCCGTTCTTCGGCCTGCTTAGACACTAGGCCTGCGGTTATTTGCCACATTTTCTGTCTAATATTCGTGAATACAGCAGGAGGCTGGGAGAAAACACGGTTTTCTCCCAGCCTCCTTTTTTGCATTCGGATCGTTAGCTAACGGTGACCCCCGTTGGATGGGGGGTTAAGGAAACCAGCCGTCCCGGCAAGCCCGCTTGGGTAATGGCGGCCTGAAAGGCGGGAAAGGCGGCTTCTTTGAGCAGGGTCATCACGGTCGGCCCGGCCCCGCTGAGGTAGGTAGCCAGGGCCCCGCACCGGTGGCCGAGCTCTCGCAGTTGGGTTAGCTCGGGGACCAGGTGGGCCCGGGCTTGCTCGTGGAAACGATCCTGTTCGATCAGTTGCCCGACCAGTTGGTAGTCACCGGTAAATAGGGCCGCGACGAGGGTGTTGGCCGTAGCACTGGCCGCCACCGCCTCCTTGAAGGGGAGGGTCGTTGGTAGGGCGGCCCGGGCCTCCTTGGTCTTAACGTTGTAGGCGGGAATGTAGGCGGCAAATAAATAGGGCGGTAGGGGTGCTTTGACGGCCGCAAACCCACCGTTAACTTCGGTGCCGATCACCAACCCGCCCAAGATGGTGGGAGCGACGTTGTCGGGGTGCCCCTCCAGTTGGCAGGCGAAGGCCACCTTTTGTTCGTTTGACAGGTGCAACGCCCCTAGTTGGTTAGCCAACTCGATTCCGGCGACGATCGCACTGGAACTGGAACCCAGGCCGTGGGCCACCGGGATGTCGCTTTGCACGGCGAGGTGGTGTGGTGTGAGGTTGGGGACAAGCTGACGGGCGGTTTGAACGATCAGGTTACTCTCGTCGTGGGGCAAGTCGGCCAGTTGGTGGTCGACTTGCCAGCTAGTGGTCGGTCCGAGGACGTCGACGGTTAAAAGAAGCGACAGGGCGACGCCGATTGAATCAAACCCAGGGCCTAAGTTAGCACTGGATGCGGGAACAATAATCTGCATGGCCGCCTCCTAATCTAAGACCTTGTAGGCCGCCTGTAAGGACAGGGTTGGTGACTGGTCAAGCAGTTCCTTAAGTTGGGCCAGTTTGGCCTGGTTAATGGCGTGGGTGATCACGACCACGTGGGCGTGCCCCTGGTGGGCGGCGGTTTGCACCAGCTGCTGGAAGCTAGCGCCCACCTGGGTCATCAAGCCGGCTAGCTGCTGCATTTGCCCCGGCACGTCCGGCATCTTCAAGGACAGGTAGTAAGGGAAACTGACCGCCTTGGGGTCGGCGGGGCCTAACTCCTGGGCGAAGTTATTAAAGGAGTTCCCAGTCGTCTTTAACATCAGGTTTTTGGTGGTGGAGGTAATGTCGCTCAAAACGCTGTTAGCGGTGGGTAAGCCCCCGGCCCCGGGCCCGTAAAAGAGGGTGTCGCCGACCGCTTGGCCCGTCACCATCACGGCGTTGTTTTCGTTGTTAATTGAAGCCAGTGGGTGGGACTGGTTGACCAAAGTGGGCGTCACCTCGACGAAGAGACCGTGGTTGACCACCTTGGCTAACCCAACCAGCTTGACAACGTAGCCGAGCTTTGACGCTTGGGCGACGTCTTCTTTGGTCAGCTGGTCAATTCCGAGGACTTGGAGGTCGTTAACGGCGACCTCGGTCCCGAAGGCAAAGTGGCTCAAGATGACCATCTTAAAGGCGGCGTCCTTTCCCTTAACGTCGTTGGTCGGGTCAGCCTCGGCAAAGCCGAGCTCCTGGGCCTGTTTGAGGGCAGTATCGTAATCGAGCCCCTGCTTAGCCATTTGGGTGAGGATGTAGTTGGTCGTCCCGTTGACGATCCCCTTGACCTCCAAGATCTGGTCGGCCGAAAAACTATTGGCAATCGTGCGCAGGATTGGGATCCCCCCGGCCACGCTGGCCTCATACATTAGGTCGCAGTGGTTATCGTGAGCCAACTGGGCCAAGCGGGGACCAACGGCGGCGATTAAATCCTTGTTGGCGGTAACGACGTGCTTGTGCTGTTTTAAAAGGGCGGTGATGTATTCTTCAGCCGGGTGCAACCCGCCCAGTAATTCAACGGCGATGTCGATTTCCTCGTCATTTAAGATCTCGGCGAAGTCGGTCGTTAAGGTAACCGAGTCGGCCACGGCCTCGTACTTGGCCGGATTACGGACCAGCACCATTTTCACGGTGATCCGCTGTCCGGTGACGTTTGTAATTTTATCCCCGTTTTCTTGAATCATTTTTAACACTCCGGACCCGACCGTGCCAAGCCCCAGTAAGCCAACTTTGATTTCTCTCATTAACTCCACCTCTTTTTAATCTTTTTTTCATTTTAGTGATTGTAACACGGGCGCAAATTAGGCTACAATAGAAAAAATTTATGAGATCATTTTTTTATACGGGAGGGAAATCACATGCAATACCGAAGCACCCGCGACCAAGCGGCCAAGCAAATGACGGCGCCCGAGGCGATTTTACAGGGGCTAGCCCCGGATGGGGGCCTCTTTGTGCCCCAGTCGTTTCCCCAACCAGACTACGACCTGGGGGCCCTCGTTAACGCCCCCTATCAAGAAGTCACCACCACCATTTGGGGCTGGTTTTTTGACGACTTTTCGCTGGCGAGCCGTCAAGCAATTGCCCGGGGGGCCTATGGTGAGCAGTGGGATGATTCCCAGATTGCACCCCTAAGCGAGCGGGTGGCGGGGAATTATTACCTAGAACTCTTCCACGGCCCAACGCTGGCTTTTAAGGACGTTGCCTTACAAGCCCTTCCCCGGTTGATGAAGGAGGCGGTCACGGTGACCGGTGATGATAAACAAATCATCATTTTGACGGCCACTTCCGGTGACACTGGCTCGGCGGCGATGCGGGGCTTTAGTGACGTTACCGGGACCCAAGTAGTTGTTTTTTACCCGGACGGTGGGGTGAGCCCGGTCCAACTGCGTCAAATGCTAGCGATGAAGGGGGATAACCTGGCGGCCGTAGCGGTGGCCGGCAATTTCGATGACGCCCAAACCGAGGTTAAAAAGATCTTTAACGACCAAGAATTTGCCGCCCGGTTAGCCCAGGCGGGCGACCGCTTTTCGTCGGCGAACTCGATGAACATTGGCCGGCTGATTCCCCAGCTTACTTATTACTTCACCGCTTATGGCCAGTTGGTCAAGCGCGGGGAAGTTGAACTCGGCGCCCCGGTTAACTTTGCCGTGCCAACCGGGAACTTTGGGGATATCCTCGCCGGTTACTACGCTAAAAAATTAGGGCTGCCGATCAACAAGCTCCTGTGCGCCTCCAACCAAAACCGGGTCCTGACCGACTTTTTTGCGACCGGCCACTATGATCGGCGCCGCCCCTTCCACCTCACCACGGCCCCGGCAATGGACATCCTAGTTTCCAGTAACTTAGAGCGCCTCTTGTTTGACCTGTATGACCAAGAGGCAGGGGCGGTGGCTTCCTTAATGAAGGAATTGAACCAAACGGGCGAATATCAAGTTACCAACGAAGTTTTAAAGCGTCTGCACCAAGATTTTGTCGCTGATTGGGCCAGTGAAGAAGAAATTAGCGAAGAGATTCGACGGATCTATTTGGCAGCTGACTACGTCATTGACCCCCACACGGCCGTGGGTTCGGTGGTGGCGCACCGATATCAAGAACGGACGGGGGATAACACCCCGATGGTGGTGGTCGCCACCGCTAGCCCCTACAAGTTTGCCGAAACGGTCTACCCGGCGGTAACGGGAAAGGAAACGGCGGCGCGCGGGCTGCAAGCAATTCAAGGGCTCAACGAATTCTTAGGTGAGGAGTTAAGCCCGGGGGTCAAGGCCCTGTTTGAAGGGGACCAACGCTCAGAACAGCGGGTGGAACCAAGTGAGATGGCCCAACTAATTGAAAAACGGCTCGGCTTAACGAGTGAGCAAAAGGAATGATTATCTAATGGAAGAACAAGTTTCAAGTAGGCGGCACGAATGGCGGATTGCCCTAACGGCTTCGGCCCCGGTGATGCTCGGTTACATCGTCTTAGGATTGGGGTATGGTCTCTACACCCACAACCTCGGCTTTTCCTGGTGGGTACCAACCCTGATGGCGCTAACGATTTACGGTGGCTCGGTCGAATTTGTGATCGCCAACATGTTAACTCAGGCCTTTAACCCCCTGACCGTCCTGGTGATTACCCTGGTGGTGGGCTTTCGCCAGTTTTTCTACTCAATTGCCATGTTGGGTAAGTACAAGGGGCACGGTTTCCAAAAGTTCTTTCAGATTTTTTCTTTAACCGATGAGACCTTTGTCGTTAACTACCAGCTTCGGTTGGGTGATGACGTGGATCACCAACGGGTGTATACGATGGTGGCGGCACTCGATTACTTTTACTGGGTGTTTGGTGCCTGGTTAGGTGGCACCCTGGGGAGCATTTTGGCCATCCAAATTAAGGGCCTCACCTTTGCCATGACCGCCCTCTTTTTGGTCCTCGCTCTCGACCAGATCCTCAAAGAAAAGAGCCACGTTAGCTCGGTGTCGGGTCTCGTGATTACGGTGGTTTGCTTAGCGCTGGTGGGGTCAACTTACTTTCTCTTGGTGACCCTGCTACTATTAGTCGTTGAATTCACTATTTTGTACCGGCGGAGGGCGATGAAATGAGTTTGGTTCAGCAATTGTTAACAATCGCGTTCGCCGCTAGTGCTAACTTCTTGACCAGGGTGGTGCCCTTTCGACTCTTTCAACGGGGCAATCAAACGCCACGCTATATCCAAGAACTAGGGGAGTTTTTACCCGGCGCCATTATGGTAATGCTGGTGGTTTACTGCCTACGTAACGTTACTTGGTTGTCTGGCAACCATGGTTGGCCGGATTTGATTTCTTGCACGATTACGATTTTAGTCCACCTGAAGTGGCGGTCCCTGTTTGCTTCAATGATTATCGGCACCACCGCCTACATTCTAATGGTCAACTCTGTCTTTTAGACGACAAGGTGGGTGGGAAATAACCTCCTTGGCAGGTCGTATGTAAGATCGGACGAACAGTTGGTGCGGAATGCACCGTTCTTCGGCCTGCTTAGACACTAGACCTGCGGTTATTTTCCACATTTTCTGTCTAATATTCGTGAATACAGCAAGAGGCTGGGAGAAAACACAGTTTTCTCTCAGCCTCTTTTTTACGTTTTCTGATTAAGCTAAGGCGATCGACCACCACAGCCATCCCTTTAAGATGCGCACCTATTAATGAACAAGACTAGTCGCCCCAAACCTCTTTGGCAATGTTAAAAGCGGACCAAGCGTTTGGCCAACCAACGTAAAAGGCGAGTTGGGTAATCATTTCGGCGATTTCTTCTTTAGTAATACCGTTGGCCTTGGCCGTTTGCATGTGGTAAGGGAGTTGTTCAAAGGCACCCTTGGTGATTAGGGCGGTAACCGTTAGAAAGGGCCGGTCCCGCAAGGAAAGTTCCTTTTCCCGGGCCCAAACCTGCCCGAATAAGACATCATCGTTTAATTCCGCGAATTTCGGGGCGAATTCCCCCAGCTGGTCGCGGCCAGTGGTTTGCTTTTTAGCCATTTAAATCATCCTTTCTCCAGATCGTTAATACCATTATAAAGAAGCCAATTTGAAAAGTTAAATACCTTCTTAGAGGGATAGTTAATACCCAAAGTGCATTATTGATTCTTAGCAATGGTTGATTATTAGCAATTAATTGGACAATTTTCACTCAAATCAATAGTTAAAAAACAGTGAGTTTTAGTAAAAATTTTTAAACGATTTCACAGATGGGACTTAAAGCCTAATGTAACGGCTTTCTTGATCACTCGCTCAACAATGAACAATGTTTACGATAAATGAAAAGTGTGTATAATAGACGATGTAAGCGGTAACTTAATTATCCTTTTTACTTTAAGGAGGGCACTATAATGAAAAAGTTAGACTTTGAAAGCCTTAAGCACAACCCTGAGTACGAGGTTCTTCAGGTCCTCGGTACTGATGGCAAGGTTGTCAATGAGGACTTAATGCCAGACCTAACCGATGATCAATTGGTAGATCTATTTAAGCAAATGATTTGGTCCCGATTAGTTGGTGACCAAACTGCTAAGCTTAGCCGTCAAGGCCGGTTAGGTTTCTTCGCCCCAACTGCCGGGGAAGAAGCCAGCCAAATGGGTTCCAACTTCGCGATGACCAAGGACGACTTCCTCTTGGGTGCATATCGTGACGTCCCACAATTGATCAAGCACGGTTTGTCCTTAGCTAAGGGCTTCATGTGGTCTAAGGGTCACTACAACGCTAACGACTACCCAGAAGAATTGAACGCTTTGCCACCACAAATCATCATTGGTGCTCAATACGCTCAAACTGCTGGGGTTGCCCTTGGAATCAAGCTCAACGGCGACAAGAAGGTTGCCTACACCTACACTGGTGACGGTGGTACTTCGCAGGGTGACTTCTACGAAGGGATTAACTTCGCAGGGGCTTACCAAGCACCGGCTGTCTTCTTTGTTCAAAACAACGGTTACGCTATCTCCGTTCCACGGAAGCTGCAAACCGCTGCCCCAACCCTGGCTCAAAAGGGTGTGGCTGCCGGAATTCCTTCCATCGTAGTTGACGGGATGGACGCCTTGGCGGTTTACGCTGCTGCTAAGCAAGCACGTGACTACGCCGTTGAAGGTAATGGTCCAGTGATCATCGAAACGCTGACTTACCGTTACGGACCACACACCCTTTCTGGTGACGACCCAACCCGTTACCGGACCAAGGAAGAAGAAGACGAATGGCACGCAAAGGACCCACTGGTTCGGATGCGTAAGTTCCTGACTGACAAGGGTCTTTGGGACGACGCCAAGGAAGAAGCCTACAACGCTGAAGTGGCTAAGGAAATCGACGACGCTATCAAGGAAGTTGAAAGCCAACCAGCTCAAAAGGCATCTGACTTCTTGAAGTTCGAATTTGTCGACACTCCAGGTGCTATTCAACGTGAAATCGATGAGTACGAAGAAAAGGAGGCCAAATAATCATGGCTAAGATTACGATGATTAAGGCGGTCACGGACGCCCTCGATGAAGAATTAGCTCGTGACGAAAAAGTTCTTGTCTTTGGTGAAGACGTTGGTAACAACGGTGGGGTTTTCCGTGCCACTGAAGGCCTCCAAGCTAAGTACGGCGACAAGCGTGTCTTCGATACTCCATTAGCTGAATCCGGGATCATCGGTTTAGCTAACGGGCTTGCCACCCAAGGTTGGCGCCCAGTTCCAGAAATCCAATTCATGGGCTTCATCATGGAAGCCTTTGACGAAATTGCTGGTCAAATGGCTCGTCAACGCTTCCGTCACGCAGGTTCTCGTAAGGCTCCGATCACCATCCGTTCACCATTTGGTGGTGGTGTTCACGCCATCGAACTGCACTCCGACAACCTGGAAGGGTTAGTGGCCCAAGTTCCTGGTCTGCGGGTAGTTATTCCTTCTGACCCGTACGACGCTAAGGGGCTCCTTGCTTCCTCCATTCGTTCCGATGACCCAGTCTTCTTCCTGGAACACATGCGGGTTTACCGTTCCTTCCGTCAAGAAGTTCCGGACGAATCATACACTGTTCCGTTGGACAAGGCTGCCGTTAAGCGTGAAGGTTCTGACGTTACCATCATTTCCTACGGTTACATGGTTCGCGAAAGCTTAAACGCCGCTGAAGACCTAGCTAAGGAAGGCATCAACGCCGAAGTTCTTGACCTTCGTACTGTTTCCCCACTTGACGAAGAAACGATCTTAAACGAAGTTAAGAAGACCGGTCGTGTGGTTCTGGTTCAAGAAGCACAAAAGCAAGCTGGTGTAATGGGATCCGTTGCTGCCTTGATTGCAGAAGATGCAATCCTTTCCCTGGAAGCACCAATTGCCCGTGTTTCCGCACCGGACACCCCTTACCCATGCAGTGACGCCGAAGGTGCTTGGCTTCCAAACAAGGACGACATTATCGCCGCTGTTAAGAAGACCGTTAATTTCTAGTGAGGTGGATCTGAAATGAGTAAATACCAATTCAAGTTACCAGAACTTGGTGAAGGGATGGTCGAAGGGACTGTCGGTGAGTGGCACGTTAAGGAAGGTGACCACATCGCAAAGGATGCTGACCTGGTTAACATCGAAAACGACAAGTCCTCAGAAGATCTTCCGTCACCGGTTGATGGTACGATTACGAAGATTTTAGTTCAAGAAGACGAAACAGCAGAACTCGGTGACCCACTGGTTGAAATCGAAGTTGCCGACGGTGAAGGTAACGTTGAAGACGACGGTGCCGCTGAAGCTCCGGCCGCTGAAGAAGCACCTGTTGCAACGCCTGCTCCAGCCGCTGCGGGTGTTGCTCCTGCTGAAGCAGACCACTCCGTTCCGGTTCTGGCGATGCCAGCCGTTCGTAAGTATGCTCGTGAAAAGGGCGTTGACTTACACCAAGTTACGGGGACTGGCCGTCACGGTCAAATCTTGAAGGCTGACGTTGACGCCTTCAACGGCGCTGCTCCGGCTGCTACTGAAGCCCCAGCCGCTACCGAAGCTCCGGCACCAGCACCAGTTGCTGCTGCCCTAGCTCCGGCTGCCGCAGAAGGTTGGCCAGAACATGCTGAAAAGATGAGCCAAATCCGTAAGGCCACTGCTAAGGCAATGACGACTGCTAAGGACCAAATCCCAATGATCACTGTCTTTGACGACGTGGTTGTTGACAAGCTTTGGGACCACCGCAAGAAGTTCAAGCAACTGGCTGCTGACCGCGGGACTCACCTGACCTTCATGGCTTACATGACCAAGGCTTTAGCAGTGATTATGCGCGAATTCCCTGTCTTCAACTCCAAGGTTGACATGGAAAACAAGCAAATTAACTACCGTGACTACATTAACGTTGGGATCGCCACTGACACCGACAACGGTCTCTTTGTTCCGAACGTTAAGCACGCTGACCGTTTGAGCCTCTTCGGTATTGCTGACGCTATTAGCGAAAACACCGCTAAGGCTAAGGACGGCAAGCTCAGTGCTGCTGACATGAGCAACACTGGGATGACGATTACTAACATTGGTTCCATTGGTGGGGGTCACTTCACGCCAATCGTTAACTGGCCAGAAGTTGCCATCATCGGGATGGGGAAGATCTCCCAAGAACCGATCGTTGTGGACGACCACATCGAACCAGCTAAGGTGCTGAAGCTTTCCCTGACTGTTGACCACCGGGTAATCGACGGGGCAACCGCTCAACGGGCAATGAACCGGATGAAGGAACTGCTTGGTGACCCAGAATTACTGTTAATGGAGGGATAATTAGTCATGGTTGTTGGTGATTACGCAATTGATTTAGACACGATTGTCATTGGTTCCGGCCCTGGTGGGTACGTGGCAGCCATCCACGCTGCTGAACTGGGCCAAAAGGTGGCCGTGATCGAAAAGGAAAACACTTTAGGTGGGGTCTGCTTAAACGTTGGTTGTATCCCGTCCAAGGCGCTGATCCAAGTTTCTGAAAACTACCGGACGGCCCTCGAAAACGAAGACGAAGGAATTTCTGCATCCGACGTTAAGTTAGACTGGGCTAAGGTACAAGAATTCCGTGCGGGCGTCGTTAATAAGATGACCAACGGGGTTTCCTACCTCTTCAAGAAGAACAAAATTGATGTGATTCACGGGGTGGCCTTCTTAAAGACCGACCACAGCTTACGGGTAATTGACGGCGAAAACGCCCAAACTTACACCTTCAAGCACCTGATTATCGCGACTGGTTCTCACCCGATTGAAATTCCTGGCTTCAAGTTTGGTGGCCGGGTGATCGATTCCACTGGGGTTCTGGAATTAAAGGAATTACCAAAGGAACTGGTTATCATCGGTGGGGGTTACATCGGTAGTGAATTAGCCGGCGCGTACGCTCGCTTCGGGACTCACGTTACGATCCTCGAAGGGACCGACTCAATCTTAAATGCCTACGAAAAGGACTTAGTTAAGATTACCGAAAAGAAGTTCAAGGAACTGGGTGTCACGGTCATTACTAAGGCCATGGCTAAGGAAGCTAAGGACACTGGCGACGCCGTTGAAGTTTCCTACGAACAAGATGGTAAGGTGAACACGATCAAGGCTGATTACGTTGCCGTAGCAGTTGGTCGGAAGCCAAACACCAAGGACATGGGTCTGGAACAAGTTGGGATTGAAACGACTGACCGCGGCCTGATCAAGGTTGACGCTCAAGGTCGGACCAACAAGGAAGATATCTTTGCCATTGGTGACATCGTTGCCGGGGCTGCCTTGGCACACAAGGCTTCCTACGAAGGTAAGATTGCTGCTGAAGCGATTGCCGGGCAATCCTCAGTGGTTGACTACCGGGCAATGCCAGCCGTATGTTACGTGGACCCTGAAATTGCGACGACCGGTTTAACGGCCGCTCAAGCAAAGGAACAAGGCTTAGACGTTAAGGCTTCCAAGTTCCCATTCTCCGCAAACGGGCGGGCAACTTCTAAGAAGGCAACTGATGGTTTCGTTCGCCTGGTTTCCTTAAAGGACAGCGGCGTAATTGTGGGTGCCCAAATTATTGGGGACAGTGCCTCCGACATGATCAGTGAATTGACGCTGGCCATCGAATCCGGGAGCACCGTGGAAGACATCGCTCTGACGATCCACCCACACCCATCCCTGTCTGAAGCCGTAATGGACGCAGCTGACGTGGCCCTTGGCTTCCCAACTAACATCTAATTGGTTCATATGTGAGGAAGTAGATACGATGCAATACCTAGCGATGAAGTCGAATGACATTCGGCGCAACTTAGCAACCGAACAGTACCTGATGAACAGTGACCAAATGACTCCTCCGTTCATGCTCTTTTACATTGAGGACTCATGTATCATTGTTGGTCGCAACCAAAATACCCTGGAAGAAATTAACCAGGAATATTGTGAAGAACACGGAGTTACCATCACCCGCCGCCTCTCCGGTGGTGGAGCGATGTATCAAGACATGGGGAACATGTGCTTCTCCTTTATCGTCCCGGCCGATGAAGTTCGCTTCGGTGACTTCAAGCAACTCGTGCAACCCATTGTGGACGCCCTCCACGACATGGGGGCCACCGGAGCGATGGCGACGGGGCGTAACGACATCGTCATTGATGGTAAGAAGTTCTCTGGTAACGCCATGTACACCCGTGGTGGTAAAACCTTCTGCCACGGCACACTGATGTACAACGTCAATACGGATGTGGTTGCGGACGCCTTGTCGGTCCCGAAGGACAAGATTGAATCAAAGGGAATTAAGTCGGTTCGCTCACGGGTAACCAACATCATGCCTTACTTGAAGCCGGAATTCCAAAACTTAACCACCCAACAGTTCCGCGATGAGTTAATCAAGCGGATTTGGAAGGTCGATAAGATTGAGGATGCCCAGGTTAACGAGTATGAACTGACGGCAGAAGATAACCAAGCAATTGATGAAATTGAGGGTCGTCTTTACAAGAACTGGGATTGGGTCTACGGGAAGTCCCCGGACTTTACCATTCAAAAGCGGCGACACTTTGACTCCGGAACAATTGATGCGCGCTTCCTAGTTGAAGAAGGGAAGATCGCTAACCTGAAGATCTATGGTGACTTCTTTGGTACCGGTGACGTTCACGAAGTTGAAGAAGTCCTCCAAGGGGTAGCCTACACGCCATCAGCGATCAAAGAAAAGCTCCAGCAGCTTGATTTGAATAAGTACTTCGCTGGTGAAGATACAACCCAAGTGATTGAACTACTTTCCAAGCAAGAATAAGATAAGGGGGGCCACCTTGGTGGTCCCCCTTATCTGTACATAGGAGGAAGAACGATGGAATGGCAAAGCGCATACTACCAAGCCCCGCACGATTTTAGTGCCTACCCTTTTAGCTACCCACAGTTGAGTCAGCTCGTGAAGGTGACCCCTTTTTTGAGCGGGGAAACAACCCGCTTAATGATGACAAATCAATATGGGAAGGCGCCGCTGACTTTTGAACGGGTGGCCATTGCTAATCAACCGACCATGGCGGGGGTAACGGAAGTTGGGGCGGTGACCATTCAACCGGGACAAACCCTCGCCACCACACCAGTTGACTTTCAAGTTGAGGCGGGGCGGCCAGTGTACGTGTTGATGGTTGCCGAGCGACCTCAAACCTATTATGATTACACTTGCACCTTTGAACCGAGTTGGGTTAACGCCGGAGTGGCGCGTCAAGCCGGCAAGGTGCCGCGGCTAAACGACCGCTGGCGGGTCCGTAAGTCCTGGTTCTCATTCGCCGGGCTCGAGACCCAACCGACCCAACCAGCGACCGTGGTCAACTTAACCGGAGATTCACTGGTTGAAACGGGGATGTTGGCAGCGGGCCTGTTTACCCTTAGCCAACGTGACTTCCCGAATGCCGTTACTTGGCGGATGACGGGGATTTCCGGCAACCGGCTAGCGCTTGCGGCCCCAACCAATCAGTTGCCGGAGAAAACCTTTGGCCCCGCTTTGGTTGACCGCTTGGCAGACTTGGTAACCGTACCGGCCAAGTTAACGGTTGCCTCGATTGGGGGGAACGACCTCCTCTTGCCGGTCGATAATCCGGGAGGGGACGAGCCAATTCCGAGTGTCGAAAGCTTAGTCCAAGCTTTCACCAACTTAAAAAGCGTGTTGGCGGCTCATGGTCAGGAGTTGATCGTGCCCACCCTTGCTCCCTTGCGCTTGGCAGGGGAGCCAACCTTCTTTCAACCGGGTGAAAAAGAGGTGGACCAAAAGCGGCGCACCCTTAATCAGTGGCTGGGGAGTCAACCTTGGGTAGTCGATACCGCGCCACAGCTGACCGCACCTCACGCCACCGTGCTCGCCCCGGAAAATGACTTTGGTGACCACCTTCACCTTAGTCCTACCGGGGGACGACACCTTGCCGAACTGCTCTGGCCGCGAATTAAGGGCGCCCTGATGAATAACTAAACTAGTTAGGAAGTGAAGCATGGATACGCGCGTATTACGATACTTTTTGAAGGTCGCCGAGACCAATAACATTACCCGGGCGGCCGAACAGCTCCACGTTACTCAACCGACCCTTTCCCGCCAAATCATGGACTTAGAAGAGGAATTAGGGGTTCCCCTGTTTGACCGTCAGCGTCGGCAAATGCACTTAAACCAGGCCGGCGTACTCTTTCGCCAGCGGGCTTCCATGATGTTGGCCCTATTGGAGCAGGCGGAAAATGAGCTTCACCAGCAGGGAACCGATTTAACCGGGACGATTAACCTCGGTGTGGTCGAAACCGGGGTTGGAGGTTTCATGATGGAAATGGTGGCCAAGTTCCGGGACCGGGATCCGGGGTTCAGTTTGCCCTCTTCGATGGTGATGGCGACAGCCTCCGGGAGCGCTTAGATCAGGGAGCTGAAGATATTGTCGCCTTGGTGGAACCAGTCGAAGCCGCTAAGTACAATTACATGCGCCTGCCGGTACGTGAAGAATGGGGGATTATCATGAAAAAAGATGATCCGCTGACCCGCCGCGACGTATTAACCAGGGAGGATTTATATGACCTGCCGTTGATTGTGGGGCGGCGGGGATCGGGGGATCATGCGCGACTCAGTTAGCGACGTTTTGAAGCTCGATCAGACCAAGCTTAACATTCCGATCACTATCAACTTACCAATGGTCTCCAGGGACTTGGTGGTTAACCACCACTATTACCACCTAGGAATCCGGGGCGTTTACGAAATGTACAAAGACGACGACCTCGCCTTTGTACCCTTTTCACCCCAGAAAACGAGTGGGCACCTACTCGCTTGGCGCAAGAACACAATCCTGTCGCCGGCGGTGGAAAAGTTTCTCCAGTTGGTGGTGGCCAACGGGGGCGAAATGTAACGGCTAGGTGGTCAAACTTGCTAGTCCAGCTAGATAAGGACATCAGCCAGAACGTCAATAGAATGTTCGAGAAGCTAAAAGAGGCCGGGAAAAACGGAGTTTTTCCCGGCCTCTTTCTGTATTCACGAATGTTAGTGTTGTAGTTTACGGATCCCCGGTAGGGTTTGTGAGACCAGAAAGCTAACGACGTAAAGCCCGGCTAAGCATGCCATCGTAACGGCTAAGCTGTAGTGATCCATCAAAATCCCGATCACGACCGAGGAGAAACCACCAATTGCCCGGCCGACGTTCATAATCATCGAGTTGGCCGTCGAGCGAATCGCGGTGGGGTAAAGGCGGGAAATCATGGCGCCGTAGCCACCAAACATCCCGTTGGAAAAGAAGCCGATCAGGGCCCCGGCGAGGATCAGGGCGGTGGCGGATTTAACCACCAAGATGACGAACATCACGGCCGCACTCCCTAATAAGAAGATTCCGAAGGCGACCCGGGGGCCCAACCGGTCGAAGATGGTTCCAAAGGCCACCATGCCGATGCTCATCCCTAAGATGGTGGCGATCATCCAGAGCGAAGAACCGGAGACGGTTAAGCCCTGTTGTTTTTGCACGATCGATGGTAGCCAGTTCATCAACCCGAAGTAGCCGGCAATTTGTACGATTGTCATCACCATCAGGCCCAGGGTTTGAACCGCTAACTGCGGGGTGGCGAAGAGCCGGGAAATAGCGACCTTTTCGTGGTTTTGCTGGGCTTGCTTTTGGGCCGTTAAGAAGCTAGCTGATTCGTGAACGTGGCGCCGGATGAAGTAGGTTAACACCACCGGGATAATTCCGAGTAAGAAGAGGGCGTTCCAACCGAAACTCGGGATGATCCAAGCAGCCATCAAGGCGGCGAAGATGGCGCCGACTTGCCCCCCAATGGCGGCTACCGAGGACATCCGCCCAATTTGGTGGGTGGAGAAGTTTTCGGCGATCAGGGCGATGCCGACCCCGTACTCACCACCGGCACCGATGCCGGCCAAAAAGCGGAGTAGGTAGATCATCGGGAGTGAGTGGGCGAAAAACATCGCTGCCGTAGCGAAGGCAAAAATAAAGATCGTGTAAGAGAACGTCTTGACACGACCGATGCGATCACCGACAAGGCCGAAAACCGCACCGCCCGCGAGCATCCCGAGGTTGGTGATTGAGCCGATCCACCCCGCCGCCGCACTGGAAATGTGCAGGCTAGCAATGATCGGGGCGAGGGAAAAGGAGAGAAACATGATGTCCATGTTCTCGAGCGAAAAACCAGCTGCTGTGGAAGCCATGACCCACTTTTCGTTAGTGGTCATGGTGTTAGCTTTGTGTGTCCCTGTCTGTTCCATATTCAATTCCTCCAAAATGGGCGCTCTCTGGCGTCCTTTATTTCGTATCGCAAGTATTATGTCATGAATTGGGCACGCTGGCAAGTAAAAATAAAGAAAAGATGAATAATGAATCGTGATCGATTATGAACGTTCGGAAATGAAAAACCGCCGGCGCACACGGCGTCGGCGGCTTTCTTAGCTTAATTAACCCTTGGCACCGCTACTGGTCGGCACGGGGGCTTTGCCCTGGTGAGCTGACTTAGTAGCCTTAGCCTTGGCTTTGGTCTTAATAACGGTTACCCGAAATTCGTTGACGTAGGCGTTTTCCAAGTCGAGGGGGGTAAAGGAGAAGTTTTCCACCCGGATTGGTTGGCCCACCTTCAAGTCGTACTGTTGCTCCAGGAAAAAGCCGGTCAAAGTTGACACTTGGGTCTGTTCGAACTGGGGAATGACAATCTTGAAGTAGCGCATGAAATCATCCAGTGGCATTTTTCCGGAAACCTTAAAGGTGGGGTTTCCTTGGGAATCGGGCTGGGCCTTTTCGATCATGTCGGCTTGGACGTGGTCGATTTCTTCGCCGATCGTCCCGAAGAGTTCTTCGTAGATGTCCTTGTCGGTCACGATCCCAGAGGTTCCCCCGTACTCATCTTGCACAATGACCATTGGAACCTGCTTTTTGATCATCATCTGTAAAACGTCGGTGATCGGCTGATTTTCATAGGCGATTGGCAAGCGCCGCACGATGGCCCGGATTGATTCTTCCGGGTTGATCTGGTTTTGGCGCATGATGTCGTAAGAGAAGATGTAACCCAAGATGTGGTCCTTATCGTGGTTGGCCACGACCGGGAAGCGGGTGTACTTCTTTTCAAAGTAGAGGTGGGCGGCGTCATCGATCGTTTCGGTGACGTCGATCACCGTTAACTGGGTCCGGTCGACCATGATGTCACCGGCCACCTTGTCGTTCATCTTAAAGGCCCGTTCCATGAATAAAACGTCGGCCCGGTCGAGTTCGCCGGCCTTCTCAGATTCCTGGGAGAGGGAGACAATTTCGTTTTGGGTGTAGATGTCTTCATCGGGGTGAATCGAAAAGCCGAGCAAGCGCGTAATGGCGGCCGCTGAGCGGTCAAAGATCCACACCAGTGGGAAGAAGACGACGTGGAAGAACATGATCGGGTGAACGATGGCCAGGAGAATATTGACGGGTTTGTCAATGGCAATGTTTTTTGGCACCAGGTCGGTGAAAACGGCGTGAAGAAAGGTAAAGACCAAGATCCCGATGACTGAAGATAGGTCGTTGGCCACGGCGGTTGGCAACAGGTGCCACTTGATGATCAAAGCCGTGATGTAGCCTTCCCCGATCCACCCTAAGATCAGGGAGGTCAAAGTGATCCCAACTTGGGCGGTGGAGAGGTATTCCGTTAGGTGATCCAACATGTGCAAGGCCCGCTTAATTTTGCGGGTCTGCTTCATGGTCTTCAGTTCGGTTGGCCGAACCTTAATCAGGGAGTATTCGAGAAGGGTGAACAACGCTGCCAAGGCGAGGATGGCGACGATGATCACCAATATCGCGGGGCTGGTGCTTTCTGTTTCCATGGATTAAAAAATCATCCTTTCCAAATTAATCAATGTTAAGAGTAATTATAGCAATTCAAGGCCAGAAAGGGAAAGAAAGTAAAGTGATTTTCCGTATTTTCTGTCTAGCCTGCGGAAATTAAAAAGCTGAGGGAAGTCCGCGCCTCTCTCAGCTTCGTCATTTTAATCAGTTGGGGTGGTTTTCTTACCCCGAAAGAGGAGCACTAGCCCTAGGTTAACCAACAAGGTGAACCCGGTAACGGCAAAGACCGCCGAGTAAGAATATACCCCGGAAATCATTGAACCCATCACCGAGCCCAACACGGACCCGGCTGCTTGGAAGCTCTGGTTGTACGAGAAGACCCGCCCAAAGGCTTCTTGGGGGACGTCGAGGGTCAGGATCGTTTGTGCCGCCGGTAAGAGGGCGGCGTTGGCTAACCCCAACAAGAAACGCCAAAAGGCCAGGTGCCACGGGGACTTAGTAAAGATCATTGGCACGAACAGCAGGGTGGCGATTAAAAGTCCCCAGATGAGGACCTTCAGGGGCCCGATGCGGTCCATCGTGTGGCCGACCTTGGAGGCGGCCACCAAGGTCCCCATCCCCGGGGTGGCCGCCACCACCCCGGCCACGAAGGCAATGTTACCCTGGTTGTGCATCAGTTCTTTGACGTACAAGGAGACAATTGGGTCGATTGACATCACCGAGGATTGAACGATCATGGTGGTGATAAACATGACCACGATCAGCTTCACGTTCGGGATTTCGTGCATCAGTTCGCCCATTGGCTTGAGGGCCTGCTTAGTGATGGGGGTGAACTGTTCCTTGGTGATGAACCAGGTTGCAAAGAAGACGACGAGCATCAAAAAACCGGTGATGAAAAAGGGGATTCGGTAGCCAAACCATCCCGACAGGGTCCCCCCGAGCAGCGGCCCAACGAGATTACCGGTCACCCCGGCCGTCATCATGGAGGCCATTACCCAACCGGACTTAGAGTGGGGTGTTTCACCGGCCATCAGCGCCGTGGCGTTGTTGATGTAACCGGAAAAGGCCCCCTGTAAAAAGCGCAGGACGATGATCATCCAAACGTTGGTTGACAAACCGGTTAAAAAGATGGTGATCGCCATCACACCCGACGCCCGCATACACATTAACTTGCGGCCCTTGCGATCGGCCAACGAACCCCAATATGGGGAAACAATTGCCTGGGAAATAAAGGTCATCGCAAAGGCGAGTCCGGAATAAAGGTTGAGCTGCAGGCGGGAGAAATGACCCAGTTCGTTGATGAACAGGGAGATAAAGGGCATGGTCATCGAATAGCCCATCCCGGTAATAAAGCTGCCAATCCAGAGGGTATAAAAGGTTTTGTGCCAGCCCCTTGGTAGGTGTTCGCTGGCGACGTCAGTATCCATGATATTCAGGTTCATCTCCTTAGAAAGTGGTTATAAAGTGGTGGCCTGGCGTTTTTGGTAGGCCAGGTAAGACCAAAAGACAAGTAACATCAAAACGGCTAATAATACGGTCACCCACATGGCGAGCTTGATCCCGGCAACCAAGGAGGCCGGAATGTCGGCGATTACTACGCACATGGTAACGGCCACTGCCCCAAATGATTGGTGTAGGGTGTTGTTTAAGGCCGACCCGTGGCTGTTCTCCCGCTTAGAAAGGGCGCGGAAGGATTCGGAAAGGGCTGGTGAAAAGACCAGGGCGTTGCCGATCATCCGGACCGTGTAAGCGAGGGTGAGGGTCAGTAACGAAGAACGAGTTGAGATCAACACCAGCGGGATGGAAGCCAAGAGAATCAACAGTCCCCCGTGGTGATTAACCACTTGGGACCGTACTGGTCATAAAGCTTGCCGGCAAAAAAGGCGGTGATGGCGTTGCAAATGGCGCCGGGGAGCAGGATCATCCCGGAAACAAAGGAGCCGGTGTGGCGGACGTTTTCGTCGTAGATTGGCAGGAGTTGTTCGGTACTCAAAAGGACCATGAAGGCCAAAATCCCGACGATCGTCATTAAACAAAAGGAGGGGTAGGTCATAATCTTAACCTTCAAGACCGGGTTGGTTAGCCGTAATTGGCGCCGGACAAAGAGGGTTAAAATTACCAGCCCGCTAATAAGCATGGCCCAACCGAGGGCTGAATTGACGGTGAAGGTAGTCAGAGAACCTAGGGTCAGGGCGGAACCAATCAAAGAGATGACCACCGAAAAGAAGTCGATGTGAATGGGTTGGGGCGTTGAGTAGTTGGGCAACATTAAGTACCCCAGTACCCAGGCCAGCACCATGAAGGGGAACACCAAAATAAAGAGGTAGTGCCAGTTTAAAAACTGTAGGATCAGCCCGGCCGTGGACGGACCAATCGCCGGTCCAGCGGCAATTACCAGGGAAGAGAGGCTGAGGATCGAACCCCGCTTTTCGGGCGGGTAAATCGAGATCATGGTGGTCATTTGAAACGACATCAGCATTCCCCCGGCGCAGGCCTGAATCAAACGGGCAGCCAAAAGCATCCCAAAACTGGTTGCCACGCAGCCCAGTAAGGTGCCGGCGATGAAAGTTCCGAGGGTACCCAAGAAGACCTGGCGGTTAGTGAAGCGCTCGTATAAGTTAGACGAAAGCGGGGTGATCACCCCGATCATCAAGGTGTAGCCCGTGGTCAGCCATTGAACGGTATTGAGGGAGCGGTGAACGTCGTGTTGAATAACCGGCAGCGCCGTTATCATCATCGTCTGGCTCATCAGGCTAATGAAGGTTGAAACAAGAAGGATAATCGTCACCATCTTGCGGACGTTGGGGTCAATTTTGGTATGCATTAACATTTCCTTTCTGATGGTCATTAAACGCCAGCCCCTAGTAACCATCACTTACGTAGGACCGCAGGGGTGCTAAAACACGATGGGTCCCAGTAATGTTCGCAGCCGAACCACCAGAACCCGTAACGGAGGATACTATGACGCCACTAAGGCATAATATTATCGCCGTTGTTGTAAATGCCCTTTTATTCTAACACTTTTCTTGGGTATGAAAACGGCCAATGTGTTATCCTAACCACAGAACTGATAAGGAAGGGTGCAAGACATGGGAGAAAAAATAGCTGTCTTTTCGGATGTCCACGGCTCAGCAACGGGTTTGGCAGCGGTTTACCAGGATGCCCAGCACTTAGGGGCGACGGACTACTGGTTCGTGGGCGATCTTTTAATGCCGGGCCCGGGGGTCAACGAGGTTTGGGACCTCTTTTGCCAAATCAACCCCTCGTTAATTGTCCGTGGTAACTGGGACGACCTAGTCATTAACGGGGTGGCCGGGCGGATCCCGCCGACGAAACCCTCACGCTTGTACTTTGGCCGCCTGGCCCAGTATGTAGCCAGCCGGGTACAACCAGGGGTGGTCGAACAAATGGCGAAGTGGCCACTGCAACAAACGCGCCAGGTGGGGAAATACACCTACACGGTAAGCCACAACCTCCCCGACCTAGCGATGGGCCAGGACCTGTTTCCGACTAACCCGGCGCAAAACTTTGACCGGCTCTTCTCCGGTCAAAAGGCAGCGACCACGGCTCAGGTGGCCATTTACGCTCACGTTCACCACGAACTGATGCGCTACGCCACTGACGAACGCTTGGTCTTAAACCCGGGCTCGGTGGGGGAACCCTTTAACCGGCAGTGGGACTTGCAAGCAGATACTAGGGCGCAGTACATGCTGTTAGAAGTGGATGAGCAAGGGATTGCTGGGATTAATTACCGTCACGTCGCATACGACAAGGAAGAAGATTGGCAAATGGCGTGCGACTATGACCTCCCTTACCTGGAGCTCTACCGGCGCCAACTTGATTCCGGTCGGGTCGATACCCATAACCAGGAACTAGTGGCCAAGGTTAGCGAGGAACACCATTACGCACATGAGTACGCGGCTTTTGTTAAGAAAATCCAACAATCGAAGTAAAACACTTGCAATTTCCGGATTAAACAGTAATAATTACTATTTGAATTGACGAGTGAATGAGTATGTTGAAGCGACGTGAAATTTAAAATTTAGGAGGAAAGTATGGCTAAAAAATCAAAAATTGCTAAGTTAGAACACCAACGGGCGACGGTCGCCAAGTACGCGGCTAAAAGAGCGGCCCTGAAGGAAGCGGGCGACTACATCGGTTTGTCTAAGCTCCCCCGGGATGCAAGTCCCGTTCGCTTACACAACCGCGACCAGTACGATGGTCGTCCCCACGCTTACATGCGTCAGTTTGGGATGTCTCGTCTGACCTTCCGGGAACTCGCCCACAAGGGGCAATTGCCGGGTGTCAAAAAGGCTAGTTGGTAGTAACGTTTAGGAAGGACATAATCGATAGCCACGGTATTGGTGGTTGCCTACCGTCCTTTTTGTCACATTTGAAAATAGACTAAGGGCTGGGGAAAGCGTTCTTTTCCGGCCCTTTTTTTATTGGGGTGGTATACTTAAACGATAATACATTAGAACGGAGGAGCCCCTATGATTGACGCCATTGTTAAACGAACGGTTCGCTATCGTCAACATTCCTTTATCCGGGTGGTACGACGGACCCTGGCCGTCATCTTCCCCTTAGCCTTAATTGGCATTATCGCCCAGGTGTTGTTCATCGTTTTTTTCTCTAACGATGGGTACTTATACAACGTTTTATCGATCGGGGATTGGGTCCCTAAGGTGGTCTTAACCAAGGCGCAGTATTCCCTGTTAGCCCTCTCACAGGTCACAATTGAGATGCTAACGGTGTATGCGGCCTACGGGGCAGCCCGCTACACCGCCCAACTCTACCAGATTGATGACCAGGTGCCGGGGATTACTGGGTTGGTGACCAGCCTCTTGCTTTCGGTACGCTACATGCCTAACCGCGGGGTCAGCTTCGATCAGAACATGATGAGCTACGGCTCGCTGTTAGGAGGCTTACTCGTTGGTTACTTGGTCGGTCAAATTTTTCACTGGTTAGGGAAAAAGAACCGGCTCAAACCTGGTCAACCAATTCACACTGTCGACATTGAAGAGCAAGTGGCCGCCTACACTCGGCCAATCTTAGTCATTATGCTTGGCGCTTTGGCGATCAACTTTGTCTTAAACCTCGTGTCTTATTATTCTTCTTACACCCAAGCGGCGGCGTTGATGCAAAGCCTGAGTTCGGGTAACACACCCTTTTGGCTCAAGCTCTTGATGGTTTGCCTGACGACTTTGCTGGAGTGGTTAGGGATTATCGGCTCTTACAACTTCCAGCTGGGAACTGACAGTACGGCGGCAACGGCGAACCTAAATTACGCCTTGGCGCACCACACCGCATACGGGGTGCCGTACCCTTACCTTGGCTCTTCTCTTTACAACTCCTTTGCCAACTTTGGGGGAATCGGGCTCGCGTTGGCCCTGTTACTTGCAATGGCGATTGTGGCCCACAGTTATAACGAACAACGGATGGTGCGGGCCAACTTCTTACCGGTGCTGTTTAACGGGAACACGGGGCTAATGGTCGGCTTGCCGGTTCTTTTAAATCCGCTCTACATCTTGCCGGCGGTCTTGTTGCCAATGGTTAACATTTTAATTGCGGCCTTTGCCATCTTCATTCACTTAATCCCGACCCCGGTTTACTGGGTGCCGGATGGGACGCCGGGGCCGTTGGTGGCTTACGTTGGTAGTAACGGTAATTTCGTTACCCTACTCTTCACCCTCGCCTTGCTTGCCTTTGACGTTTGGGTCTACATCCCCTTTGTCCGGCTTTCCCTGGCCGTGGAGGGGCGGATCCGCGAAATCGATGCAAAGGAGGACCACAAAGATGTTTAAACTAACTAACCGTCAGCAACGGCGGAGCCTGTGGGTGTTGTTAGTGGGGCTCTTGTTGCTAGTGGTCCTTTTGATTCCCACTACCAGTTGGGTTAAGAGTAGCACGAAGGAACAAGCAGCCCAGCACAATTCCCAACTGTCCCCCTTAATTATGATTCCTGGTTCGTCGGCCACTAAAAATCGTTTTGACACCCTGGTTAAGCTCTTAAACCAGGGGAGCGCCACTAAACACTCCTTGTTAAAGGTCGAAGTTTACAATTCCGGCAAGATCACGTACACTGGGAAAATTCGGCGCGGTGATACGGAACCGATCATCGTGGTGGCCTTTGAAAATAACCACGATGGCTACTCCAATATCAAAAAACAGTCCAAGATGTTTAACGAGGCTTTCGAACAGCTGGTCCAAACCTATAAGTTCAATAACTTCAAGGCCTTTGGTCACTCTAACGGGGGGTTAATTTGGACGGTCTGGTTAGAAAAGTATTACGACGAAGCTGACGGGGCCAAGATTAAGACCTTGATGACCCTGGGGACCCCGTATAACTTTTCGGAAAGCTCGGTTTCCAATAAAACTCAAATGTTAAGTGACCTGATTGCCGATCGGGAGATGATCCCCAGTTCCCTAACGGTGTTATCAGTGATGGGAACGGAGACCTACAACTCCGACGGCTTGGTGCCGGAGGGGAGCGTGGAAGCTGGTAAGTACATCTACCAAAAGGTGGTTAAGCACTATACGACGATGACGGTCACCGGAACCGACGCCCAGCATTCCGACCTGCCCCAAAACCAACAAATCGTTTCCCTGATTAAGGAATACATCTTGAACCAAAATGGCAATCGGCCGGGCAACAAAAACCGCAGTAACCGGCAAAACCAGTCGAGTAGCAACTAAGCACGAGAAAGGATGATACGATGATTAAGAAACTCTCCGCTTGCACTAGTATTTTGATTGGGAAGAAAGCAACGATTGACGGGACGATCATAATTGGCCGTAACGAAGATGCGAAGGCGGCCTGGCCCAAACGGGTGGAAATTCACCCCCGCGATAGCATGGAACGCCTCTTCATTTCCAAAGAAACGAAGCTGACCTTGCAACTACCGGCCCACAGCGCCCAATACATGGCGACCCCGGAGTGGACCGATAAGGACGGGCTCTTTGAAGAGGACGGCATTAACGAGTATGACGTGGCGATGTCAGCCACCGAGAGCGCCTACACCAATGAACTGGTGCTGGGGTACGACCCGCTAGTGGAAAACGGCCTTAACGAAGAGGCAATGATCACGGTCGTCCTCCCCTACGTAAAAACGGCACGGGAAGGGGTAGCCCGCCTTGGTCAGTTAATTGCAGAGCACGGGACTGGCGAAACCAACGGGGTTCTCTTTGCTGATAACGATGAAGCCTGGTACTTTGAAACGGGTGGGGGTCACTACTGGGTTGCCCAACGGATCCCCGATGACGCCTACGCGGTGGTCGGAAATCAACTGGCAATTCAAGAAGTTGACTTTAACGACCCGGATAGCTTTATGTTCCACCCCGGAATTCAGGCGTTTGTGTCCGAACACCACTTGAACCCTCATGAAGAGGGCTTTAACTTCCGGGAAATTTTTGGCACCCACGACCGGGCCGACGCCATCTACTCCACTCCGCGGGTCTGGTACGGTCACCAACTGTTTTCGAAGTCTAAGGCCCAAGCCGAACAACCAGAGGACCAGGACCTACCATTTTTGATGCGACCGGATCGCAAGCTGAGCATTTTGGACGCCCAACGCTACCTGGCCTCCCACTACCAGGGAACGCCGTTTGATCCGGTGGGGCGCGGGAGCCAAGAGGAAAAGCACCGCTACCGGCCAATTTCGTTAGCCAAGACCCAGGAGTCACACCTGTTGCAGATGAATCGTGGCGGCGCCAATATTCATTGGTTGGCACTGGGGGTCGCGGCCCAAAGCGTTTACGTACCCTTCTTTGCCGGGATTGATGACGTGCCGGCCCCATACAAGCGCGGTAAGTTGCCTGCCCAACGTAACTCCGCTTACTGGATTTATAAGGAGGCGGGCGTCTTAGTCGACAGCCACTATCACGATTTCTTACCTGACCTGCAGGCGGTTCAAAAGGAACTTAACGTTAACGCCGTCAAAATGGTTGCCCAAACGGATGCTCACTTAAAGGAGCTGAAAACGGCAACGGAGCGGGCAAACTACTTAACCCGCCAAAGTATCAACTTTGCGACCGACGCCCTCAATGCCTACCGGGACCTATCACTAAGTTTACTGACCAAAATGACGGATTACAGCCCGCTTAACTTTAAGACTGACGAAAACCTTTAGTGACGGTCACCCGTCCCTAGCTACGGACCAAGTGACTGATGTGACAAAGCTAATCTAAAGCAGAACCGGATATTTCCCGGGTGATCATTAATGGCGGAGGGGATGTATATGGAAAATTTGGTAATGGCAGTGAGTGCGGTAAGTAGCCAGCCCCTGTCAATGTTTATTGTGATTTTAGCGGCCCTCTTAATCCCCATCTTGATGGCCCGCTTTCAAATTACTGGGGTCCCAACCGCGGTGGCCGAGATCATCGTAGGGGTGATCTTGGGTAAGAGTGGTTTGCAAGTGGTTAACACGACCACCAACCTGAGCCTCTTGTCATCGGTGGGGGTGATCGTGTTAATGTTTTTGTCGGGGATGGAAATCGATTTTTCCCTGTTCCGGCCGGGAAAAAGTAAGGGTGCCGATCACGAGGCCTCACCAGTCAAGTTGGCGGTGGAGGCCTTCTTGGTCAGCTTGATCGTGGCGTTTGGCTTGGCTTTAGGGCTACGAAAATTGGGGCTCTTTAGCGACGTCTTCTTAGCGACGATCATCTTCACCACGATCGCCTTAGGGGTGGTGATTGCCACCCTAAAGGAAAAGGAGATCCTCAGTAAACCAATCGGCCAAACGATTTTGTTAACCGCGGTGTTGGGGGAAATAGTGCCGTTGGTCTTGCTGACGGTGTACGCTTCCGTTCGCGGGGGTGATGCGACCAAAATCTGGTTGATTGTGATCCCGTTAGTAGTGGCGATTATTTTGCTACACCGGTTTCACCGTTACTTCAGTTGGTTTAACCGGGTCACCAAGGCGACCACCCAGTTGGATATCCGGTTAGCGGTGTTCTTAATTTTCACCCTGGTCCTGGTTGCCGAGACGGTGGGGGCCGAAAACATCCTGGGCGCTTTTTTAGCCGGGATGGTAATGAAGTTATTAGAGCCCTATGAATCAACCCAAGACAAGCTTACTTCGATTGGGTATGGTTTTTTCATCCCGATCTTTTTCATCATGACTGGGGCTAAGTTAAACCTACGCGAACTGTTGGTTAATCCCCACGCCCTGATGTTAATTCCGATTTTAGTGGCCGGGTTGGTCATCGCTAAATTGGGGACCTTTTTAGTCTACCGGCAGCGGTTTGGCAACCGAAATTCCTTTGCCGGGACTTTTTTGACCGTTACCACGATTACCTTGGTGCTGCCATCGCTGGAGGTAGCCAAAAACCTAGGTTCGATCACCCAAACCCAATCTGATGCCTTCGTTTTAGCGGCGGTGATTGTTTGCATCTTTGCCCCGGTGGTCTTCAATAGTACCTTCCGCTTGGCAAAGGCGGACCGGATCAAGCAACGGGTCGTCATAATTGGGGCTAACGTTATGACGATCCCAATCGCCCAGCAATTAGAACGCAATTGGTACGACGTCCGGGTGGTCACCGATGATCAAGATAGCTACCACACCTACGATTCCGAACTGCAAAACATTTACTACCTTGAACAACTCAACCTTGCGACCCTGAAGCAAGCCGGCTTTTTGACGACCGACATCTTGGTGATTGGCCAGCAAAAAGAGGAGCGTAACCGAGTGCTCGCCTTGGAGGCCAAGGAAGCGGGGGTTGACCGGGTCATCGCCAATCAGTCTTCGATGCGGACGGCTAATGAGCAGACTCAAGCCCTAGTTGAGGCGGGGGTCGAAATTTTTAATGCTTACAACGTGCAGGCGTCGGTTTTACGGGCCCTGATCGAGTCACCGTCAATCATGCAGCTGTTGACTAGCACCGAGGCTGGCCTATTTGAAGTCCGGGTGAAGAATCACCGATACAGTGGCATTCAACTGATGGACTTGCCAATGATTGACCAAATCACGATCAGCCGGATCCGTCGTAACGGGACTTGGTTGACCCCCCATGGCACAACGGTGATCGAGTATGGTGACCGGATTATCTTTACCGCGAAGGATAAGGACGTGGTGGCCAACCTGCTCGATGAATTTGCCCGCCCAAACTAAGCTCAATTGAAGGCGACGGCTGGCTATGTTAAAATCAAAACAAGCAATTAAGGAGGCCAAACGAATGCCATTAGTACACATCGACCTGATTGAAGGACGTAGCGAAGAACAATTAAAGGGGTTAGTGAAGGACGTTACGGCTGCCATCGCTAAGAACGCCAACGTACCGGAAGAACGGATCCACATTGTCTTAAACGAAATGCGGCCCGACCGTTACAGTGTTGCCGGCAAGATGGCTAGCGACAAGTAAAGACCCGGGGGTTCCGTTATGCGGAGCCCTTTTTTTCTTGTTACCTACCTAGAAAGGATGAACGAGCGTGAATGAGCAACAATATGTGATGGCCATTGATGAGGGGACGACCTCCTCACGGGCGATTATTTTCGACCACGCGGGTAAAGAAGTGGCGATTGCGCAAAAGGAATTCCGCCAGTACTTCCCCCAGCCCGGCTGGGTCGAACATGACGCCGAAGAGATCTGGGATAGCGTTCAATCGGTGATTTCAGAAGCGGTCATCAAGGCGCAAGTTAAGCCCTACCGGATTGTAGCGATCGGAATTACTAACCAGCGGGAAACCACGGTGATTTGGGACCGGAAGACCGGTAAACCAATCGCCCGGGCGATAGTGTGGCAATCAAAGCAGACCGCCCCGATTGCTGAACGACTAATCGAGGAGGGCTACACGGACCAGATCCACCAAAAGACCGGCTTAGTCATCGATTCCTACTTCTCGGCCACCAAGATCAAGTGGCTCTTGGATAACGTACCGGGGGCCCGGGAGCGGGCCAAACGGGGCGACCTACTCTTTGGCACCATTGATACCTGGCTCTTGTGGAATTTAACCAGCGGGCGGGTGCACGCCACGGACGTTACTAACGCCAGCCGGACGATGCTCTTTAACATCCACACCCTTGACTGGGACCAAGATATTTTAGACCTGCTCGATATTCCCCGGGAAATGTTACCGGAGGTCAAGCCGTCCTCGCACGTCTATGGTTACACGGCCGATTACCACTTCTTCGGGGTCCAAGTTCCGGTCGCCGGGATCGCCGGGGACCAACAGGCGGCCCTCTTTGGTCAGGGCGCCTTTGAAAAGGGGAGCGTCAAGAATACGTACGGGACCGGGGCCTTCACGGTCATGAACACCGGTACGACGCCAATGCTTTCGCAAAATGGCCTCCTGACGACGGTCGCCTATGGGATTGGCAACGAGGTGAATTACGCTCTAGAAGGGTCGATTTTCGTAGCGGGCTCGGCGGTTCAGTGGCTCCGCGATGGGCTACGGCTCTTTAAGTCGGCCGGGGAGTCTGAGCAAATGGCCGTTGATGCCCAGACCACCGGTGGCGTGTATGTGGTGCCATCCTTTACCGGCTTGGGGGCGCCCTACTGGGATCAAGAGGTCCGCGGGGCGATGTTTGGCCTCACCCGGGGGAGTAGCCGGGAAAATATTGTCCGGGCCACCTTGGAGGCAATCGCCTACCAGACCAAGGACGTTGTGGACACGATGGTCAAAGACACTAATTTACCGTTGACCACCCTGGCGGTGGATGGCGGGGCGTCGCGCAATAACTTCATGATGCAGTTCCAAGCCGACCTCTTACAAACGCCGATTGTCCGCGCCCAAATTGAAGAAACCACGGCGCTAGGGGCCGCATTCTTGGCTGGGATGGCGGTGGACTTCTGGGAGGATCAAAACGAGCTCAAGCAGTTGGCTAAGTCGGGTGACCGTTTTGACCCGGTTATGACCAAAGAAGAGGCTGGGCGTCACTACGCCGGATGGCAACGAGCCGTAGATGCCGTTCGCTACTTTAGCCACGGTGCTGAGGAATGATCCGGGTAACGGTACGGCAAGTCCGGCAGCTTGCTGATAGAATTCAGGCGATCATTGATCACAACCACCTAGCGGGACTGATGGTCACGGAGAACTTTTTGCTGGCACTAATGGCGAGCTGGCAGCCGGTCGTAACCGACTTAACAACCACCGGGCGAGTTCCGCACCAACAAGTCGCTTACTGGCGCGGGGTTAGTCGGTGGGTGACGCAAGTAGAAACCCACCCGGAGTGGGTGCTTGAAATGCAACCCTATACCTCAGTGGTGGCCCAGCAAGCAGCTTGCCAACGCATTCACGCCTGTCAAGCCCAGGCGCTAGCTAACCCGCTGGCGGATGCACAAGTGGGAGTGGTGCAAGCTCAATTAGCTAAGTTTGACCTGCACACCCAATCGGTGGGGGAGCTAGCGATGATCCGCCAGTACTGGCAAGCGACAGGTGAATAAAACAGGAGTGAGTGGCCAACCACCTCCTTGGCAGGCCGTTAGACTAAGCTAGGGTGCAGGTTAGCGCAAGAACGCGGTGTCTTCGCCCGTACCTAGGCACTAGGCCGGCGGTTGGTTGCCACGTTAACTGTCTAACATTCATGAATACAATAAGAGGTCGGGAAAAGATGTTTTCCCGACCTCATTTTTTTAGTTCTGAAGCTTATTTCCCACCCAGCTATTCCTTGGGTTTTTGGTGGTAGACGGCCCGCTGGTTGACCATTGGGGCGGCCCGGCGGTTCAAGAGAATGGGGACCTTTTCAACCGTCACCTGGGAGAATTCAAGGCCAAACCACTGAATCGGGGTGGTGGAGTGGTTTTGGATAAAGATCCGCGCCCCAATTAAGAGGTGTTGCCAGCCCCGGAGCTGGATGCTAGACGACAGCTGGTCTTGGATGATCACGAAGCGGAAGTCGCCGACCTGGCGTCCGGGGGTGGTAGTGTACTTTTGCGGCTGCGGGTCGATGATCCCTTGGCGCATCAGGTCATTAACTACTTGACGCAGGTACAAGGAAACTTGGTGGTTCATCTTAAAGCCTAGGTAAAGTTGCAAGTTGACGATGTTGCGGGTGCCCATCATGTCGACGGTGTAGTAATTGGTGGAGGGTTCACTGGTGGTGTTGACCGTCACAAACCAGTAGACCTTAGCCCGCTTGGGGGTCTTGTCTAGAATCGAGTAGAGAACCTCACGCTTGATGGCGTCGCCGTCTCTGACCTTGGTAAGCATGACCAAGTTGGAGATGTACAGGGGAATTGCTTCATCATCGGTTAGCTCTTGGAGGGTCCGTTTGTAATCGCCCAGGTGGGTCCACGCCGTTTCACCATCCAAGAAGTCGCGGAGCTTGTTGCCAAAGTACCAGGCCACCATGATGGCAACGATCACCAGGGTGATGAAGAGGGTCACGTAGCCCCCGTGGTCAAACTTGGTTAAAGAGGAAACCAGGAAGATGATTTCGATGACGGCGTAGAGGCAAGCGAAGGGGAGGGCGAACCAGTGGTGGCGCCGGCTAGCTAGATATTGGTAGAGTAAGAGGGTCGTCATGAACATGGTGATCGTGATGGCGAGCCCGTAGGCGGCCTCCATGTGTTCAGAGGTCCGGAAGTAAAATAGGACCAGGGTTGTGCAGGCGCACAGTAGCCAGTTGATCGTCCGGATGTAGATCTGACCACGCGACAAGGACGGGTGGCTGATCGCCATCTTCGGCAAGAGCTTGAGCCCAATTGCCTCTTCCACCAGGGTAAAGGAGCCGGTGATCAGGGCCTGGGAAGCGATAATGGCGGCGATGGTGGCGATGGCAACCCCAAATAAGTAGGCCCAGGATGGCAGCATTTCGTAAAAGGGGTTAAAGGCCGAACTAGTGGTGGTAAAGTGGCCCAGGTTATGGATCAAATAGGCCCCCTGACCAAAGTAATTGAGGGTTAAAGTCAAAAAGACGAAGGGCCAGGTGACGTAGATGGCTTGGCGCCCGACGTGGCCCATGTCCGAATAGAGGGCTTCAGCCCCGGTCGTCGCCAGAAAGATGGAACCGAGGATGAAGATCCCGACCTTGTTTTCCGGCGAAAAGAGGAGCATTAAACCATAGTGGGGGGAGAGGGCGCGCACCACTAGCGGTTCTTTAATCAAGTTGGCGATCCCAAAGACCCCCAAAAAGGAGAACCAAATCAGCATCAGAGGCCCGAAGCCCTTGCCGATCAAGGCGGTCCCGAAGCGCTGAATTAAAAAGAGGATTAACAGGATCGTAAAAGTGACCCAGATAACCGTGGTTTGACTGTTAATCGGGGTAGCCGGGCCAAGCGCAACCCCCTTGAGGCCTTCGATGGCGGTGGTCACCGTCACGGCCGGGGTTAGTGTACCGTCGGCCAGTAGGGCGGCACCACCAAGGAGAGCAGGGTAGATTAACCACTTACGGCGCTTACGAATGAGGGCGTAGAGGGCGAAGATCCCCCCTTCACCATGGTTATCGGCCCGTAAGGCGACCAAGACGTACTTAATGGTCGTCATTAACATCAGGGTCCAAAAGACGAGGGAGAGGCAACCAATGATGTAGTCTTCGCTAAGTTTGTTGAGACCGCCAGCATCGTTAATCAGGGCAGTCATTACGTAAAGTGGCGACGTTCCAATGTCGCCGTAAACGATCCCGAGGGTGATCAGCCCCATCAGGGTGAGATTTTTCTTTCCTTGCTGCATGACAATTTCCTTTCGTTTCCCGGGAAATAGCCGGGTTGATTACTATTATTTTAATCTATTTTGCCGGGGCTGATAAGAAAAGCCCTTCTTGCGCTATAATGGTGGCAAATTAACGAAATCAATCATATGCTAAGCGGGACCAAAGTACAATCAGAAAGGGGAAATTGGGGTGGAAATTATTTTAGAAAAAACAACCAAGCCCTTCTTTAAAAAGCACGCCGGCAGCCAAACGCTCACTAAACAACACATTGGGGCAGTCTTGGAACGGGAGCAAGCGACTGGGCTGACAAAGGTCAAGTTAGCCCTCCGCCAGCCAGTGGCCGGGCGCCCCTGCTTTGAGCTCCGCTGCAACCTGGCTAAACTCGGTTCAGTCCGGGTGGCCTCCACCTTAGACGGCCAGGTGGCGCGGATCTGGTTTATTTCTACTAGTTTACAAAAGGCCACCTTCACCAGCGAAGTGAGCCGGGTATTGCGGGAGATCAGCAAATGAAGAGTATTAACGTCAAGCAGGCCGAACGCCTGGTGAAGGCGTTGGCCAAAGCGGGACCGGTCACTAAGGTCACCCTGTTAACCCGCAAGAAGGATCGCCAACTGACGATCAAGCGGGAAGGGGCCACCCTTTTAATTGAAGAGCGGGGCTATCAAATTGGGCAACGCTCCTTTGAACTAAAGGATGGTCAAGCCAAACATGCCCTACTACAAGCCTTTAAACGCGAGTACCCCCGTAGCCACCAGCTATACTTACATCAGGAAAAAGATTAGCAAGGAAAAGAACTGACCAAGTGCCCCGTTCGTAAACGATTCTTAACTAGTTTTTTAGTTAAGATTCCCCCAGTCGTTATGGCATGCGGTAAAATGAAGAGGTTATGAATTTTTTGAAGTAGGTATAATTATGGACTTTTCTTTTCGCCGCCGCCCACTTGGCACTCTGTATCTTAAATACACCCTGATGTTTGGCCTAATTGCCCTGGCAATGTTTGGGGGCTACGTGGTGACCGGCCACACCCTGATTTGGAACACGGATGCCTTAAACCAGCACCTCCCACTGATGGCTAAGTACCGGGAGATCGTACTTAACTGGCTCCACCACCCCTTTTCAAGTCACCAAGCCTGGTCTTGGCAAATGGGGATCGGCACCGATACCTTTCAGGTTTATTCTTATTACACGATTGGCGACGTTTTCGCTTACTTGGCCCTCCTATTTCCGGCGGCCAAGATTACCTTGGCCTACCAGGTCATCATCGTCTTGCGGATGTATTGCGTTGGTTTGGCCTTCATTTACTTTGCCCAGCACTTTGACTTTTCCGACCGGGTCATCCTGGCAGGAACGGCTGTGTACATGGTTAACTCTTACCTTTTGTATGTGGCCGTTGCCCAGCCAATGTTTACCACCACCTTCATGCTCTTTCCTCTGTTGGTCATCCAAGTGGAACGGGTCTTAAAGGGGGGGAGTGCTTGGCCCTTGACCGGGGCCTTCTTGTGGATGTTGGTGGCTAACTACTACCTCGCCTTCGTGGGGGGGGGGGGGACGATCATTTACTTGGTCTTACGGGTGGCCACTCACTACCGCCGTGCCCTCGACTACGGAAAGACCTTGCTTAAGCTAGTCTTTGCAACCGTGACCTCCATTTTGTTAGCGGCGGTCTTATTAGTTCCAGAGCTACTGGCGGTTCAAAACTCGACCCGGGCGGGGGCCGAGTTCGCTAACGGCCTGAAGACCTATCCGCTGTACTACTACCTCTTTTTACCTAAGCAATTAATTAACGGTGGGGACACGACCTTCATGTTCTGGTCGGCGCTGGGACTGGCGGCAATCGTCTTCTTAGCCATCGTCTACGTCTACACCCGTCCCCGGCAATACCCCCTGCTGGCCATCAGTTTGGCCCTTTCCTTGGTGATGCTCCTGATTCCAGCCTGCGGGGCCTTTTTCAACGGGATGATGTCGGCTTCCAACCGGTGGACGCTCCTAATTTACTTACCACTGGCGATGACGGTCTGCGTCTTATTGCAAAATGTCCCCACGTTAGACCAAAGAACCCTCAGGATTATGATACTGGCCACCGGGGGCTACCTGCTAGTTCTGTTGGCGACCTACTTTTTCCAAAATGATGATGACCTCTTTGTGCCGGTCATCTTCTTGTTGGTGTCCCTGATGATTATTTCCCGGGCAATTGGTCACCCGGGGCCGGGGAGCGAACGCTGGCTATTAGGGGTAATCTTAGCTAACGTCTGCTTTAACGCCCTGTACGCTGCCTTACCCTATAACGGTGGCTTTGCCAATGACATGCTCACCCGGGGCCAGTACCAGGCAATTACCAGCCAGCGCTACGGGGGCCTAAATCAGGGCCTGGCACAAAAGTCTTTTTACCGGGTCAACACGATCTCCAATAATGACATCATCAATTCGTTGAAGATGTACAACGATTTGACCAGTGGCTTGAACGCCGTTAAGTCTTACTATTCACTTCAAAACAAGTACGTCGGGGCGTTCTCACGGTCACTGGGTAACGTGCAGTACCAATCTAACATTCCGCTCAACCAACTCGACGATCGGACGGTCCTAAACAACTTCTTGGGGGTCAAGTACCTCTTCGTCCAGTCTAATGGCGATAACGCCACCAAGATTCCGGCCGGTTACACCCTGGATAAAACCACGACGCCCATCATCAATTACGACCAGGGGCAACCAAGCAATGCCAAGACGGCGGCGGATCTAACGACGATTCAGACCAGCCGCTATACGACCAAAAACGCCTTCCCGCTCTTGTATTGGCAAGACACCGCCATCAGCCAAGCGACCTACCGTAAGTTATCGGCGACCCAAAAGGAGCGGGCCTTGGCAAGTGGGGTGGTGGTGGCGGGTAACCAAGTCGCCATTAAGGGGTTAAAGAAGGCCAACCTCGCTGGGGAGGTTAAGAAGTTAACTGCCACCTTGATTTCTAACCGCTTAACCCCGGTCAAGGCTAGCCAGTTGGTTCAAACCGACCCAGATGAAACCTATCGCTTGACCTTCCCGGACCTGACTAAAAAGGCCGTGGCTAAAGCTACCAAGGGGAGTGAGTTGCACGTTGACGTTTCATCCATTAAGTTCACCCCCTTCAGTATGAAAGAAGAGCTTGCTTACGAGGCGGCCCACGATCAGTACATGCTGACCAACCCGGGCTCAACGTATAACGCTAAGTTTGCCCGTTACCAAAATTGGCGTAAGCTAGTCCTAAAGGGGGCTCCCGATAAGTCGTTTACGATTACGCTCACTTCTTCAAAGGGGGAAGAGACAATCACCCAACCCAAGCAGTCAATCCTCTCGTTCTTTAAGTTAGTAACGGATGGCTCTTTGAACTTAGGGTACTTTGGTGGTCAGCTTCCCCAAAGTGTCGGCGTTACCTTCAGTAAGCTAGGAACCTACCGGCTAAAGTATACAGTTGAAGCCGAAAAGTTGGGTAAACAGTATGATCAACAAGTTAAAACCATTCAAAGCCACGCCCTAAAGGACCTTACTTTCAAGACTAACCAGGTGTCAGGGACGATCACGACGAACCGGACTGGGATTTTAACTTCGTCAATCCCTTATTCGAGCGGCTGGACGGCCACCGTTAACGGAAAGGCGGTTAAGTTGCTACGTACTAACCAGGCCTTCGTGGGGCTTCGGCTTCCAGCGGGACACCACCGCGTTGTTTTACGCTATCACGTACCAGGACTGACGCTAGGGGCGAAGGTTAGCTTGGTAGGGCTTGGGTGGACCCTAATGGCAGCCTTGGCCACCCTAGTGTTCAAACGGCGTCGAGCCAAGTAAGGACTGGAGATAACGTCAAAATTGCCGCTAATTGGCAGTTCTTAACCGATCACCATGGTCCCTCGGGAAAAGCGGCTGGCCAATGTGGTGGATTGGGCTTGCTAAGCCTGCTGTGTAACATTCAAAGTTTTTAAAAGGGGCCGGGAGAAATTTTCTCCTGGCCCCTTTTTAGGTTTAAGTATCGTTATTGATCTGACTTGAGCCAGTTACCAAGGTAGTCGCGAAGTGCGATGGCTTCGTCCTTGGTAATGGAATAGGTAGCGTCAACTTGGTCTTGACCAGTGACGGCTTGGTTCGATAGTAACAAGAAGAGTTGGTGGTCCCGGGGGACGATTGACATTTCGTTGGCCAGGCCGTCGTCATCTAATTCATCGTTATAGCGAACGTCAAACCACTTACCATCAGTTGTTAATTTACGCACCTTTTAATCCTCCCAATGATCAAAAAAATCAGGTTCCCAATGTAGGGTCCCTGATATAAATCATAGTTAATTCTTAGCACTTTCGTCAAGTTTAATTGAGTGGCCCCGTTGGCGATCCTTAAGTTGGAAGGAAACAATGAAGGCGACGATAATTAAGGCAATCGTAAAGTAAAAACCGGTGTGGCTTCCCGCCGTAAAGCGGGCGGCGGCGGAACCGGTGGCTGCTCCACGACCCAATTCCAAGAAGGAAGTGGCAAAGGCAGTTGCTAAAGCACCTACGACTTGTTGCATCGTGTTGAGAATTGTAGATCCATCACCAGCTTCCCGTCCGGACAGGGAGTTCAGAGCGGAAGTTTGGGCGGGCGACATTGCTAAAGGCGCCCCGATCATTAAGATTACGTGAGCGGCGATGATATAAACAATGCTTGCGGTATCGGAAGCCATGGCTAACATAACGGCCCCGATAAAGGCGATGATAAAACCGAGAATGGCGGGCCGACGTGCACCAATGTTATCGTATAACCGACCGGCAATTGCGGAGGTCACGGCGTTGATCACCCCACCAGGAAGCATGATCACCCCAGTTAAGGCAACGGCAATTCCCACCCCGTTTTGAATGTATTGTGGCATCAGGTACATTGCAGACAGGATGATTGCGAAGTCCAACATTACCAAGATGGTTCCAACGGTGAATTCTTTGTTCTTTAAGACCTTCAGGTTTAGAATTGGTGATTCTAACGTTAGTTGACGGTGTACATAAAGGAATAAGACGACAAGGCCAATTACTAAACTAACAATTACCTGCCAGCTAGCCCAACCGTAACGGCTAGAAAGGCTCGCCCCAGCAACAATCCCGGAAAAACCGATGATTGATTCGATGATTGATAATACGTCAACACGCGGCTTGCTGATGTGACCGACGTTTTCCAGTTCCATGACCGCAAAAATTAAGGCAATCACGAGCAGGGGAATGAAGGACCAGAAGATCCAACGCCAATTTGCAATCCCTAAGATCAACCCGGTTAAGGTTGGCCCAATGGCGGGAGCAAACATGATTACCAATGCCATGATCCCGTTTACGGCCCCTAATTTTTGGGGTGGGAAGATTTGCATCGCAATGGCGAACATTAGCGGCAAAATAAGCCCGGTCCCGATCCCTTGGATCATACGCCCGGTTAATAGGAGGGCAAAGCTTGGGGCCATGGCCGAAAGTACACTCCCTAAAATAAAGACCAATAAGGCAAAGATGATGATTTTACGCGTTGAAAACCACTTTGAGATGATTGATGAAAGGGGCATGATGATCCCAATAATCAGCATGTAACCCGTTACTAACCATTGCAAAGTGGCAGTCGACATGTTAAAGGCAATGCTCAACTTTGGTAAGGCAATGTTGAGGGACGTTTCTGAAAACATCCCGACAAAGGCGCCGAGAAGCATCGAAACCATGGCAAGCTTAGGGTGCCGAACCCGGCTTGCTGAGGTGGTACGTGGATGGGCTTGTTCCATTTGAACTTTTTCCATAAATTAATTTACAACTCCTTCTCTTGATTTCACAATTGATTACATTACCATAGTTTTTTTAGCCTCGTAAGTTAAAAGTTTCTCATCTTTAAGAAAATCTTTACCAACTAATTAATGCCCCCTATGCATTATTGTTGCCTTAAAACGGGCATTTGACAACGATGAAACCGATAACGATAATTTAGAGAAAGAAGTTGTTTTTTCATAAAATAACGGCGATTTAAGTTTTTATACAAGTGAGTGGAGGAGAAGTTAGGATGAAAAATAATAAAAATCGGCGCATGGTAATAATGATTGCCATAATTTGTGTCTTAGCGCTAGCGGGGACCTGGCTAGTCCGGGCCCAAGCTAGGCAATTAAATTCAACAAAATATGTTCAATCAACGACGCCCACGCTCTTTTTCCACGGCTATGGCTCCAGCGCCAACGCCGAAGATCACATGGCCAAAGCGGCGCAAAAAGCCGGGGTAACCAAGACGATCATCCGCGCTAACGTCACTAAGCAGGGGACGGTTAACCTAGTGGGGACGATCAAAAAGGGGGCCATCAACCCAATTGTCGAAGTCAACTTCGCCGACAACCGTAACCCCGACTACCAAGTAGACGCTCGCTACGCTAAAAACGTGGTTGTTACCCTTCAAGAGAGGTACGGTTTTAAGGAGATGAACATGGTTGGCCACTCGATGGGGAACATGGCGATTACCTTTTACCTGGTTAATAATGCCAACGATAAGAAACTTCCCCAGCTAAAAAAACAGGTAGACATTGCCGGTCACTTCGACGGGATTCTTGGTTACGACCAACCGGCGGGCTTGTCTATCAACCAAAAGACGGGGGAGCCTAACAAGATGACGGACAGCTTTAAGGAGCTTTTGAAGTTGCGCCAAGTCTACCCACGCCAAGCGGCGGTCCTCAACCTGTACGGCGACATCGGTAACGGCAGCGACGGCCGCGTTGCCAACATTTCCAGTGAGACGCTTAAGTACCTGGTGAGCGGCCGGGCCAAGTCATACCAAGCCCACCGTTTTACTGGTAAGCAAGCACAACACTCCAAACTGCATAGCAACGCCCAGGTCGACCGCTACCTGATCGACTTCTTATGGAGAAAATAGGAGTGAGTGCGCCCCAACCTACTCGACGGGCCGTTGATTAAGTGAGGGAAGCTAAAAAAGCTGAAGACGGCGTCGTCTCCAGCTTTTTTTCTTATCATTTATTTAGGGCGGTAGTTAGCGGCCAAAAAATCAGCCATTGACGTGGGGGCGTGGCCGGTGATGGTCCAAAAGTCATCACTAGTTCCGCTCAACAGGCCCATGGCACCAGCTTGGTACATCGAGGCCAGTTCGTCACCATCCCCTTCTTCTCGGTATAACCGGGCGAACTCAGCAACCGAAACCGGCTGGTAACCAATTTGGTGGCCGCTAACCTTAGTCATGATGGCGGCTAGTTCGGTCATTGGGAGGCTGGTTGACTGGCTAAGGAGGTAGGTTTGGTGGTGATCCCGCAGGGCGGGGGTTAAGGCGACCTTAGCGATTGCCTCGGCGGAGTTTTCCTGGGAAATAAAAGACATTGGTTGGTCGCCAACCGGGTAAATAACGTTCTGCCGTTCAATCAGTTCCGGTAGGTAAGGAACCAGTGGGTCGGCGTAGAGGCTGTTTTTGATGACGGCGTAGTTAAGCCCACTCCCGGCTAAGCGGGGAGGTAAGTAGGCGTAAAAGGGCGCCATCCGGAAGGGGTTATTGGCTTGATCGGCAAAAAAAGAGACCGCGACGATGGAAGGGACGTTAGCATCCTTGATCGCCGTTAACAGGTTCTCCAGTTCCGTTACCCGGCCGGTCAAACTGTAGGTTAACGACGGGACGTAAACGACCACGTCGCTCCCGGCCAGGGCGGGGGTCAGGGTAGCGGGATCTTGGTAGTCTAAGTGGGCAACCTGAAAGCCAGCTTCCATTAGAGCGGCGGCTTTGCTAGGGTTGTGGGCGCCAATCCGAATTTGATTGGGCGAAAGAGTTTTGCTTAGTTGGTGGACAATCCGGCGACCCAGGTGGCCGGTTGCCCCGGTGACGGTAATCAACATAAAAATCCCTCCTTTGTGTAACTTTAATTGTAACACATTGGAGGGGTTTGGGGTTAGCCTTGGTTGGTGAGGTAGTCTTCTAGGACGGCCAAGACACCGTCGTGGTTGTTGTCAAGGGCCGTAAGGTGGTTAGCTGCGGCGATGGCAACCGGGCCGGCGTTTTTCATTGCGTACCCAAACTTAGCGAGCTTGAGCATCTCGGCGTCGTTACCGCCGTCACCAAAGGCGATCAGGTCGGCACCGGAAAGGCCCCAAGAGGAGAGCAAGTCGTTGAGGGCGGTCGCCTTGTTAATCCCCGGGACGGTTACGTCAACGGAGCCGTTACCACTCGGGGTAATCCGAACTTGATTGCCAAAGCGGTCCTGTAGGGCGGCCAATTGTTCGTCAACCTTAGCTGGGTCCAGTAAAAAGGAGAGCTGATAGTAGCGATCGGCCGGCAGGTCCTTGTAATCGTCGACCAGTACGTGGTTGGGGAAGTAAAATTGTTGGCGCTTAAGGGTCGCGGCGGGGAGTTTAGCGTAAACGTAGCCGTGCTTAACCCCGGAGAGGGAAGGGGTGAGCTTCAAGTCATTACACAAGAACCGAAGCACCTCGTCAGCGACGGCTTGCTCAACCGTGGTCTGCACCAGATCTTGGCCTTGGTAGACCACGTGGGCGCCGTTTTCGGACACGAAGTAGAGGCGCTCCTTAGTGTCCGGGAAGTAATTGGTGAGGCACTCGTATTGGTTGCCAGACGACACGATTACCTTGACCCCCTGGTCCTCAAGTTGGGATAAGATACGTTCAAAACGGGTGTGGTCGTAGCTCTTATCGTCGTGGACGAAGGTAGCGTCCATATCAAAGGTGACTGCCTGAAACGGTAATGACATTGAAATTCCTCCTTTAATAACAAAAAATGGCGATCACGAAACCGTGACCGCCATACTATTGGGCTAGCTGGGTTCGAACCAGCGCATGACGGTACCAAAAACCGTTGCCTTACCACTTGGCTATAGCCCAATTAAATTACTTAATTATCTTACCCGGAGTCGTTCTAAAATGCAAGTGATTTTGGTGAATTTCTTGGTATTTTTTCTTAGAAGCGTTCAACTAAGCCCATTCTCTTGACCCAATATGCAATGGTTGTATAATTGAACCCATTGTTAATAATTATACATTCAGATGGGAGATATCTAATGGATCGACAAACGGATATGGCCTTCTTTGGCCAACCGCGGGGGCTTTCGACCCTCTTTTTCACCGTCATGTGGGAACGGTTTTCCTACTACGGGATGCGGGCAATCCTACTTTTTTACATGTATTACGCCGTTACTAAGGGCGGCCTGGGAATTAACCAGACTACGGCTGCCTCGATTATGTCAATTTATGGCTCCTTAGTCTACATTTCGACGATTGTCGGGGGCTGGCTGGCCGACCGGGTCTGGGGAACGCGCCGGACCGTTTTTTTAGGGGGCTTTTCCATCATGCTGGGCCACATCTGCCTCTCCTTGCCCTTTGGGGTGAGCGCCCTGCATGGTTCAATTGTCTTCATTGTGATTGGGTCGGGGCTGTTAAACCCGTCCGCTTCGTCAATGGTCGGGGACTTGTATGCGGAAAACGACCGGCGCCGTGACGCTGGTTTTTCGATGTTTGTTTTCGGGATCAACCTGGGGGCCGTCGTTGCCCCGTGGGCGGTGCCGTGGGCCGCTGGCGGCTTTGGTCTCCACCTCTTTGGTAGCGAGCAAAACTTTCACGCCGGCTTCGCCCTAGCGGCGATTGGGATGTTCTTTGGCTTGCTCCAATACATTTGGGACGGTAAAAAGTACTTACCCGAAGGTAGCCTGACCCCGGACGATCCGCTGACAGAAGCGGAGAAAAAGACGGTAATCAAGTGGGCGGCGGTGATCGTCATCGCCTTAGTGGCGGTCCTGGGGCTCATGGCTGTCTTCCACAGCTTCAACGTTAACGGTGTCATCAACTTAATCACGGTGATCGCCATTGCCATGCCAATCGTTTACTTCGTAATGATGCTGCACTCAAAGAAGGTCACTAAGTTAGAACGCAAGCGGGTGGTTGCCTACATCCCGCTCTTCATTGCCGCCGCCATCTTCTGGGGGATTGAAGAGTCCGGTTCCGTGGTCTTGGCCCTCTTTGCCGAGCAACGGACGGTCTTGCACATCGGGGGGTGGCACTTTGCCGCCGCTAACTTCCAAACCTTAAACCCACTCTTTATCATGCTACTGACGCCGGTCTTCGTCCTCTTATGGGACCACTGGAAAAAGCAACCGACTTCACCGGGGAAGTTCGCTTGGGCGTTGGTCTTTTCCGGGTTATCCTACGTTTGGATGGCAATTCCGGGAATGCTCTTTGGAACGGCCGGCCGTGTTTCACCGCTGTGGCTGGTCGGTTCCTGGTTCTTAGTCGAAATTGGGGAAATGCTGAACTCGCCAATTGGCCTGTCGGTAACGACCAAGTTGGCCCCTAAGGCCTTCAAGTCTCAAATGATGAGTTTATGGTACATGGCCGATTCAGTTGGCCAAGCCGTCAACGCCCAAATCGTTAAGTACTACTCATCGGCGACCGAAGTACCGTACTTCATCGCCGTGGGGGTCGTTTCGATTGCCTTTGGGATCATCCTGATGTTCTTCGTTAAACGGATCCATAACTTAATGGGTGGCGTTGATTAGGCAAAAACAACTAGTTGATTAGTTGCGCTCAGGTAACCAGTCTAGCAATTTTGCCACGTTAATATTCATTAATTTAAAGGGGACCGCTCTGGTGAGGGTGGTCCCTTTTTTGCGTGTAATTAGGGGGGAAAGACGTGACGCACTACACAAAGGTGGTGCGGAAACCAACCAACAGCTGGCGGTGTGTCGACCGGAGTACTCCTTGCGAATGATTAGAATAAAATAATAAGAATTGATCCTTGATGAGATTAAATGAGAATGTTTTAATGTAGTTATCAACTTGAAGGAGGAACACCACCATGAATCAATTAACCCACCTTACGAACAGCTATTTTTCCTTTGCTTATTTCGAATAGCGTCCGCACCGCTTAGGTCCGGACGACGACGTTCAGACCTAAGCAAGGGTTTTTGGTACTTCCTTGCTAGGGCAGTCTAGCAAGGAATGGTGGCGACATCTCTCACTTTCATTTCCTTTGGTGATTACCGGCTAGACTGAGCAACGTCTTAGTTTAGCCGGTTTTTTTATACCTTTGGAGGAATGAACATGGAATCTAATTTAACCGTCAAGGCACCCACCATTCACCGGGCCCGCTTGGCCTGGTCGCTGTACATCAACTACTTCATTCACGGGTTCGGGCTAATTATCTTGGCAACATGACTAGCCTGGGGGCGGTTTGGAACAGCCCCCTGAAAATTGTCTCCTTTGTTATTTCAGGAGTTGGGATCGGGCGTCTCTTGTCCTACCTGATTACCGGGTTTTTAGCTGACTTATTTAGCCGTAAGGCCTTTGTCTTACTGGGGATGAGCGCCTACCTAGCCTTTGCGATCGGAATCCCCTTCAGCCACAACATTTACGTCGCCTACTTCTTCGCGATCCTGGCCGGGATTGCCAACTCGGCCCTCGATGCCGGCACCTACACCACCTTCGTTGAACTAAACGGCGGTGACGGCGCGGCCACGATCTTAATCAAGGCTTTCATGTCGGCTGGCGAGTTCGTCTTGCCACTGCTCATCGCCCAACTAACGGCCAACGGGCTATGGTTTGGCTGGTCCTTTATGACCATGGCCGCCCTGGTGGTCATCAACTTCGTCTTGATCTTGCCCCTGTCCTTCCCCCTGCCTAACCAAAGTCCGGCCCAAGAAGGCAGCGGAGAAAAAAAGGTTAAACCAAACTGGGTGACCACGATCGCTTTGGTCTTATACGGGTACACCTCCATGGCGGTGATGATCTGGTTTACCCAGTGGATCTCCCTCTTTGCCGCTGACAGCTTGAACTTTTCCGACGGTCAGGCCCACTTTCTCTTGTCGCTTTACAGCCTGGGTTCGATCAGCGGGGTAATGTTGATCTTTGCCCTCTTAAAACGCAACGTCAAGGAGACCCACCTGTTGATTAGCATGAACGTGATTGCCGTCCTCGCCTTGTTAGGGGTCCTGGTTGGCACCAGTACCGTGATGGTGCAGGTGGCTAGCTTCGTCTTCGGGATTAGTGCCGCCGGGGGAATCATGCAAGTCGGTTTGACCCTGTTCATGCGCTTCTTCCCGCACCACCGGGGGATGGTCACCGGGGTGTACTACTTCTTTGGTAGCATTGCTTCCTTCACCGTTCCGCTAATTACCGGGGTCTTGTCAACCACTAGCATGCGGGCGGCGATGACCGGTGACCTAGTGGTGGGGTTAATCGGTAGCGCCCTGATGCTCGTCGTTTTGATTAGCGAAAGGGGGCGTCACCATGGCTGAGTTAGAGCAGCTCCGTAACCAGATCAACCAAGTCGACGAACGGCTCGTCGCCCTTTTAAAGCAAAGGTTTGAAATCGTTGAGGCGGTTGCCCGCACGAAGCAAGCAAGCGGGGCGCCGGTCTTTGATCCAACCCGGGAACGGGCGGTATTGAAGCGGGTGGTTGATCTAGTGGCAAACGAGGATTACCAACCCGCCGTAGCGCAAGTTTTTACCACGATCATGGATCAAGCCAAGCAACTAGAAAGGAAAAAATTATGTTAACTTACCTCACGGCCGGTGAATCACACGGCCCCCAAGGAACCGCAATTATTGAAGGAATTCCGGCCGGTCTAGCCATTGACGTGGACCAAATCAACGCCGATTTGGCAAGCCGCCAAGGTGGGTATGGCCGGGGCAGTCGGCAACAGATTGAACACGACCAGGTTGAGATTCTGGGTGGGGTCCGCCACGGCCTTACCCTAGGGTCACCGATCACCCTCGTGGTGAAAAATCGTGACCACGCCCATTGGTCGTCGATCATGCACCCAACCAGCCCAGCCACCGCGGAAAACACCCTATGCAAGGTGGAGCGGCCCCGGCCCGGCCACGCCGACCTGGTGGGGGGGATGAAGTACCGTCACCGCGACCTGCGCAACGTCTTGGAACGTTCTTCGGCCCGCGAGACGGCGATCCGGGTGGCGGTTGGCAACGTCTGTGAACAACTACTGGCCGCCTTGGGGGTGACCTTGGTCGGCTACGTCCAAGCATTCGGCCCGGTCGACACCGACCTAACTAAGCCCCAAACGGTGAGTGAAATTAAAGACGCCATCACCCAAAACGACCTGCGGATCCTTGCTCAAGACCGGGTAGCGGAACTTCACGACCTAATTGACCAGACCCGGCGTGCGGGCGATACTCTGGGCGGTTGGATCCGGGTGGTCGTTAACGGGATGCCGGCCGGTATCGGGAGCTACGTTTCCTGGGATACCAAGCTAGATGGTCAGTTGGCCGCCGCCGTGATGGGGGTCAACGCCATGAAGGGGGTTAGCATTGGCGACGGCTTTGAAATCAGTCGCCACCCCGGCAGTCAGGGGATGGACGAGATTAGCCACGACGCCGATGGCTACCACCGTTTATCCAACCACCTCGGGGGCTTGGAAGGCGGGATGACCAACGGGATGCCCCTGATTATTAACGCGGCCATGAAGCCGATCCCGACCCTTTACAAGGCACTCAAGACGGTTAACGTGGTGACCAAGGAAGTGGAAAAGGCCAGCGTCGAGCGTTCCGACACTACCGCGATCGTGCCGGCTTCGATCGTGATTGAAAACGTGGTCGCCATCGAATTAGCCAAGGCCTTGACTAACAGCTTTAACGCTGACAACCTGGCCCGGCTACAAGAACAGTTAGCGGCCTATCGAGAAGAACTGCGGGGTTATTAATATGAAGATTCACACCTTAGGGCCGGCGGTAACCGATTCTTACCGGGCCGCCGAGCAATACCGGGCTGACCACGAAAATCTTGAGGTGGTTGGCCACCCCAGTTTTGAAGTGCTCTACCAGTCAATCCCGGAACTAAGGGGTGAATTATTATTAATTCCCGCGGCGGTCAAAACGCCAACCGGGGCCAGTTGGGGGGACCTGCACTACCAATACGGTGACCGGTTGGAGCTAATCGACAGCCTAATCACCGAACTTTCCCCGTTGGCCATTTTGGAACGGCGGGGGCGAAGCGGTCAACGGGCCTATTGCCACCCGGCCACGATTGATTACTTAACGAGAAACGTTGAGGGTCCCTTGGAAATTATGCCCTGCCCGAGCAAGTGGCAGGCTTACCGGTGCTATCAAACAGACGGGCGGTATACCCTGACCAGCCAGGCCTTTGCCGGGCCGGCCGACCGGGTAATCAAAACCATTCACTTAAAGATGCTGTGGAGCGTGTACCAAGTTAAGGGAGAAACGGATGCAAAAACGAGCGTTAACAATTAATAGCCGGGGCCTGAACGGGGAACTGGCGGTGCCTGGTGACAAGAGCATTTCCCATCGCGCCCTGATGATCGGGGCGTTAAGTGAGGGGACCACGGTGATTGATCACTTTTTGGCGGGGGAGGATTGCTTGAGCACTTTACGGGCCCTGCAAGACCTTGGCGTCGAGATCGAGCGAAAAGGGGAGCACGTCGAAGTAATTGGACGGGGAATCGCCGGCCTGGTTGAACCGGTGGCGCCCCTTCAAATGAATAACTCGGGGACCTCCACCCGTCTTTTGATGGGGATCTTGGCGGGCCAGTCCTTCACTAGCCAACTGGTGGGGGATGCCTCCTTGAGCCGGCGCCCGATGAAGCGGGTACAAGGACCGCTGGCCCGCCTGGGGGCGCAAATAGGCCTGAGTGAGGCGGGGACCTTGCCGGCCACCGTGGTGGGGCACCCCCTCCAGGGCGCACGGGTGAAATTAGAGGTGGCCTCGGCCCAGATCAAGAGCGCCGTGATCTTGGCGGCCCTCCAGGCTCAGGGGTCAACGACGGTGAGTGAACCACTGCCGACCCGTGATCACACCGAACGGCTCTTGAAGGCCTTTGGGGCGAACTTAACCGTCGACCGGGTGGCGAACTCGATCACCGTGCCCCCCGGGGCGCGCTTGGTTGGCCAAGAGGTCCTGGTCCCCGGCGACCCTTCCTCGGCGGCCTTCTTCTTGGTGGCCGGGGCGGTGATCGCCAATTCGCACCTGACGGTTAAAGACGTCTGCCTAAATCCCACCCGGACGGGGCTCATACGGGTCCTGAAAAAAATGGGGGCGCGCCTTTCAATTAAAGAGACGGCTATCGGGGGCGAGCCGTTAGGGGATGTGACAATTCAAACCAGCCAGTTAAGGGCGGTGACGGTGACCGCTAAGGACGTACCGGACTTGATTGACGAACTACCGCTAGTGGCCCTGCTAGCGGCCTGTGCAGACGGGGTAAGCGAGATTAGCGGGGCGGGCGAACTGCGGGTCAAGGAGACCGACCGGATTCAAACGGTCGCCGAACTGCTCTTGCAACTAGGGGTGGACGTGGAAGAACGTCCGGATGGTTGGCGAATTGTCGGCCGCCCCAATTGGCAAGTTCAAAAGCCAAACTTAAATAGCCACGGCGACCACCGGCTGGGGATGTTAGCGGCCGTGGCGGCCCTCCGCTCAACGACGCCGCTGTTCTTGATTGACCCGGACGCCGTGGCGGTCTCTTACCCCAGCTTCTTTGCCGACTTAGCCAAGTTAGGAGGTGCTTAAATGACTACCGTCTTTATTCACGGCCTCGGCCTGATCGGGGGATCCTTGATCAGGGCGATTCGGGTTAGCCATCCCCAGGATCAAATCATCGCTAGCGATCCGAACCAAGCCGCACTGGATTACGCCCTGCAAGTGGGGTTGGTTGACGAGACGACCACTGGCCTCGCGGGAGCACAACGAGCGGACTTTATCATCTTGGCCGGTCCCGTCTTGGCGATCTGCCAAGACCTGGCTGACCTGGCGAGAATGGAACTGAAAGAGGGGGTGGTGGTGACCGACGTGGGGAGCACCAAGCAAGCGGTGCTAAAAGCCGCCCAACCGCTAGTTGACGCCGGGGTCGCCTTCGTGGGCGGTCACCCAATGGCCGGTTCGCACAAGAGTGGGGTCCAAGCCAGTCGGCGCGACCTGGTGGAAAACGCCTTTTACTTCCTGGTTCCCACCGGCCCAGTTGACCACCGGGCCAGTTTAAAAGACCTGCTGAGTGGAACCGGGGCGAAGTGGTTGACCGTCACTGCCGAGGAGCACGATTACTTGGTGGCCCAGGTTAGCCACCTCCCCCACGTGATTGCGACGGCCCTGGTTAACCAAACGGCGACCGCCTTTGCGGGGCAACCGCTAGGGGAACGGGTGGCGGCCGGGGGCTTTAAATCGGTGACCCGGATCGTCGCTTCGGATCCGACAATGTGGGCGGCGATCATGGCGACCAACCGTGATTTGATCTCCCAACAGTTAGCCAGTTACCTAAGGGAGCTGCAACGCTTCAAGGACCTGATTGATAAGCAAGACCAAGCGGGGCTGTTTGAAACCTTTTCCAAGGCCCGGGTACGCCGCAACCGACTCAACCAACAAAGTAAGGACCTTTTTTACGACCTCTTCATTAACATTCCGGACCAGGTGGGGGCGATTGCCGGCGTCATGAACCGTTTAGCGGCGGCCAACGTCAACGTCATCCACTTGCAAGTGTTGGAACTGCGGGATGAAATTAACGGGGTCTTGCAACTGACCTTCAGCACCCTCGCCGATCAAAGGCGGGCCGCTGGGGTCCTCAACGATTACGAAATCATTGAACGGGGGGACCAAGAATGAACTTAATCCTAGTTGGCTTCATGGGTAGCGGCAAGACCACCGTCAGCACCCTGCTTGGTGAGGCCTTACAGCAGCCAGTCTACGACCTCGATGACGAAGTGGAGAAGGCGGCTTGCAAGCCGATTCCCCAAATTTTTACAGACGACGGCGAAGCGAGTTTTCGCGACCTGGAGCACAGCGCCCTTAAGGAGGTGGTTAAGCGGCGCCAGGGAATCTTAGCGACCGGTGGCGGGACCCCAGTGGCGGAACGTAACCAACGACTGCTTGAACACGCCCAGGCCCCGGTAATCTTGCTGACGGCTAGCCCCGCCGAGACCGCCCGGCGGTTAGGGGACGGGGAGGGGCGCCCGCTAGCAAGTAAGCTAACCCCGGCGGAGTTAGCGGACCTCCAAGACGCCCGCCGCCCCGCCTACGATCGTTGTGCCGACCTCACCATTCGCACGGATAAGCTCTCACCGACGGCGGTGGCCGAGTTGATTATCGCCTTTTTACGGATTCACCAAGACCAAAGTGCCTAAGGGCGCTTTTTTAGTGGTGGGGAGAAACCATCTTTACGACAGGGGAAAAGCAAATGGTATCAACACGCATAAAAATGCAATGATTGCCGCATTTATTAACTATATTACGTATATTTACTTGTTTTTCACCCGGGAGTAGGGTACAATTCCCCTAATGATTAAAATTTGAGGAGAAATAGTATGGACAAGTCAATTTTGAGTCAAGCTTCCCAACACGAAGAGCGCAACATTTTAGCCGAGGTCTGCAACTTAGCGGCGGCCAGGGACGACGTGATCGACTTTTCCGTCGGCGACCCGAACTTCGCCACCCCGCTGCCCATTGTTGAGGCGGCCACCGAACGCGCCAAAAAAGGGCACACCCACTACACGGCGGCGATGGGGATGCCGGAGCTGCGAGAAGCAATTGCGGAATACTATCAAAAACTAGGGGTACCCGCTAAAGCCGCCCAGGTAATGGTGACGGTGGGTGCGGAACATGCCCTCTTGTTGGCCCTATACGCCTTACTCGATCCGGGTGACGAGGTCTTGATTGCCGAGCCGTGCTTTTCTCCCTACGCCGCCCAGGTGAAACTGGCCGGTGGGGTTCCGGTGATGGTGGCCATGGACCCCGAGGCGGGCTTTGCCATTGACCCGGCCAAACTCGAAGCGGCGCTTACAGATAAAACTAAGGCGATCATCGTCAACTCGCCGAATAACCCGACCGGGGCGGTGCTTGATCAAGAAGCTGCCCAGGGCCTGGGTCAGTTGGCAATTGACCACAACCTGATCCTCTTGACCGATGAAATCTACGCCGACTTCCAAATGCCGGGTCACCACTACTACCCATTGGCTAAGGAGGCCCCGGATAATACGGTCACGATTAGCGGGATGTCCAAGTCCTTTGCCATGACCGGCTGGCGGCGGGGGTGGTTAGTGGGGCCAAAGTATTTAGCCGATGCTACGGCGGCGGTCAACGAAAACGTGGCCTACACGGCGCCCACGATCAGCCAAGATGCGGCCCTCTACGCCCTTGAACACCATGATGAACTGGTTGCCCCGCTGGTGGCGGCCTTCCAAGAGCGGCTAACCTATTTACAAACGGCCCTGGGCGCCTTGCCGAACCACGCCGTGAATCCGGTTGGCGGGTCGATCTACGCCTTTTTAGACATTCGTAAGACCGGGCTTAGTTCGGAGCAATACGCTACCCGGCTCTTGAACCAAACCGGGATTTTAGTGGTGCCAGGCTTGGCCTTTGGCAAGGGTGGCGATGGCTTTGTCCGTGTTGCCGCCACTCAGCCAATGGCGACCCTTAAAGAAGCGGTTGCTAAGTGGCAAAGCTTTGACCCCCAAAAGGAGGATTAAAATGAAGATTTTGATGTATTCGATCTTAGACACCGAACGCCCCTACGTGGAGGCCTGGGTAAACAAAACAGGCCACCAAGTTAAGATGGTCGAAGAGGGGTTAAATAAGGAGACCGCTAAGTGGGCCGCGGGCTTTGACGGGATCGATTTTCAGCAGACCAATGACCTGGATCCGGAGGTCTACGCGACTCTAGAGGGGTTAGGGATCAAGCAGCTGACCGCCCGGATGGTTGGGTTTGATATGATTGATTTAAAGCAAGCGGCCGACCACCACTTACTGGTGACCAACGTCCCGGCCTACTCGCCGCGGGCGATTGCCGAAATGGGGCTCACCCAGGCCATGCGCCTAGTCCGGAAACTTGGTTACTACGACCAGCGAATGGATAATTACGACTTTCGTTGGGTGGGGCTGGAGTCAACTGAGATCTACAAACTGACCGTGGGGGTAATTGGTGCCGGCCACATTGGCGGTGCCACCGCCCGCCTGTACAGCGCCCTGGGGGCCAATGTCTTGGCCACCGACCCGGTTCACCATGCGGAACTAGAGGCCGACTTGACTTACGTCGACCTCGAGACATTGCTTCGGGAAGCTGACATTGTAACCATCCACACCCCCCTTAATGAGGAAACGGCAAACCTCCTGGATCGAACAGCCTTTGCCAAGATGAAGGATAGCGCCTACCTGATTAACATGGCCCGGGGCGGGTTGGTCGATACGGCGGCCCTGATCGAGGCCCTGCAAAACCACCAACTGGCCGGGGCGGCCCTCGACACCCTCGCCGACGAAACGGGCTACTTTGAACGCCAAGCCAGCAGAGAAGAAGTATCAGAATCCTATCTGACCTTGCGGGCGATGCCCAACGTCTTGATTTCACCGCACTCGGCCTTTTTCACCGATACCGCAATCAAAAACATCGTTGAAATGGGACTCGATGACGTGGTTCGGATTGTCAACGGTAAGCGACCACTCTACCCGGTTAATTAAAAACACCCCCACTTGCAGCTGGTAAGTGGGGGTGTTTTAGTTATGAGCTCCGTTTTAACAGGCGTTGGCACAGCTTGGTTAAGGCACGCCGGGAGGAACCGGCGGGGAGCTGGTTGATTTCTGCTTTGGCTTTCTTGGTGAAGGCGGTGGCTAGTTGACGGGCTTGCTCGACCCCGCCGTTTTCAAGCACTAATTGACGGACGAGCTGCATATCCGCTTCACTCATTAACCGTCCCTTGTCCAAGAGGGGCTTAAAGGCGGCCGAGTTAGCTTGCATCGCTAACAGCAAGGGGAGTGAGTAGACCCCCGTGGCCAGGTCTTCTAGGACCGGCTTGTTGAGTTGGTCGCCGCTGGAGTAGTCGAGGATATCGTCTAAGATCTGAAAGGCGATCCCGACGTTTTGGCCGATCCGCTTGGCTAGGGCGACGGTCCGTTGGTCGGCACCGCCAAAGTAGGCCCCTTCGCTAGCTGCCAAGGAGAAGAGGGCGGCCGTCTTACCGTTGATGTTGCGTAGGTAGGAAAGGAAGGTTTGGTCTTGTTTGAAACGGTCGGCCATTTGGCCCAGTTCACCGCTTAAGATCCGGTGCATGATCTGGGCGTTGGTGGTCAAAAAGGGAGTTGTAGCGGTGGTGGTGGTGATCAGGTCAAAGAAGATCGTGAACAGGTAATCGCCGGAATAAACCGCCACGTCCTTGCCAAACTCGGCTTGAATGCTGATGCGTCCCCGCCGCTCGGGAGAGTCGTCAATAATGTCATCGTGGATTAAAGTGGCCATGTGGAGGACTTCAATCGAGGTGGCCAGCTTGATTAAGCGGTCGCGTTGTTCTGGTTGCGGTTGGCCGGTCAGGGAAGCAAAGAGCCAGAAAAAGGCGGGGCGCAAAAACTTACCGCCGTTAGTGGCCATTTTTTGCAGGGCGCTTTCTAGTTGGCCATCCTTAGTTTTGATCCGGGCTGCCATTAGGTCGCTAACGGCTAAGAGGGCCCGATTTAATTCGGGGTTGTGCGGAAAATGTGTTTGTTTCATCATTAAATTTCCTTTAAGGTTTATACTGTCTATTGTACCCTAAATAGGGAATTGAATAAATAAGGGAAAGGGTGGACTTATTTAATGTCTGTCAAAGTATTTTTAGAATTGGTTGAAATCAAGGCCAAGACCGCCAGTGTCTTGCCCTTCATACTCGGCCTCTTTTTAGCGGCCTATTACTACCACACCGTGCAACCAATGCTGGCGCTCCTCTTTTTTATCGCCATGTTCTTGTTTAACATGGCGGTCGATATGTTGGACAACTACCACGATTACGTTCACGCCGTCGACACCGAGGACTATCAGCAAAACACCAACATCATCGGGCGCGAAAACTTATCTCCGCACTTAGTGTTGGCGATGTTGATCACCCTAGTGGTTATCGCCGCTTTGCTGGGAATCTACCTGGTGACCCAACTAGGGCTGACCTTGCTTTGGCTCGGGGTGTTTTGCTTTGCGGTCGGCTTTTTGTACTCATCGGGTCCCTTTCCATTATCGGGGCTGCCGGTTGGTGAATTCTTCTCCGGGTTCACGATGGGCTTTATGATCACCCTAATTTCGGTTTTTGTGAACACCGGAGCGGACTTTACCTGGTCTTGGACTAACCTGGGGGTTATTTTCTTAGTGGCGCTGCCTGATGAACTATGGATCTCCAACCTGTTGCTAGCAAATAACATTTGCGACGAACAAGAGGATAACGATAACCACCGCCACACGATTGTCCACTTTATCGGTAAGAAGTGGGCGCTGTACGCCTTTGCGGTTAAAAACACCATTGCCTTTTTAGCCATTATTGCGGCGGCAGTGTTACGCTTAACGCCGTGGACGGTCCTGTTGACCCTTTTAATTATCCCGTTTGTCGTCAAGCAAACCAAACTTTTATTTAACAAGCAGGTCAAAAAAGAAACCTTTCCGGCGGCGATCCGGATTTTACTAATCGGTTCCCTTGTCCAGGTCGTGACCTTTGCGGTGGGGTTGATTTAACACCAATTAACATAACATTAACGAAAAGCGAGCGACAGGAAAATTTTCCCGTCGCCCGCTTTTTTGTTTATTGGGCACCGTGCTTTTCTTGTTTTAAGACCTGTTGTTTAACGGCGCAATCGTAATCGCAAGCGGCACACTTGCCCTTCTTGGCCCGCTTAAAGACCTTAACGAGTTGCCAAAAGGCGCAGCCGATGATTAGCAAAATGATGACGGTGTTGGTAATTAAACTAAGCATGGGAAACTCCTTTCTAAATGAAGAGGCTGCCGACCGTGTAAATCAGCCAGGCCAGGCCGTAAGCAATGATCAGGCTAGAAACCAAGGACCAGATTGTCCACTTGGTCGAGCCGGTTTCTTGCTTGATCGTCCCCAAGGTGGCAAAACACGGGGCGTACAAGAGGATAAAGACCAAGAGGGCGTAAGCGGCAACCGGGTTGATGAATTGGCCCAGGGCGCTAATCAAGACCGCTTGGCTGCTGGTGTGAAACATCACCATCATACTGGAAGTGATCGCTTCTTTAGCTAAGACCCCGGTAAAGAGGGCGGCGATCGTTTGCCACTGGGTGATACCGACCGGTGCAAGGAAGGGAACCAACAGGTGGCCAAGGCTAGCGGCAAAGGAGTGGCTAGAATTAGTGACGAAACCGTGGGGGCCAAAGGAGGCCAATAGCCAAATGATGACCGTCCCGGCTTTTTTCACGAAGCCCTTCCCATTGTCCCAAGTCCCGTGCCAAATGACGTCAAAGCGGGGGAGGTGGTACTGAGGTAATTCAACGATGAAGGCCGAGGAGTCGGTGACGCCAAAGTAGAGTTGGTAACCCTTAGCGACTAGGAGGGCGACGATAATCCCCAGGAAGTAAACTGATAAGACAATTAGTGCTTGGTGCTTCGGGAAGAAGGCGGCGACCACCAGTGAGTAAACCGGCAGGCGGGCCGAACAGGACATGAATGGTGAAATTAAGGTTGTGATTAACCGTTCCTTTGGTTGCTCAATAGTTCGCGCTGCCATGATCCCGGTCACGTTACACCCAAAGCCAATGATCAAGGGAATAAAGGACTTCCCGTTTAATCCGATCAACTGCGTGATCCGGTCAGTCACCAGGGCTGCCCGGGCCATGTAACCCGAATCTTCCAGCAGCGAGATGCAGGCAAAGAGGACGAAAATTTGGGGGATAAAGGCCAAGATCCCCCCGACCCCGGCGATCAGGCCGTCCACAATCAAGGACCGTAACACTGGTAAGGCCCCTGCTGCGGTCAGGACCTGGTCAGCGGTGGTCGAAAGGGGGCCGGAGATGAAGCCGAATAGCATGTCGGACAGGGGCGTTCCCACCCAGTCAAAGGATAGTTTGAAGATCAAAAAGAAGATCCCGGCAAAAATCGGTAACCCTAAAACGGGGTTGGTCACGATCCGGTCAATCTTAGAGGTCATTTCCACTTTGCTGGTCGAGGCGATGGGTTGGCTGGCCGCCCCTAGCAACTTTTCGATGAAGGCAAAGCGGGTATTGAAAATCTGGTCTTCGAAGTTTTGGGCGTCATAGTATTTTTCCTGGCTACGTAGCGGGGTCAAGTCCCTAAAGAGGGCGAAGCGGCGGACAGCCTTGTTTTTATTGATGTATTGAATCGAAAGCCACTGGGCGTAATCGTGGTCCATGTCGTAATCTTTGACGAGGGCCTCGGTGGCCTGGCGGATTGCCTGCTTAACCATCGGCGGGTAGTCGAGGAGTAGTGGTTTGGCTTGGCGGCGTTCCTTTAAGCTGGCTAGTTCGGCCTTGAGGGTGGCGCCCCCCTCGTGGGAGCGGGCGTTGGTGGTCTTCACCTCACAGCCCATCCATTCTTCGAGGACCTTGGGGTCATAGTACTTGCCTTGGCGCTTTAAGTCGTCGATCATGTTGAGGTTTAAAATCACCGGCGCCCCGAGTTTAAGACCTCAATAGTCAACAAAAGGTTGCGCTTCAGTTGGCCGGCGTTGGTGACGTTTAAGATCAGGTCGGGGTGGTCATTTAATAGGTAAGAAGTGACGACCGCTTCATCCTTAGTTAAGGGGTTTAAGGAGTAGACCCCCGGTAAGTCGACTAAGGTTACGGCGCTGTCCTTGATTTGGCCAAGCTTTTTTTCGACCGTGACCCCGGTCCAGTTCCCGACGTAGGCGTACTTATCGGTTAGGGAGTTAAAGATGGTCGTTTTTCCGGTGTTGGGGTTACCCAAGAGTGCAACGGTGGTCATGACTCCATCCCTCCCGTTAGGTGACAAAAGACCCGGTAACGTAGGCCGATTCGCTGGCGATCACTTTCGATGATGACTGGCCCGTGGAATGGATAGCGTTGGATCAACGCCACGTCCTTTCCTTCGTATAAACCAAGGTTGTGGAGCCGCTCTTGGGTGGCTTCGTTGAGCAGCTCAAAGTGGGTCAGGGTATATTTAGCTGGCATCAAAAACCCCTCCTTGCAATATTATTCCAAAAATATATAATGAATTGCCTGATATTTTCATTATATTAGTTAGTGATATTATTACACAAGATTCCAGAAACAGATATCGGGGAATTACCTAGTTTTATTTTACCTTGGAACGACTATAATGTAAGACAAGTGATTAATAAACGGGCCCCAGTCGGATTCTTTATATAGAATTGGAATAATAGGCCTGATTTGGAGGAATTGACATGGCAACATTAGAAGTTAAGAACCTACACGTTTCGGTGACCGATGACGAGACAAAGCAAACCAAGGAGATCCTAAAGGGAGTTAACCTGTCGATGAAGACTGGCGAAATTCACGCCATCATGGGGCCAAACGGGACCGGGAAGTCGACCCTTTCCCAAACGATCATGGGTCAACCCGGTTACACGGTCACGGAAGGTGAAATCCTCTTAAACGGCGAAAACATTCTCGAGATGCCAGTTGATGAACGGGCACGTAAGGGGCTGTTTTTAGCTATGCAATACCCGGCCGAAATCCAGGGGGTCACTAACGCCGAATTCCTGCGGGCAGCCATCAACGCCCGGCGGCCTGCCGACGACCAAATTTCGGTGATGGACTTTATCAAAAAACTGGATCACAACCTGGCCCTCTTGGACATGGATGAATCCATGACCGAACGTTACCTTAACGAAGGTTTCTCCGGAGGGGAAAAGAAGCGTAACGAAATTTTGCAATTATTGATGATCGAGCCGTCCTTTGCCATCCTTGACGAAATTGACTCCGGGTTAGACATCGACGCCTTAAAAGTGGTCTCCAAGGGGGTTAACTCGATGCGTGGTGAGAACTTCGGTTCGTTGATCATCACCCACTACCAACGGCTCTTGAACTACATTGTGCCGGATACCGTTCACGTCATGATGGGGGGCAAGATTGTCAAGACCGGGGATGCCGAATTGGCCAAGAAACTGGAAGCAGAAGGGTACGCCGGCTTGCGTGACGAACTGGGCCTCGACGTTAAGCTCGTTGATGACAACCACTAAGGAGGACGACGATGACATTAGATGTTCAAACGCTCGCCGACCAAATAGAGGAAGTTTCCCACCAGCACGGGGAGCCATACACCTTATTGGACCGGCGCCTGGAAGCTTTGCAACTGATGGCCGACCAAAAGATGCCGACGATCCCGCGTTACCACTTTGAGGACTGGCCACTATTAAGTGACCAACCGCTGACCTTTGAAGACTCCGACCCGCACCTAGCTGATGGCCTGGTCGACCAAGACTCGGATGTGATCCGGATTGTGCAGGTTGGCCAAACTACGACCGAGGTTCAGTTACCAGAAGAACTGCGCCAACAAGGGGTCATCCTAACCGATATTTTCTCGGCGGCCCGGATTCACCCCCGCCTGATCGAACGCTTCTTTATGGACCGGGTAGTTAAGCCGGGGGAAAATAAGCTGACCGCCGCCCACTTGGCCTTTTTGAACGCCGGGGTCTTCCTCTACGTTCCTAAGGGGGTTGAAATCGCCACCCCGATTGAAGCCGAAATCATTCAAGACGCCACCAAGGACCAACCGTTAAATTCCCACCTTTTAATTGTCGCCGAGGCCCAGTCTAAGGTGCACTTCCTCCAGCACTTGCAAACGGTCGGGGAACGCCCGGCACCGGCCAACATGATGGTCGAAATCGTCGCACAAGAGGGAAGTAACGTGGCCTTTTCTTCGCTGGATGAAATGGGGGCCAACACCCACGTGTACTTTAAGCGCCGGGCAAACATTGGCCGTGATGCCCACGTTGAATGGGCGGTTGGCTTAATGAACGACGGTAACACCCTAGGGGATATGGATTCCGAATTGATCGGCCAGGGGGGCTACGCCGACGCCAAGGTAATCGCCGTGACCACTGGTAGCCAGTTAATGGCCGTTAATAACCGGGTCACTAACCGCGGTAAACAGACGACCAGTTTGATCAACCAACGCGGGGTCCTGCTTGAAAAGTCCGAACTGATCTTTAACGGGATTGGCCAGATCATCCACGGGGCACACGGGGCTAAGGCCGATCAGCAAAACCGGGTCCTAATGATGTCCGGTGATGCCCATGGCGACGCCAACCCGATCCTCTTGATTGACGAAAACGATGTGGTCGCCGGCCACGCCGCCTCGGTGGGGCCAGTCGATCCGGAACAAATGTATTACCTGATGAGCCGCGGGATTGACCGGGCGACTGCCGAACGGATGGTTATCCGGGGCTTCTTGGGCTCCGTGTTAACCGCCATTCCGGCCAAAAACGTCCGTGATAAGCTGGTGGCGATCCTAGAAAGGAAGCTTGCAGATGGACAAAAGTATTAGCGCTCTTCGCGCCGACTTTCCGCTTTTGGATCAGCAGGTTAACGATGAGCCACTGGTGTACCTCGATAACGCCGCCACCGCTCAGCGCCCAACCCCAGTCTTAAAACGGGTCCTTGATTTTTACCAAACTGATAATGCTAACGTGCACCGTGGGGTTCACACCCTAGCGGAACGGGCGACCGCTGATTACGAAGCGGCCCGTGATAAGGTACAAAAGTTCATTCACGCTAACAAGCGCGAGGAAGTGATCTTTACCAAGGGCTGCACTGATTCCTTAAATTTGATGGCCGCCACTTACGGCGAGCAAAACATCCAGGCCGGCGATGAAATCGTCATCTCAATTATGGAACACCACTCCAATTTGATCCCGTGGCAACAGCTAGCGATTAAAAAGGGCGCCACCCTTAAGTACATCGGCTTAACGAAGGAGGGCGAATTGGACATGGCTGATGCGGCGGCGAAGGTTACCGACCGCACTAAAATCGTCGCCGTTACCCACGCGTCTAACGTGATGGGAACGGTGACGCCCTTAAAGCAACTGGCCAAGTTGGCCCACGAACACGGGGCGATCATCGTCGGCGACGGGGCCCAAGCGGTTCCCCACATGAAAGTGGACGTAACCGACCTGGACGTGGACTTCTACGCTTTTTCCGGCCATAAGATGATGTCGCCCACCGGGATTGGGGTCTTATACGGCAAACAAGCCCTGCTAGAGGCCATGCCACCTTACCAGTACGGTGGCGAAATGATTGGTTCGGTGACCGAACAAGAAAGTACCTGGGCGGCCCTGCCCTACAAGTTTGAGGCCGGGACCCAAAACATCGCCGGGGCCGTTGGTTTAGGGGCGGCGATCGATTACTTGACGGCGATTGGAATGGACCGTATTGAAGCCCACGAGCGGGAACTGGTGCAAACGGTCTTGCCCCAACTACTCGCGATTGAAGGGTTAACGGTCTACGGCCCAACCGACCCGGCTAAGCACACCGGGGTGATTTCCTTTAACCTCGGGCACCTACACCCCCACGACTTGGCAACGGCGCTGGACATGGAAGGGGTCGCCGTACGGGCCGGCCACCACTGCGCCCAGCCGTTGATGAATTACCTTGGCTTGGAGGCCAGCGCCCGGGCCAGCTTTTACCTCTATAACACCGCGGCTGACGCCGAAAAGTTGGTGTCAGCGCTAAAGGAAGCAAAGGAGTTCTTCAGAATTGGGACTATCTAAGTTAAACAATTTATACCGGGAGGTCATCTTAGACCACGCTGATCACCCCCACAACAAGGGAGCCCTAAAGGACGCCACTAACGCCATTACCTTAAACAACCCGACGTGTGGCGACGAAATCGACTTACAAGTTAAGGTCGGCCAAGATGGCTTAATTGACGAAATTGGCTACACCGGTCATGGCTGCACGATTTCCCAGGCTTCGGCGTCGATGATGACCGAAGCCGTCAAGGGGAAGCACCCAGACGAGGCCCTGGCAATGGCTAAGACCTTTTCGGATATGGCGATCGGTAAGGACCATGACCAAGCGGACCTACAAGCGTTAGGGGACGCCCAGGTGCTAACCAGCATCATGGAATTCCCCGCCCGCATCAAGTGTGCCACCCTAGCTTGGTGGGCCTTACAGCGGGCACTGTTAAAGGACACTGATGAGGAGGATATTGATGACCAAGGCTAGCGAAATCCTGCATGACGACCAGGAATACGAATATGGTTTCCACGACGACATCCAACCGGTCTTCTCAACGGGCCGGGGGTTAACCGAGGAGGTCGTGCGCGCCATTTCCAAGGAAAAAAATGAACCCGAGTGGATGCTCGATTACCGGCTTAAGGCGTACGAAATTTACAAAGCGATGCCGATGCCCAAGTTTGGCCCGGATCTATCAGAACTAGATCTTGACCACATGCTCTACTACCAAAAGATGACCGACAAGAAGTTCCGCGACTGGGAAGAGGTTCCGGACGACTTAAAGAAGACCTTTGACCGGCTGGGGGTACCAGAGGCTGAACGTAAGTACCTCGCCGGCTCATCAGCCCAGTACGAATCCGAAGTGGTTTACCACAACATGCGCGAGGAATTCGAAAAGCTCGGCATTATCTTTACCGACACCGATACCGCCCTACGCGAGTACCCGGACCTGTTTAAGAAGTGGTTTGGCAAGCTGGTTCAACCAGATGATAATAAGTTTGCCGCCCTTAATGCCGCCGTTTGGTCGGGGGGCTCCTTTATTTACGTACCCAAGGGCGTTCAAACTAAAACGCCGATTCAGTCTTACTTCCGGTTAAACGCCGAGAACACCGGCCAGTTCGAGCGGACCTTGATCATCGTCGACGAAGGGGCCTCAGTCGATTACGTGGAAGGGTGTACCGCCCCGAACTACTCATCGGACTCCCTGCACGCCGCCGTGGTGGAAGTGAACGTCTTAAAGGACGCCTATTGCCGCTACACGACGATCCAGAACTGGTCGGATAACGTCTACTCGCTGGAAACCAAGCGGGCGGCGGCGATGGACCACGCGACCATGGAATGGGTCGACGGGAACCTAGGCTCCAAGGTAACGATGAAGTACCCGTCCGTTTACTTAGATGGTGAGGGGGCCAAGGGGACGATGTTGTCGATCGCCGTGGCCTCTAACGGGATCCACCAAGATTCGGGGGCCCGGATGATCCACAACGCCAAGAACACCTCCAGTTCGATCGTTTCTAAGTCGATCGCCCGGACCGGGGGCTCGACTGACTACCGGGGGACCGTTCGCTTCACCAAGAACGCTGAAGGCTCCAAGGCCCACGTCGAATGCGATACGATCATTATGGACGACCAATCTAAGTCCGATACGATTCCTTACAACGAAATCAACTGCTCGAACGTGGCGATGGAGCACGAAGCCAAGGTTTCCAAGATTTCAGAAGAGCAGCTCTATTACCTAATGAGCCGCGGAATTTCCGAAGAAAAGGCCACTGAAATGATCATCATGGGCTTTGTGGAACCATTCACCAAGCAGTTGCCGATGGAGTACGCCGTTGAGTTAAACCGCCTAATTTCCTTTGAAATGGAAGGCTCAATCGGTTAATAATTTTTAAAGTTAGGGAAAACCCTAATTTTTCCTGAAATCGCAACCAAGACCCTCACAAAGCCTTTTGCGGGGGTATAATTTTTTATGAACAATGTTTGAATGTGGTTATTTAACCTGAAATGTCAATTTAAGTTGGCAGATTGTAAAATTTAAGTTGAACATTTAAGTGGACAGAAAAACCCATCAAGGTCTTTAATGGTGTTACCACAACATTCCATTAGAAAGAAGGACCTTAATGGGCACCACTATTTTATCATTCCAGAACCGTGTTGTCATTGAAACGCTTCATAATGAAGGTCGTTCCTTGCGATACATCGCTAACTACTTAGGCTTTAGTAAGACCACCATCTTTAACGAACTTCACCGGCTAAATAGTGAGTACCAGGCTGGGCTAGCGCAAACTGACTTTGAACGAAAGGTTAGTC
>SKEM01000066.1_pt1 | contig 82984 bp, 78 predicted proteins | sample 4826731 | NCBI WGS metagenome assembly SKEM01 (sample SAMN11008809, study PRJNA524170) | human gut metagenome | biome: Human fecal sample; material: Feces; isolation source: fecal sample from pouch patient p37 | host: Homo sapiens | place: Israel: Tel-Aviv | collected 2015-07-27 | reverse complement strand
CGAAGACGGGGTCCAACCATCTTTCGTTTTTTATTTTAAATTTAAACCAAAATAAGCACTGATGTTAAATCCATCAGTACTTAAAATTGTAGAGCCGAATTTTATTAGTCGATTAATGAAATGAAAAAATGGCATTTGAAAGCAGAATGATTAAAATAATTATAGCTATTTATATGATGATTAATTGACTGCTGCTGTGTAGCTGTCTATTTTCCTTAAATAATTCATATGGTCGGTAAATCATTTATAAATATTTTTTGAAAAAATTATGAATTATTTATCGATAGAAAACCATTGCAATGCCGGGCATAACAGTGATTGTAGCCTATTCGCATTCACTGATGAAGCGATAAGTGGCCTAGACTTTTCCGAAGAAGCCGTTATAATTGATAAATGTTTAGGATGATGTGGGAAATGCAGTAGCTATTAATACATTTATTACTTAACGATAACCATATCAATTGATAATTAAAATCTCAGATGATGGAGGCTTCACTCATGGAAAGAGGAAACAGAAAAATAGATCGGGAAGAAGATCGTAGTCAGGTCAAACTTTACAAGACCCGCCACGGTTGGGTCAGCTGCCTGACACGTTTCTTCCACTTATTATCATTTGGTGCTAAGTCCGAAGTGCGGGCTGAACAGTTTGTCAATCCAGATGACTTAAAAGATCACGTTAGCGGCTCGACTGAATCTTACCTGAAGGGAATGTCGGTCCTTGGTGCAACGATGCTGGGGATTGGTGGTGCTGCCGCGGTTGCTCCAACCACGGTTCACGCCGCAACTGAAACCGCTGGCGACCAGGGCTCCGTTGTGCTCGGTTCTGCGAGCCAGGCCAGCGCTAGTACGAGTCAATCCACGAGTTTGTCACAGGATAGTGGTTCTACTTCTGGAAGCACTAGCAATGCTAGTACCAGTGGGTCGACTTCCGCTGCCAGCAATTCTAGTTCTACCTCTGGTCAGCAGTCCAACAGTGGTTCGCTGACGAACGGCAGTACAAGTCAAGCCAGCACCTCGGGGAGCATGAACAGCGAAAGTGCCGCCCAAATTTCTGCTAGCGAGTCGACTTCTGCTTCAGCAGCAACGAACAGCCTTTCAATTGCCACGAGCACTTCGGTTGCAGATAGTGTTTCTATTGCTGAATCACAATTATCTTCAACTGCAAGCCGTAATCAGCTGGCTGGTTTAAGCGCTTTGGCAAATTTTGTGGCGATTGATACTAGCACCCATGTTGCAAGTGAGTCTGAACTTCGGAAGGCCCTTGACGATGGAGCTACCGAAATTACTTTAGATAACGATATTCAGATTAATCATGGTACCTTGACAATCGGTCATTCCGTTACCATTAATGGTAATGGGCATACGTTAACCCTCGGAAATAACCATTTTGAAGCAAAGAACCTGCTAAATGACGTGACATTCAAGCTCCAAAATATGAACCTTTCCTATAAGTCTTATGGGGTTAAACTTAACGCCAACAAGAACTTCACTGTGATTTTCGATGATGTCCAAGCAACTGGTGGTACGTTGGCATGGGCCAACACTTATACGCCAAATAACGGCAATAATACCTTTGTCTTCTCCGGAAATACCACGGTGACAGCTGATGCAGGCAGTTCGTTCTTTGATTTCAGTGGAACAACGGTGATTTATGGGATGGATCATGTCGAAATTTCGGCTGGTGCTAACGTAACCTTTAACAATAACAATGTTGCGGACTACACGATTCAAAGCCGTTATGACGATGCTGAATCATTTGTTATTGATAAGAATGCTACTGTGACCTTTAATGGTGCCAAGCAGGGGAACATCCTGCTTGAACAGAACCATGCTGGTGAACACACTGTTGTCGTTGGCGAGAATGCAACCCTTAATATGACGGCTACCGGCTTTAATATTAAGTCTGCTGGCTGGGGAGCACAGACCGTTGAATTTCGGAGTGGCTCCAAAGCCAATTTGATCACCACTGGTAATAGCTCTAAGGGGACCGCATCGGCCGGTAAGCAGGATGGCAACATCATCATTGGGACCCTGAACAACCGCAATGCTGAGCTTACTATTAAGATTGATCCAAACGCAGCCGTTACAATGACCGCTCCTAGCGGTGTGAACAATATTGCTCCATACGGTGGGCGCATAGTTAATGTTGACATCAATAATCCAGAGGTTGTTGTCCTGAATAATGGTGCGACGAGTGGTGATGCCTACGGTAATAAAGTAGCCGTTAATCTTTCCAATGCAAATGTAAAGGTAAATGACGGGAAGTTTACTGACGTTATTGGCACCAATTCGACGGTCTACACCGGTACAAACACTGGTACTGTTACTGGGTCAACATCGCTTGCTAACGATGGCACCAGTTTTGCTAATGCTTCGCTCTCGATTTCTGCTTCATTGAAGACCAGTATTGCTACTTCACAGGCAACCAGTACCTTACTCCTGGTTAATAATGGTTCAACCAGTACCGTAGTCTATCAAGGTAGTGGAGTTGTAAGTCAGTCAACTTCAACTTCTGCACAAACCAGTATGTCAACATCGGCCTCGACTTCGAGTAGCACTTCAGCACTTACTTCAGAAAGTGCGTCAACGTCCGCCAGTGGTTCGATGAGTATTTCAACGAGTGGTTCCACTAGTGCCTCAACGAGTGCGTCAAACTCATTGTCTACTAGTACCTCGACTAGTGGGTCAACATCTGCTTCAACTTCCGTATCCACGAGCGCATCTACTAGTACGTCTACATCTGCGTCAACGTCAGCATCACTGAGTGCATCGACAAGTGCATCAACCTCCGCATCGATTAGCGCGTCAACGAGTGCATCGATGTCAGCATCAGCAAGTGCATCAGTAAGTGCGTCGACGTCCGCCTCAGTGAGCGCATCTACGTCAGCATCGACAAGCGCCTCGACCTCAGCTTCAATAAGTGCGTCGACGAGTGCCTCAACATCTGCATCGACAAGCGCCTCCACAAGCACCTCGACTTCTGCCTCGATTAGTGCATCAACCTCCGCATCGATTAGCGCGTCAGCGAGTGCCTCCACGAGCGCATCAACGTCGGCATCAACGAGTGCTTCCACGTCCGCATCCATGAGTGCTTTAACTTCGGCGTCAATGAGTGCGTCAACGAGTGCTTCGACTTCTGCTTCAGTCAGTGCCTCCATGAGTGCATCGACGAGTGCGTCAACAAGCGCATCCACATCAGCATCTACTTCTGCCTCGACAAGCGCTTCAACCTCAGCATCAGTAAGTGCATCGACGAGCGCCTCAATTAGCGCCTCCGCAAGCGCATCGGTTAGTGCGTCAACGAGTGTCTCAACCTCAGCATCAGTCAGTGCATCAACGAGTGCATCGATGTCTGCCTCGACGAGTGCTTCAACATCAGCATCGATAAGTGCCTCGACGTCCGCGTCAACGAGTGCATCTACTTCTGCATCAACCAGTGTATCAGCGAGTGCATCAACATCAGCATCGATTAGTGCATCAACCAGTGCTTCGATTAGCGCCTCAGTAAGTGCCTCGATGTCCGCTTCAGTAAGTGCATCGACGAGTGCGTCGACTTCAGCCTCAATGAGTGCGTCAGCAAGTGCTTCGACTTCTGCTTCAGTGAGTGCATCCACGAGTGCTTCGACCTCCGCATCAGTTAGTGCGTCAATCAGTGCTTCAACAAGCGCATCAACAAGCGCTTCAATGTCAGCGTCAATTAGTACGTCGACAAGTGCGTCAACTTCAGCCTCGGTAAGTGCATCCACGAGCGCCTCGACGTCCGCGTCAACGAGTGTATCCATGAGCGCTTCGACTTCAGCATTCATGAGTGCATCGACAAGTGCTTCGACATCTGCATCGGTAAGTGCATCGATTAGTGCGTCGACGAGTGCCTCAACATCAGCATCAATTAGTGCGTCAGCAAGTGCATCAACGTCCGCGTCAGTGAGCGCCTCCACGTCAGCATCGACAAGCGCATCGATGAGTGCTTCAACTTCTGCATCAGAGAGTACATCAACCAGTGCTTCGATTAGCGCCTCAGTAAGTGCCTCGACTTCTGCATCCACATCAGCTTCAATTAGCGCATCAACGTCGGCATCAACGAGTGCGTCGACGAGTGCTTCAACTTCAGCATCGATGAGTGCGTCAACAAGCGCCTCCACATCCGCATCGATTAGCGCATCAACGAGCGCCTCGACGTCTGCATCTATGAGTGCCTCAACGAGTACTTCGGCATCAGCCTCGGTAAGTGCCTCGATGTCCGCTTCAGTAAGTGCGTCGACGAGTGCTTCAACTTCGGCCTCAATTAGTGCGTCGACAAGTGCCTCCACGTCAGCATCTGTAAGTGCATCGACCTCCGCATCGATTAGTGCGTCAGCAAGTGCATCAACATCAGCGTCAATTAGCGCATCGACGAGTGCGTCGACTTCAGCATCCATGAGTGCGTCGATGTCTGCATCCATGAGCGTTTCAACCAGCGCTTCCACCTCAGCATCAGTAAGCGCATCGATGTCTGCATCAGTGAGTGCGTCAACCAGCGCATCTACTTCTGCGTCAACAAGTGCTTCGACTTCCGCTTCAATTAGCGCATCAACAAGTGCTTCGACTTCCGCTTCAATTAGCGCATCAACGAGTGCCTCCACGTCAGCATCGATGAGTGCATCAACGAGCGCTTCAATGTCGGCGTCAATGAGTACTTCGACGAGCGTTTCGACTTCAGCCTCGACGAGTGCTTCCACGTCCGCATCCATAAGTGCGTCAACAAGTGCATCTATGTCAGCATCGTTTAGCGCCTCGACTTCAGCGTCGATTAGCGCATCAACATCCGCTTCAATTAGCACTTCGGCTTCAGCATCAACGAGCGCTTCAACTTCTGCATCAGAGAGTGCATCAACCAGTGCATCGATTAGCGCCTCAGTAAGTGCCTCGACGTCTGCATCCACATCTGCATCAGTGAGCGCCTCAACATCAGCGTCAACCAGCGCATCGACATCGGCGTCAATCAGTGCGTCGACGAGTGCATCAACATCTGCATCTATTAGCGCCTCAACAAGCGCATCTACTTCTGCATCAACCAGTGCATCAACATCCGCATCTATTAGTGCGTCAGCAAGTGCTTCGACTTCTGCTTCAGTAAGTGCATCAACGAGCGCGTCAACATCAGCATCGATTAGTGCCTCGACAAGTGCATCAACGAGTGCATCAACGAGTGCCTCTACATCGGCGTCAATGAGTGCGTCAGCAAGTGCTTCGACTTCTGCATCGATAAGCGCATCCATGAGTGCATCAACATCAGCATCGATAAGCGCCTCGACAAGCGCTTCAATGTCAGAGTCAATCAGTGCGTCGACGAGTGCGTCAACATCCGCATCGATAAGCGCCTCGACAAGTGCGTCAACCTCGGCATCAGTCAGTGCTTCAACAAGCGCATCAATTAGCGCATCCACAAGTGCATCTACTTCGAGTTCGATGAGTCGGAGTACGTCACACTCGGCATCGATTAGTGATAGTCAGTCGACGCCGCAGTCACAATCTCACTCCAACTCGAATTCTACTTCTGGTAGCACGATTATTGATCCGGATCATCCGTCAACTACGACGTCAACGACCACTTCCAATTCTGTTTCACAGTCTGCATCAATTAACTCGCAGACTTCTAATCAGTCATCGACTTCTCAGCACAATAACATTGCTATCGACAGTCAGAACATGACGGTTAGTCAGCGGAACATTAATGGAACTAACGCACACCGTCCAGCATCATCGGTTAATAATGACCTGTTGCCGCAGACTGGGAACACCGGAAATCAACATGGATTGATTTCAGGAATTACCCTTGGTCTGAGTGCAATCGCTGCGATGTTTGCGGCAGGCAAGAAGCGTCGCCATGATGACGAATAACTTGCTACTCGCATTAACGTGATGATTCTTTCATCAAACAACAAGCCCAGCAAAGCTAGGACAAAACATCTTCCTAGTTTTGTTGGGCTTTTTTCTGTGCCTTGTATTGTAATCGGCAAACGAGAAATTCGACATTTTCCCTATCAAACGATAACCGATCTGATAGTGCCCTATAAACGAAATAAAAGAAGTTGATAATCAAATCAACAACGTTCAATTTCCTAAGAATGTTATCACGATTACTTTTATACCAATGCTGAGGATATAAAAATATCAATTAAAAGGGTTTAAATGCCGTCAAGACGGGCGCATAATATGAGGTGTATAAAAAATTAAGATTAGTTTAAACTCGGCTAGTGGGAGGAGAAGTCGTAATGCGGAAAAATAATCGTAGAAAAACTGATCGGGAGCTTGATGATACCCGGGTTAAGATGTATAAGACCCATCACGGGTGGGTTAGTTGCCTAACACGCTTTTTCCACCTGCTTTCTTTTGGCAGTAAGGAGGACGTTCAGGCTGAGCAATTTATTGACAAGGATTCTATCAAGGAGCAGCGAGCCATGTCTACCGATGCCTATCTCAAGGGGCTTGGTCTGCTCTCAACCTTACTCGGAGTAGGGGGGGGTATCAGCAGCCGCACCAACGGCTGTGCATGCCGCCAACCTTTCTGCTGACCCTAATTCGCAAGTTGTTGGTTCGACCGCGGCCGCCAACTCTGCCAGCAACGTTCAACAGGGCTCAACCAGCACTTCACTTAACAGTAATTCAACGAGTCAGTCAAATTCGTCTAATAGTACAAGCACTACGACACAAACATCAGACAGTAATTCCGGGAGTACCAGTGGCTCGACTAGCGACAGTGGTGCGCTGAAGAGTACGTCCGGAAGCACTAGTGGCACTAGCAACAACCAAGCTGCGGCAACCTCGACCGCCAGTGGTAACCTATCTAGCCAGTTAAACCAGAGTGTCATGCCGACAGCCCAAGCTGGGAATGTTACGCCTAGTGTTGCGAGTGCTCAACTAGCGGGCTTAGCAGCAGTTTCATTTTCGGCGGTAAATAATACCGCGACCGTTAAGAACGCTTCCGAGTTCATGACGGCAATTAGAAATTCCAATATTTTGGTAATCAACTTGGTTGGCGACGTTGACTTGTCAGGGCAGGGGGTCATGAATATTACTCGTGACCTGACGATCAATGCTAACGGCCATAAGATTTGGCTGACTGGTGCTAACAGTCAGTTTAGGCTGAATAAGGCGGGAATCAAATTCGCAGTTAACGATGCCGACATCTACTTTAGCGGCCGGGGACTAGGGACCAATACCAATGGTGCTATTTACCTGTCCTACGGTAATGACCAGTTGAGCCTGAATAACGTTAATATCACTGGTGGGACCGCCATCCACTCGTACACAAACCTGAGTGCATCCGTATCTAACAACATTGTTACCCTGAGTGGTAACGATACCTTTACCGCCACGAGTACGGTTCAAACGGCAGATGGCAGCACCGTGGCAACTGGATTTGAAGACGTTGATAAGCAAGGTGCTTCTCAGCTGTACATCGGTGATAATTTGCTTATTTCTGGGGGTGCCAAAGTTAACATCCTAGGGAACAACGTTGTTAACTATAACCTGACCATGAAAGGGAATAACACGACTAATGGTCACACGGTAACCATTGAGCAAGGCGCCAACGTGACAATGAATGGTGCGGCTGTTGGAAACGTTCTGATGGATCAATCCCTCTATGGTAGCGAACCGTCAAATACTTTTACGGTGGCAAATGGCGCGACCTTGAACATGGAAGCGTCCAACTTTAACATCGCAATGACCAGTGGTGATAATGCCCGGAACCAGACGATTGACTTCCAGGAGAGTTCGACCGTTCACATGAAGGTTACCCAGGCCAACGGAGCTAAAACCGGGGACGCCAACATCCTGGTCTTTGGTCAGCAGCGGGGTTACCAGCCAACGGGTGCGTATAATGACGGTACTCACGGGGTACAAGATCACATTGCTACCAACCCAACTGCTACTATTAACGTTGATAAGGGTGCTTGGGTAACGATGGAAGCCTCCGGCAGCGCGGCTAACATCCGGACTTACATTAAGAATACTAACGTTAACATCACCAACCCATACGAATTTTCGATGGCGCACGCGCAGGATGCCGATGCCCTAGTATTCGGTGGCAATAGCCGGAGTAGTCAGGACACCGATACGACCGTTACCGTCAAGGATGCCAATGAGCAAATTAATGACGGAACCACGACACAGGTCTTCAAGCGGATTATTGACCAATACATTGGGAAGAGCGGCAAATACTACAACCCATATTATTCAACCAGTGAATTGCTGAAGCCAGTTCTGTCTACCAGTGCTAGCCTGTCAACAGTGAGTGATAGTTTAAACTCAACTAGCCGGAGCGTGGTTGTTACCAGTCAGAGCGTCTCGACCGCAAGCCAGAGTATAATCAGTGTTAGCCAGGGCGTTTCGACTGCAAGCCAGGCCGTGGACAGCGCTAGCCGGAGTGTCTCGACCGCAAGCGATAGTGTCACCATTGTTAGTGAGAATGTCTCGACCGCAAGTCAAAAGGTAATCAACGCTAGTCAGAGCGTCTCAACTGCAAGTCAAAGTTTAATTGTTGCTAGTCAAAATGTTTCAACGGAAAGTCAGCGTTTGCATAGCGCTAGTGAAAGTGTCGCGAATGACAGCAATAGTGTCGTTGTAGCGAGTCAGAGCGTAGCAACAAAGAGTAACCAGCTAGTATCAACGAGTGCTAGTCTGTCGACCTACTATAAAAATGACCTTTCGGATACTATCTGGTTGGCAAGCAACGATTATCAAGCTGCTGTGCGGGCTGCAGGCTCTCTCCAGTCATTGTATGGCTCAATATCGGTTTCCCTGAGGACTTCCGTCTCTATGATGGAGCAGATGAATGGGAGTAATATCAATACAAGTACCCTTAACAGTCTGGCGATGAACTATCCGGTTGAGCAAACTATGCAATGGATTGGTAAAACTGCACAGTATCAAGAAAACTCTATTCATTTTAGCCAGGAATCGCAGTCAGTGGCAATTCTCAGCCAGTCGTATAGTAACGAAATAAGATCGTTAAATACCGCCACCAATTCGGTCAGTCTTGCTATTAATTCGGTCCAGACTGCTACATCCTCAGTCAGGATAAATATTCAATCAGTTACTACCGCCACTCAAGAGGTAAGCAGTGAAGTATCATCAGTGCAGGTCGCCACGGCTTCGGTCAGCACCGCTGCTTCGACGGTGAAGTCAAATATGTCGTCGGTCAGCCTGGCAACTTCAACGGTACGGGTAAATATGTCGTCGGTCAGCCTGGCAACTCCAACGGTGCGGAAAGATATGTCGTCGGTCAGCTTGGCAACTTCAACGGTGCGGAAAGATATGTCCTCAGTCAGCACCGCCACGTCCACGGTTGGCGTAGCTACTAATTCGGTTAGTGCGGCATCGTCTGTACTAAGCAGTCAGATTGCGTCTAACCAGACAGAATACCAAAGCATTTACAGCAACTTAGTAAGGTATTCCGACTATAAGGCCCAGACCTATGCCAGTGAGTTGAATCAGAGTATTGTTCAGCTGAGCACCTCGCTATCGACCTCTGTTCAGCAGAACCCTAGCCTTAATGCTTCAGAAAAGGATAGTATCAACCAGAAATGGCTGTCTATGTCGACCTCCGTCTCGGTAGGGAATGCTTATACTGACAGTCTGATTATCACGGGGGCCCCGGATCATACGGGTACTACTGGTGTTGTTTACCAGGGTGGTGACCACGACTCATTCTCAAACGAGCGTAGTGCTTCGACATCGATAATCAATAGTCAGAGTCAGTCAACGAGTGTCTCCGATAGCAGTTCAACCTCAATGGCTGTTAGTCAGAGCAATTCGACGAGTATAGCTGTTAGTGGGTCAACCAGTGCGGCAATCTCGACTAGTAAAAGTGTAAGTATTGCGACGTCCCACAGTACGTCTGCGGCCATTTCTGCAACTGCTTCGACCAGCGTATCGACCAGTGCGTCAGTTTCTACTAAAACCAGTACATCAATCAGTATGGCCCAGTCAGTGAGTGCGTCAACGTCCGCCTCGCTAAGTGCAAGCACGTCAACGGTAGCCTCGACGAGTGCATCAACGTCTGCATCGGTAAGTACATCCACGAGCGCGTCGATTAGTGCGTCAACAAGCGTCTCGACGTCCGCCTCGGTAAGTGGCTCAGTCAGTGGGTCAACCAGTGCGTCGACTTCTGCCTCCATGAGCGCTTCGACCAGTGCATCAATGTCGGTATCTACGAGTGCATCGACATTAGCATCAATGAGTGCGTCGACGTCTGCATCGTTAAGTGCATCTACCAGCGCCTCGACTTCTGCATCAGTCAGCGCGTCAACCAGTGCGTCGACGAGCGCCTCGACTTCAACATCAGCGTCAATTAGTGCGTCAATATCTGCGTCAATCAGTGCGTCAGAAAGCGCGTCGATATCAGCATCGCTAAGTGCTTCGACATCAGCGTCGATAAGTGCGTCAATATCTGCGTCAATCAGTGCGTCAGAAAGCGCGTCGATATCTGCCTCAGTAAGTGCGTCACTAAGTACATCAACTTCAGCTTCAATGAGTGCATCTACCAGTGTGTCAATCAGCGCTTCCACAAGTTCCTCGATGTCCGCTTCAGTAAGTGCTTCGACCTCTGCCTCAGTAAGTGCGTCCACGAGCGCATCTACGTCAGCATCAATCAGCGCGTTGACGAGTGCATCCACGAGTGCCTCAACTTCGGTATCGATTAGCGCATCTACTTCTGCTTCAACGTCCGCGTCGATGAGCGCTTCGACCAGTGCATCTACATCAGCCTCGGTAAGTACCTCAATGTCCGCATCGGTAAGCGCGTCGACGAGCGGATCAGTTAGCGCCTCGATTAGTGCATCAACGAGCGCATCCGCATCGGCCTCAGTGAGTGCTTCGACATCAGCATTCATTAGTGCATCCATGAGCGCCTCGACCAGTGCATCCATGAGCACCTCCACAAGTGCATCAATGAGTGCTTCGACGTCCGCATCACTCAGTGCCTCGACATCCGCATCGATTTCGGCTTCGACAAGTGCATCAACGTCAGCGTCAATGAGTGCTTCAACGAGTGCCTCAATTTCGGCATCGATGAGCGCGTCCGCAAGTGCTTCGACATCAGTATCCATTAGTGTGTCAATTAGCGCTTCGACGAGTGCCTCAACATCCGCGTCAATGAGTGCGTCGACAAGTGCTTCAGCTAGTGCCTCAATTAGCGCTTCGATGTCTGCATCAACGAGCGCGTCAACATCCGCCTCAGTAAGTGCCTCCACAAGTGCATCAACGAGTGCCTCGACGTCCGCGTCAACTTCGGTATCAATCAGTGCATCAACCAGCGCTTCAATGTCAGCATCTACGTCCGCGTCAATTAGCGCTTCGACGAGTACCTCGATGTCCGCATCAACTTCTGCGTCAACGTCCGCGTCAATCAGTACATCAACGTCAGCCTCGATTAGTGCATCGACCTCGGCCTCAGTAAGTGCCTCAACATCTGCATCGCTGAGCGCCTCGACTTCTGCTTCAGCCAGTGCATCCACGAGTACATCGCTAAGCGCTTCAACAAGTGCATCAACTTCGGCCTCAGTAAGTGCCTCAATATCTGCATCAACGAGCACTTCGACCTCAGCGTCAACCAGTGCGTCAACATCAACATCGATTAGCGCTTCAGCTAGTGCGTCGACGTCAGCATCAACGAGTGCATCAACAAGCACTTCAATATCCGCATCCATGAGTGCATCAATGTCCACCTCAATGAGCGCTTCGACCAGTGCATTCACATCTGCGTCACTTAGTTCCTCGATGTCCGCTTCAGTGAGTGCTTCAACATCCGCATCACTCAGCGCGTCAACAAGTGCATCGACATCAGCGTCAATCAGTGCCTCGACATCTGCATCGACGAGTGCGTCAACAAGTGCTTCGACCTCCGCATCAGTGAGTGTGTCGACGAGTGCTTCAACATCGGCATCAATCAGTGCATCGACATCTGCTTCGGTAAGTAGCTCGACGAGCGCCTCGACATCTGCATCATTCAGCGCGTCGACGAGTGCTTCGACCTCGGCATCAGTCAGTGCTTCAACGAGCGCATCGACTTCCGCTTCAATGAGTGCCTCAACCAGCACTTCGATTAGCGCGTCAACGTCAGCCTCGGTAAGTGCGTCGACGTCAGCATCAGTTAGTGCTTCAACATCCGCGTCAATTAGTGCATCGACAAGTGCTTCGATTTCTACATCAATCAGTGCCTCTGCGAGCGCATCGTTCAGCGCTTCCACGAGTGCCTCCACATCTGCATCAGTGAGTGCCTCGATTAGCGCATCAACAAGTGCTTCAACGTCAGCGTCGATTAGCGCTTCAACCAGTGCATCAACATCAGCCTCGGTAAGTGCTTCAACGTCCGCGTCAATTAGCGCATCAACAAGTGCTTTAACGTCAGCATCCATTAGTGCCTCAATGAGCGCTTCGACATCGGCCTCAATCAGTGCCTCGACCAGTGCATCTATGAGTGCATCCATGAGCACCTCCACAAGTGCATCAACGAGTGCTTCAACATCGGCCTTAGTAAGTGCGTCGACGAGCGGTTCAGTTAGCGCCTCGATTAGTGCATCAGCGAGCGCATCGTTCAGCGCTTCCACGAGTGCCTCGATGTCAGCGTCAATCAGTGCTTCAACCTCAGCATCGCTAAGCGCATCCACATCGGCATCAGTCAGTGCATCAATGAGTGCATCGACGTCAGCGTCGATTAGCGCCTCCACAAGTGCTTCCACCAGCGCTTCGACTTCTGCATCGATGAGTGCGTCAACAAGTGCCTCGACGTCTGCCTCGTTAAGTGCCTCCACGAGCACTTCGGCGTCCGCATCGCTCAGCGCGTCAATGAGCGCTTCGACAAGTGCGTCGACCTCTGCATCAACCAGTGCGTCGACAAGCGCTTCAGTTAGTGCTTCCACAAGTGCCTCAAACAGTGCATCGATGAGCGCGTCAACGAGTGCCTCAACTTCGGCTTCAATTAGTGCCTCGACTAGTGCATCCATGAGTGCTTCAACGTCCGCCTCGACGAGTGCCTCAATTAGCGCTTCGACGTCTGCATCGATGAGTGTTTCAACGTCCGCTTCGGTAAGTGCATCGGCGAGCGCCTCGATGTCAGCTTCAGCAAGTGCATCTACATCTGCTTCGATAAGCTCGTCAACGTCCGCCTCGACGAGTGCCTCTACAAGTGCGTCGACATCCACGTCAATTAGCGCTTCGACCAGTGCGTCAACATCAGCATCGCTCAGCGCTTCGACGTCCGCATCGCTGAGTGCATCGATGAGCGCCTCCACATCCGCGTCGACAAGCGTTTCAACGAGTGCGTCAATTTCGGCATCGATGAGCGCCTCAATTAGCGCCTCGATTTCAGCCTCGACGAGTGCATTGACATCCACGTCAATTAGCGCCTCAATTAGCGCATCTACTTCTGCTTCAACGTCAGCGTCGATGAGCGCTTCGACAAGTGCCTCAATGTCCGCATCAACATCTGCATCGATGAGTGCCTCAACTTCTGCTTCAGTCAGTGCATCAACGAGCGCTTCAACATCGGCCTCAATCAGTGCATCAACATCGGCCTCAATCAGTGCATCAACATCTGCTTCGGTAAGTGCGTCGATTAGTACCTCCACGAGTGCATCGACATCCGCATCGCTCAGCGCGTCGACGAGTGCTTCGACTTCGGCCTCAGTCAGTGCTTCAACGAGTGCCTCAATATCCGCATCAATGAGTGCATCGACGTCTGCATCGGTAAGTGCCTCTACTAGTGCTTCAACGTCAGCGTCAATGAGTGCGTCGACATCCGCATCGCTCAGCGCTTCAACTAGCACCTCAACCTCTGCATCAATTAGTGCGTCAACTAGCGCCTCGATGTCTGCATCAGTTTCCGCATCTACTTCTGCTTCAACGTCAGCGTCAATCAGTGCATCGACAAGTGCCTCAATTAGTGCGTCAACGAGCGCTTCAACTTCGGCCTCAATCAGTGCGTCGACGAGTGCATCAACATCGGCCTCAATTAGCGCCTCGACCAGTGCATCAATGAGTGCTTCAACGTCTGCTTCAATCAGTGCATCAACATCAGCATCCATTAGCGCCTCGACTTCCGCATCGCTAAGCGCATCAACAAGTGCATCAACTTCAGCCTCGATTAGTGCATCAACGAGCGCATCGATTTCGGTGTCGACGAGTGCCTCTACAAGTGCTTCGACCTCAGCATCAGTGAGTGCATCAACGTCTGCGTCGATTAGTGCCTCCGCATCAGTCAGTGCGTCAACGAGCGCCTCCACGTCAGCTTCGGTAAGTGCCTCTACCAGTGCCTCAATATCCGCATCCACGAGTACTTCGATGTCCGCATCGCTCAGCGCATCCACATCTGCATCGATTAGTGCGTCAATTAGTGCCTCGATTTCAGCATCGACAAGTGCATCCGCATCGGCCTCAGTAAGTGCATCAACAAGTGCTTCAACGTCAGCATCCATTAGTGCCTCGACGTCAGCATCAATGAGTGTCTCGACATCGGCCTCGCTAAGCGCCTCAACCAGTGCTTCGACCTCCGCATCAACTAGTGAGTCGACAAGCGCTTCAGTTAGTGCTTCAATCAGTGCATCTACCTCAGCATCGATGAGCGCGTCAACGAGCGCATCGACCTCCGCGTCAACGAGCGCTTCGACATCCGCATCCATGAGTGCATCGACGTCTGCATCGGTAAGTGCATCAACAAGTGCTTCAACGTCTGCATCAACGAGCGCCTCAACATCCGCATCAGTAAGTGCTTCGACGAGCGCTTCGACATCCGTATCAATCAGTGCATCGATGTCTGCATCAGTAAGTGCTTCGATGAGCGCTTCAATGAGTGCATCAACGTCAGCATCGGTAAGCGCATCGATTTCGGCATCGATTTCGGCGTCGACATCCGCATCAGTGAGTGCATCAATTAGCGCATCTACTTCTGTGTCAACGTCAGCATCAACGAGTGCTTCGACGTCCGCATCGCTCAGCGCATCCATTAGCGCCTCCACAAGTGCATCAACTAGCGCTTCAATTTCCGCATCTACGTCAGCGTCAATTAGCGCGTCGACGAGTACCTCGATGTCCGCATCAGTGAGCGCTTCAACCAGCGCCTCCACAAGTGCATCAATTTCCGCATCAGTGAGCGCCTCAATTAGCGCTTCGACTTCTGCATCACTGAGTGCATCTACGTCAGTATCAACCAGTGCATCGACAAGTGCTTCAGTTAGTGCTTCGACAAGTGCCTCAATTAGTGCGTCAACATCCGCATCCATTAGCGCATCGACATCAGCGTCGATTAGTGCATCAACCAGTGCTTCAACATCTGCATCGCTAAGTGCTTCAATCAGTTCATCTACTAGTGGGTCAACATCGGGCTCTACGTCCGACTCACTAACTGATACGAAGACAGTTAGACGGATTATTAGACACCATTACTCTGATGGCACGACGTATGAAGTAACGCAATCGGTAACCTTTAAACGGTTCGGTGTGGCTGAAAGTCAGTCTTCGATTAAATGGGGCGCATGGATTCCAGAGGGTGATGGAACATTTGCTGCTTATGCGGCACCAGCGCTTTATGGATATGTGGCTCAGCCAAGTGTAGTTTCCGCTGCTGTTGCATCACCAGATAGTGCCACGACCTACGTAGATATTTACTACCAGCCTGTAAAACAATCTGGTTCAACCAGCACGCCGGCATCGACGAGTGGACACATTAGGCCATCATTGACTAGTCAAACTAGTCAATCAAGTGGAAATGGTCAGACCACTAGTGCTAACAGCCTTAGTGCTCGTCAGCCTGCGGCATCAGTCAAAGAACATGTTCTTCCGCAAACTGGTACCAGCAGTCAGCCATCCACTGCGATGGGAATAGTTACTGGCTTGGTTGCTTCTCTTGGTGCCTTTCTTGGAATTGGTAAAAAGAAAAAGCACAACTAAATAAATCAGGCTACGGCAAAAAAGGCCGGGCGGTAAACTCAATCGAGTTGCCGTCCGGCCTTTTGTTGAAAATATAGTATCAATGTAAGTTCGCCCTAGGGTGGTCATTTAACCGTTGCGGGTAATGTTTAGCCCATTCTTTCATTACTCATCCAGCCACTGCTTTAAAAAGCGAACCAGCGCCTGGGCGTCATACTTGTCTAGCAAGTAAGTGTTGTCATGGCTGCTTCCCACAAAGTCGATGTTAGATAGCAGGAGGGTAAGCTGGTCACTATTAGCTTGCCGATACAGGCTCAATTCATTCGGACAGCCGTCATCAGCATCCTCACCGGCATAACGGGAGTTGAACCAGTCCTGGTCAAATCTAATCTGGTGTTTTGTCATTTTCTCACCTCAAATTCATCCTTATTGTAGCCAAGTTGTCGTGCCTTGGCAATCAGGCCTCGTTTCCACTGGGCGACGGCACTGGGACTAACGGCAAAACGGGTTGCGATTTCCCGGTCGGTGAGGTGGAAATGCAATTTACCGATTAAGTAGCGTTGCTGGTTAGGGGTGCACTTGGTCAGCAAATGCTGGAGACAAACCCTGTCTAAGCACGTCGTTAATCCGGCCCCGGTACTGGGGAGCGGTTCCGTTGGCTCGTTATCCTGGTCGTCAAGGGAGTATTCGGTCAAGGCTAGGCCCCGTTGCTGGTACCGCAGTTCGTCTAACAGCCGCCAGTAGACTTTCTGATAAGCGTAGGCGGGGAACCGGCTATTGGTCCGTGGATCGCCAGGGAAGTCGGCAAAGGCGGTCGCATAGGCTAGACAGCCGTCTTGGAAGAGGTCGGCGAACTGATCCTGCCAGGGAGTAATATGGAGCCGTTTAAGGACCCCATAGATAATTCCGGTTCGCTTATCGTCCATTAGGAAATACAGACCGTTCGTGATTTTTTCGTTTTTCATACTGAGAATCATCCTTGTGATAAATTCTCAAGAGCTCCTGAGTACCGTTGATTATAGGCATCTACTAGCAGCTAAGCGAACGATAAAAAAGGGTATTAGCAGGGTAAAAAAGTGTTGACGCTGGGTAAACGTGCTTGGTATCTTATTATTTGTGAAAACGCTTTCTTACTTTGGGGGAGAAATGCTAATTTTTAAAATTTGAGGAGGAGTCTTTGTGACTTTTATGAAGACGTTTGACTTTAGCGACCTGTCGACCATTGAGATTAACGCGGAAATGGAAGGCTTTCAGCCGCGCTTTGATAATACACTAGCCCTGACCGCCTACCGGCAGCAAACCTTGATCCTAACTCGGGAGGGGCAGGCGGTGATCTTGAATTGCCGGCTGCAGGAGTGTCTCAGCCGTTTTCGCAAGGAGAATGGCATCTGTCGGCATGAACTAGCCGCTTATTATTCCTTGGCCCGCTGTCAGACCCAGGCAATTATTTCGGGGCATTACCGGCTGGTTCCTACTCATGGCGCCAGCAACCGTCAAGTCGTCTATTACATGGCCCACCACCTAGATACTTATAGCTATTCACAGAGGCTCAACCGCCTGCTAATCATCCTCAAGGGACAGGGTGGTTTGTACCAGCTTCGGGTTGACGCAAGTTTCAGCAGCTTTGGGCGGATCTTGGCCGCGGCTGACCAGGTAGCCAACCTCCAATTAGCGAATATCGAAGGGGCAATGTGGCGGATGGGGGTCTACCAGGACAGCAGCGGTTTGCGGCCTGCTTCCGGTACGTACTTGAGCCACCAGCAGGGACTAGCTATTCACCAGCAGATCCTCGCAAATTACGTGATGGCAGTTACTAACGAGGCGTTCTTGGCAACTTTTGGCGAGCTGCCAGATGCTGATTTTCAGCGGCGGCTTAATAGCGTCATTGGTTATGCTGGCCTGCCCCTTAAAAAATATGAAAAATTTGTCAAATAATGTTCAACTGATTAGCGGACAAGTTATAATAGAAGGTGCCAAGGGTTTAGCTATCAAACTTGTGAATAGGAGGAATTGATAACTATGACAAAGGAAACTAAAGAAAGTGGTTTAGCTTATGCCAATGAAATTTTACAAGACGAGTGGGCACCAGTTCTGCTTTTTGGCTAGGCTTCCGGACCTTTACGAAGCAGGAATTACTGGAATTGATTCCAGCCTTGTCAGAAGAAGAGTTATCAGCAAAGTTGTGTCAATTACAAAACCTTCGTGTTGCTAACCCAATCCGGGATACGGAAAATAAGTATTCGCTGACTGAGGATGGAGAACAGCTGCGGCGCCTGATGATGTCACTCAGCGTCTGGGGAGCCCAGCAGCAGGATGATAATGCCGACCGTCAGTCGGTACTGGTAGTTGAACCGGAAAGTACGGCAAAACTAAAGGACTTGGTCAAGTATAACCAAATCCTCTCAAAGTACATTAAGTAAGCCGGGACACGAAAGGGGGTGTGCTGGATGAACCGGACATTTATGAATGGCTACTATCAAGGTGTCGTTGAAGTCGCACCAGCTGCCCTGTCCGCTGCTCATGTGGAGGAACTAGCGGTGACCATGACGATTCAGCACCTCCGTCACGCTGGGGTGCCGATCAGCACGATTCACGACTTCTTAACTAATGACATTGGAGTGACTCCGCGGCTTGTCAATCGTTTTATTAACATGTCTGCGGCCGAATTGGAAGCTGCTCAAGCCAGGGTTCTCACAATTGCCTTTTAGCGAAGGAGGTTGGGAGTGGGAAATAACCTCCTTGACAAGGCGTATGACTAGCCTAGGACGATAGTTGACACGGCACGGGTCGGCTATCGTTCGTAGGCAAATAGCCTTGCTTCGCGGCGCTAGACACTAGCCTTGTGGTTACGACACGCAGTTAGCCTATTGGTTTTCCACGTTATCTTTATAATAGTTAAGAACTAGCAAGAGGCTGGTGAGAAAATGGAGTTTTCTCCCAGCCTCTTTTCTCTGCCGCGGGTGGCCAGTGAAGCGTGAGGAAATGTTCTGAGACTTTTTGCGGGCAAAGACGAACGTCTAAATGCCTGTTCTTTATTTATCAGCCGATTTAGTTAAATTTTGTTTTCAGCTCTTGTTATGCTTCGGCTTTTACTGGCAGAAAAAGCATGCTAAAATACATAAGGGAGCCGTGACACCCTGGTCACAGTTCCCCTAGTAGAAGTATGTTGGCGAAGGTGATTGCAAAATCGCCTTCGCCTTCATTATAACAAAATTTTTAAATAAAGTATCAAAAGTGCTAATAATTATTAAATTACTGCACTTTAATTATAAAAAAGAAGGTAATAGGATGCGAACAAAACTCTCTCTGCTCCTCGCCCTTGTCGGCCTGCTGATTGTTGGGGCGGCATTTGTGACCAACACCCCGCAACGGATGATGATGGTTGTCCTGGGCTTGATCATTGCCTGTGGTGGTTGCCTGGTCTTGCTGGCCACCGACCGCTTTGTCAACCAGCACCGCAGCTTCATCACTGTGGTTACCGGTCTTTTTATCCTCCTCATTATCGGTTACGTCATAAAGGTGCTTTAAATACTAAGTTTAAAGTATTCTTGAAGATACTTTGCCAACCCGTCGTGGTCGTTATCGACCGGAGTGACGTCGTCGGCAATCGCCTTGATGTCTGGAATCGCGTTTTGCATTGCGACCCCGCGGCCGGCAGCATCCAGCATTTCCAGGTCGTTATGTTCATCGCCAAACGCAATGATGTGGGACCGGCTAATCTGGTACTGCTTAGCAACGTAGTACATTCCCGATTCCTTGTGCGTGCCGCGGTGGATTAGTTCCAGAATATTGTAAGGACCGCCCCAGACCCGTGCTTCTACGAAGGTGCCATACTTCTCGTTGACCGCCTTAATGACTTTTTCAGCCTGGCCCGGTTGGTACTCGATAATCAGTGAGATCGGTCGGCCAGTAAGGTTCTCGGCCGTCAGCAGCTGGTCATCCCGGAGGTGGTCCGGTAAGAATTCGGGCAGGTCCTTAGTGGGGTGGTTTGCCCAGACACGGTACTTGTCTTCAACGGTGATTGTTTTGATGCCGAGTTGTTCGCGGTTGGCAAGCAGATCCAGCGCCAGTTCCCGGGTCAGTGCCACCTCGTATTCACCATCCCAAGCCTCGTGGGGGATGTGCGTCAGGGCACCATTGAAGTTGACCATCGGTGTCTTGATTCCAATTTGGTCATAGATATGCCGGGCAATCCGGTAGGGCCGACCGGTAATGATACTGACGATATGGCCTTCATCCGCCAGGGTCCGCAGGGTGCGGATAGTTTCCTGGGTGAGGGCGGACTGGTTATTTAACGTGGTCCCGTCGAGATCGAGGGCGATTAAGTGCTGATCCACGTTCGTCACTCCTTTATAAAAAATACTTATCAAGTAATTATACGGGAATCGCTGCTAAATGTGAACTGTTTCGTGGCAGCCAGAAATTACTGTATAATGGTGGGGAAGAGAAATGAGGGATAATTGATGAAACTACCAGATGCGTTTATTAACAAATACCAGCACCTGCTCGGCGACGAGGCACCGGCTTTCTTGACATCCTTTGACCAGCCAGCGACCGGCGGTTTTCGGGTCAACCCGGCCAAGGCGGCCCCGACCGCGACGCTTGATAGAGCGACGGGAAAGGTGGAGTATGTCCCGACCGGCTACCGGGGAGCGGTGGATGGCAAGTCGCTCGACCATGTTGCCGGGGCAATATACAGCCAGGAACCGTCTGCCATGTACGTCGGCGAGGTGGTTGCTCCCCAACCGGGCGAGCGGGTTCTTGACCTCTGTGCGGCCCCTGGTGGCAAGACGACCCACCTGGTCGCTAAGATGAAGGATCAGGGCTTGCTGGTTGCCAACGAAATTTTTCGCAAACGGGCCCTGGTCCTGGCGGAAAACTTGGAACGGTGGGGGACCGCCCAGACGGTAGTTACTAACGAGAGCCCAGCTGATTTGGAAAAGCAGTTCCCCCAGTTTTTCGACCGGATTCTGGTGGATGCCCCTTGTTCTGGTGAAGGGATGTTTCGGAAAGAGCCGGCGGGAATGGAATACTGGACGCCGGACTACCCGGCCGAATGTGCTAACCGGCAACGGAAGATTCTCGCTTCGGCACTGAAAATGTTAAAGCCAGGGGGGACGCTGGTTTATTCGACCTGTACCTTTGCCCCGGAAGAGGACGAGCAGAATGCTGCCTGGCTGTTGGCTACCTACCCGGGGTTAACGATGGTTCCAATCAAAAAATACCCGGGAATGGATGATGGTCGGCCGGAGTGGGCTGATGGCAATCCTGACTTAGCCAAGGCGGTGCGGCTCTTCCCCCACCACATTGCAGGGGAGGGGCACTTTATTGCCAAGTTCCAACTGGCGGCTACTGGTTCAGGGTCAGTAATTAGTGGACAAGCGAAGAAGAAAAAGAAACACCGCAAGGGTCACCAGCAGGATGGGGTGACTAAGGAGCAGCGGCAACTCTTTAGTGATTTTTGCCAGTGGTTCATGCCGGATTACCAGCCACATCAACTGTTGACTTATGGCGACCAGCTTTATGACATGCCAGCTGAAATATCGTCCGTCGAGGGGTTAACTGCCTTACGACCAGGTCTCCACCTGGGGACGTTTAAAAAACGGCGCTTTGAACCGGCCTTAGCATTGGCCTTGGCGATTGACCCCGCGGTAACGACCCGCCGGATTGACCTTAGCACCGAGCAGTGGCGTTCCTACGTTCACGGGGATGTCCTGTCCGGGCCGGCTGAGCTTTCCAACGGCTGGTACCTGTTAACCTGCCAGGGCTTTAACGTCGGCTTTGGTAAGCTAGTTAACGGAACGGTGAAAAACTTTTACCCCAAAGGATTACGCTTTTAGAAAGGACAACCAATAATGAAAGAAAAGAATGCGTTTCATATCAACGGCTACTTAGCCTTCCTCCTCACGATTATAGTCGCGTTGGTTGCTGCCTGGCTGGTTTACCGGGGGTTGACCGCTGACCAGGTGGGTCTCGCGGTGATCGGTGCCATTTTGCTAGTGCTGGTAGCAGTAGCTGCTACTTCGTTGACCATTATCCAGCCAAACGAAGCCAAGGCCCTGACTTTCTTCGGCAATTATATCGGGACAATCCGGGATGCCGGCCTCTTTTTGACGGTGCCCTTTACCGAGAAGGAACGGGTATCGCTACGGGTTGGCAACTTCAATAGTCAGATTCTCAAGGTCAATGACTCGCAAGGGAATCCAGTAGAGATTGCTGCCGTAATCGTTTACCGGGTAGTTGACACCGCCAAAGCACTCTTTGCTGTCGATGACTACGAGCAGTTTGTCCAGATTCAGAGTGAGTCGGCTGTCCGCCACGTGGCAAGTGAGTACCCATATGATACCTTTGAGGATGAGGATGCCCTGACCTTGCGGAGCAACCCAACAGAGGTGTCAGACCGGTTGACCGCGGAGCTCCAAGAACGGCTCAATGTTGCCGGGGTCGAAATTATTGAAACCCGGCTAACTCACCTGGCCTACGCAACCGAAATCGCCAGTGCAATGTTGCAGAAACAGCAGTCGGCCGCCATTCTATCTGCTCGTAAAATTATTGTTGAGGGGGCGGTCTCCATTACGGAGGACGCCATTGACCGCCTTGCCCGGGAAACCGAGTTGGATTTGACCGACGCTCAGCGCCTCCAGATTATTAACAACATCATGGTTGCGATTGTCAGCGAGCGGGGCACCCAGCCGGTAATTAACACTGGAACAAATAATTAATTATTGCAGTCGTAAAAACCGCCGAATCATTACTGGTGATTCGGCGGTTTTTTACTTTTAATTCTAAATTATAACAGTTGGCGCTGTTGAGCATAGTTAGTTAATTCCGGCGCCAGGACAGTGTCTGCCATTACCGGGAGGTCGGTGATGTGTTCGACCCCTTGCAGGGCGACTAAGCGGGGAATCACGGTCAGCCAATTCACGACTTCCTGGTCGAGTGCTGCTGGCCCGGCTGCCTGGAGAATGTTCAGGAAGTAGCCGGCCACTCCACAGGAACTGGCCCCCAGTGCGGCGGCCTTGATAAGGTCTACGGGTGAGCTGATTCCCCCAGAGGCGATAATCGGCAGGCCAGTCTTAGCTGCCCGGGCTTCTAAGAGGGATTCAGGCGTTGTTTGTCCCCACTGGGCAAGTGCGGCGAAGTCCTGCTTGTGGTTGCGGCGGTTTTCAATCAGGGCGAAGTTGGTGCCGCCCCGTCCGCTGACATTAATGGCCTCAATGCCGGTCTGCGCCAGCTTAGCAACGTCGACTTTGTTCATCCCAAAGCCAACCTCCTTGACAATCACCGGGACGTCAAGAGCAGTTGCCAACTCACGAATGTTGTCGAGCCAGAAGAACCGGCGATCACCCTCCGGCATTACCAACTCCTGGGCGGCGTTGAGGTGCAGCTCCAGTGCGTCGGCCCCCAATAAGTCAATGGCCGCCCGGGCATCCGTTAGGCTGGCTCCGCTGCTGATGTTTGCAATGACGATTCCGTCCGGATTTTCATCCCTAATCACGGTAAATGATTCCCGTGCAGCGGGATCCTTCAAGGCAATGCTGACTGACCCAGTTGCCATTGCTAGATGGTACTTAGCAGCAATTCGCGCGAGCTGGCGGTTGATAGTCAATGCGGCCTGGCTGCCACCCGTCATTGCCTCAAAGTAGAAGGGAGCGTTAAGCCGGATTTGCTTGGTCAGTGGGCTTGTAATATCAACGTCCGCCACCGCTGTTTCGGGCAGGGCCGTGTGAATCAGCCGAACCTGATCGAAGGGGTGGCTGGCGTGTGCCTGGTCGTAATACTTCCGGGCGAGGGAAAGGTGTTCATTTTTCCGTTGTGCTTGACGCGATTCCATAAACTTACTCCTTAAAATAATGGGGCATTAGTGCATTATTAGTCCCGGTGGGTTAATGCAACGGCAGGTGCTGCTGTACCCGCCGCTTGATGTCAGAGATAAAGTGGACATTAAGGGGGAGCTGTTCAATGTGGTTCTGCGCCCAGGACTTTAGGACGGCATTGAAGTCGGCGTTCTGGTCGATAGCGACGATTCCGCAGTCGCCACCCCCAGCCCCCGAGGTCTTGGCTGCCCCGCCAAACTGTTCCGCAATCTGACACAGGCGGTTTAAGACGGGAGTTTCAATGTCAACACCGGAGTTAGCCCCAAGCTGCTTGAGGAGGTCGCGGTTATAGCGGATTTCCCGCTTGATTCGTTCAAGATCCTGCTGGTGGAAGCCATCGACCATCCGCTGGATGCAGGACTTGCTTTCCTCAAGGAAGCGGTGGTAATCGTCCTGCCGCCGGGCCTTGAAGAGGGAAATCTTGTCGACCAGCTGAGAGGTAGACGCCGGTTTGCCGGTCCAGCCGATTAGGAGCTGGAGGTTCTCCGGGGCGTGCAGGGATTCTATCTGCAAGTCAGGCCAGGGAAGGTCGACCAGGGACTTGATGTCCAGGTATTGACGCTGCTGAGCGAGCCACTGCCGGTCAAAGGAGTGGTAGGAAATCCAGCCTCCGTACACGGATGCTGCCACATCACCCAGCGAGCCGTTACCCTGAACCTCGAAGTGGGCGATGGCCGCCAGCTTGAAGATTTCGTCCTTTGTTACGGGGAGGTTATAGAAACGGCAGAGGGCCTTCACAGTGGCAACGGTGACCGCCGCGGAAGAACCTAAGCCGTACTTGCGGCCGTTCTGGCTGTCGAGCTGGCTGTCAATCTGCAGGTCATAGATCCGCAGTTCCCGCTCGAACTGCCGGGCGTATTCCTCAGTTACCCTAATGGCAGAGAGAATATAGGAAAAAGGGTTGTCCCTCTTATCCACTACCATCTGGTCACCCATCCGCCGCCAAAGCAGTTGGTTGTTGTGGTACTGCCGGCTAAAAATCTGGCCCATTTCCCGCGCCGACTCCTTGATCGTGCAGGTGACAAACTGGTCAAGGGCGACCAGCACGGCGGGATAGCCATTTTCAACCACGGCGTATTCGCCAGCAATGTATAATTTTCCTGGTGCTTTTTCAGTAATCAATTGCGTAAGTTCCCTTCTCATCCAAATTAATCATTCCAAATCTCAATTCCCGGTCCCGGTTTAGCAACCACAAGCCGGTCAGTACCAAACTGGGCTGCCAGGGTCGAGTAGACTGCTTTCCGGTTGACTTGGTCATAAATGACCTTCACGTTCGGCCCGGCGTCCATCGTAAAGTAACAGTTGACACCATTTTCCCGCAACTCCCTGACAATGGTCATCGCCGTTATGGTATCACTGTCAAAGTAGGTGAAGCCGGGGGCAGCGGAGAGTGTTAAGGCGTGCATTCGCAGGGCGTTTTCCTCGGCGATAGCCCCAATTTGGTCAATATCTTGGGCAGCAATGGCCTTTTTAACTGCCGCCATGTCCCGAGCGACCACTTCTGGCCAGACCCGGTAGTAGGGGGAGGTCGAGACACTCTGCTGCATACCGAACCGGCTCGAAACCTTCTTCTTATGGGTGTCGACAAGGATAGCAATCATTTCGATGCCAAAATCGACTTGCTCCATAATCGGAAGCGCGTAGGAGGTTTGGTCATCGTGGCCAGCCTGCCATTCGACTAAGCCGCCATAAATTGATCGGGTTGCCGAACCGGACCCCCGGCGTGCCAGTCGGGAAAGTTCGCGCCGGCTCAGCTGTAAACCAGCCGCCCGGCTCGCAGCACCCGCCAGAGCCGCAAACGCGGAGGCAGAAGAGGCCAATCCTGCCGCCGTGGGCACGTGGTTTTGCGAATCTACCCGTGCCCGGGCACTTAGGCCGCTGCGCTGTCGCACAATGTCCAACAGGTGGGTCACTTTCGCGGCCGCTGGTCCGGCAAGCTGCTGGCCGTTGATCATTACTTGGTCAGCGGTTAGTTCCTGGTCAAAGTTGACCCTGGTGGTGGTGTAGAATTCATCAAGCGTTAAGGACAGGCTGTCCGTTTGCGGAATAATCAGCTCCTGGTCCTTTTTGCCCCAATACTTGACTAGGGCGATGTTGGTGTGGGCTTTCGCGGTCGCCATTAAATCGTCCCTCCTTGGTCGAGTGGTTGAATCCAAGTCTGCGCCGCGCCATTCTCCTTGAGGATGCTGGCGAGCTTGCGGGCGCCGAGGGCGGTTTCCATGATGGCAAACATACAGCCGCCGCGGCCGCCCCCCGTTAGTTTGGCCCCCCGGGCGCCATTTGCCCGGGCAACGGCGATCAGGTGGTCCAGCTGGTCATTGCTGACGCCGAGAGCTGTTAGATCAGCCTGGGCGGCATCGAGTGCCATCCCCAGTTTACCGACTTCATTGTGTTCTAGGAAACCACGGACATCCTTTACTAGTGCGCCCAGGTGGTCAATATGCTGGTTAGCGCTTGCCGGATCTTTTCGGATGAGGGCTTGCACGTCGGTAATGGCCTCCTTAGTGGCCCCCTTGATTCCAGTGTCGGCAATCACCATCGTAGCCGTGAGCTTCATTTCAAGCGGTTGTCCGGCCTGACCCTTGACATAGTAGAGCGGGTTAGCAGACGAGCTAGTGGCCGCGTCCAGGCCAGAGGGGCTCCGGTGGGTGACTTCCTCTTCGATATCGGCGAGCCGGAGCAGGGTCGGACGGTCTAAGGACTTTTCGTAGTAATCAAAAAAAGCGCGCACAATCGCGATTGCGGTTGCGGCTGATGATCCCATTCCGCGTTCTGCGGGCAGTTCACTAGCGATTGTCAGGCGCCAGCCATCCTTTTCACCAGCAAAGCGCTGGGTGAGGGCCCCAATCAACTTTTGAATGCCGCGCATCGCCGGAGGCAGTTGACTGAGTGGACCGTTATAGTAACGACTGGCAATGAGCTGCTCGCTAGTCGGCATGTGCTCGATGGTCGCCGTGAGTTTAACGTTGGGAAGCGGAAGCGCGATTGCGGGCTGTCCGTAGACAACGCTGTGCTCCCCCATTAAAATAATTTTGGCATGGCTCGTTCCAATCCCCTGTTGTTTCACCATCGTAACCTACTTTCTCAGATAAAAATTCCATTTTCCATCATAACTTAAAATGGTCCAAAGTCAAAGGGGCGGACTTGACTTGTAACCAAATCTAAAGAAATCGGCGACTTAATCCCCCGCGGCCGGGGAAGAATGGTGTATCATACTATTAGGAATAAAATAGGAGAAATCCGGTGATATTTTGCAAAAGAAGAATAAACGGCGGACACCCAAGCGTGACCGGACCGCGCCGATCTATTCGGTCGTTGATCTGGAAACGACTGGTACCAGTGTTAATCACGGTGACCGCATTATCCAAATTGGCTGCGTTCTTGTCCAGGACGGCCAGGTCATCAACCACTTTGAGACAAAGGTTAACCCGCGGGAGAAGATTCCCCGGGCGGTCGTACAGCTGACCGGCATCCAGGACCGGGACGTTCGCAAGGCCCCGCTTTTTGAAGATGTGGCGGGGACAATCTACAGCCTCTTGACGGGTACAACGTTCGTCGCTCATAACGTTAACTTTGATTTTCCGTTTTTAAACGCGGAACTTGAACGGGCGGGCTACCCACCGCTGCCAATCAAGGCCATTGACACGGTGACGCTCAGTCAAATCTTGCTGCCCACGGCGAAGAGCTTCCGCCTGCGGGACCTGACGAGCAGCTTGCAAATCGAGCATGACCATCCGCATAGTGCGGTCTCTGACGCCGAGGCGACCGCCAGTTTGCTGGTCGACCTCTTGAAGCGGGTTCATGACCTGCCGACGGTGACCCTTGACCAGCTGGTTCAGATGAAGTTGGACCTGCCTCAGCAGACAGCCGAAGTGTTCACGGCTGAGCTCGACCGGCGTCGTACCCACCCGCAGCCGCTCAGCGAGGACCTGTTCGTCAGTCATGGCCTAGTCTTGCATAAGCAGCGACTAGTAGCGGTAGAAAAAGCCACTGCTAAGGTTCGTTACCCGGCAACCCAGCGCGCAAAGGAAAAGCTCTTTAAAGACCAGCTTGCTTTTCGTCCGGTCCAGGCCAAGATGATGAACAGTATCTACAATAACTACACGCATGACGAACCCAAAAACATGGTTGTGGAAGCCGGGACGGGGAGTGGGAAGACCCTCGGCTACTTGCTGCCGTTGGCCTACGCTGCCTTCCCTGACAAACGGATTGTCGTCAGCACCGCCACGAACCTGCTCCAGGAACAGGTCGATAGTCAGGCTGTTCGGCAGCTTAACCAGGTGTTGCCGTTTACCGTCAACAGCGTGGTGGTTAAGGGCAACCAGCATTACATTGACCTTGCCAAGTTCGTGCACTCCCTGAGTATTATTGAAGATTCCAAGCTGGTTCAGCTGATTAAGGCAAAAATCCTCGTCTGGCTGTTGCAGACGACGACAGGGGACCTTGATGAACTGAACCTGACGACTACGAGGTCGCCATACTTTACCGAGATTCGCCACCGGGGTGTGCGGACGCTCAACCCGAAGAGTGAGTTTTACAGGGATGACTTTCTGGTTCGGCGGAACCAGCGGCTCGACCAAGCCGACGTGATCATTACTAACCACTCCTACTTGGTAGCCCATGCTGAGTTACTGGGGGATGGCACCCGGCGGCCGTACCTGGTAGTTGATGAGGCCCAGCACCTCAGTCGCAACATCCTGCGCCAATCGCGGCGGCAGTTTAACTTTCAGCAAATCAGGGCGGCCGTTCATATTTTGGATGGCCTAGTAAGTAATGGTAGTGAGCGCAACCTGGTCAACATTTTCGCCGACCACCCCCTGGGGAGCTACAACGTTGAATTGCTCCGGGAGGACCTGCACCACGTCAGCGAGGCCGTTAACCAGTTTCAACAGGCACTTTACCGTCAGTTTATGCAGCAGTCGACTACGAGTACGGACAACGAGCTGATTGAGCAGCCGTTGGCAAACGAACAGCTGGAACAACTGCTCGACATCGGCGGACCGGTAATGATGGAGCTAGAACAAGCGCTGGGGAGCGTGCAATTGCATTTCTCCGCCTTGCGCCACATTTTTAGCCAGCAGGCGGGGCGGTGGCTGCCGAGTGACCGTTACCTGATGAGCCAGTTTCAGAGTCAGCTGACAACGCTCGTGGACGCTGACACGACCTTGAACAGTTTTAATGAAACCCTCCGCCACCGGGGTGAGGAGGCGGCGTTTTGGCTAACGATTCGTCAGTCAGCCGAGCACAGTACGATGGTCCTCCGTGGGGGCCTCTTGTCGGTCAACCACTTCTTAACGGAGCAGGTCTACCCGTACTTTGCCCAGCCGCTGTTCGTTGGCGCAACCCTCTTTACTTCGAGCCGGTCGCAGTATTTATACCAGCAGTTAGACCTAGACCGGCGGGGAACACTGACCAAGCGCTTTGCATCGCCGTTCGACTACCAACAGCACTCTAAGGTCCTGATTGCTAAGGATGCTCCACTGCCTGGCAACCAGAAGAATGCGGACTATGTTCACTACCTGGCTCAGACGATTTATGATCTGGCCAAGGACAGCAACTGTCAGACGATGGTCCTCTTCAACTCCCTGTTGATGGTTGACCAGGTCTATTCACAGTTGCGCGAGACCGACCTGTTTAACCAGCGTGATATTTTGGCCCAGGGAATCACCGGCAGCCGGGAAAAAATCTTAAAGCAGTTCTCAACTGGAGAAAACGCGCTGCTGCTAGGGGCCGCCAGTTTCTGGGAGGGTGTTGACTTGCCGGATACGGCCCTGGAACTCCTGATCATTACCCGGTTGCCATTTGATTCTCCCGACGAAATTATGAACCGGGCTTACAATAGCCTGCTTAAACGACAGGGAAAGAATCCTTTCTACCAGTCTGAGCTGCCGAAAGCGACGATGCGGCTCCGGCAGGGGATTGGCCGCCTCATCCGGACCGAGACGGACACGGGGGTCGCGGTAATCTTGGATCCGCGACTCCTGACCCGTCGGTACGGTCAGACGATCATGAAAAACTTGGAGCGGGACTACCCGCTTACCATTCTGCCGACCGACCAGCTGGTGCGGACTGCTAATAATTTTCTTAAAAAGCACCATTAGTTAGCGCTAGTTGCTAATTTTTTGATATAATCTAAAAGATTGACATCAGAAGCTGAGGAAGGGATAGCAAGAATGCAAAGTCGACGTGAAGTTCAACAAGCGCAGAGTCGCGGTTCGTTTCGGAAACGGGTCCGCAATGTTTTGCTGGTAATTCTGGTAATCTTGCTGGTAGGCTGGGTGACTTACGCAGTCAGCAACCAACCGCGGGCGGCCGCTCGCCGGCAGGCCATCCAGCTGGCCGAAAAATACGGTCATCTCCAGGATCCGCAAAAGTTTTACATCTATAATCGGGAGAGCACCTTCTACACGGTAGCCGGCAAGAACCAGCAGGGCCAGCCGATCCTGGTGATTGTTCCGCAGAAAGGCGGCAACATCCGGGTGCTCAAGCAGGCGGACGGCTTATCTGCTCAACAGGTTCGGACAATGACCAGGCAGCGCCGGCATCCCGCCGAAATCCTCAAGGTGGCGCCGGGCGTGTTTAACGATAAGGCTGTTTGGGAAGTCACTTACCGTAACGGGAAGGGCCGCCTGTGCTATGACCTGATCAATTTCAAGACCGGGAAGTATGTTCAAGAGATTAATAACCTATAAGATTACAAAGAGGTTGGGAGAAAGCTACATTTTCTCCCAACCTCTTATCTAGGAGGGGTGTTAAATGGCAGAGAATATCTTGCAGCGGTACCTGGCAGCAGGGGAAACCCTAATCAGCAACCTGCTGCTCCACCATTACAAGGAATTAGGGCTGACGACCTCGCAGCTGGTGCTCTACCTGCAATTGAAGTCGTACCAAGACCAGGGGGTGGCTAATCCCGATATCCGCCAGGTAGCGAAAAACCTGGGGACGTCCGAAGTGCAGGTGTTTGACCAGCTTCACCAGATGATGGTCAACGGTCTTGCGGAGCAGAAAATGCAACGTCAGGCGGACGGCAAGGAGGAGGCGGTGTATGACTTTACGCCGCTGATTAACCGCCTGGTTCTTTATGATGAGCAGCAGGCTGACCAGCAAAAAGACGATACGGGAGCCAATGAGCGAATGAAGACTTTTAACCAGTTGGAAGCCGAATTCAACCGGCCCCTGTCGTCAATGGAAATGCAGATTGTCAATGACTGGCTGGACAAGGATAGTTATAGCCCGGTAATGATCAAGCTGGCCTTACGCCAGGCGGTTCTGAACAGCGCGCTCAACCTGAAGTATATGGAGCGTATTCTGGAAAGCTGGGCTCACCAGGGCTTGCGCAGTCAGCACGATATTGAGGAACATGAACGCCAGTTTGAGGAACAGCGGGGGCAGTCAGCAGCTGCTAGTGGTAAAGGCAAACAACCACGTGGCCCCAAGATTCCAATTTACAAACTAGGTGAGTAGAAGTAGAGAAGGGATGGATGAAAATGGATAATGGTAATTTGTCACGGCAGGTAATGAAAGGAATTGGCTGGGCGGCCCTCGCCTCCGTTATGTGGGGGATTTCCGGGACGGTGCTCCAGCTGATCTCGCAAAACTTAGCCATTCCGGCAACCTGGATGCTCTCGACCCGGACCCTGATTACCGGGGTGATTCTTCTGGCAATCAGCTTCTGTATTTATGGAAAACGAACTTTTGACGTCTTTAAGACAAAGGAAACTGCTATTTCGGTTGTGGCCTACGCAATCTTTGGCCTAATGCTGAACCTGCTGACTTTCTACTATGCGGTCCAGACGGGGAACGCCTCTGCGGCGACGATTTTGCAGTACCTGTCACCGCTGTTTATTGTCCTCGGGGATATTTTTATCCTACGGGAACGGCCACTCCGGAGTGACATCATTGCCTTTGCCTTGGCAATGATTGGGATTGTAATGTGCGTTACCCGGGGTAACCTGCATTCACTGTCGCTGCCAGTGGTTTCCCTGTTGTGGGGCCTGGGTTCTGGAATCACGGCCGCCTTCTATGTTGTTCTGCCGAAGCGGGCCGTTGCCAAAAACCCGCCATTGGTTGTCCTCGGCTGGGGGACAATGATTGCCGGGGTCCTGTTTAACCTTTACCGTCCAATGTGGGTCAACCCGCCTCACATCTCGACGACCCTCGTGTTATCAGTGGGGACGGTAATCCTGTTCGGAACGATTCTGCCATTTGGCTTGCTGCTACACGCGACGAACTTTGCGCCATCGGACGTGGTCAGCATTATGGATGCCCTGCAGCCAATCGTTACCTCGGTGTTGAGCGTGATCTTCTTCCACCTCTTCATGAACTGGGTGGAAATTATCGGGATTATCCTGGTCCTGATCGCGATTTACCTCTTGCAGGATGGCCGTCGGAAGATTCAGGTATGATTGTTCCATTTAAGAAACTTAAAAGGGGCTGTGACATAAGTCCTATTACTTTAATAAAAAGCGAACAGCGCGGTACACAAATGGGCTTCAGGGTTCGGCAAAACCGAACTCCGAAGCCCTATTTGTGCTCGCGGGGGCTCGAAAACGAAGTCGTAAACGACTTCTGTCTCGCTCCCTTTACTGTTTTAAAGACAAAAATGCAATAGCGCAGTAGCTGGCTGGCAGTTCAAATAGTGCGGCGTAGCTATCCTTCCGACAGGCAAGCTCCGCGTCGTCTCACTCTCTTAGATACAGTAACGGCCCATACCAGAGAAAAGTAGTTCTGGCATGGGCCGTTGTATTAGTCTTAATTGTAATTGTACTTATTGATTATTATTCCCGTTGCTGGGTTGTGTATTTGGCTGTTGATTACCATTCCCGTTACCCGGCGTAGTTGTGTTAGCATTGCTCGACTGGGTCGTCTGACTGGAGCTGTTTTGCTCCTGATTGTTACTAAAGACTGAAGACGAAGAAACAATCGAACTGCTAAGTGATGAGGAACGACTTTCACTGCTGCTACTGCTGCTGTCGTCACCGTCATCATCAATTGCCGCGTACTCTAAGGCCCACTTGGAATCCTTAATAACCAACTGACGTTTACCATTGACCCGGACAGCTTCGACCGTGTCTGGCATCTTCCAGTTGGAGGCGTGGTTCCGGCTATCAAGGTACTGCATTTCGTCCTTGTATAACCACTGGGCGGAGTTGGTGTAAGTGTCGGAAATCGGGCTGGCTGACTGTGGCCGGTCATAACCGGTCCAGACAGCAATCGAGTAGTTCTTGGTGTAACCAGCCATCCAGGAATCCATGACCCCAGACTGGTTGCCGCCAGGGTAGTTGGTCGTTCCGGTCTTTCCGGCCTGGTTAACGCCACTGATGTTTGCTTCCCGTCCAGACCCCTGGGAATCAGTGAAGACGCCCTTGAGCATATCGGTCATCATGTAAGCAGTGGCCTTGTTCATTGCTTGGTGTCCCTTGGAGCTGAAGCGCTTGACGTTACCGTCCTGGGTAGTAATCGAAGAAATATAGTATGGTTCGTAGTAAGTCCCACCGTTAGCAAAGGCCGCGTACGCTGCAGATACTTGTAATGGGGAGATGTAGAGGCCAATCCCGTTTTGCAGGGTGTACGGCTTCTTTTGCGAAATACCAAGACCATTTAAGAAGGTTGTCGCCCGTTTGATCCCCACATCCTGCAGTGTCCGGATTGCGGGAACGTTCCGTGATTGGACGAGGGCCGCCCGCATCGTCATCGTTCCCTTGTACTTGTTATCAAAGTCGTGAAGGGCAATGCTGGTGCCTGGGTAATAGAACTTCGTGTCCTGAACCGCCTTGAAGGTCGGCCACTGGAGGTACTCGATTGCCGGACCATAATCCATTAACGGCTTGGCAGTCGAACCAGAGCTCCGGTTGGTTTGTACGGCCCGGTTCAGACCATAAACTACGTTTCCGGTGTGCCGACCGCCAAGCATGGCGACCACTTGACCGTTATGCGGGTCGGTGACCGCTACACCAGCCTGCATCTGGTTACTTTGGAACGGTACGGTATCGTTAGCGGCGGTGTAGAGGTGCTTTTGGGCAGCCAGGTCAATGTTAGTGTGGACTTGCAGACCGTCGTTGTAAGGGTTGTAGCCCTTAGATTGCAGGTCGGCCAACACTTCCTTAATGTACGGGTCAATGACCTTTTCATCAACATTAACGTCCCCATTAGAAGTATTGCCGTGACTAGAATCCAGATCAGCGGTAATGCTTTCTTGGGCGGCCTTGTCCGCTTGGGCCTGAGTGATGTACTTGCTCCGGACCATCGCGTTTAGGACCTCGTTCCGCCGGCGCGTTGCGGCCTGGGTGTTAGTAGACAGTGGGTTGTAGTAGGTCGGTGACTGGGGCATCCCCGCTAGCAGAGCCAGCTGAGAGAGGCTGAGCTGGTTAAGGTTCTTGCCGTAGTAATACTGGGCCGCGGTCTGCATCCCATAGACCCCGTTCCCCATGTAAACCTTATTAATGTAGAAATCGAGGATCTGGTTTTTGCTGAAGTGCCGTTCAACGTTGATTGCCAGCCAGGCTTCCTGGGCCTTGCGCTTAAAGGTCCGGTCTGAAGCCGCCGTGGAGAAGACGGATAATTTGACCAGCTGCTGGGTAAGGGTACTACCACCCTGCATCCCGTCGGAACGGCCAAAGATATTCGCGGTCGCGGCGCCCACGATTCGGATCGGGTCAACCCCGTGGTGCTTGTAGAAGCGCCGATCCTCGATGGAAACGACCGCGTGCTTTAAGGTCGTGGGAACTTGGCTATCCTTGGCGTATTCACGCTTTTGCAGGCCCAGCCGGGAGATGACCCGATTTTGGCTGTCATAGATAGTTGTTCCATTCTGACTAGCTAATTCGCTTTGACTAATCTTAGGCGCGCTCGACGCGTAGTAAAAGAAGAGGGCAGCACCAGCGACGAATAGCAAGACGACGACCCCAACAATTGAGAGGATAATCTTCTTAACTAAACCGCCGCTTCGTTGTTCCTCGTCGCGTTCTTCGTCGGTTTGCCGACGGGAACTGCGAGTCGGTTGTTCGTTATTCGACATGATAGGCTCCTTTGTTCTTTGCAGCGATAATCTGATCGACTGCTTGAAGATATGGTAAGCGCGGATTCAATTGGTAGTCAATAGGAAATCCCGCTTGCTGAATATCGGTCAGCAGAATTGATTTGCGGCCACCATTTGCTTGGGCATCCCAGTACCGGATCAGGGTACTGGCTGGTAGAAGGTATACCAGGTCCAATTCGGTGAATTTGATGAAGGCAAAACAAATGCCCCCCTGCCGCACACACTCTTGCATATGCCGGATTTGGTGTTCATGGAAGTTTTTGAGTGGGAAGGAACGTTTGTTACGGGTTTCCTTCGCGTCAAAATCAATGTAGTAGCCCTTATAGATACCATTGTAGTCGGTGGTAGAAGGACGCCGGAAATAGGCCTCCTTAATGACTGCGGCGCTGCGTTTCGGGTAGTCAACTTTGACTAGCTGAATTGGCGTCGGTTTTTTATGAATAACTGCGATGTGCCGACTAAGGTAGTATTGGTTGCTATGGTTGATTTCGTCTTCCAACGACATCCCCCGCTTCGCGTAAATCGACTGGTGGGGGGTCGGTAAATCCCGGTTAGCGTGATATGATTGGTGAGGGTGCTGACCATTGGGATAGTGAATAGTCAATTTGCTCACTCTCCTAACTAGCATTATATTATACCAGAAAAAATGTAAAATGATTGATACAGAACAGTTACGGGGGTGAAATTATGCGTCGTTTATGGTTAACAGGCTACCGCAGTTATGAATTAAATGCTTTTCAGGATGATGACCCCAAAGTAGCCGTGGTCAAGCGGGTCCTTACGCAACGGCTGACGAGTCTGTTAGAAGAGGATAACGATGAATTCTGGGTGATTACCGGGCCCCAGCTCGGGGTCGAGCAGTGGGGAGCGGCGGTGGCCCTAGAACTTAAAAAGAGCTTTCGCCAGTTAAAGGTTGCGATGATGCTGCCGTTTGCAGATTTTGGTCAGCAGTGGAACGCCACTAACCGCGACCGGCTGTTAAACCTGCGTGATCGGGTTGACTTTGCCCGCGAGGTGACGACTAAACCTTATGAGTCACCGGAGCAGCTCCGCTTGTACCAGCGCTTTATGTTGGACCACACGGACAGCATGCTGATGGTGTACGACCCGGATCATCCGGGCAAGCCAAAGTACGATTACGAACTGGCCCAAAAGTACGGTGACCAGCGAGACTACCCGGTCGACCTCGTGGACTTTGATGAACTGCAGGAAGCAGCAATCGAGTGGGGCGAAGAGCAACGGGAGCGGAAGCTGGCTGAACAGGATTACTAATTGGCCCTTGCAATCGAAGCTAAATTTGTTACCATTATTAGTGTATTACGCAAACTAAAGATTGAGGTGTTTAAGGTTGGATAGTATTAATTACACGCCGCAGGACATCCTGCACAAGCAGTTTAAAGAAAAGAGCATTGGTAAGGGCTATGACATGGCTGATGTGGACGAGTTCCTCGACAATGTAATTAAGGACTACGACGCCTACAACAAGGAAGTTGACCGCTTGAACGACGAGAACGAACGGCTCAAAGCGAAGGTTGACGAATTAAACCGCCAGGTCGAGGTGGGCTCTTCGATGCCGAGTCGGTCTGCTAGCCGGCAGCCGGTATCATCCGCTACCAATATGGATATCCTCAAACGCTTATCCAACCTGGAACGGCGGGTCTTTGGCTCCCAACTCGGTGGGGAAAATAACAATAACGAAGATTCACACTTGCTTTAGTGCGCGGTAAAAGTTTATAATATTTACTTGCAAGTCTTGGGTGATTGAGCACAGCTATTGTTGTGTTAGGAAGGTCCATGCTCGCACAGGCTGCGATGCCTGTAGTGTTTGTGCTCGCTGAAAAAATAAGGCGGGGCACCGGCTGGTCCGGTGACGGCGGAAAAAACGGCTACGGTTTTACTATGCCCGAGTATTCCTGAAAAGTGCCACAGTGACGATACAGTTGGGGAAACCCAGCTGGTGGAACGCGGTAAACCCCTCAAGCGGTAAACCCAAACTACGGTAGGGGAGCTTTGGATAGCAAATTGAAGCGATTCCAGGGGAGAGCTTTTGCTCTGAGATAGATGATTGCCTCGGGGTGGCCATTGCCTGGTGGTGGCCCTACGACAAAACATGGCCTACAGATTCTTGCAAACAGGTGCCCGGTTCTGCCGGGCTTTTTTTGTGGAAAGCACGTTATCTTATGTAGCATTCAGAATAAAATTCCAGATCGTCTTGACATTTTCTTAAAAGCTGGTATCTTTATAGACAATCAATGTCCTTTAAGTTAGTCCCGTGAGGCTAGTAAGGTGCGGCTAAAAATACGAGAATACCAGTTGTTTGGTATTGGAGCCCCTAGACTACACGGATGAGTCTAGGGGCTTTTCTTTTGGGGCATTGCAGAAAGAGGTGTGTTTATGAATAAGCAGATTATCAATGCAATGGCGATGAAGCGGGCGTTGACCCGGATCACCTACGAGATTATCGAAAAGAACAAGGGTACTAACCAGCTAGTCCTGATTGGCATCAAGACCCGCGGCGAGTTTATCGCCCAGCGAATCGCTGAGCAGATGAAGAAGCTCGAAGGGGCAACGGTTCCAGTAATTGCCCTGGACATTACCGGCTACCGTGATGACCAGCCTAGTCAGGCAGCGCAAAGTCAGAGCCATGTAGAAGGAGCCTTGCCAGTTTCGATTGACGACCAGCGGGTGATCCTTGTAGATGATGTTTTTTACACCGGCCGGACAATGCGGGCAGCCATGGATGCCATCATGGACCAGGGTCGGCCACAAACAGTCCAGATTGCAGTCCTGATTGACCGGGGGCACCGGGAGATGCCGATTCGGCCGGACTTCGTTGGTAAAAATGTCCCGACGGCGAATAGTGAGGCGGTCAGGGTTAACATGACCGAAATTGATGACCAGGATAAGGTCGAACTAATTAAATAGCAACCATTAATTCTGCTCCAGAGAGGGCGTCATGGTATCTACGCTAGCGAGAAAACTAGCGACCAGTACGCCCGGAGCAATTGCCCCAGGCTTTTTTAGTATAAGGAGAATCATAATGACAGAACTTGTTCAATTACCACATTTCGTAAGTGTTGAAAAATTAACCGTTGACCAGATCAACGCCCTGATTAACCGGGCCGAATATTTTAAGCAGGGGGGCGCAACGCCGACACTGGCCCAGCCGGTCTATGTCACCAACATGTTCTTTGAGAATTCAACCCGGACCCACACCAGTTTTGCGATGGCCGAGAAAAAGCTGGGACTGACGGAAATTCCGTTTGACGCGGCCCATTCGTCAATGAGCAAGGGGGAGACCCTCTACGATACCTGCCTGGTCATGAATGCCCTGGGCGTGGACCTGTCCGTCATCCGGGCCAGCGAAAATGCCTACTACGAACCGCTGATTAACCCGGCTGCGGGTCAGCATTTGAACTTAGGAATTGTCAATGCCGGTGACGGCAGTGGTCAGCACCCTTCGCAAAGTCTTTTGGATATGATGACCATCCATGAGCACTTCGGTCACTTTAACGGTTTGAAGGTTGCTATTGTCGGGGACATCACCAATTCCCGGGTGGCCCGGTCGAACATGGAAATCCTCACTCGTCTCGGTGCGGAGGTGTACTTCTCCGGTCCAGATTACTGGTATGACCACCGCTTCGACAAGTATGGCAAGTACCTGTCGGTAGACGAGTTAGTTGACCAGGTTGATGTAATGATGCTCCTCCGGGTTCAGCACGAACGGCACGCCGGGGATGCTAACGAAACAAGTTTCGACGCCGCTAAGTACCATCAACAGTACGGTATCAACCACGATCGTTACGACCGTCTGAAGGATGACTGTTTAATTATGCACCCGGGTCCGATTAACCACGACGTTGAGCTGGCGGGGGACCTGGTGGAAGCACCAAAGTCAGCCTTCTTCAAGCAGATGCAAAATGGTGTCTTCATGCGGATGGCGATGTTAGAAGCAGTAGTACGGGGACGGCACCTAGGAGGTCTGCAATAATGAAAACCTTAATTCAAAACGGGACTGTATATACTAACGGTCAATTAGTGAAAACCGATGTATTGATCGATGATGGTCAGATTCAGACGCTCGGCGACCTTGGCGACCTCGGTGATGAGGTTGGCCGGGTAATTAATGCTAGCGGCAAACTGGTTGCACCGGGCCTGGTCGATGTCCACGTTCACTACCGCGACCCCGGTCAGACCCAGAAGGAAACGATTAAGACCGGTTCTGCCGCGGCGGCGCACGGTGGCTTTACGACAGTTGGTGCGATGCCAAACGTTGAACCGGCACCGGATACGCCGGAACGAGTTGCGGAAATGGTCAAACGCAACCAGGAAGAAGGACTGGTTCACATTGACCAGTACGCTACGATTACGACCGGGCGGAGCGGCGACCAGCTCGTTGACTTTGCCGGCATTAAGGAAGCCGGCGCCTTTGCTGTGTCTAATGACGGCAGCGGGGTGCAAACCGCCGGAACAATGTACAAGGCAATGCAGGGCGCAGCCGCCGCGGGATTGCCACTAGCAGCCCACGTCGAAGACAACTCCCTCCTTTTCGGTGGAGTGATGAACGAGGGCAAACGATCCCGTGAATTGGGCGTGCCGGGTGCACCGAGCGTGTCTGAATCAGCCCAGGTGGCCCGGGACCTGGTACTTGCCAAGGCGACTGGCGTTCACTACCACGTCTGCCACGTTTCCACGAAGGAAAGCATTGCCATGATCAGCTTTGCCAAGCAGCAGGGGGTGAACGTTACCTGTGAGGCCTCTCCCCACCACCTGCTGCTGGCCGACAAAGACATTCCGGCCGGCGATAGTAACTATAAGATGAACCCGCCGTTGCGCAGTGAGGAAGATCGGCAGGCGTTACTTCAGGGGCTACTGGACGGGACGGTTGACATGATTGCGACCGACCATGCTCCCCACACCGTTGACGACAAGCCGGGCGACTTTACCAAGGCGGCTAACGGGATTACCGGGAGCGAGACTGCATTCTGTGAATTGTACACGAAGCTGGTCAAAACCGGCATTTGCAGCTTAACAAAGCTCCTGGACCTGCTGACGGCGAAACCGGCAGACCTGTTTGGCTTGAATCAGGCGGGGCACCTGGAACCAGGAAAGCCTGCCGACATCGCAATCTTTGACCTGGAACACGAAAGTGAAATCAAGCAGGAAGACTACCAGTCTAAGGGCATTAACACGCCGTTTACCGGTGATCGCGTTTACGGGGCGACGGTCATGACCCTAGTCGATGGTCAAGTAGTTTATGAACGAAAGGAAGATTAATGATGGAACGCTACCTAGTATTAGAAGACGGCAGTGTTTACGCCGGGGAAGCCTTTGGCGCTGACCGGTCAACCCTCGGTGAGGTGGTCTTCACCACGGGGATGACGGGTTACCAAGAGGCGATCACGGATCAGTCCTATGCCAACCAGATCCTGGTGTTTACCAACCCGCTGATTGGCAACTACGGGGTTAACCTCGATGATTATGAATCCCTGGAACCGCAAATTAAAGGTGTGATCTGCCACCAGGTTGCTCGGCGGCCAAGCAACTGGCGGATGCAGGATACTTTACCGCACTTCCTCAGCCACCGCAGCATTCCGGGTATCCAGGGGATTGACACCCGGGAACTAGTGCGGAAGCTCCGCCATCACGGGACCCTGCGCGGTGCCATTGTTGACAGTGTGGCCAATCTGGAAGACATCGTTAAAAAACTCCAGACAGCGGCACCAACGGCTAACATCATCAGCCAAGTTTCGACCAAGTCGCCGTACCCGAACCCGGGAACGAAGCGCAACATCGTCGTCATCGACTTCGGAATCAAGCACAGTATCCTCCGGGAACTAGCAGAACGGGAATGCAACGTGATCGTCCTGCCATATACCGCGACGGCCGAAGAAATTCTCAACCTCAAGCCGGACGGCATTTTGCTGAGCAACGGGCCCGGTGACCCAGAAGAAATGCAAGCGGCGGCCAAGATGGTGGCTGAGGTGGAAAAGCACCTGCCGCTGTTTGGCATCTGCATGGGGCACCAGGTTTTCGCACTGGCGAACGGTGCTAAGACTTACAAGATGAAGTTCGGCCACCGGGGCTTCAACCACCCGGTTCGCAACATTGCCACTGGCGAAATCGACTTTACCTCCCAAAACCATGGTTATGCCGTGGACCCAGCTTCGGTGGACGCGAAAAAGCTGCTGGTTACCCACATGGAGGTCAATGATGGGACGGTTGAGGGCCTGCGCCACAAGCAGTATCCAGCCTTCTCCGTCCAGTTCCACCCGGACGCGGCTCCCGGTCCTCACGACGCCGATAGCCTATTTGACGATTTCATTAGCATGGTAGACCAGCAAAGGAGTGAACGGACGAATGCCTAAACGCACGGATATTCATAAAATTTTAGTGATTGGTTCTGGCCCGATTATCATTGGACAGGCCGCAGAGTTTGATTATTCAGGAACTCAGGCGTGCCTGGCCTTGCGGGAAGAAGGTTATGAGACCGTCCTGGTGAACTCCAACCCGGCAACGATCATGACCGACAATGAAATTGCCGATCACGTTTACATCGAACCGCTGACGGTCGAGTCCGTTTCCCGGATCATTCGCAAGGAGTACCCGGATGCCATCCTGCCGACCCTAGGTGGGCAGATTGGCTTAAACCTGGCGGTAGCCTTGTCAAAGACCGGCCTGTTGGATGAACTCGGCATCCAACTGCTGGGGACCAAGCTGGCCTCAATCGATGAGGCCGAAGACCGGGAAAAGTTTAAGGAACTGATGCAGCGTCTTGGCGAACCGGTTCCGGCTTCCCAAACGGTTGAAACGGTTGACGAAGCGCTGGCGTTTGCTCACCAGATCGGTTACCCGGTCATTGTCCGGCCTGCCTTTACCATGGGTGGCACCGGTGGTGGAATGTGCCACAGTGATGAGGAATTGCGGACGATTTCGGCCAACGGGTTGGACTTATCGCCAGCAACCCAGTGTTTGATTGAAAAGTCAATCGCCGGTTACAAGGAAGTCGAGTTTGAAGTAATGCGGGACGCCGCTGACAACGCGATGGTAGTCTGCTGCATGGAAAACTTCGACCCGGTCGGCATCCACACCGGGGATTCGATTGTCTTTGCACCGAGCCAGACCCTCTCCGACCGTGATTACCAGATGCTGCGGGACTGTGCCCTCAAGCTGATTCGCGCCCTGAAGATTGAGGGGGGCTGTAACGTTCAACTGGCCCTTGACCCCAACAGCTACCACTACGACGTGATCGAAGTCAACCCCCGGGTCTCCCGGTCATCGGCCCTAGCCTCCAAGGCTACGGGCTACCCAATTGCTAAGATGGCGGCAAAGATTGCGGTTGGCCTGACGCTGGATGAAATCAAGAACCCGGTTACCGGCACGACCTACGCCGAATTTGAGCCGGCCCTCGACTACGTAGTCTGCAAGATTCCCCGCTGGCCGTTTGACAAGTTCACCCGGGCCGACCGCCGACTGGGCAGTCAAATGAAAGCGACCGGGGAGGTCATGGCAATTGGTCGGACCGCCGAGGAAGCCCTCCAAAAGGCCGTTCGCTCCTTGGAAATTGACGAAAAGGACCTGTACTCTGCGCCGGCCCATGCGGCGACCGATACCGCCTTGGAGGACAAGCTGGTTCATGCGGAGGATGATCGTCTCTTCTACATTGCCGAAGCCTTCCGCCGCGGTTACAGTATTGACGACGTGCACGAGCTGACTAAGATTAACGACTACTTTCTTGATATCGTGGCCCACCTGGTTGAACTGGAGCAGGCAATCAAGGACCAGCCAAACGATGTCGCCACCCTGCGACAGGCCAAAAAGTACGGCTTTAGTGACCCAACAATTGCCCGGCTTTGGGAAACGACTCCGGCGGCAGTGCGGGACTTGCGCAAGGCTAACGGGATTGTGCCGGTCTACAAGATGGTTGATACCTGTGCCGCCGAGTTTGAGTCGGCAACCCCATACTTTTACAGTACCTACGACCGGGAAAACGAAAGCCAGCGGACGGATAAGAAGTCAGTCCTGGTCATCGGGTCTGGCCCGATTCGGATTGGACAGGGGGTCGAATTTGACTACGCCACCGTTCACTGTGTTAAGGCCTTGCAGGCACTGGGCTACGAAGCTATCGTCATGAATTCGAATCCCGAAACGGTCTCAACTGACTTTTCCATTTCGGATAAGCTCTACTTTGAACCACTGACACTTGAAGACGTTATGAATGTGGTCGACCTTGAACAGCCGGAAGGGGTCATCGTTCAGTTCGGTGGTCAGACGGCAATCAACCTGGCGGCCGGCTTGGAGAAAAACGGTGTCCGGATCCTGGGGACCAGTGTCAAGGACCTTGACGCTGCTGAGGACCGGCGGATTTTCGATGAGATTATCAAGCAGCTTGACTTAAAGCAACCGGTTGGTCTGACCGCCACGACCCACCAGGGGGTTATCGACGCCGCTAAACAAATTGGCTATCCAGTGTTAGTTCGGCCGAGCTACGTCCTCGGGGGAAAGGCGATGGAAATCGTTTATAACGAAGATGAACTCCGCCAATACCTCAAGGAAAACGCCGACGTGGCGAGCGACCACCCGATCCTGATTGATGCCTACCTAGAAGGACGGGAGTGTGAAGTCGATGCCATCTGTGACGGTCAGGACGTGCTCCTGCCAGGAATTATGGAGCACATTGAACACGCGGGGGTTCACTCGGGAGACTCAATGGCGGTTTACCCACCACAGAGTTTTGACGATGACATCAAGCAGCAGATTGTCGATGCCACCAAGAAGCTGGCGATTGCCCTCAAGTGCCGGGGAATTATGAATATCCAGTTCATCATTCACGACCATGAGGCCTATGTCTTGGAAGTCAACCCGCGGGCAAGCCGGACGGTGCCGTTCCTGAGCAAGATTACCGGAATTGAGATGGCCCAGGTAGCAACCCGGGTAATCCTTGGGGAAAGTTTGGCGGACCAGGGCTACCATGATGGCCTCTATCCAGAGAGCAAGACGATTCACGTCAAGGCACCGGTCTTCAGTTTCAACAAGCTGGATGACGTTGATGCCTACCTCGGCCCCGAGATGAAGTCGACGGGGGAGGTAATGGGCAGCGACCAGACCTTCGCAAAGGCACTCTACAAGGCCTTTGCTGGGGCTAAGATGCAGCTGCCGGATAACGGGAGCGTCCTGCTGACAATTGAAGATAACGATAAGGAGACGATTTTGCCACTGGCGAAGCGCTTTGCCCTGATTGGTTACCGGCTTCTCGCAACGAAGGGGACCGCGGACTTCCTGAAGGAAAACGGCCTCCACGTCGAAACGGTCGGCAAGATTGGCGAGGATGATGGGGATGTTAACATCATCAACAAGCTCAAGGATAACCGGGTCGACCTGGTTATCAACACGATGGGCCATGATTATGCGAAGAACTCGGACGGCTTTATCATCCGGCAGACGGCAATCGAACACAACATCCCGCTGCTGACAGCGTTAGATACGGTTGATGCCCTGCTACGGGCGCTTGAGAACCGTTCCTTCTCAACGACCGCCTTGTAAAAAAATGGACCGGGAATGGGAGCCTTAATAAAAAGCAAGCCTAGCTCGGTTACATGTCAAATGACAAGGGCCTAAACTCGACTTTTTTGGCTGAGTTTAGGCCCTTTTTTGTACCCTCTTTTTTAAATTATGTTATTTTTATAATGAAAGGAAGTGGACGGGATGAAATTAGTGGTGACTGAACGGGCCAGTGACTGGCTCCAACAAAGGGGAATCGCCAGGGGCAGCCAGGTGGCTGTCTGGGCGGAGAAACAGGGTAATCAAGTGCGGATTAATTACCAGGCTAAACAGCCTGATCAAGCAGTGGCCACTGTTAGTCAGGGTGGCGTGGACTTTTACGTCGAGTTTGCTGAGGAATGGTTTTTCTCTGGCAAGCAGGTGACGATCGACTATCGCGGTGACGACCGGCTAGCGTATGAAATTGCTGCTGAGCCAGTCCCGAACGTAGACACCACGAAGCAGCAACCAACGCCAGCTTCGGCTGATGCTAGCACCGCTGCCTCCCGTAAGTATGAAGAGTATTGGGAATAAATTGGAGGTCATAAAATGGAAACAGTAGAATTAAACAATGGCATTTTCATGCCGATGGTGGGCTATGGGACTTACCAGACCGCCCCGACGGTAACGACTAAGAATGTTTTACGAGCATTGCGCACGGGCTACCGGCTGATCGACACAGCTCAATACTATGGCAATGAGGCCGAAGTTGGTGAGGCGCTGACCGAGAGCGGCTTGCCACGGGACCAGGTCTTTGTGACGACGAAGGTGCAGACCAGCGGCTACGCGGCAACCAAGCAGGGCCTTGATGAATCCCTGCGCCGCTTCAACCATGACTACTTTGACCTGGTCATCATTCACTGGCCGACCGGGAACGATGCCGAGACCTACCGGGCCCTTGAGGACGCCTACCGGGATGGTAAGGTGCGCGCCTTGGGATTGAGCAACTTCAATGCTGAGCAGGTACAGTCAATTATTGACGGAGCCACGGTCATGCCGGCCCTCGACCAGATCGAGACCCACCTCAACTGGCAGCAAAAACGGATGCACGCCTATCTGACCAGTCGGGGAATGATCCACGAATCGTACGCGCCACTGGGTGAGGGGCAGCGGGGCTTCTTGGATAACCCAACCCTAGTTAAGCTGGCCGACCGTTACCACAAGACGCCGGCCCAGGTTACCCTGCGCTTCTTGGTTCAGGAGGGAATCGTTGTTATCCCGAAGACACTGAATCCCCAGCACATGGTTGATAACTTTAATATTGATGACTTTGCCATTGATCCGGCAGATGTCCGGGTATTGGAAAGCCTTGATAGCCGGCAGTCAATTGACGGCTGGCCGGCCGCCATGCAGGAGGACCAATATTAGCTTTGGCTTTCGCCGGAAATCGGGTAGAATGGTAACAGAAGTTTCGACGAAGAGGAGCAGATACTTTTGCAAAAATATCAATTAATGGCAACTGCAGCAGCGGGAATTGAGGCCCTGGTCGGCAAGGAGCTCCGTCGACTGGGGTATGACACCCAGGTGGAGAATGGCCGGGTGCGCTACCAGGGTGACATGAAGGATATCCTAACTACGAACCTCTGGCTGCGGACAGCTGACCGGGTCAAAATTATTGTGGGTGAGTTTACGGCCCGCACCTTCGATGAGCTGTTTGAACAGACTAAGGCGTTACCCTGGGAAAGTTTCCTGCCGGTAGACGCTGAATTTCCGGTGGAAGGACGGAGTCACCACTCTCAGCTGCATAACGTGCCGAGTGTTCAAGCCATCGTCAAAAAGGCGATTGTCCAGCGGCTAAGCGAAGTTTACCACCGGCGGACCCGCCTGCCGGAAACCGGTGCCCTGTACCCGCTGGAAGTAGCGATTAACAAGGACCAGGTCATGCTGACTCTGGATACTACGGGGGATAGCCTGTTTAAACGGGGCTACCGGCGGAATAAGGGGGGCGCGCCATTAAAGGAAAACATGGCTGCAGCCCTGGTGCTTTTGGCCCACTGGTTTACCGATAACCCGTTTGTCGATCCTGTTTGTGGTTCGGGGACGATCCCGATAGAGGCGGCCTTGATTGGCCACAACATTGCTCCGGGAATTAACCGAAGCTTTGCCTGTGAGCAGTGGACAAACTTGACGCCGGCGGGACTTAGTGACGAGGTCCGCGATGAGGCTGATGCTCAGGCTGATTACGACGTTGAACTGGATATCCACGGATACGATATTGACCAGAACATGATTGACATCGCCCAGGAAAACTGCCGGGCCGCTGGCTTGACCCATGACATTACTTTCAAGCAACTGGCGGTCAAGGACTGGCATACCGATAAGATTAACGGGGTGATCGTTGCCAACCCGCCGTACGGGGAGCGGCTTTCCGATCACGAGGCAGTCCACGAGCTGTACCGGCAGATGGGGGACATCTACCGGCCAATGCCGACCTGGAGCAAGTACATCCTGACCGCCGACCTGGAGTTTGAAAAGTACTATGGTGCGCCGGCTACCAAGCGGCGGAAGTTATACAATGGTGCCCTGCGGACTGATCTTTTCCAATACTGGGGCAAAAAGAAACGTTAATATAGCAAAGGGGCTTCAGTGCTCGGCAAAACCGAACTCTGAAGCCCTCTTTGTGCTTTCTAAAGACTAGCTGCGCGTCGACAGGGACGTGAAGGATATAAGGGTGAAACGGCAAGGACCCGCACCGGCTGTGAAGGGCAGATGGGGGCACTTAGCTTACTTTGCTGAATTATCGGCAGCGTTTTTTTGCTGGTCCTTGTTCAAGTTGGCATTGGCGGACTTGAGGGCGGCGTTTTCTTTCAACAGTTCTTGAACTTGTTTTTCCAGCTTAGCAACTTTCTGCGGATCGGCTTTGCTGGCCCGGAGTGTTTTGAGTTCCTTCCCCTGTTTCAGGTGGTTAGAGAACGAGAAGAGGTAGATAATCAGTGCCCCTATTAGGAAGCAACCGAGGATCAGCAGAATCAACGGGCTCTGGAAGCGGGTGAAGAGCAGGTTGACCTCAACGGGCGCCGTATTAGCAACGGCAAGGATAGCGATAATGATTAATAGGATAATTGAGATAATCGTCGTAGATTGTTTTTTCATTTAAAATTCCTCCTTATTACGTATATCTATTATAGGAGCATCGCCAAGGAACTACTAGGGACACCAGCACAGCTTTTTGTTATACTGGAGGAGTTCATTCTACTGATTGCAGAGCCTGGTTTGCTAAGTGATGGGCACCCTGATTTTGGGCGTCCGGAATCCACTGGGTCACCACGGTGGGAAAGCGGTTGAGCAGGGCATTCAGCCGGTCCAGCTCAGCTTGGTAATGTTTTGTATAATTTTTACCGATGGCGTCACTCAGCAGGCGGCTGTCAGTGTAAAATAGGATTGTTTGCGCGGTAGGAAAGTGCTGGAGGAGGTAGTGGAAGCCAAATTCGGCTGCCGCGAATTCTCCCTGGTGGTTGTCACAGTTGGCAACCGTTGACGTTAGCTGAAATTGCTGGTGGTCGGCGAGCACTAGGGCCCCCAGACCCGTCGGCCCCGGATTGCCTTTGGTTGCCGCGTCAGTATATAGTTTGATCATTCAAAATCACCTCAGATTGAAAGGAACTTGATTACATAATGGAAGAAGAAACCCGCTATTTCTATCAGCCTGATTTGACCGGAGCCATTATCAGCTGGTCATGGACCTTCTTGATTTTCGTCGCCGGTCTGGTGATCTGGTTGGAAATTACTCACTTTCAGTGGCTGACGGCCATCCTGTTTGCCCTCTTTGCAATTTTAACCTTCTTGGAAATCAAACGGCGCACCGTCTTGGTCACCCCGACCAAGCTGACTTTTAGCCGGCTCTTACAACGGGACTACCTAGTAATTCCCCTGGCTGATATTCGCCAACCCCATTTTACTAAACATACCGTCACAATGACAGTTAATGGGGAGGTCTTGAATTTTACCTTCAGTAATAAAGCGGTGCGCCGCTTGCAGGCACTTATCAAACAACAGGAAAGGGAGAATTAGTCGTGCCAGTACTCGGAGCTTTGCTGCTAACGGTTATCCTGATAGTTGCTGACCAGCTGGTTAAGCACTGGGTGGTTGCTCACATTGCCCTGGGTGCCAGTCAGCCATTTCTTGGTAACCTTGTTGCGTTAACCAACCTGCATAATGATGGGGCTGCCTGGAGCATTTTGGCAGGGCAGCAGTGGCTTTTTACGGTCATCACCGTGGTTGCACTATTGGCAGAACTATTCTTTGCCTGGCGGTGGCGCCGGCAGCCACGCTTACTGGCGCCCCTGTGTCTGATTATTGCCGGAACGATCGGCAACTTCATCGACCGCCTGCAAAATGGCTACGTGGTCGATATGTTTGAGCTGCTATTTATTAACTTCCCGGTCTTTAACCTTGCTGACTGCTGTTTGACGGTCGGGGTTCTCTGGTTATTGGTAATCGTCGTGCGGGAGGAAGATTAGATGGCAGATACACTCAAACTAACAGTAGATGATACGCTGACGGGGCGGATTGATAAGGTCCTCGCTCACCAGTTTAATCAATTTTCCCGTTCCCACCTGCAAAAGTGGATTGTGGACGGAAACGTCCGCGTTAATGGTCAACCGGTCAAGCCTAAGTATAAACTGGCGGTCGGGGACCAGGTCGTAATTGAACCCGAGGCACCCCAGAAAGTTGACCTGACACCGGAAAAGATACCCCTTGACATTGTGTATGAAGATGATGATGTCATCGTCGTGAATAAGCCCCAGGGGATGGTCGTCCATCCGGCCCCCGGGCACCCGGATCATACCCTGGTTAATGCCTTGCTATATCACAGCCCGCTTTCAACTATTAATGGTGAATTTCGTCCCGGAATCGTTCACCGGATCGATAAGGATACCTCGGGCCTGCTGATGGTTGCCAAAAATGACTTGGCTCACCGCTCGCTAGCGGCTCAGCTGAAGGCTAAAACCAACCAGCGGGAATATGTGGCCCTGGTCCACGGGGTCATTAAGCAGGATGCGGGGACAATCGACGCCCCCATCGGTCGCTCAAAAAAGGACCGCAAGAAACAGGCGGTTGTGAGTGACGGGCGACACGCAGTCACCCATTTCAAGGTTCTTCGCCGCTTCCGTCACTACACCCTGGTTTCCTGCCGTCTTGAAACTGGCCGAACCCACCAAATCCGGGTTCATATGAAGTCAATCGGACACCCGCTGGCCGGTGACCCCCTGTACGGACCACGGAAGACCTTGCCTGGCCGGGGACAGTACCTGCACGCACGGCTCCTCGGGTTTAAACACCCACGAACCGGGAAAGATCTGGTCTTTACGGCACCGTTGCCGGAATATTTCCAGCAGATGCTAGACAAGCTGAAAAAAACGGATTCTAATTAACAGTCGGCGAAAATTCGTTTATAATAATATGAGTGAATTAATGAGCAAGCAATGACAGGGAGGGACATTCAATGGCAGCACGTTACCTGATTTTTGAAGATGGCACGGTTTTTGCCGGCGAAGGCTTTGGGGCTCCAGCGGTCACGTTTGGCGAGGTAGTTTTTAACACCAGCATGACCGGTTACCAGGAAATTATTACTAACCAGATTTACAATAACCAGCTGCTGGTGTTTACCCAGCCGAATATTGGCAGTACCGGGATTCAACGGAATATTTATGAAACAATTGTGCCAACGATTAAGGGGGTCGTTGTCCGCTCCCTTTCCAATGTGGCTACTAATAACGTGCGCCGTCTGACCCTGGATCAGTATCTGAAGCAGATGAATATCCCGGGAATCACCAATATTGATACCCGGGCAATCGTCCATAAGCTCCGGGCGGCGGGCAAACCGCTCAAGGGGAGCATTGTCCCCGTGCCAGATGATCACGCCTTTGACCAGCTGCACGCGACCGTGCTCACCAGTCAGCAGGTCGCCCAGGTAGCAACGCCCAAGCCCTACCCAAATCCGGGAGTGGGGAAGAGCGTCGTCGTGGTCGACTTTGGACTCAAGAACGGTGTCCTGCGCCAACTGAGCCGTCGCAAGTGTAACGTTACCGTATTACCGTACACGGCGACGACCGACGAAATTCTTCGCTTAGATCCAGACGGGGTCGTCCTGTCAACCGGGCCGGGGGACCCGAACCGCCTTAATAGTTCCATCCTGCAAACGATTCGGGAAGTTGAGGAACGGGTGCCGCTATTTGCTATTGGTCTGGGGCACGAACTGTTTGCAATGGCGAACGGTGCGCAGGTTAACCGTCAGCCGGTCGAGCATCATGGGATGAACCACCCGCTCCGGGAAGTGATCACTGACCACATCGTTTACGCGACCCAGGGCGGGGGCTTCCAGGTTGATCCGACGACCGTTGACCGGACCAAGCTCTTCGTCACTTATATCGATATGTTGGACAATAGCATTCAGGGCTTGCGGCACCGGGAATATCCGGCCTTTTCCGTCCAGTTCTTCCCAGATGGGGCACCGGGTCCTGATGAGACCAACGCACTGTTTGACGAATTTATTGACGTAATGAACCGAAAGGAGGCCCAGCGCTGATGGAAAGTGATGTGCACTCAGTCTTAATTATCGGTGCGGGGGCTAACGATATCCAGCATGGGGATGAGGTCGACGCGGCCACCTTTCAGGTAGCGACCGAGTTTAAGAAACTGGGAATTCACACAATCTTTATCGATGATAATCCCTTTTCGGTAAGCCTTGAAAGCCATGACGTCATTGACCATTCGTGTGTCGAAGCCCTAACCGTTGATAACCTAATGGCGGTTATCAACCGCTACAAGCCCCATGCAATTTTGCCAACCCTGGGTAACCGGCGGGCGTTTGAGCTGACCCAAAAGCTGATGGACAAGGGGGTTCTGCGGGAAAAGGGGATTCGGCTGCTCGGAATTCCAGAGGCGACGATTCACCAAATCAATAATCCGGTCTTGCTCAGCCGGACCCTCCATTCAATGGACGCCCCGATGAAGTCAATCGCAACCGTCAATAATTACCAGGACGCCCTGCAGGAAGCTAACCGCCTTGGCTACCCAGTCATCATCCGGTCTGTCCTGCCGAAGAGCAGCAGTACCAGGCGAATTGTTCATGATCGGCGGGAACTAGTGACGGCCGTGCAAAGGTGTCTAAAACAGTCGCGGGCTGAGCAGGTCCTGGTCCAGCAAAGCCTGGCCGGGTATAAGGAAATTGAGGTCATGGTTCAACGCGACCAGTCTGGGACGATGATGATGCTGGCAATGGTTGAGGACATGGACCCGATTGGGATTCACGCCGGGGACTCGATTGCTTTTAACCCGCCACAAACGCTGCTCGACCGGCAAATTCAAGATATGCGTGATACCGCCTTTGCAATTACCCGGAAACTGCGGATCGTTGGGGTTAACCACGTCCAGTTTGCCCTAAATCCCGCTAACGACCGTTTTTACGTTATTAAGAACAGTCCGTACTTTGACCGGATGACCTCCTTCGTTGCCCAGTCGACCGGCTACCCGATTGCGAAGGTCTGCGTGCAGCTGTATGCTGGGAAACTACTACGGGATATTGACCTCGGGACGGATTACATTCACCATGCGGCACTCGTAGAACCAACGATGGACCATATTGCCGCCCGGGTTCCCCTGTGGGGCTTTCATGAACTTCCCGAAGCCGACCGTCAACTGGCGACCGAAAAGAAGTCGGTAGGAACGGCCTTTGGTGTAGGGCGGAGTCCGATTGAGGCGGTCTTTAAGGCCATTGAGGCGACCTACCGCAAGTCGACTGACGCCCGTCTGCATGAACAGGAAAAGCTATCTGATGATGAGCTGGTAGTTAAGTTAGTTCACCCTGAAGCAGGGCGGCTGTTTACCCTGATTGAGGCAATGCGCCGGGGCTATTCGGTTGAGGAACTAACCGAAATGACCAAGATTGATCCCTTTTACTTTGACCAGATTAACCGGATGCGGCTGCTGATTGAAGACGTGATTGAACACCGTCAGAAGGAGCCAATGCTGGCGGAGGCGAAGTATTATGGCCTGAGCAACCAGCTGATTGCCCACCTCTGGGAGACAACCCCTGGGCAGGTTTACCAAATGGCGGAAGACCACCAGCTGATGGCTAAGTACAAAGAAATTGAGCCGTCGGGGGGCGAATTTACTCAGCACACGCATAGCTTTTACGCTGCCTTTGAAGATGAAAACGAGGTTCGAAAGACTGCGCAACCTAGTGCGCTGGTTGTTGGCACCGGCGGCTTGCGGCTGGGTTTGAGCAATGCCGGGGACTACTTCGTGGCGATGATGATGCGGCAGCTACATGCGGATGGCTTTCACACGATTGTCGTTAATTCCAACCCCAGTTCAGTTAACCTCAGCTATTCATTGGCCGATAAACGCTACCTGGAGCCGGCAACCGCGGAAAACATTCTTCAAATCGTTCGCATTGAACAGCCCCGTTTCCTCTTTGTCCCGGCTAGCTATACCGAACTCTTAAACGCGTTGGCGAAGAGTGAAATCAGCGGTCGGGTGGTCGTGATTCCAGATACCAGCCGCTCCCAGCTGACCTGTGCTGACCAGCGTCTTTTGGCCGCCAATTTTCTCTATGATGGCAAGTATGCTTATCCGCTGGGCTCGACCAGCAATATCCACGCTGCTCATCCCGAATTGGGACCGACGGTGGTCCAATACCCGGCGGAAGTCGATGGTTCACTTAATCAGCAGTTGACCGAACAGGGACTTGCCAACGTGCTAGAGGAGGACCATCCGGGACTGTACCAGGTGCTTTTTGAACAAGAGCCAGGAGGTAATTACGTTAAACGTGGAATCCAGGAGATGCCGCTTCCGGAGTTGGCCTTTCTTTCCAAAGCGCTCCAGCTGGATTTAACGGGTATTTTTACCCGGATTGTGACTGGACAGGTGAATGATGAACAAATCAACGCCTTTCTGAAGCGGGAAGCGACGATGGGCACTGCACTGTACCAGCCGAGCTTTCCTTTTAAGGCCCTGCACGTGGCCGATGGTGTACCGACGGCAAACAAAGTTATTGGAGCCCAGCTCCACTTCCTAAAGTAAGAGCGCAGTACAAGGCAGGCACTAAGTATGAGTTCTGCCGGCTTTCCCGTCACCGCGCCGTTATTTCTATAATCAGGTCTTCAGTGCTTGGCCTTGCCAGGTACTGGGGACCTTTTTTGTACTACTAGGGCTAAAAGACTACGTCACCCAGTCAGCATTCAGCGATTTTATTTTCTGGGAAAGAGCGCGATGAAAGCGCTATAATATATAGTATAAGAGTTGGTGCTTGTTACAGGAAGGAGACATTCTTATGTATTATTCTAACGGAAACTACGAAGCCTTTGCTCGACCACGTAAACCAGCTGGCGTAGATAACAAGCATGCCTATATCGTTGGCGCCGGTCTTGCCGGGTTATCCGCAGCCGTCTTTTTGATTCGGGATGCCCAGATGCCGGGAAAAAACATTCACATCTTCGAAGAGCTCCCGGTTGCCGGGGGTTCATTGGATGGTCAAGACCGCCCAGACGTTGGCTTTGTAACCCGCGGCGGGCGTGAAATGGAAAACCATTTTGAATGTATGTGGGACATGTACCGGTCAATTCCTTCACTGGAAGTGCCAGGCGCATCCTACCTCGACGAATACTACTGGTTGGATAAGGATGATCCAAATAGTTCCAACTGCCGGTTAACCTACAAGCGGGGAAATGAGGTGCCAACGGACGGGAAGTACCTTCTTGGCAAGTCTACCAAGGAGCTCATGAAGTTAATCCTTACTCCCGAAGATCAGCTGGGGAACCAGACAATTGGCGACTACTTCTCTGACGAATTCTTTGAAAGCAACTTCTGGATTTACTGGTCAACCATGTTTGCCTTTGAAAAGTGGCACTCATTGGCGGAGATGCGCCGGTACGCGATGCGCTTTATCCACCATATCGATGGCTTGCCTGATTTCACCGCCCTCAAGTTTAATAAGTATAACCAATACGAATCAATGACGAAGCCGCTCCTTGCTTACCTTAAAGATCACGACGTCAACTTTGAATATGATAGCCAAGTTCAAAATGTCCTTGTCGACACCAAAAATGGGGAGAAACACGCTCGGAAGATTGTTCTAAAGCAAGGGGGCGCAGATAAAACGATCGCGCTCACTGATGACGACCTTGTCTTTGTTACTAATGGGTCAATTACGGAAAGTTCTAATTATGGCAGTCACCGTCAAGTTGCGCAACCTACGCGGGCCCTCGGTGGTAGCTGGAAGCTATGGGAAAACATTGCAAAGCAGTCACCGGCATTTGGTCACCCCGATGTTTTCTGCAAGAATATCCCCAACCGCAGCTGGTTTATTTCCGCCACCGCAACCGTGAAGAACCCTCAAGTCGAACCCTACATTGAACGGCTCACCAAACGGGACCTCCACGATGGAAAGGTTAATACCGGTGGAATAATTACGGTAACGGACTCTAATTGGATGATGAGCTGGACAATTCACCGGCAACCTCACTTTAAGAGCCAAAAGGAAAACGAAACGATTGTCTGGATTTACGGCCTATACTCAGATACCGAGGGGAACTACATTAAAAAGCGGATTGTTGACTGCACCGGGGAAGAAATTACTAAGGAATGGCTCTACCACCTTGGTGTACCGGAAGCGTTAATTGATGACCTGGCAAAGGAAGAGTCAATTAATACCGTTCCGGTTTACATGCCATTTGTTACCAGCTACTTCATGCCCCGGGTTAAGGGTGACCGTCCCGCGGTCGTTCCTGAAGGTTCTGCCAACCTTGCCTTTATCGGCAACTTCGCCGAATCGCCGACCCGTGATACGGTCTTTACAACCGAATACTCTGTCCGGACGGCAATGGAAGCCGTATACTCGCTCTTAAATGTTGACCGGGGAGTACCCGAAGTCTTCAACTCCATTTACGATATCCGTGAGCTAATGCGGGCAATGTACTACATGAACGATAAGAAGCCCCTTGAAGACATTGACTTACCAATTCCAAAGATGATCAAAAAGCCGCTATTGAATAAAATCAAGAAAAAATGGATTGGCGAATTGATGGAAGACCAGCACTTACTATAATTAAACAAGGCCCTTGGAACGGAAAATAGTTTCAGGGGCCTGTTTGGTCCGCGCATTTTGTGGGGAAGTGCTATACTAGAAGCTGAAAGCGGTTACTGAAATAGTAATTAAGTTAAAGGAGCGCGCGATTGCGATGGAAAGTTTACTGTTGATTTCGTCATTTGTACTAGAAACAGCCTTATTGTTAGTGGTTAAGCGGGTTTACTCCTAGCTCAGCTGATGATGAGGACAGGCACCAGCCGGAATGTTCACCGGCTGGTGCCTTTTTATAATGGAGTCGGCTTAGAAGATATTATTTACTTTAACTAAAATTAAAACAAAAAAACTAAAATAAAAACCAGCAAACAAATAATTGCTCACTGGTTGAATTCTAATTATTCAGTTTCTTCGGTGTAACCCGCAATGTCTTCTGGCCCGTGAAAGTAACGAAACCGGGCTTAGCACCATTGGGTTTCCGTAGTCGCTTGACGGGAAGGTAGTCGACTGGGACGTTATCCGAATCCCGTCCCTTAGAGAAGTAGGCGGCGAGCTGGGCCGCTTCTAAAATCGTCTCGTCACTCGGGTTAGTATCCCGAATGACCACGTGGGACCCCGGAATATCCTTGACATGGAGCCAGATTTCGTTCTTGTTGGCAGTCTTAAAACTCAAGCGGTCGTTTTGCAGGTTGTTTTTTCCAACCAGGACGGTAGTGCCGTCACTGGTGTGGAACTGCTCTGGCTTGCTAGCACGAACCTTGCGTTGCTTTTTACCCTTGTGCTTTCGCTTAATGTAACCCTCTTCTTGCAATTCCAGGCGGATTTCCTGAATATCTGCCGGGGAGGCGAGTTCAATTTGGTTTTGAATATTTTCAAAGTAGTCGATTTCAGCATTAGCCAGTTTGAGCTGTTCATTAACGTGGGCGACTGATGCCTTGAGCTTGTCATATTTCGTGAAATATTTTTGGGCGTTTCGCGACGGGGACAGCTCAGGTGACAGACTAATTTTTAGCGGCTTGTTGTCATCGTAGAAGTTAGGCAGGGTAATTGAATCCATCCCCGGCTTTAGTTTGCCCAGATAGGTGGTCAGAATTTCGCCCCTAATCCGGTACTGATCGGCCTTGCTAGCATCGTCAAGTTCTTTATTTAACTTCTTGACCTTCCGCCGGTCCTTTTTCAACTCGTTTTTAATCACCTTGATGACTTGTCCAGCCAGTTCCTTAGAACGGTCCTGTTGGGCCTTTTGCTGGTAATAATTATCAAGCAAGGCAGAGAGGGTAGCAAAAGACTGGAGCTCATCTGCCGCCGCATTTAACGGTGGGAAAGCCATGAAATCCTTCTTCCGGCCGTCAATAATCACGGGCTCGGGCTGGTCAAAGTGATGGATGAACTGCTGGTAAGTTGTCGGTAGGTGGTCACTGGCAATCAGTCGGTCTGCAAGGTCACGGGCAGTATCACGGCCTAGCCCCTCGTAGCGGGCTTGCAGTTGTTTGGCTAGTTCTTGAGGATCCGGATATTGGCGAACAAGGTCGCTATAAATTTGGTTCGGCAGGTAAGGGTTAGCCTTATCCTGCTTCGGCGGCATCACAAAGGTCGCTCCTGGGAGGAGGAGACGGACCCTGTTTTGGTCGGAACCCACGTGCTTAATGGTGTCAATAATTTTGCCCGTTTTTTCATTAACCAGTGAGATGTTACTGTGACGGGCCATGATTTCACTGACTAGAACCAGGCGCTGGCTGTCGCCGAGTTCATCCCGGGTGTTAAAAGTCAACCGGATGATTCGGTCGTTGCCCACCTGGTCAATTCCTTCTAGGATTGCCCCGTCAAGGTACTTCCGCATGGTCATGGTAAAGTTGGTTGGGACAGCGGGATTGGTGAAGGGCACTTCGGTAATCTGGACCCGGGGATAGGTTGGGTTGGCCGAAAGCAAAAGGGCGTAGTTATGACGCTGGGCGCGAATTGTGATGATCAGTTCGGCCGGGTAGGGTTGACTGATCCGGGCGACGCGGCCCGTCTTCAAGGTAGAATTTAATTCATGCACGATGGCATGGGTGAAAAAGCCGTCAAAGGACATGGTGATTACTCCTTTTTGTTTTATTCGAACAAGTTAAATGCGGTTATTATTATAACGTTTTTCGCAAAAAAGACACAAGCTAGAAGGTTTATCAGCTAGAAGAATTGTTTGGTTTATCGGCGTTCATGTGGTATGCTTCTTATATTATTGATATTTAATTTTTGCAATTATTCAAAGTTTATAACGACTTGGAGGAAGAGAAGATGAAAATCGCTGTTGTGACTGACAGCACCGCCAACATCACTCCTGAAGAGGCGGCGAAGAATAATATTCACGTAGTGCCCATTCCATTCTCAATCGATGGGCAAAATTTCCGTGAAGGGGTCGACATTTCAACCGATGACTTCTACCAAATGCTGAAATCATCTAGTTCATTCCCCAGCACGTCTCAACCATCAATTGGTGAAATGATGGAATTGTACCAGCAACTAGCCGCAGACGGCTACGATGCCGCCATCAGCATCTTTTTGACAGGCTCAATTTCTGGTTTCTTGAACAACGTTGCTCAGATTGCAGAAGAAATGGCCGATACGATTAAGGTAATCCCATTTGACTGTCATATCACCTCGGAGCCGATGCACTACATCGTCTTAGAAGCGGCAAAGCTGGTTAAAGAATACGATAATCCTGACGAAATTACCAGCCGGCTCCGCACGTTGAGTGATACGGTTGGTGACCTCTTCGTGGTTGATGACTTGCAAAACCTGGTGCGCGGTGGTCGGCTATCGAATGCTTCGGCCTTTGTTGGCTCGATTCTAAAGATTAAGCCGCTCCTGTCATTCGACAACCCTAACCACTCAATCGAAGCCTTTGAAAAGGTGCGGTCGATGAAGAAGGCTAAGCTCCGTTGTGAGGAGATTTTTAATGACAAGATTGCTGACGTCGACTACCCGGTTCGTGGAATGGTTATCCATGCCAACGCGGAAGAGGCGGGGCAAAAGTGGCTGGATAAGCTCCAGGCGGATCACCCTGAAATTGACTTTAGCCTGGGCTACTTTGGTCCGGTTATCGGGACCCACCTGGGACAAGGAGCTTTGGCGTTAGCATGGCTGCAAGACACGTCAAAGAAGCCGCTCTAATGAAGATGAAGAAACAGCTAAAAACCGCGGGAATTATCATTCTCGCGGTTGTATTAATGTTATTGCTGGGTGTCAACAGTTGGCGGATTAGCGCGCCGACCGCCGTCCTGGTTGCGCCGCTTGCTGGCCTGGTAGCAGTGTCGATGACAATTGGCCTGGGAACTGTCAGCGGCGTTGCCACCGCACTGGTTGGTGGCCTGGGACTGCTTTTACTGGCGAGCGCGGATTGGCCCCTCGTCCTTAATTTCCTTGTGCTGGCCCTTCTTGTCGGTTGGCTGATTGGCTGGCGCATTCCCCTTGGTCAACGGGTAACCCAGCAACAGCTGATTTGGTTGGGGATTGTCGCTGGTATCAGTGAATTTATCCTTAATCTGGTTCAAGCGGCTCTGGTTGGGGCACTGACGGGTGCAGGCTGGTTGATTTTTATCCGCCTGGCCCTGCTTCCCAGTGTACTAACGGCGCTCCTGTATGCCGTTTTGGTGGGCCCCCTGGCAATGTTCTGGCGCTGGCTTGGCCGACAGGTCCTGCCGCCGGAAGAGCAGGAAGGCGATTCCGAAAATTCGCCACAGGGCTCGGTGGAAATTGACCTTAGTAACAAAGATAAACATAAGCAGAAGTGAGGACGTAACAATGGAAAGTTGGTTGTTTTTAGCGCTGGTACTGGCAATTGCGGTTTTTGGCAAAAATACCTCATTGATTATCGCCAGTATCGTTGTGATGGTGCTTAAACTCCTGCCGATGACGACCAAGTGGCTACCGATTATCCAGAATAAGGGGATCAATTGGGGAGTAACGGTGATTTCCGTTGCCATCTTGATCCCGATTGCGACGGGACAAATTACCTTTAATGACCTGTGGAAGGCCTTTCGGACGCCGGCAGGCTGGATTGCGATTGCGGCCGGGATTGCCGTAGCCATTTTATCTAAGTACGGGGTCAATCAGCTGGCCGCCGTTCCCCAGGTGACCGTTGCTCTGGTCCTCGGAACGATCATTGGTGTGGTAGTTTTCAAGGGTGTGGCCGCGGGGCCAGTCATCGCAAGTGGAATGACCTATTGTATCGTGACCCTGCTTAATTTACACTTTTAACAAAAAAGAGCATGACAGAGGTGTTCAAGTTACTTCTGTCATGCTCCTTTTTGCTAGCACTCGTTGTCCCATTCACTGTAAAATTCATCCAGGAAGTTTTCCAAAACCTGCTGGCGGTGACGGGCAATTTGCTTGGCAGTTGCCGTCTGCATCATGTCAGCAAGTTTCAGAATTTTTTCATGGAAATGGTTGATAATCGTTTCGTCTTCTAAGTTGCGGTATTCTTCGTGGGTCATATTCTCCCGCGGCTTAACCAGTGGATCATAGATCTTTTCGTGGTGGGCACCGCCGTAATAAATGGCCCGGATGATCCCAATGGCCCCAATCGCGTCTAACCAGTCAGCGTCACGGACGATTTCCCCAATCTTGGTCAGGTGAATCGGCTGGTCATCAAGGGTGTGGGCAAAAGAAATGTTGGCAATCACGTCCATGATAGTGATAATGTCGGCATCATCAAAGTCGTGTTGTTCGAGGTAGGTCCAGAGTTCTTCCTTTGCCTCGTCAACGTTGGCAACCAGCTTCTCGTCGATCGTGTCGTGAAGATAGGCCGCGGCAACCGGAACGAAGGGGTCCACACCTTCCCCAATCGCAATCTTTTTGGCCATCTTAACGACCCGATTGATATGGTCCATCCCGTGGCCCGTGCTATCCTCACCCAGTTTCTCAACCGTATAGCGCTTTACAGCAGCAATCTGTTGTTCGTGATTCATTCCCGTCTCTTGCTCCTTTTTAACTAATATTCTAAGGGTACCTAATTTTTGCTGGTGGTGCAAGCAGTCATGGTTACCCTAACACCAACCGGTCACCAGCGAGAAAGCTGTCTTGGAAACGACCAGGACTGCGGAGGTACTGCTTGCCGAATTCGTCAATCAAGCCGTGGAAGTCTTGGGCCCGGGCCAGGTCGAAGTAGGCGCTTAGCCGACAACGCTTTGCGAGCGAACGGTAGTCGGTCAGACCCGTGATTCCCAGGTGGGTAAAAAGGGTTCGTGCGTACTTATCGCTGACAAAGGTCGGGATACCAAAGACAAAGGTCAGCAGGACGTCGGCGGTTTCCTCACCGATCCCATGCAATGCCAAGAGCTGATCACGCAGCTGGTCACCGTTCTCGGCCACGACCCGCTGGTAATCGAAACCGTACTGGCTGAGCCAAGCAAAGACCGCTTGCACTGCCCGGGACTTGTTGCGGTAAAAACCGGCTGGGCGCGTTAAGTCCTGAATTTGCTCAAGTGGCAGCTGATGGATTCTTGCCGGGAGAAATTCACTCGCCTGGCGAAAATTTGCGACGGCCCGGGCAGCATTTTGCCAGTTGGTATTTTGAATCATGATGGCGCCAATAATGATTTCGGCTTTAGAGTCGGCGGGCCACCAGCCTGACGGTCCCATTTCCTGCCGCATTTTTTGGTAGAGTTGTTCTAAGGTCAGTTCCATTCTAGTGACTCCTTATTTTGCCCAGAAAAACTGGATGAGCAGTTTATTAACTGCTGGGTTGTGGTGCAACAGCTCGTGGGAGGCATTCTTCCCGGTAACCTTAACCTCCCGGTATGATTTGGCCCGGCCGTTAATCAGGTAGCGGAGGGTCTGACAAGAGCGGTTGCTGACCTGGCTATCGTTGCCACCGCCAATATCACCGTAAATGTTGAGGACCTTGACTTGGCGGGGGTAGGTCTGGCGGAGCGGCAGGAGTTTTTTGAAGGCGTCATTTTCGGCCGAGGGTTTGCCAGTTTTCTTGTCGATGGTCAGGTTTTCCGGCTCATTCCAGCCAATCGCACCATCAAAGGTTCCGGCCATCGCAACCTGTTTTTGTACCTGGGGAAGCTTTTTATTCTGAGCGTTAGCCAGCAGGTAGTACATTACGGCCATGTTGCCCATCGAATGGGCCTCAATATTGATCTTTTTAAAATGGTACTGCTCCTGCAGCTTGACGATGACGTTTTTAACCCACTGTCCCTGCAGGGGGTAATCGGTATTGCGGCTATTAACAAAGTTGACCATTACCAGCGGGTTAGTAGCGCCATCGGGGATTCGGCCCTGGAGTGTGACCTTGCCGTTGGCCGCTACTTCAGCGGTAATGACCGTCTTGCTGACACCGGCCTTTTTAATGCCGTTGATCATGTACTGCTCGGCATGGGCCCCGCTGTTATAGCCGTGAAAAAAGAGCGTTGGGGTAGGGGAGTGAACGTACTGTTGGCTGGCCTTGACGGGTTGTCCGGTTAGAATAAGTGCAATGCTGCCGGCGAGGAGACAGAGAAATAAATTTTTGATCTTAGACAAATTAAAACCTTCTTTAATCATTTAGTGCTATCATAGCATTGATAGCTAAAAAATTTCTAAGCAAACCGGCTCTTTATTTTTAGTTGGCAAAAATAAAAGAGTGTGGTAAAGTTTTTTACGTTGATTCTGTGAAAAACGATTAACAATCAAAATCAGAGGGGAAGGATAACGATGAAACTTAAAAAGGCCACGATGGAAGATTACGACCAAATTATGACGATCCTGCGTGATGGCAGCAACCAACTGGCAGAACAAGGGATTGACCAATGGCAGGGTGATTACCCTAATCCAGATGTTGTTAAAAATGACATTAAGAATGGTTGGGCGTATCTCGCTGAATCCGCGGATGGCATGACTGTTGGTACTATCGCAATCGTTGATGGTCCAGATCATTCATACGATACCATGAAGGGAAACTGGCTGATCGATACCGATAAGTACGTTGTTCTTCACCGGGTCGCTATTCACTCCAGCCACGCCGGCCACGGATACGCATCAAAGCTGTTCGTTGCGGTCCTTGATTATATTAAGGAACACCGGACGGACATCGAGACGATTCGGATTGATACCCATATCGACAACAAAATTATGCAGCACTTGATTACCAAGCACGGCTTTAAGAAGGTCGGCGAGGTGTACGGCTACTACCGGCCAGATGAAGTGTTGTACGTTTACGCACAGCTGACCCATTCAGAAGAAGATAAGTAAAGATTTGATTAGTCCTCCTCAGTGGGGGCTTTTTTATTGCTTTCGTCCACTACGTACTGGAGGAACTTTTCGGCAGCGGGGGCGAGGACATTGTTTTTCCGCCAGACCATTACATGGCCGGTTTCCTTGGCGGGAGAGAAGGGGATGAACCGAACGTCAGGATCTTTTAAGATGTCAGTTACCCCCTTGATGGCGACAGCATAGTAGTGACCGGTCCGGATAAGTTCAAGGGCATTATTGGGCAAGTTGTTGCTAGCCATGATATTTAGCTTGGTCTGATCCAGTTGAAGGACGTCGCTGACTTCATCACGGATGATGTTCCGGCGGGGGAGGATTAGGGGCAGTTTATAGAGGTCTTCCTTAGTGATGTGCTCCCGCTTAGCAAGCGGATCATCGGCGCGCATGATCACACCCCAATGTTCTTTTTGGGGCATTACCAAGTAGTTGTACTTGGCTGCCTCAACCGGTTCTAGCAGGCAAGCCAGATCGGCAGTTCCTTCATCAATTTGCCGGCGTAAAATGTCGCCGTCCCCGTCAAAGATGTTAAAGCGGACTGCCGGGTGAGTTGCTTGAAACCGGTCAACGAGTTTCATCAAAGCGATTGAAGCGGCGGAAACAGCGCAGCCCAGGTTAACCGTCCCCACCAGCTCCTTTTCGTGCTGGTGGAGGTCGTCTTTGGTCTGATCTAATAACTGGAGCATGGTGGTAGCGCGTTGCTGAAACAGCACTCCGGCCTTGGTGAGTTGAAGGCGCCGCTGGCTACGGTCAAAGAGCGGCACATCCAGTTCATGCTCCAGGTCCATAATTTGCCGGGACAAGGTTGGTTGGGTAATGTGCAATTGCTCCGCCGCTTTCGTGATATTATTGGTATGAGCGACGGTTAAAAAGTATTTTAAGACCCGCGTATCCATCTGTCTTCCTCCAAGTAAAGTTAATATGATTATTATAGCATTAAGGGGTGTCCGACATGGCGCAAGAAGCGTTGATTCTTTATTATTCTCAATTTGGCAGTACTGCCCGGCTGGCAGGTCAGATTCGTCAATTGACCGGAGCTGATATTCTTCGTGTCCAAACCGCACTTGATTTTCCCGCGGATATGGAAGACACTGACCGGGTGTACAAACGGCAGCGACAACGGGGACAGCTGCCTAAACTTGTAAACCACTGGCCGGATTTTAATTACTACGATGTGATTCTAGTGGGCGGTCCGGTATGGGATGGGCAGCTCTCGTCGCCAATTATGGCGCTACTGGAACGGTTGCAGGGCTTCGAAGGCAAGGTCGCCCCGTTTAGCACGGGTTGGTCCGCGACGGGGAATTATCAGCAGGACTTCACTGCCCATGCCGGAAAGCTGCGGGTCCTTCCCGGCTATCACATCTTGACCCACGGGCGGCCGCGGTATGACCAGGCAAGTCTGATGTCCTGGCTGCGGAAACTATAATTCACTTTTTGCATGTAAAGGTAATTGAAATAAGCATTTCACATTGCCGTGACTCCGGTTTAGACTAACGGTAATGAAATTCAAGGAGTGATTATAATGGCAAAAAATGAAGAAGCAGTAAAGAAGGACCTGTTTGGCTTTGGTGAAAAGAACGTTGCCTTTGCTAAGTACTTTATCGGTGACAGTTATTTAAATGGGCTGGTGGCACCTGACGACAACATTGACGTGAATGTTTCTAACGTTAACTTTGAACCCGGTTGCCGGAACGACTGGCACATCCACCACGATGGATTCCAAATCCTTTTGGTAACTGCCGGTGAAGGTTGGTACCAAGAAGAAGGCAAGCCAGCTCAACTGCTCAAGCCGGGTGACGTGGTTGCCATTCACGAAGGTGTCAAGCACTGGCATGGTGCCACTAAGGACTCCCGGTTCTCCCACATTGCGATTACCAAGGGAACTAGTGAATGGCTGGAAAAAGTTGACGATGAATATTACGATCAACTCGAAAAGTAAAAATTTAAAGGGGCTCCGGCCTCTTTTTTATTTATATACGGAAAGAAAATTTTTACGCATTCCCCGTTTCAAAACTGGACAAGGAATCCCCACTTGCGGGATAATCGAATTAATTATTAGCAACGGGAGACTCTGCTACTCATGAACTTATTATTTTCAATTGACGACCGTTTTTACCAGCAACTGCTAGCAACTCTATATTCCATTAAGCTCAATTCGAGCTTTGCTGGTGAGGAAGTGAACGTCTATGTCATTGCTAATGGACAGTTTCACTATTCGGCCCAATTAGCGGCCGGGTGTCAGCATCTGGGGATGCACTACTACGAGGTACCGATTCCGGATACTGCCTTTCAAAATGCCCCGGTGACCGATCGCTATCCGCTAACCATTTATTACCGGCTCTTAGCACACCTGTACCTACCGAAGGACCTGCACCGCATCCTCTATCTGGACGCCGACATCCTCTGTATCAATGACTTGCAGTCGCTGTATAACACCGACCTGACTGGCTATCTTTATGCTTCGGCAATCCATACCAATTTGACCAACGCAACCGAGGTTATTAACAAAATCCGCCTACAAAACTTTGATGCGGATGGTTACTACAATTCGGGCGTTCTGCTGATGAACCTTGACGAGATCCGTAGTCATGTTCAGCCGGATGACATTTTTAACTACATCCGTAGCCACGTCCTCCTGCTGCCGGACCAGGACGTGCTTAATGCTCTGTACGGCCACCATATTAAGTCCGTGCCGGACGAACTGTATAATTTTGATGTTCGCAACCTGCGAATTTACGAAACGATTTCAATGGGAGTCGATACCCTAGATTGGGTCATGAAAAATACCGTCCTCCTTCATTATTGCGGGCGACAGAAACCATGGTTGGAGAACGTCAACCATGGGAAGTTCACGGCGTTATATAAGAACTACTTCCAAATGACTAAGAAGTTCTTGTTAGGTTAATAGGGGAGGGACTTTTAATGGCAGATACTTTGAGCAAACGGGTTTCACTGATTGAATTGTTCTACGACCTGGTCTTTGTCTACATGGTTTCCCAGGCCACGGGCCTGATTCACCACCTGCACCACGGCGTCGTTAGTCTAACAACGCTGGGAATTTTCTTCCTGGTCGTAATTGTCTTTATCAATTCTTGGATGGTGCAGATGGTTTTTACTAACCGCTATGGTAAATCATCGTGGACTAACATTATCTTTTCGTTTGTCGACATGGCAATTGTGCTGTACATGTCGAATGCCTTTACGGCGACCTTTGACCGGAAGCTGGCGACCTTTTTCATTGCGGCAGGCTTATTGTCGTTAACGCTGTGCCTGCAATACTTGATTACCTACTTCCAGGCCAAAAAAGAGGTGGATAAGAAGATTACGGTGGCGTTTACGGGAATCCTCGGCTTCCGGACGGTCACCCTGCTGATTGGTGGTTTCTTCTATAACACCTGGGGGATTGCGATTGCCCTGGCTGGAATCGTGGTTAGCTGGATTGCGCCGGCGTTTACTGGTAAGTATACCCGCCACCACCCGATTATCTTTTCCCACATTCTGGAACGGTTGACGGCCCTGATTATCGTGATGTTTGGGGAAACTATCGTCGGAATCGCGGATTACTTTACCCGAGAAACGCTCTCCTGGCCGTCAATTCTTATCTTTCTCGTTGTGGTAGGTCTCTTCTTTACCTATATCGTTGAATTCGACCACCTGATTGATGAGCACCGGTGCAAAGAGACGGGAAACCTGCTGATTTATCTGCACTACTTCATTCTGTTTGGCCTGAGCATGGTGACCGTCGCGCTGCGTTTTATCCACGAACCAGAAGCCAACCATGTCTTTGCGGTGACCTTCCTGTATGTAGGCATTCTGCTCTTCTATATCGGTTTAGACATTGCAAATTATTATAACCAGCGTCATTTACGGGTAAGCCCGGTGGTAAAGGGGGCCTTTATTGCCGTCACCCTGGCCGGCTACTTAGTATCATTAACCAGCCATGAGTTTGCTCTGTTAACGTTAGTTGCGGCACTCGTAACGGTCATTAATGCGGGGATGCTGGTCCGCTTCCTAATCAAGCAGAATCAGTAGTTTGCTGCAAACTACTGATTCTTTGTTAGTGTTTTCTATTGACATATTGGGAAACGACGATATAATGTAAACATGAAGTTAAATGAAAAACTCTTTAAGGCGCTCGCTAATAAGACGCGCCTAGAAATCTTACAGTGGCTCAAGGACCCAGAAAATGAGATTCACGTGCCCACCTGCATACCCATTAGCGAGGAAATCAAGGATTATGGGGGTGTCTGTGTTAGCGACCTGGTCAACCAATCGGGGTTGGCACAGTCGACAGTTTCGTCATACCTCAACATGCTAGTGGAGGCGGACCTGCTGATAGCGGTGCGACATGGCAAGTGGACATTCTACCGTCGGAATGAGGCGGCAATCCAAAAGCTGGGTGAGTTGATCAAGGAAGAATTGTAGTGATTCTTCTTTTCTTTTGCGAGTATAAATCGTTAAATAGCGATATGTAAATGTTGAGGAGGTTGGATGATGCTAGTAAGTCAAATGGTCGGTTTGAGCGTGATGGCAGTCCTGCTGCTGGTCTTAACAGGAGGCACGCCGCGGAAGAAACGGTAGGGAACTTGGGAGTGGGGACAGAACTAGCTTGACTAGTTTGTCGTTCCATCTCCGTTAACCTATGGGGTGGTCAAGCGCTGGCTTATCAGCGTTTGAACTGCCAGCCAGCTACTGCACTGTTGCGTTTTTACCTTTAAGTATATATTTAAGAAGTTGAGGTAATTCCTAGCCTCAGTTAAATCTTTTTTAGCCTACACTGACTACAATTTAGTCTAAAGGAGTGACGTTATTATGAAGAAAATTGTTGTGTTAACCGGAAGCCCACACCACCCGGGAAGCTCGGAACAGTTAGCGGATGCTTTCGTTAAGGGTGCTACTGAAGCGGGAAACGAGGTTTACCGCTTTGATGCTGGCCGGCGGGTCAATGAATTTTCGCTGATTCAATTAGAAGATAATCATCCGGAGCAGGAAGTTGAGGTCGAGCCAAACGACATCATCAAACGGGAAGTCATGCCCAAGCTGTTAGAGGCTGACCTGGTGGTGCTGGTCAGTTCCCTTTATTACTACGGGATCAATTCGGCCTTGAAGGCGGTGATCGACCGTTTTTACAGTTATAATCACGAACTGCACGGTAACAAACAGGTAATCACCTTGGTTTCCGGCTACGGGCAGGAGGATGCCTTTGCTTCCCTGAATTTGTATTTTAAACAGTTGTTGGATTATATGCGTTGGCAGCCAGCGGGGAGTGTCTTGGCAGCCGATTCGTGGAATGAAGCAAAACTTTCCCGGCATGTTCAGGAGGCATATGCACTGGGCAGGTCAATTGCTTAGTCTTTTCTTTACAGCTGAGGGTTAATGTGAACTGCTTTATGGCGAAACTAATTTGTTGACAGTTGCCAGTGGTAGAGTATAAACTATACTTACTATTTATAAGCATAAAGATATTTGTAAGGAGATGCTTACAGTGAAGATTACGGTTGTTCATAATCAGCCTACGGTTAGCTGCTGTTGTTAAGCCTCCTATTGGGAAACCTTTAGCTTGCAACAGTATTCATTAATAAGTGAGGTGGTTTAATGAAGCAGCCTTCATTGCGGATCGGTATCCTTAACCTAATGCATGATAAGGTCGATACCCAAGAGCGCTTTAACAAAGTTTTGCAAAATGGCCCGTACGAAGTTGAAGTCGATTTCTTCTACCCCCGGAGCCATTACGCTGGTCGCCCGGTTCCGGACCTGGTTCAGCAAATTTCACAACCCTTGGATTTGCGGAAAGTTACGGAGTATGATGCCTTTATTATCACTGGTGCCCCGGTTGAGCAGCTGCCATTTGCAGAAATTACCTACCTAGAAGAAGTTCACCGACTGATTGACCGGTTGGTAGAGCAAGGGATTCCCCAACTATATATCTGTTGGGGAGCAATGGCGGCGGCCGACTACCTTTATGGTATTCCAAAGCAGTTTTTACCGGAGAAACTCTTTGGTGTCTTTCCCAACTTTCGGCGCGAACCGGACCCGTTGCTGGCAGGACTGCCCGACGGTTTTTGGGCTCCCCATGCTCGCTACGCGGAATTAGATGCTGCACGGGTAGCCGCAGACCCACGGCTGGTCATCAATGCAGTTACTAAGGAGCAGCGTTTATTTTCATTCCGGGCGCGTGGACAAAGTCAGTATTTCCTGTTTTCACACTTGGAATACGGTCGGGATGCCCTGCTAAAGGAATACCGGCGTGAACGCAATGCCCATCCTGACATTCAATACTTAAAGCCGCAAAACTACTTCCGGGATCCGCTTCACATGAAGGGGCCGGAGTTCAGCTGGGAACGAACCCAGCGCACTTTCTTTGACAACTGGCTGCGATCGGTTGCTGAACAAATGACCGTTAATCAATTAGTAAAGGAGTAATAACTATGACTAAAATCGTTAATTCAATCGTTGACTTGGTAGGGAACACCCCGCTTGTAAAGCTGAACCGGGTGGTGCCTGAAGATGCTGCTGACGTATACGTTAAACTTGAATTTCTTAATCCCGCGGGTTCAATTAAGGACCGGATCGCCTTAGCAATGATTGAGGATGCGGAAAAGGCGGGAAAGCTGCAGGCTGGGGGAACCATTGTTGAACCGACGTCGGGGAATACTGGTGTTGGTCTGGCAATGGTTGCCGCGGCAAAGGGCTACCACCTGGTAATTACCATGCCGGAAACGATGAGTGTTGAACGGCGGAAGTTAATGCAAGGCTATGGTGCCAAACTGATCCTGACACCCGGAGCTGATGGAATGAAGGGGTCGATTGCGAAGGCTAAAGAATTAGTGAAGGAAAAGGGTTACTTCATGCCAATGCAATTTGCTAATCCTGCTAACCCAGCAATTCACGAAAAAACAACTGGGCAGGAAATTTTAGCAGCGTTTGGAGATGTGACCCCAGATGCCTTTGTCGCTGGAGTTGGCACTGGGGGAACCTTGACCGGTGTTGGCCGGGCGCTAAAGAGTGCTGGTAAGGCGGTTCAGGTATACGCCTTGGAGCCCGCTGAATCACCGTTGCTAAAGGATGGCAAGGGCGGCAAGCACAAGATTCAGGGAATCAGTGCTGGCTTTATCCCGGATGTGTTAGACACTGATATTTATGACGGAATTCTGGAAGTCAAGAGTGATGATGCGATTGCTATGGCTCGTGAGGTTGGTCACCGAGAAGGCGTCCTCGTGGGGATTTCTGCGGGTGCTAATATCAAGGGAGCCATTGAAGTCGCTAAGAAGCTGGGCAAAGGCAAGAAGGTTGTCACTGTTGCTGCGGATGGTGGCGACCGTTACTTATCAACTGAATTATTCGATAACTAAACGATTAGCAGCGCACAAGAGGCTGGGAGAAAACGATGGTTTTCTCACCAGCCTCTTGCTAGTTCTTAACTATTATAAAGATAACGTGCGAAAACAATAGGCTAACTGCGTGTCGTAACCACAGGGCTAGTGGCTAACGCCGCGAAGCAAGGCTATTTGCCGACGAACGCTAGCCGGCCCGTGCTGTGCCAACTATCGTTCTAGGTTAGCCATACGGCCTGTCGAGAAGGTTATTTCCCACTCACATTTTTTGTAAAAATTACTTGCCTTAAAGTCGACTGCAAGGATTAAACTATTGTCAATCATTAAGGGAAAGAAGAGTGAAACAGATGATATACAAAGATTTAGCAGGTAAAGTAGCAGTAATTACTGGTGGCTCTAAAGGAATCGGGAATGCAATTGCCGAACGGTTTGGTCAAGAGCACATGAATGTAGTTATTAACTATAATTCTGATCAGGCAGGTGCGGCCAAAGCAGTTGAACTAATTGAAAATGCCGGCGGTAAGGCAGTGGCAGTTCAAGCGGATATTTCTAATGAAGAAGGCGTGCAAAAACTTCTTAATACCGCTGTTGATTCATTTGGTGACTTGGATATTTGGATTAACAATGCTGGCATGGAAAACCAACACCCAACCACAGAATTAAGCCTTAAAGATTGGCAGCGGGTCATCAATGTTAATCTAACTGGTGTTTTTCTGGGCTCTAAGGCTGCGTTGAACTACTTCTTGAAGAATAATAAGAAGGGTAACATCATTAACATGTCGTCTGTGCATGAGCAAATTCCGTGGCCAACATTTGCTCACTACGCGGCCAGCAAGGGTGGTGTTAAGCTCTTTACGGAAACAATCGCGATGGAATATGCCGATAAGGGAATTCGGGTCAACGCAATCGGTCCTGGTGCCATCAACACCCCAATCAATGCTAAGAAATTCGCAGATCCAAAACAATTGGCTACCACGACTTCAATGATTCCAATGAAGCGGGTTGGTAAACCAGCTGAGGTTGCGGCTGCGGCTGCTTGGCTGGCATCCGATGAATCAAGCTATGTGACCGGGATTACCATGTTTGTCGATGGTGGGATGACACTGTACCCTTCCTTTGAAGGTGGCCGCGGTTAATAAAATTTTTAATTAACGGTGTAAAAAAAGCGGTACATATTTTGGTGCCGCATTTTTAATACATAGATGTAATTTGATTTGAAAGGACGTGCTTGTGGATGAAAAAGAACCATTCAGTTTTTAACATTGCCTGGCGAACGGTAATGTCATTTCTTGGGATTACCATCTTATCACTAGGAACTGCTTTTTTGCGGGGTGGCCAAGTGGGGTTAGATCCCTTTACGGCTACTAATACAGGGATTTCAGGGTACTTAAATTTGAGCCTTGGGGTATACCAAATGCTGGTAAATGCAGTTATTTTCATTTTTATTCTGGTGCTAGACCGGCATAAAATTGGTATTGGGACCTTGCTTAACATGGTCTTAGTCGGTTTTGAAGTGCAGTGGTTTATTGCACTCTACCAACAGCTATTTGGTAACCACCTCAATATCATTGTTATTATTTCCAACTTGATTATCGGCTTAATTCTTTTCACACTCGGGGCATCAATGTACATGGGGGCTGAACTTGGCGTTGCCCCTTACGATGCCATTGCACCGATTTTATCGGATCATTTCCATACGCAGTATCGGACCATTCGGATTGTTCAGGATATTCTCTTCATGCTAGTAGCCTTCTTGATTGGCGGACCAGTAGGTGTCGGGACCGTTATCGTAGCCTTCTTTACCGGGCCGCTGATTACCTACTGGGATAATCACGTCAGTCTTCCGATGCGCCGGGCAATTGACGGCGTTGAAGACTTGTCGGCCGGTCGCCGGGTAGCAAACCTATTGACGCGTTTCGGGAAAAGCAGCTATAACTTAGTAACCCAATCATATGAGTTAACTAACCTGATGCAGCGCCGGCTGTCACAATATTCGCCTAAGGATATCGAGGATCAGCTCAAAATTACCCGACGGAACATGGAAATTGCCAAAGCCTCGTATCAAAGTTCTGAACGCCGTTATGATATGTTAAGAGGGGAATTGCAACGGCGGAAAAATGCAGCTGCTCAGCAGGGTAGTGGTCCGCTGGCAGTTAAGACTCAAGATAACAAATAGTAAATTAGGGGATGACTACTGATGGCAGAGAATTTCATTATTGGTACTTACACAAATAAGGATAGTCAGGGAATTTACCGGGTCACCTTGAACGCTGGTAAACTGGAAAAGGTGCGGTTAGCGGTTAAGGTGCAAAAACCGTCCTATCTCCAAGTAGGGACTAATCATCTAATTTATACAATTAAAAAGGGACAAGATGGTCAAAAAGGGGTCGCTATCTACAAACTGGCTGGTGATAATCCTGAGGATGCTAAGCTGGTGGACGAGCAATTATTTGCTGCACCTTCTCCTGCCTACATCGGGTTAGATGAACAAAGACACTTATTATTTGCAGCTAATTACCATGGCAGCCGGGTTGATGTGTTTGCTTTAGGTCCGGATAATGATCGGTTAGAGCGTACTGACGTTGTAACTCATACGGGGGTAACTGGTCCTGCTCCAGAACAAGATATTCCGCATATTCACTATGCAGATTTAACTCCTGATGGCCGACTGGTAACCTGCGACTTGGGTTTAGACCTAGTGACTATTTATGATATTTTGCCTGGTGGTAAACTAGCGGAAGTCAGTTGCTATCATGAAGAGCCGGGATTCGGTCCGCGCCACTTAGCTTTCCATCCGAATGGTCGGTATGCTTATATTTTGGGAGAACTTAGCAGTGAGCTGGATGTCGTAAAATATGATTCAACCACTGGTCGCTTTACCCGAGTTCAAAGGATTAAGACAATTCCGGCTAACTGGACAGCCCATAATGCTGCTGGAGCAATCCGGTTATCGCAAGATGGTAAGTTTGTATACACTAGTAACCGCGGTGAAAACACAATTGCTGTCTTTAAAATTAACCCTAACTTTACCGTTGATCACATTCAGTCGATTAGTAGTGAGGGTGATTATCCGCGGGACTTTAACCTTAGTAGCAACGAGAAATACCTGGTTGTTGCTAATCAAAACTCTGAGAATTTAGCTCTTTACCAACGCTCATTAGGCACGGGCAAGTTAACTTTATTGCAAAGGAATATTTTCTGCCCTGAACCGATTTGTGTCCAGAAAGGTTGATAAATCAGTAATTAGTGGTGAGCTGATTAGTGATATTTCGATAATTGCTATTTTTTTAGAAAAAAGGCTTGCCTTAAAGTCGACTATAAGGATTAGGATATAAATTGTTGAAAGGATATCAAAAATAATGAGGTGAAATAAAATGGAAGAAACATTTACTTTGAACAACGGTGTTAAGATGCCAGAAATTGGTCTTGGAACATTTAGAATGTCATCTAGTGCAGCCCAGGGTGCTGTTGAAGCAGCACTGGCTGATGGTTACCACTTAATTGATACTGCCGAAGCCTATTACAACGAAGATGGGGTTGGCCGTGGTATTAAAAATTCTGGTGTCAATCGTGAAGACTTATTTGTCAGCACGAAGCTCTGGACTTCATCATACAATGATCCAGATGCAGTTGATAAGGCGCTGGATCGTCTCGGCCTTGACTACATCGATCTTCTTTTTCTTCACCAACCAACTGGTGATTGGAAAACTGCTTACCGGACTTTAGAAAAAGCTTACGCTGACGGTAAGATTAAGGCCATTGGGATTTCAAACTTTGACCGGAGTGCTTCACTGCTAAAGAGTGCTATGGATTTTGCTGAAGTTAAGCCACAAGTTCTTCAGGCTGAAGCTCACCCTTACTTCCCTCAAACCGAAGCCCGTGAAATTTTGAAGCCTTACGGAACTCGTTTGATGGCTTGGTACCCACTTGGATCAGGTGATCGTAGTCTAATCAATGAACCAATCTTTACTAAGCTTGCAGAAAAGTATGGTAAGTCCAACGTCCAAATTATTCTTCGTTGGCACACTCAAATGGGATTTGTTGTAATTCCAGGATCTACTAACCCTGCACATATTCACGACAACCACGATATCTTTGACTTTAAGTTAACTGATGAAGAAATGGCAGAAATTGCCAAGGTTAACAAAAATAAGCGTTATTACTAATCAATTTGATGTGGAGGAATAGAAATGAAATTAGCAATTTTAGCAGCAAACGGACAAATCGCCCGGATCGTTGAAAATCGTATTCTTAACGAAGATAAATTTAAGGATGTTGAATTGACATTATTCTTACGTAACAGCAGTCGGCTCAGTGACCTAGCTGATAATCCTCGCGTTACAGTTATTGAAGGAGATTTAAATAACCCTGAGGATGTTGAAAAGGCTGTTAAGGGCCAAGATATGGTCTTCAATGCTGTTATTGACCATGATGATGCTGGTCATAATCGACCAACTCATAACATTATTAATGCAATGAAGAAAGATGGCGTTAACCGCCTTATCCTTACCAACTTACTTAGAATTTATGATGAGGTTCCTGGTGAATTTGGTAAGTGGAACCGCGATACTTGCTTCGGTGGAACTGTTCGGGATGATAACGCTGCTGTAGTATCTGACCGTCTAGCAGCCGAATCTGGCTTAGACTACACTACACTTCGTTTACCATGGCTTAACGACCGCGATGAAATTAAGTACACTATTACTCATAAAGATGACGAATTCGTTGGTGTATCTGGTTCACGTCAAAGTATTGCGGACGTTGTTTTGAAGATTGTTGCTGATCCAACATTCGGCAGCAATGATAGTTTAGGAATTGCTGACCCTGATACTCAAGGCAGCAACCGTCCAGTATATTAATATTTATCTTTCTCTCCCAAAAGAATAAATACCCCCTTAATAAAATAGTGAATATTCATTAATACAATAAATTAACGTACAATAACCTTTCATATTCTCAAAAAGGGGCGAAATGGTAGTCGTGAATGACTATCGTTTCGTTCCTTTTATTATTTTTAAATTAATTGAAGAAAAGGCCTTGCGTTGCAGTCGACTTCAAGGTCTATACTTTTGACAGTCAAATTTGGAAGAAAGGAAGAAGCCGAATTGAATAAGATATTCACGTTTTTGGGTAAACCGCGAACAATTAATCATCAAATCGCTAATCGTAAAGTAAGCTGGTTAGAATTGTTCTACGATTTAATTTTTGCGGTTGTTATCGCTAGATTAACTGATAGTTTGTTAGAAAATTTAACGATTACTAGTATTGGGTATTCAGTACTTATATTTGGCTGGTTTATTTGGGGCTGGAATGAGGTATCAGGCTATTTTGATAATCATGGAAATGACTCAATTATTAACGTGCTCATTATTAATACAGAAATGATTCTAACAGGAATTGGGGCACTTTTTATTCCAGAAGCGATTGAGGGTGAGTTTAGCCGAATCAGTATTGTATTAATGCTGATTGAATTATTGATGGCAGCCGTTTGGTTCGGCTTAGCTTATTTTGACCGCATTCACGGTCCCGCATCACGGGTTTGGGGCGCAGTTCATTTGATTTCGTTAGCCATAATGTTGGTGACGTATTTTATTGGCGGTTTTGTTCTAATAATTGGTCTTTGCTTTGGTCTATTACTTAATATTTTTGATGTCGTTGCGGCTAATCCGCGTTTAGCTAGAGAATATGATCAAGCAGAGATGGAACACCAAATTAAAGATTCGATGATTGAACGATATGGGTTGATGACAATGATTGCCCTCGGTGAAATTATTGCTGGTTTATATGAGACAGTTAATAGCCGAATCACTAGTGATACAATTATTCGCTTTATCATCTGTATTATTTTAATTGCCTTGATCGCCGCAATCTATTACCAAGTCCTCGGCACACTCCATATTATTTTATCTTCATCAATTGCAACGATTTTAACTGGCTGGCTCTTTATTCTTGCAATAATGTTCTCGTTTTATATGGGAGTCACGATTCAAATGGTGCTTCGTTATGAAGGAACTGATCGTCAATTGATGGGTAATCTATCTTTTGGATTGAGCTTGATTTTATTTTTGACGATTATTCGCGCAATTGTCTTTATTGGGACAGAAACAGAAGAACAAGTAAATAAAAAATTAATTACTGGTTATTTAATCATTGAAGGAATAATCTTAGTTGGAATTGCATTTGCACCAACACTTTGGTTTTTAAGTGGAACAGTTGTTATTTTGCTAATCATGATTATGCAAGGTCGCTTATTAAATTAAAGTTATTGGAGGATACACATATGAGATATTTATGGTTATTTTTACCCGCAATTGGTTGGGGGATTCTTCCACTTATTGTGATGAAAACAAATAGTAAAGTTGTTAATCAAATTTTTGGGACTGCCGTTGGAACACTAATTATTAGTATTTTTGTAATGATTATTTTACGGCCGTCGTTATCAGTTACTACGTTTATCATGGCTGCTGTAGCGGGGGCAATGTGGATAGTTGGTCAATTAGGACAATACACTGCCTATCAACGAATTGGCGTTTCACAAACAATGCCGATTTCAACAGGCCTTCAGTTGGTCGGTACTTCACTAGTTGGGGTATTTATTTTTGGTGAGTGGGCAACAACAACTGCTCGGATTGCTGGTTTTGTTGGGATTGCCCTTTTGATTGTTGGTGCTGTTTTAACGTCAATTAATGACCACGGAGAAGCAAATAATGTTCATGGTAGCAAAGCAACAACGCTTTTGATGCTTCTCTTAACTACCATCGGTTATATTATTTACAATGCCATTCCACGGGCTTTAACAACTTCCGGAATCGCTATCTTCTTTCCAGAATCTGTTGGGATGGTGATTGGTGTATTGATCTATATCTTTGCTACTCACCGGACTACAGCATTACGTGAACCGGCAAGTTGGCGTAGTTTAATTATTGGGTTTGTCTTCTCAATTGCATCCCTTACTTATATCCTCAGTGTTCGAGATAATGGGGTTAATACAGCTTTTGTTGTTTCACAATTATCCGTTGTTATTTCAACGCTTGGTGGCTTTATTTTCCTTCACGAACGGAAGAGTAAGCGCGGGTATATCTTTACCAGTATTGGTTTAGTATTAATTGTTGTTGGTGCAATTATTACATCAGTCTTTTAAAAAGTTAAACGCCAGATCATGAAAAGCATCCATGGTCTGGCATTTTTTAGTCTGATATCTGTGTCAAAATTTTTGTCATTTCTGATATCAAAGGGGTAACTTTCTGGCGATCATTTTTTAAATAAGTAGCATATAGTTCAATCGCAGAATGGGGATCATTAATTGGAATAAATTTTCTCTTTCTATCAACAATTGCTAATCTTTCATCAAGGTAATTAGTAATATTCGTTTTAAAAATGGGAAAATTTGAATAATGCACTAATTCACGAAGCGCTTCAGGTTGTGCTTGATAAAGAAATTGTGCATTTGAAATATACTGTTTGATTATTTTGCGCCATTCACCAATGTTATCAGAAAGAACAAATTCATGACCATTTAAGTCATTAAAATTGACAGTCGTCCGATGATAAAGCGGGTTGAACTTAGTAATTTTGATTGCTAGTTTCTCCATCCCAATAAATCGTGATTCGATATCAGCATTTTGTATTTCATGGGCACTAAATATTAAAGCATAATTATGGTTATGAAGAAGAGATTCAATGTTATTTGGCAGAATTATTTTCGTTTCAATAACAAGCTGGTTGTCGAGACGTTCAATTATATTTTCTAGTAATAATAATGGCCCTGGTATAGTTCCAGCAATTCGTAAATAGTCATTCTTACTAGCAAAATGTTGGACAGCTTTTTTGAAATCATGTTGCTGTTGTAAAAGGATACGGGCTCGTTGCGCGGTAAATTTACCAGTGGCAGTTAAAGAGAGTTTTTGTGGCTGACGATCAAATAACTTTACGTCCAGTAGAGTTTCTAATTTTTTCAGGCCTCGACTAACAGTTGGTTGTGTAATATTTAATTGCTCGGCAGCGCCAGCAATTGTTCCGGTTTGCGCAAAGGCAACAAGATATTCTAAGAGATAATTATCGATCATGATTCTTTTCCTTTCTTAGCTTGCGTCACACGTAACCTACCATAGTTAAGTAGTAATTTTCAAGTAATCCCAATCCTCTTACAATTAGCAACATAAATTAAATTGTGAGGAGGATACGAAATTGGAAAATCAAACCGATGATTTAGTAAATGATTCTGGTAAATTTGGGATTATTTTACCGATTGTTTTAATTAGTTACTTTTTGATTTTATTAAATAATTCATTAGTATTTACAAGTACTGTTCAAATTAGCCGCGATATGCATATGAATAGCATTATGATTGCATGGGTAAGTAATGCCTACGCTTTAACTTTTGGTGGGTTCCTATCATTTGGGGCTCGGCTTGGCGATATTTTAAACCGACGTGCTGTGTTATTAACAGGATTATGGATTTTTACGATAGCGTCATTCTTAGTCGGAATCGCGCCAAACCAAACGATATTAATTGCAATGCGGGCAGTTCAAGGAATTGGTGGAGCATTATTAGCCCCAGCAACATTGGCCTTACTAATGGACTACTATTCTGGTCCAATGTTAACAAGAGCCATCGCTTATTACGGAGCTACTGCTGGTATTGGAACGAGTCTTGGTTTAATCGTTGGTGGAATTATTAGTAGCTATTCAAGTTGGCGAAATGGTTTTTATCTAGATATGGTAATGGGATTAATCTTAATCATCATGTCTTGGCGCTACGTCCATCCAACTGTTGACTATCAAAATAAGTTAACGATTGACTGGTGGGGTACCATCACCTCAATTATTGGCTTTAGTGCTTTGGTTTACAGTATTAATGGAAGTCTATACCGTAGTGCAGCAATTATTGTTACTATTGTTGCATTAATAAGTTTTGTATTGATTGAGGCCCACACAAAGAATCCGCTCATGCCATTAGTTATTTTTAAGGATAATCAACGGGCAAGTGCATTGGTTTCCCGGTTCTTTATGTTGGGTGCCAGTATGTCTTATTTCTTCCTAATGCCTCAAGCACTACAGCGAGTCTTTGGCATTACACCATTGCTAGCTGCCATTGCTTTCTTACCATTAACAGTAATTCAGTTTGGCGTTTCCCTCTTAGTAGCTCGCTTGACTTTCCGTTTCTCCAATGCAGCTGTACTTATTAGTGGGGCAATTATCGATACATTGGGTTTATCATTAGGCGCAATTATTGGCATCCAACAAGGATATTGGTTGGGCGTGGCATTACCAATGGTCTTCATTGGTATTGGTCAGGGATTAATCATGAGTCCATTAACAGTTGCCGGGGTTGCTGATACATCCGGCGATATTGCCGGTGCAGCTTCTGGAGTTGTTAATACCGTGCACCAAATTGGCGGAGCTGTGGGATTATCAATCGTTTCTGAGATGGTTGCCGGAATTGCTTCCCCAGCAACGATGATAGATCATGCTCAGATGTGGATGGTTGTTCTAGCTGTAATTATGTTAATTGCTGGTCTTAATATTTTACGTGGTTCACATAAATAAAGTCCTTGCCTTATAGTCGACTTCAAGGTTTAGAATACCAATATCAAAAAATGGAGGGATGTTTTTATGGAAACACGGACATTAGGAAAAGATTTAACAGTAACAGCAATCGGCCTTGGTTGTATGGGATTTTCTCATGGATATGGTAAGCCAACAGATGTTGATGAAGCTGTGAAGACAATCCGTGCCGCATATGACATGGGTTACCGTTTCTTTGACACTGCTGAGATTTATCAAGGCACGAATCCGGATGGTTCAATTAATTATAACGAAGAATTAGTTGGGAAAGCTCTTCATGATGTGCGTGATCAAGTTGTGATCGCTACAAAATTTGGAATTGCAGCTCATGAAGGAACTGGAATTAAAGTTGACTCAAGTCCAGAAACGATTCGGAAGTCAGTTGAAGGTTCATTAAAGCGCCTTAATACTGACCATATTGACCTTTACTACCAACACCGGATTGATCCAAATGTTGAACCGGAAACAGTTGCCAAGGTTATGCAGGAATTAATGGATGAAGGTAAGATTACGCATTGGGGTATTTCTGAAGCTAATGAAGATTACCTCCGTCGTGCTAATGCAGTTTGCAAGGTAACCGCAGTGCAAAACCGTTATTCAATGATGTACCGGGAATACGAAGATCTTTTCCCAGTACTTGAAGAATTAAATGTTGGCTTAGTTGCATTTTCACCATTAGCAAATGGTTTATTAACTGGTCAAATTAAGCAAAGCAGTTTCTCGGATAAGGATTTACGAAATAAAATGCCACAATTTACGCCAGAAGCCTTAGAAAAGAACAAGGAATTATTAGCATTGCTTGATAAGATTGCTGCAGATCACGATGCTACTCCAGCACAAATTTCCTTGGCATGGATGGTCAACAAGAAACCATACATTGTTCCAATTCCAGGTAGTCGGCACCTTAACCGGATTGAAGATAACTTGAAGGCTGCTCAAATCAAGATGACCCCTGAAGAAGTTGCTCAAATTGATAAGGCACTTGATGCTGTACCAATGTCAGAGGTCTTTGGCGGAACAAAGATTGAAAAATAAGCATTAAAAAGGAACCAAGATTTACTAAGATCAAGGTTCCTTATTTTATTGCTATCTAAGTATTTTGAGTGTAAATACTTGCTCGTTAGTATGGCCCAAAGTTTATGATTTATTTAGAAAAGGAGATGATCAATTAGGAAAATAATTAAAAAATATTCTTGCCTTGGAGTAGACTCCATAGTTTAAACTAGTGTCAATCAATTACGAAAGAAGGAAAAGCAAATGGCAGAAAGTAAAGTAGTCGTAATTACTGGTGCATCTAGCGGAATGGGTGAAGCAACTGCTAAACTCCTCGCTAAGGATGGCGATAAGTTAGTCCTCGGCGCTCGTCGTGAAAATCGTCTTCAAGAAATTGCTAAGGATATCGAAAAACTTGGTGGTGAAGCTGTCTACGCTGCTACTGATGTTACTAACGATGATGAAGTAGAAGCATTAGCTAAGTTAGCCATGGATAAATTTGGTCGGATTGATGTTTGGATTAATTCTGCTGGTATTATGCCTCAATCATTACTTTCACAAAAGAAGGTTAAAGATTGGGATATGATGATTGATATCAATATCAAGGGGACACTTTATGGTATCGGTGCTGCCTTACCATACATGATGAAGCAAAAGAGTGGTCAAATTATCAACATTGCTTCTATTGCTGGTCACATTGTCGGCCCATTGAGCTCAGTATATTCAGGGACTAAGTATGCTGTTCGTGCAATTAGTGAAGGTCTTCGTCAGGAAATGGCCCAAGCCCAATCTAATGTTCGGGTAACTTTGATTTCACCAGGTGCTGTTGATACTGGATTGGTCAACTCGATTACCGATGAAAACGTTAAGAAGGGAACTGAAGAATTCTATAAGAACTTTAGTATTCCAGTTGATCGAATCGCTCAAACCATTAAGCAATCAATGGACCTTCCTGCAGATGCAGCTTGGAATGAAGTTATTATTCGGCCAACTAGCCAACAAATGTAATATAAAGAAAGGAAGTCTTTATAATGGCTAAAAAGCAAACAGCTGGACGGGATAATTTAGGTGACTTTGCACCGAAGTTTGCTGAATTAAATGATGATGTTCTTTTTGGTCAAGTATGGTCGCGGGAAAAAGAATTGAGTCCTCGTGACCGGAGCATGGTCACTGTTTCTGCCTTAATTACCAAGGGAGCATTTGCTCAACTTCCGGCACATATGAAATTGGCTAAAGAACACGGTATTACTAAGGATGAGATTGTTGAAGTAATTACTCAATTAGCCTTTTATGTTGGCTGGCCTAATGCCTGGTCTGCCTTTAATATTGCTAAGGAAATTTGGACAGATTAAATAGTTATAAAAAATATGGCTCAACAGCATATACCAATTGTTGTTGAGCCATATTTTTTAAATAAAGTCTTGCATTAAATTAGAAATTAGATCTTTGACTGAAAGAATTGAATGAATTTCTGAAATTCCGTTCCCTAAAGAAATATAACCTTCCTCTTTACCTTTATACATTCCTATTCTCATCATTCCATGCATTAATTGATCAATTTCTTCACGCGAAGCTCCACTATCACTCATGTTTTTTAACTTTTTTCCAAGGGTTGTTGGTAAGGAGCGATAAAAGTATGGAAGCGTGCGGAAAAGATAAAGATCATCTGAGGTACTATTAACAATACTTTCCTTTATATTGGAAGCAGCACGATTCTCTTTAGTAGCTAAGAAGGCACTTCCAACATAAACCCCTTCAGCTCCAAGAGCAAAAGCAGCTCGCACATGGCGAATATCAGTTATTCCTCCTGCTGCGATTACAGGAATATTAATAGCATCAGAAATAGTTGGTACGATATTAAAAGTTCCAATTACCTGTTTTGGAAGAGTACCTCCTTCGTCAAAGCCAGTTGCAACGATAATATCGGCTCCAGCTTTTTCTGCTTCTCGAACTTCTGCTACGGTAGGATTAAGAGGACGATAAATAATTTTTATATTATTTTCTTTAAGAGGAGTAATAAGCTCTGGTTTTAAAATTCCTGGAACACCATTAATCATTACTACAGGTACGTGCTCTGTAATAGCAATATTAACCAAAGCTTGCGTATCCTTAGCGTTCATTGTGATAACTAAAACCATGCCAAAGGGTTTATTTGTTAACTCCTTAGTTTTAATAACTTCTTGATGCATTCTATTAACAATTTCATTAGAATCTCTGGTTGGGTTCTCTTGACCAGCGTTTGGACCTAATATTCCTAATCCACCTGCATTAGAGACAGCTGCAACGAATTTAGCATCGGTTAGCCAATTCATAGGACCTTGAATGATGGGAAACTTAATATTTAAAATTTGTGTAACCGTACAATACCCCTTAGGGTTGACACTTTAAATAATAAAAGTGTCATCTCTAGGGGGTGTTTTGAATAGGAACATATTCAACGACGGAAAAATTAAGGTTACTCAGTAAT